>Ga0207428_10000226_pt1 | contig 77924 bp, 64 predicted proteins | sample RhiMethybrSRZTD1_FD_187600 | JGI IMG/M metagenome (GOLD analysis project Ga0207428, IMG submission 187600) | Populus rhizosphere microbial communities from Tennessee, USA - Rhizosphere MetaG P. TD hybrid SRZTD1 (SPAdes) (version 3) | ecosystem: Host-associated > Plants > Roots > Rhizosphere >... | reverse complement strand
GGGAGCGCGCGCGGGTCCTCACGCTCCCGGTCGCCAACGGCTCCCGGCTCCCGGGGCTCGTGCAAGTGGGCATCTCGCTCGCCCGCGCCGAGGACGCCCTTCACCGTTACCTGATGGTCTTGCTCGCAGCGGTACCGGTGGGCCTCGCCCTCGCCGCGGTGGGCGGCGCGCTGATCGCCCGCGCGGCCCTGGCTCCCGTCAATCTGATGGCGCGGACCGCACGTCGGATCACCGCAGAAGATCTAGCCCAACGGGTGGCGGCGAGCGGCAGCGGCGACGAGCTGGACTATCTGGCTGAGACGCTCAACGAGATGCTGGCTCGGCTGGAGGAAGCCTTCGGCGAGATGCGCCGCTTCGCCGCCGACACCGCCCACGAGCTGCGCACGCCGCTCACCGCCCTCAAGGGTGGCATCGAGGTGGCGCTTCGCGCCGCGCGCTCGCCCCACGAGTACCGGCGGGTGCTCGAGGAGAGTCTGGAGGAGGTCAATCGCCTCATCCGGGCGGCCGAGGATCTCCTGCTGCTGACGCGGGCGGGCCCGGGCCGCGGCCTTGCCCGCGAGCGGCTCAACCTCGAGCCGATCGTGATCGACGCGCTCGAGACGGGCGCGCGGCTCGCCCAGGGCACCGGCGTCACCGTGCGCCTCGGGGCGGTGGAGCCGGTGGAGGTGGTGGGTGACGCGAGCGCGCTCCGCCGCGCGATTCTCAACCTCGTGGAGAACGCCGTGAAGTACACGGCCGCCGGCGGCAAGGTCGAGATGACGCTCGCCCGCGAAGGAGATCACGCGCTGATCGCGGTGGCCGACACCGGCGTCGGCATCGCCCCCGCCGATCTCGAGCGCATCTTCGAGCCCTTCGTGCGCCTCGACGCGGCGAGCGCCACGCCGGGCTCGGGGCTGGGGCTCGCCATCGCGCGGGGCGTCGCCGTCGCGCACGCCGGCGGCCTCACCGTCGAGAGCACGCCCGGCGCGGGCAGCCGCTTCACCCTCCGCCTGCCGCTGGCTTGACACCTCCTCGTCCACTCCCTACCGTGGGGCCGTGGACGAGCTGATCGCCAGCCTCCAGCGCGCCGCCGCTGCGCTCAAGCAGGGCCACCACGACGAGGCGGAAGCGCTGGCGCGCGACGCGATCGCGCGCGATCCCGCTCGCGCCGACGCCCATGCCACCCTCGGGGCGATTCTCACGCAACGTCGCCGTCCCGCCGACGCGGAGTCGTCCTTTCGCGAGGCGGTGCGGCTGGCCCCGCAGTCCGTGTCCGCGCGCCTCGATCTGGGCGATGCCTTGCTCGAGCAGGGCAAGCACCTCGACGCGGAAGCCGCGTATCGCGAGGCGGCGGCGCTCGACCCGCGCGCCTTCCGCGCGCGGCTCAAGCTCGGTCTGGCTCTGGAGGCGCAGCGTCGCTGGGTCGAGGCCGACGAGGCGCTGCGGGCCGCCGTCGCGCTCCGTCCCGACCACGCCCTCGCCCATCTCCGCCTCGGGATCGTGAGCCGGCGGCTCGGGCGCCCCACCGAGGAGGAACGCGCGCTCCGCCGGGCCGTCGCTCTAGCGCCGCGGCTCGTCGACGGCCATCACAACCTCGGCGTCGCGCTGTTGCGCCAGAGCCGGCATGCCGAAGCGGAGACCGTCCTGCGCCAGGCCGTCGACCTCGCCCCCAGGAACCCGATGGTGCGGGACGCGCTGGGTCAGGCGCTGGCCGCGCAAGGCCGGCAGACCGAAGCCGTCGTCGCGTTCCGCGAGGCGCTGGGGCTGGCGCCCACCGCGGTGCGGAGCCAGGTACACCTCGCGCACGCGCTGCGCCGCGAGCGCCGCTGGGTGGATGCCGCCCAGGCCTATCGCGCCGCCATCCGGGGCCGGCGCGCCGACCCGATGCTCCACGGCCATCTCGGTGTGACGCTGGCCCACGGCCGCCGCTACGGCGAGGCTGCCACCGCCTTCCGCGAAGCGCTCCGGCTCGACCCGCAGAGCGCCCGATGGCATGCGCACTACGGCCGCGTGCTGGAGCGGCAGGGGCGGTTTCCGGAGGCGGAGGCGGAGTTCCGCCAGGCCATTCGGCTACGACCAGGCGATGTCGGATCGCTCCTCGGGCTCGCGGGTGTGTTCCGTCGTGAAGGACGCTGGGCGGAAGAAGCCGAGACGTATCGGACCGTCCTCACCCTGCGACCGGACGATCCCAACGTGCACTACGACCTCGGGCTCGCCCTGTCCGCCCAAGGCTTCGACGTGGACGCGGAGGCCGCCTTCCGCGCCGCCGTCACCTTGGAGCCCGCCACCGCGGACTTCTACGTGGAGCTCGGCATCGCGCTGGGCCGTCAGGGTCGGCACGCGGATGCCGAGGCCGCGCTTCGCGAGGCGATCCGCCTCGAGCCGCGCGACATCGTCGCCCGCGGCAACCTCGCGGTGGGCCTCGGGCGCCAGGGCCGCTTCGCCGAGGCGGAGACGGTCTATCGCGACGCCTTGCTCATCAAGCCGGCGCACGCGGCGCTCCAGCGCGGGCTGGGCGTCGTGCTGTACCTCCAGGGCAAGTACGGGCCGGCGGAGATCGCGTTGCGGGAGGCGGTACGGCTCAGACCCGGCTATGCGAAGACGCATGCCGACCTCGGCGAGATGTTGATCGAGCAAGGGCGGCTGGCCGAGGCCGCGGAGTCGTTCGGCCACGCGATCGAGGTCCGCCCGGACATCGCCTCGGCGCATCGCGGGCTCGGGGGCGTGCGGCTCGCCCAGGGCAAGCTCGGCGAGGCGGAAGCCGCGTACCGCGAGGCGCTCCGGCTGCGGCCCGACGAGGGCCAGAACCACTTCAACCTCTGGACGGTGCTGGAGCGTCAGGGCAAGGACGCCGAGAGCGAGGCCGCCTATCGCGCGGCCATCGCGCTGCGGCCTGATTTCGCAGAGGCCCACGCGCGCCTGGGCTCGGTGCTGCTGCGCCTGGGCCGTCCCGCGGAGGCCGAGGCCGCCTACGCCGCGGCGGTGCGCCTGCACCCCGACGACCGTCGCCTTCGCAGCGCGCTCGACACCGTGCGACGGCGCCTGTACTCCTAGCCCCCGCTACCGCCGCGGCGCCGCCTGGTAGCGCGCCTCGTCGAAGGAGTCGGTGGCGAGGTCCTTGATCCCCATCGCGTCGGAGACGTGGCCAAGGAGCTGATGCAGGGAGGCCTCGTTGGGATCGGCGGCGATGGCGGCGAGCAGCTCCCGGCGCGCGTCGAGATAGCAGCCTTCCTTGAAGAGATAGCTCGCCCGCATCAGCGACACGGCGGTGGGGGAGACGCCGCCAGTGGGCAGGGCGGCGAGGTCGGCCTTCACGCGGCTGACATCCGGGGCGGGAAGCAGCAGGAACTCCGCGCGCTGCACGGGATGCCGCTCCTCATGGAGCTCCCACGCGTAGCGCACGCCCGGCTTGAGGGCCGGGGCCGAAGCGGGGTAAGGCAGGTCCTTGCGCTGCGGACCGGTTTGCTCCCACGTGACGGCGTGGTCGGGGCCGAACACGCGCACCCCGTAACGCTGGCTCTCCGAGCCCGACCACTCGAACACCACCGGAGCGCCCAGGAGCTTCGATTCACGGGGAGAGATGAGCGTCGGCGGCGGCAGGCGGACGCTGCGGGTGGACAGGGGCACGTAGGCCGAGACGTAGGCCGGTTTGTCCTGCTTGCCGATGAGAAAGCTCGTGACGCCCGAGGCGAGCTCCTGCGCCTTCGTGCCCGCGCTCGCGCCGGCGGGCACGGGCCCCGTGAAGGGCGAGTTCGAAGCCTGCACGGTGGTGGGCGCGCGCCCCCCGCTGAAGAGGATCACGGCCCGGCCGTCCTCGGTGGCGCGCACCTGATCGCCGGGTCGCAGCGAGAGAAGCGGCGCGGGCGCCTTCCACTCGGGATCGTTGCCCGTCTTCACGCGCACCTCGCCCTTGCCGGGGCGAATCTCCGTGAGCACCGCCACTGGATCGGCCCCCCACGCCGGCGCCGCGGCCGCCGCCAGCAGCGCGAGCGCGCGCATGGTTCCTAGCGCGCGGAGCCCTCGATCGCCGAGATGCGGCGGTAGCTCACGCCGACCTTCTGGCTCTCGGCGTCGAGGAGGAGCAGGCCGTTCTCGGTGATCTGGCTGAGCGTCCCGACGATGGGCTCGCGGGCATTTCGCACGGAGATGGCCACGCGGCGGCCGAGATGGGGCCGCGCCTCCAGCTCCCAGACCGCGCGGAGCTGCTCCACCGCGGCCGCCATCATGTCGGTCTCGCGGATGGGCTCGATCTCGAGGATGGCGCCGAACACGGGCATGTGGAAGTCGGCCTCGACGGGCGCGCGCCCGGCGGGCGCGGCGACTTGATGCTCCTGGGCTGCGCGAAGGATCTCCGCCATGCGGCCGGTCATGGCCCAGAAGAGATAGAAGCCGATGAGGATGGCGCCGAGGGACAGCGCGAGGTTCACGAGCACCTTGGGCTGATCGAGGGTGCGCAGGCTCTGCAGGGTGTCGAGATACAGGAGCAGCGGGAGGACCGAGACGAAGGCGAACACGACGAGGGCGGCGCGCTGTAGCGTGTATGGACGCGGCTGGGCCTGGGCCAGCTCCATGCCCCAGACTCTAACGCCGGGCGCCGCCCCTTCGGATGCTTTTTGGCGTGCTAGTATCGCCTCGGGAGGTACCGAGTGGGGGCTTCACGACGCGAGCTGCGCGCGGTGCGCGGGTTCGTCTTCGATCTCGACGGCTGCGTCTGGACGGGCGACGTGCTGGTCCCCGGAGCGGCCGAGGTGCTCGCCATGCTGCGAGAGCAGGGCCGGCGCGTCTCCTTCCTCACCAACAATTCAGGCGCCCGCTCCGGGGGGCTCCAGGCCAAGCTCGAGCGGCTGGGCGTCCCGGCCGCGAAGGACGAGGTGCTTACGCCGCTGGAGATTCTCAGCGAGGTGATCGTCAGCCGCTGGGGGCTGGCCCGCGTGCTCGCGATCGGCGGGGAGGACCTCGGGGGGGCGCTCCTCGAGGGCGGCCACGAGCTTCTGCCCACGGACCGCTACGGCGAGGCCCAGGTGGTGGTGGTGGGCCGCGACGCCGGCTTCTCCTACGACCGGCTCACCGCGGCTGCCCGCGCCATCGCGGGCGGCGCTCACTTCATCACCCCCAACCTCGACCCGCGCCTGCCCCTCGAGGGCGGCGACTTCCTGCCGGGCTGCGGCGCGGTCGTGGAATCCGTGGCGGCTGCCGCGGGGGTGCGGCCGCTGGTCATCGGCAAGCCGGAGCCGCCGCTCTTCGAGCTGGCGCTGGCCCGTATGGGGCTCACCGCTGACGAGGCGGCGATGGTCGGAGACAGCGTGGACTCGGATGTGCGCGGGGCGCGGAGAGTCGGGATGACCGCGATCCTCTTTGCGCCGCAGGGCGGACCCGATGGCGTCGCGCACTTCATGGTCAAGTCCATGGCTCAGCTGAGACGCCTGCTCGCCGACAAGTGAGCCGCGTCCTCCTACACTCGGGCGGGCCCCTCGACCCCGAGGGCCGACGCGAGATCGCCGCGTTCTTCGGCGCCGCGCGGCGCGTGGGCTTCATCACCGCCGCGAGCCTCCACGACGAGTCCAGCTACTTCGCCCGCGTGCGCGCGGCCCTGGCGCCCCCGCCGCCGGAGGGGGCGGGGCTCGATCTCGTCCACATCCGCTGGAACGCGCGGCCGCTGCCCGCGCTCGCCGGCGTGGAGGCCGTGTTCATGGGCGGCGGCAACACCTACGCGCTGCTCATGCGTCTCCGCCGCTCGGGCCTCCTCGCCGCCATCCGCCGCCGGGTGGCCGCCGGCATGCCCTACGCGGGGGCGAGCGCGGGGTCGAACGTGGCCGGGCCCACCATCCTCACCACCAACGACTGGAATGTGGTGGGGCTCGCGCGCTTCGACGCGCTCCGGCTCGTCGGCTTCAACATCAATCCGCACTACAAGGAAGCCGATCCCATGATGGCGCCGGGCAGCGAGACGCGGGACGACCGGATCCGCGAGTACCACGTGGTGAACCGCAATCCGGTGGTCGGGCTGGAGGAGGGCGCGCTGGTGCGCATTGAGCGCGGCAAGGCCACCGCGCTGGGCACCGCCCGCATCAAGATCTTCCGTCATGGCACCCCGCCCGTGTGGTATGCAGCGGGAGAACGCCTCCCGGTGAGGTAGGCGGCCGATGAAACGAGACGCTCCGCGTAGGAAATCGGCTTCCCGGCGCCCTCCCCCTCGACGCGCGCCAGCCGCCACGCCCACCGCACGTGTCGAGCATCTCCGGGCGCCCTCTGGGAGTCGAGGGTTCCCGATCGTCGGCATCGGTGCCTCCGCGGGTGGGCTCGAGGCCTTCAGCCAGCTCCTCAGAGCGCTCCCCACGGACACCGGCATGGCCTTCGTCCTGGTCCAGCACCTGGACCCGCAGCACGAGAGCCAGCTGTCCGAGATCCTCGCCAGGACGACGGCGATGCCCGTCGTGACGATCACCGACGGGCTGGAGGCGGAGCCGAACCAGGTCTATGTGATCCCGTCGAACACGGACATGACGATCGCGGGTGGTCGCTTCGCGCTCACGCCCCGGGAGGCCGTCGATCGCCACATGCCGATCGATCACTTCTTCCGCTCGCTCGCGCACGAGCCGGGGGCCCGCGCCATCGGCGTGGTGCTGTCCGGGACGGGGTCCGACGGCACCCTCGGCCTTCGCTCGATCAAGACGGAAGGGGGCATCGCGTTCGTCCAGGACGAAAAATCCGCGCGCCATCCCGGCATGCCCCAGAGCGCGGCGGCCTTTGCCGACCTCGTCCTGCCCCCCGCGGAGATCGCCGGCGAGCTGGCGAGGATCGGCAATCATTCCTACGTGAGCCCTACGTCACCAGGCGCGGCCCGTCCGGAGGCCTCCGAGGATGGCGCCGACATCAGCGGCGTCCTTCGCGTCCTGCGCTCCAGCACGGGGGTCGATTTCGCGCAGTACAAAGCGGCCAGCGTCCGACGCCGGATCGCCCGGCGCATGCTGCTGCAGCGGGTGAACGACCTACCTGAGTATGTACGGTACGTGCGCCAGAACCCGGACGAAGCGCGGGCCCTGCACGACGACATCCTCATCCAAGTGACGGGATTCTTCCGGGATCCGGAGGGGTTCGAGGCGCTCAAGCAGAGCGTGTTCCCCAACCTCGTGACGGAGCGGCCCAGGGAAGAGCCCATCCGGATCTGGGTGGCGGGCTGCGCCACCGGCGAGGAAGCCTATTCGCTCGTGATCAGCCTGATGGAGTTCCTCGGCCAGCAGGACAGCAATCCGCCGATCCAGCTGTTTGCCACCGATCTCAGCGCCGCCGCGGTCGCGCGCGCCCGGGCGGGGACGTTCCCGGCAAGCATCGAGAACGAAGTGTCACCCGATCGGCTGCGGCGCTTCTTCGTCAAGTCCGACGGGCGCTATCAGATCAGCAAGGCCATCAGAGACGCCTGCGTCTTCGCGCGGCATGACGCGACGCGGGACCCGCCGTTCTCGAAGCTCGACCTGATCAGCTGTTGCAACCTGCTGATCTACCTCGGCGCCGGCTTGCAGGAGCGGATCATCCCCATCTTCCATTACGCGCTCAAGCCCACGGGGTTCCTCAAGCTCGGCCCGTCTGAGGGCGTCGGACGATTTACCAATCTCTTCTCGACCATGGACAAGAAGCACAAGATCTTCGCGCGCAAGTCCGGCCCGTCCGCCCACCTCGGCTTCGGGCTTACCGCGGGCGCCCGCAATGCCGCGCCCTCCGTCCAGGAGGACAAGGGCGTGGTCTGGAGCACCGCGGCGGTCGAGAAGGAGGCCGACCGACTCGTCCTTGGCCGCTATGCGCCGGCGGGTGTGATCGTCAACGCCGACATGGAGATCGTGCAGTTCCGCGGGAAGACCGGTCCCTACCTCGAGGCGGCACCGGGCGCAGCGAGCCTGCAGCTTTTCCGGATGGCGCGGGAGGGCCTGACGGTGCCGCTCCGCCGGGCGGTCCAGCGCGCGATCAAATCCGGGGATGCGGTGAAAACGGACGGCCTCTGGTTGAGGGTGAATGGCGGGGCCCGGGAGGTCGCCATCGAGGTGATCCCGATCGGGCTCAAGGAAGGCATCAAGGGTCAGCACCATCTCATCCTGTTCTTCGACGAGCGATATCGACCGGGCGGCCCCTTGCCGGCCAAGCCGACGGCGGTTCCTGCGCGGCGAGGGAAGACGCGAGGCGATCGTCGGCTCACCCAGCTCACCCAGGAGCTGGCCGCCGCGCGCCAGCAGCTCCAGGCAACCAGCGAAGAGCAGGAGGCCGCCCTGGAGGAGCTGCGCGCCGCCACCGAGGAGGCCCAGTCGAGCAGCGAGGAGCTACAGAGCACGAACGAAGAGCTGGAGACCTCCAAGGAAGAGCTCCAGGCCGCCAACGAGGAGCTCACGACCGTGAACGACGAGCTGAACAGCCGAAACCTCGAGGTGGGTCAGCTCGCCAGCGACCTCGGCAACCTGCTCGCGAGCACCCATGTCCCGATCATCCTGGTGGGGGCCGATCTCCGCGTCCGTCGCATGACGTCGGTCTCCGAGCGGATCCTCGACCTGGCCCCCGGCGATGTCGGGCGGCCCATCGGAGACCTCAGGCTCGGCGCGGAGATCCCGGATCTCGAAGGCCTTCTCCGGGACGTGATCGAGACCCTGACTCCCCAGGAGCGCGAGGTCACCGCCCGAGATGGCCGGTGGTATTCGGTTCGTGTGCGGCCGTACCGGACGGTGGACAACAAGATCGACGGTGCGGTGGTCTCCTTCGTCGACATCAACGCGCTCAAGGAGAGCGTCGACGCGGCCCGCGCCATCGTCGAGACCGTGCGGGAGCCGCTCGTGGTCCTGGACGACGGCCTCGAGGTGGTCACCGCCAACCGGGCGTTCTTCGAGACCTTCCGGGTACGTGCCGACGAGACGGAGCGCCGATCCCTCTTCGAGCTCGGCGACGGCCAGTGGAATATCCCGCAGCTCCGGACGGCGCTGGGCGCGGTGCTGGTCGACGGCCGCATCTTGAACGATTTCGAGGTCCAGCACGACTTCGAGCGCATCGGGCCCCGCACGATGCTCCTCAACGCGCGCCGGATGCCGATGGCGGTGGACCGGCCGGCGCTGGTCCTCCTGGCCATCGCGGATATCAGCGAGCGAGCGCGGATCGAGCACGAGCGCGCCGATCTGCTGACTCGAGAGCAGGGCGTGCGCGTCGAGGCCGAGGCGGCGAGCCTCGCCAAGGACAAGTTCCTGGCGATCCTGTCCCACGAGCTCCGCACGCCGCTGAACGCCATGCTGGGATGGGCGAGGATCCTGCGCAACGCGAAGCGGGGCAGCGTCGACGTCGCGCATGGCCTGGAAGTGATCGAGCGCAACGCCCTGCTGCAGGTGCGCCTGATCGAGGATCTTCTCGACGTCTCGCGGATCGTCTCCGGCGTCATGCGCCTCGAGATGCGTCCGCTCATGCTCGTGCCCGTCGTCCAGACCACGCTGGGCACGATGCAGCCGGCGGCCGCGGCCAAGGGTGTGACGCTGCACGGCGCGGTGGACGAGCAGGTCGGCGCGGTCCTGGGCGACCCGGCCCGCCTGCAGCAGATCGTCTGGAACCTGGTCTCCAACGCGATCAAGTTCACGCCCAGCGGAGGGCGCGTCGACGTGCGCGTGGCGCGCCGGGACGCCGTGGTCGAGGTCAGCGTGAGCGATACCGGGCGAGGCATCGCGGCCGATCGGCTGGCCGAGGTCTTCAACCCCTTCGAGATGGCCCATACCACCACGCAGTCCCACGGCGGCATGGGGCTCGGGCTCTCGATCGCGCGCCATCTCGTGCTACTCCACGGCGGCAGCGTCAAGGCGGAGAGCCAGGGGCTCGGACTCGGGGCGACCTTCACCGTGACCCTGCCGCTCACGGACGCGCGCCCCCCGCAGGATGCCGCGACGCCGCGAATCGCTGCGCTGGCGCCGGGGGCCCCTCCGCTCCCCGCCCTTCACGGGGTCCGCATCGTCGCCGTCGATGACGAGGCGGATGCGCGTGAGCTGATCAGAGCGATCCTGGTCCAGTGCGGCGCCGAGGTGACGGCCGTGGCCGGTGTCCGGGCGGCGCTGGAGGCCCTCGATCGCGCATCCTTCGACGTGCTGGTCAGCGACATCGTGATGCCCGAGGAGGATGGGTATACGCTCATCCGCCAGGTCAGGGCGCGCGGGGCCGATCGGGGGGGCGACATCCCGGCGCTCGCCCTCACCGCCTATTCCAGGATCGAGGACCGCGCGGCGGCCGTCGCGGCCGGCTATCAACAGCATCTTGCCAAGCCGATCGAGCCCGCCGAGCTCGCGGCGGCCATCGCCGCGCTGGCTGCCCGTGCGGAGGGACCGCGCGGGGCCTGAGCCCGATCCGCGCCACCGCGTGGCGCGGTCGGATGGAGCGTCAATCGGCGCTCGACTCGAAGCGCCGGTGGAGCGTGACCGGCTTCCGCTTCTTCCGGTAGCGCAGGTTCAGGAGCTCCACGAAGAGCGAGAACGCCATCGCCACATAGATGTAGCCCTTCTCTACATGGGTCCCCATGCCCTCCGCCATCAGCATCACGCCGATGAGCAGGAGGAAGGCGAGCGCGAGGATCTTCACGCTCGGGTGCCGCTCCACGAAGCCGCCGATGGGCGCGGCGGACACCAGCATGACCAGCATGGCCAGCACCATGGCCACCACCATGACCGGGATGTGATTGGCCATGCCCACCGCGGTGATGACGGAGTCGAGGGAGAAGACGATGTCCAGCATGAGGACCTGGACGAGCACCCAGACGAAGGCGCCCCGCGAGGTCGATGCCGGCGTCTCCGCGGGGTGATCCGCCTCGAGCTTGTCGTAGATCTCCCAGGTGGCTTTGGCGACGAGGAAGAGCCCGCCGCCAATCAGGATCAAGTCCCGGCCCGAGACCTTGCCGCCGAACACGGTGAACAGCGGCTCGGTGAGTCCCATGATCCACGAGATGGTCAGCAGGAGGCCGATCCGGATCACGAGGGCGAGGGTGAGGCCGAGGCGCCGAGCGAAGGTCTGCTGAACGGCGGGCAAGCGGCTCACCAGGATCGCGATGAAGACGACGTTGTCGATGCCGAGGACGATCTCCATCGCGGTGAGCGTGACGAGGGAGATGAGGGCATCGCCGGTCAGCAGGCCGCCGAGGTCCACGATCGGATGGTACCATCTTCAAGGGCGCCGACGAATGACTCCACACTGGGAGCTTGCGATCCGGATGCTCGTCGGGGCGGTGCTCGGCGGCATCATCGGCTACGAGCGCGACTACCACGGCCGCCCGGCCGGGCTCCGCACGCACATGATCGTGGCGGTGGCGTCGTCCACGTTCATGGCACGCCGAGGCCGCGCGCATCGTGACCGCGCTGGAGCGGGCGAACATCCGCACGCTGCCGAAGTGCAGTCCGGCGTGCGCGTGATGAAGGTCGAGACCGTCGCCTAGCGCGCGCGAGCCCCCTCTCAGAGCCGCGGCAGCACGTCCCTGGCGAACAGCTCGAGCGCCCCGATGTCCTCCTGGTCGAGCATCTGGAGCAGCACCCGCTGCATGCCTGCCGCCTTCCACTTGTCGAGGTCGGCGAGGACCTGCGCGGGCGGGCCGGCGAGGAAGCCGGCGGCGCGCCACGCTGCTTCGCCGTCGGGCAGCGCAGGGAAGACCGCGCGCGCGTTGGCGACGCGGCGGGCGATCTCGGCGTTGTCGCGGCCGATGGCGAGGGGAATCATCAGCGAGCGGCGGATCCCCTCGGGATCGCGCCCCACCGCCTCGCAATGGTCCGCCAGCACCCGATACTTGGCCGGGTAGTCCGCGGCGCCCACCCGGGTGACGTTCCACTCGTCGGCGAACTCGGCCACCACGCGGAGGGTGCGCTTCTCACCTCGGCCGCCGATGACGAGCCGCGTGCGGCCGCTCGGCGACTTCGGGTACGTCTCGGCGTTCTTGAGGGCGTAGTAGGGCTGGGCGAGGGTCACCGGCTTGGCGGCGTCCAGGGCGCGAATCGCGCGCGCGCCGCACTCGAGCCGGTTCATCCGCTCCTTGAGAGCGGGGAACGGCACCCCATACATCGCGTGCTCGTGCTCGTTCCAACCCGCGCCGATGCCCAGGTCGAAGCGGCCGCCGGCCAGGGTATCGATGGCGGCGGCGGCCTTGGCGAGGATGACCGGGTGGTAGAAGGTCAGCGGCGACACCATGGGCCCGAAGCGGATGCGCTTGGTACGGGTGGCCAGCGCGGTCAGCGACGCCCAGGTCTCGAGCGACGGCCGCTTGGACTCGCCCCCGAGGCCGGTGAGATGGTCGGAGCGGCACAGCGACTCGTAGCCGAGATCCTCGGCGGCGGCGGCGAGGCGCCACCAGCGCTCCCAGGTGAGCCCTTCCTGTCCCTCGATCATGATGCCGACCTGCATGGCGGTCCCTCCCCGTGTTTTCGACACTGTACAATAGGCGCCATGCATCGCGCCCCCGCCAAGCGCCTGCTGCTCCTCGTCCCCACCACCACGTACCGGACGGAGGATTTCATGGAAGCGGCGCGGCGGTTGGACGTCGATCTGGTGGTGGCGGCGGAACGGCCGAACGTGATGGCGGGGGAGTTCCCCGATCACCTGCTCACCGTGCCCTTCGACGATCCCGAGCGCGCCGCGGGCGAGGTAGCGGAGTACGCGCGGCGCCGCCCCCTCGATGCGGTGGTCCCGGTGGACGACGAGACCACGCTGGTGGGCGCGGCCATCGCGGCGCGGCTCGGGCTGCGCTGCAATCCCGTCGGCGCGGTGGCGGCCGCGCGGAACAAGCGGCTCATGCGCGAGCGCCTTGCCAAGGCCGGGGTGGCCGGACCGGCCTTCACCACGGTGTCGGTCGACGAGGATCCCGTCGCGGCGGCCCGGCGCATGGCGTATCCCTGCGTGCTCAAGCCCCTGATGCTCTCGGCGAGTCGCGGCGTGATCCGCGCCGACGATCCCGCGGCGTTCGTGAGGGCCTTCGAGCGCGTGCGGGCGATCCTCGCCGAGCCCGAGGTCGCGGGGCTGGGGGAGGGCACCGACCAGATCCTCGTCGAGGCCTTCGTGCCGGGCGTGGAAGTGGCCCTGGAGGGGCTGCTGATCGCCGGCGCGCTGAGCGTGCTCGCGCTCTTCGACAAGCCTGATCCGCTCGACGGGCCGTACTTCGAGGAGACGATCTACGTGACCCCGTCACGGCTTCCCGGCGCCACCCAGCGCGCCATCGCGGAGACCACCGCGCACGCGGCGCGCGCGCTCGGTCTCGAGGACGGGCCCATCCATGCCGAGCTGCGGCTGGACGCGCGGGCGTCCGCGGAGGCGCCGCGGCCGGTCATGCTCGAGCTGGCCGCGCGCTCCATCGGCGGACTCTGCTCCCGCACGCTGCGCTTCGGCACCGGGCTCACCCTCGAGGACCTGATCCTCCGCCGCGCCCTCGATCTCCCCATCGCGTCGCTCGAGCGGGAAGGCCGCGCCGCCGGAGTCATGATGATTCCCATCCCGCGCGCGGGCGCGCTCGAGCGGGTCGAGGGGCTGGACGCGGCGCGCGCGGTGCCCCTCATCGAAGACGTCACGATCAGCGCGCATCCCGGGGAAATCCTGGTGCCGCTCCCCGAGGGCCACCGCTATCTCGGCTTCATCTTCGCGCGCGGCGACGATCCCGCCGGCGTGGAGCGCGCGCTGCGCGACGCGCACGCCCGGCTCACCTTCACGCTTCGCTGAGCGAGGTCCCCATGCGGCCGATGCGCCCCGACGACATCCTGAAGATCCGCTTCGTCTCCGACCCGCGGATCTCGCCCGACGGACGCCGCGTCGCCTTCGTGCTGACGACGCTCTCCCAGGAGCGCGACGAGTACCTGTCCAACATCTGGATGGTGGACGCCTCGAACGGCGCGCCGCCCCGCCGCTTCACCACCGGCCCGGGACGCGACACCGCGCCGCGCTGGTCGCCGGACGGCACGCGGCTGGCGTTCGTGTCCGAGCGCGAGCGGGGGAAGAAGGGGCAAGTGATGGTCATGCCGGTGGCGGGAGGCGAGGCCGTCGCCCTCACCCAGCTGCGACACGGCGTGGCCGCGCCGGCCTGGTCGCCGGACGGCACGCGGCTGGCGTTCGTCTCGCGGGTCGGCGGCTGGCAGGAGCCGGAGAACGAAGAGGAGCGGAAGAAGTCGCGGCCGGCGCGGGTGATCACCACGCTGAAGTACCGGTTCAACGGCGAGGGCTTCATTCACGACCGGCCCACCCACGTCTTCGTGGTGCCGGCGGCGGGCGGGGCGCCCGTGCAGCTCACCGCGGGCGACTGTCCCGACGCCGATCCCACGTGGTCACCCGATGGGCAGTCGATCGCCTTTGCCTCGGCGCGACACGAGGACCGCGACTATGACGACGGCAGCGACGTGTGGATCGTGCCGGCCGCCGGCGGCGCGCCCCGGCGCGTCACCGATACCATCGGTCCGGCAATGCACCCCGCCTTCTCACCCGATGGGCGGAGCCTGGCCTACCTCGGACGGCGCCACCGGAACGAATTCGGTCGGAACGCGCGGGTCTTCACGGTGCCGGTGGAGGGCGGCGCGCCGCGGAGCCTCACCGACGCCCTCGACCGCTCGTGCGCTCCGCTCGACCTCGCCCCCATCTGGTCCGCCGACGGCGCGTGGCTCACCTTCGCCGCGGAGGACGCCGGCGCGCTGTCCGTGTATCGCGTCCGCGCGGCCGGCGGGGGCGCCGCGCCGGAGCGGGTGATCGGCGGCGAGCGCGCGGTCACCGGCGTGTCCGCCGCCGCCGACGGCACGCTCGCCTTCGCCGTCACCGATCCGGTCATGCCTGCGGAAATCGCGACCTGCGCCGCGGACGGCGGTGGCGAGCGCCGCCTCACTGACGTCAACGCGGCATGGCGGGCCGAGGTCATCCTCACGCGGCCGGAGCGCTTCCGGTTCGAGCGCGCGGGACTCGGGGTCGACGGCTGGATCATGAAGCCGGCGGACTTCCGGGCGGACGGGCGCTATCCGGGCCTGCTCAACATCCACGGCGGCCCGCACGCGCAGTACGGCTGGAGCTTCTTCGACGAGTTCCAGGTCCAGGCCGGCGCGGGCTACGCGGTCGTCTACATGAACCCGCGGGGCAGCCAGGGCTACGGCGAGACGTTCACGCGCGCGGTGGTCGGCGACTGGGGCGGCGGCGACTTCACCGACGTGATGGCGGGCCTCGACGAGGCGCTGCGCCGCGCGCCCTGGATCGATCCCGAGCGGCTGGGCGTGCTCGGGGGCAGCTATGGCGGCTTCCTGACGTCGTGGACGGTGGGCCATACCGATCGCTTCCGCGCCGCGTGCTCGGAGCGTGCGGTGAATTATCATCCCAGCATGTTCGGGACCAGCGACATCGGCCATCTCTTCAACGAGATCGAGATCGGAGGATTGCCCTGGGAGATGCCGGACCACTACGTGGAGCGCTCGCCGCTCACCCACGCCAAGAACATCCACACGCCGCTCCTGATCATTCACTCCGAGGATGATCTCCGCTGCCCCATCGAGCAAGGCGAGCAGCTGTTCGTCGCGCTCAAGAAGCAGCGGAAGGACGCGGTGTTCGTGCGCTTCCCCGATGAGAACCACGAGCTTTCGCGCTCCGGCAAGCCGCGCCATCGGCTGGAGCGCTTCCGTATCATCCTGGACTGGTTCACCGGCCGCCTCGCCCCGGAGCCCCCCCGTGGCCGCTGAGGGGCGCGTCGCCCTGGTGACGGGCGCCCAGCAGGGCATCGGGCGCGCCACCGCGGTGGCGCTGGCGCGCGCGGGCGCAGACGTGGCGCTGAACTACCTCGATGATCGGGCGGCGACCGAGAAGGCCGCGTCGGAGATCCGCGCCATGGGGCGCCGGGCGCTCCTCGTCCAGGCCGACATCTCGCGCGCCGCGGAGGTCGACGCCATGGTCGCCGCGGTGGGGCAGGGGCTCGGCGTGCCAGACATCCTGGTCAATAACGCCGGCGTCTATCCACGCTCGCCGTTCCTCGAGCTCGCCGAGCGCGAATGGGACTTCGTGCTGGGCGTGAATCTCAAGGGGTCGTTCCTCTGCGCGCAGGCGGTGGCGCGCGCCTTGGTGGCGGCCGGGCGGCGCGGCGTCATCATCAACATCGCGTCCCAGGCGATCCGCGGCGCGCCGCTGGGCGTCCACTACACCGCGAGCAAGGGCGGGGTGGTGGCGATGACGCGGGCGATGGCGCTGGCCCTCGCCGCTCACGGCATCCGGGTGAACGCGGTGGCGCCGGGAACCACCGATACCGCGCAGCCGCGGTACGAGCACAACGAGGCGGCGATGGCGGAGATCTCGCGCGCGGTGCCGCTGGGTCACATGGCGGCGCCCGAGGACATCGCGGACGTGATCGTGTTCCTCGCCAGCGACGCCGCGCGGCACATCACCGGCGAGACCGTGCATGCCAACGGCGGCTCCTACATGGGGTAGCGACGGGCTGAAAAAGGGCGCTAAAGGCGCTTGAGGGTGCGCGCGTGCGCGTCCCAGATGGGACGCGGGAGGCGATCGCCGAAGGTCTGGTAGAACTGGCCGAGCTCGTCGAGCGCGCCCTGCCAGTCTTCCCGCCCCACGCGCAGCGCCTCGGCGAGACGGGCCGGCGGCATGTCGAGCCCGTTGAGGTCGAGCGCGTTCGCCGTGGGCACGTTCCCGATCGCCGTCTCGGTGGCCTCCCCGCCGCCCTGGATCCGCTCGAGGATCCACTTGAGCACGCGGACGTTCTCGCTGTAGCCCGGCCAGAGGAACTTGCCGTCGGCGTCGCGGCGGAACCAGTTCACACGGAAGATCTTGGGCGGATTCTTGATCCGCCGCCCCATGGCGAGCCAGTGCGCGAGGTAGTCGGCCATGTTGTAGCCGCAGAACGGGATCATCGCCATGGGATCGCGGCGCACCACGCCCACCTTGCCGGTGATCGCCGCCGTCGTCTCGGTGCCCATCGCCGAGCCGAGGAACACGCCGTGATCCCAGTCGAAGGCTTCGAACACCAAGGGGACCACCTGGGCGCGCCGTGAGCCGAAGATGAAGCCCGAGATCGGCACGCCCGCAGGGTCCTCCCAGTTCGGCGCGATCGATGGGCACTGCGAGGCGAGCACGGTGAAGCGCGAGTTCGGGTGCGCGGCGGAACCGGCGCCCGGCTGCCAGGGCTTGCCCTGCCAGTCGAGCGTGCCCGGGGGCGCCTGGGTCTCCATGCCTTCCCACCAGGGCTCGCGATCGGGTGTCATCGCGACGTTGGTGAAGATGGTGTTGGAGCGGACCATGGCCATGCCGTTCGGATTGGTCTTGGCGCTGGTGTTGGGCGCGACGCCGAAGAAGCCGCGCTCGGGGTTCACCGCGCGGAGCTGGCCGTGCTGGTCCACGTGGATCCACGCGATGTCGTCGCCCACCGTCCAGCAGCGGTAGCCGGGGAGCCGGGAGATGACCATGGCGAGGTTGGTCTTGCCCGACGCGCTGGGCATGGCGCCGGCGAGGTAGCTGACCTTGCCGGTGGGATCCTCCACGCCGAGGATCAGCATGTGCTCCGCGAGCCAACCCTCGCCCCGGGCCTGGGCCGAGGCGATGCGCAGCGCATGGCACTTCTTGCCGAGCAGCGCGTTGCCGCCGTACCCCGACCCCACGCTCCAGATGAGTTTTTCCTCGGGGAAATGCAGGATGAAGCGGCGGTCGGGGGACAGGTCGCCGAGGGAGTGGAGCCCCGGGACGAAGTCGTCGTCGGCCCGCATGTGCTCGAAGGCCATCGCGCCCACCCGCGTCATGATGTGCATGCTTGCGGTGGCGTAGCGGCTGTCCGTCACCATGACCCCGACGCGACTCATCGTCGAGCCCGCCGGCCCCATGAGGTACGGGATCGCATACATGGTGCGTCCGCGCATCGCCCCCCGAAAGAGCCCGCCCACGCGCGACTTCGCGTCGTTCGGATCCATCCAGTTGTTGGTGGGACCGGCGTCGTTCTTGTCCCGCGAGCAGATGAACGTGAGCTGCTCGGTGCGCGCGACGTCGCTGGGATGGCTGCGGTGGAGATAGCAGTTGGGATAGGTCTTGGGATTGAGCGGGATCAGCGTGCCGTCGCCGAGCATCTGGCCCACCAGGCGGTCGTACTCGGCCTTGGAGCCGTCACACCATACGACGTCGGCCGGGGTGGTGAGGCGGGCGACCTCGTCCACCCAATTCTCTGCGACACTCGTCATGGCCATCGGTGCCCTCGCGGTGTCATGGGATGGGGGCCTGGATCCTTAGGCTCGGTCGTACTGTAGCAGAATTCCGCGGGAGACCGGACCGTGAAGTTGACCCGCGCGGGCGGCCGCCCGCTCCGCGCGAGATCCGCGCGGGTCGGGCGGCGTCGCGGTCCGCGATCAGGCGGCAGGCTCGCGCTCGCGCCCCTCGTAGCGCGCGAGCTTGCTTCTCAGCGTCTTGGGCGTGATGCCGAGGATGTCGGCGGCACGCGTCTTGTTACCGTCGTAGCGCGCGAGCGTACGAAGGAGCAGGTCGCGTTCGGCGTCGTCGAGCTTGGTTCCGACCGGGATCACCACCGCGTCCACGCCGGCGGGCGCCTCGGCCGGCGCGGCCGGCCGAGGGGATGCGCCGAGCGGCAGGAGCTCGCGAGTGATGATGTCGCCCGGGCAGGCCACGGTAGCCCGCTCGATGATGTTCCGCAGCTCGCGGACATTGCCCGGCCAGGTCCACTGCATCAGCTGCTGCAGCGCCGCCTCGTCGACTCCCTTCACGCGCTTGTCGTACTTGCCGTTGAACTCCTCCACGAACGATTCCACGAGCAGCCCGATGTCCTCCTTGCGCTGCCGGAGGGGCGGCATGGTCACCGAAAAGACGTTGAGACGATAGAAGAGGTCCTCACGGAACGTGCCGTCCTTCACCGCCTTCAGCGGGTCCTTGTTGGTCGCGGCGATGATGCGCACGTCCACGGTGAGCTCGCCCTTGCCGCCCAGACGACGGACCGTCCCTTCCTGGAGGATCCGCAAGTACTTCGCCTGGAGGGCCGGGCTCATTTCCACGATCTCGTCGAGGAAGATGGTGCCCTTGTCGGCGAGCTCGAAATAGCCGGCTCGGCGCTCGAGGGCGCCCGTGAACGCCCCCTTCTCGTGCCCGAACAGCTCGCTCTCCAGCAGCGTCTCGGGGATGGCGGAGCAGTTGACCGCCACGAAGGGCGCCTTGCGCCGGGGGGACATCTCATGCAGGGTGCGCGCGACCAGCTCCTTGCCGGTGCCGCTCTCGCCCGAGATGAGGACGGGCGCGTTGGTTGGCGCCGCCATCTCGACCAGGTGATAGATCTCCTGCATCGAGCGGCTGGTGCCGAGCAGTCGGCCGAGCCCGCGCGCCTCTTTCAGCTGACGCCGGAGGAGCGTGACCTCGCGCATGATCTCCGACTTCTCGAGCGCCTTCTCGATAAGGGGGCGCAGACGGCGCGTCTCCACCGGTTTGGTGATGTAGTCGTACACCCCGCGCTTCATGGCGCTCACCGCAGTGTCGACGGTCGCATGGCCGGTGAGGATGATCACGGTCGCCGAGGGCAGGTCCTGCTGGAGCGCCCCCGCGAGCGACAGGCCATCCATGCCCGCCATCACGAGGTCGGCGATGACGAGATCAGGGCGGAAGGCGAGGGCGCGCTGAAACGCCTCGTCGCCGTCTCGCGCTTGCTCGACCTCGTATCCCCAGCCGGTGAGGAGCGTTGTGAGCCCTTCGAGTGTATCGGCGTCGTCGTCCGCAACAAGGATTCTGTGTGCCATGGAGCGGCGAGGCTGCAAGGCGCGTGCAAAAATGTAAGCCTGCTAAATCGAATGCTTACGGTATACGCGCCCTCGGGCGCATCTGCGGGTGGGTAGTAATTACCGTGTAATGGAGCGCGAGCGCGGCGGCCACCGCGTCCGGTCTGCCGCCGCGCTCTGCCAATCCTACCGGGGTATTGCATGCGCCGGCGCCCGCGACGCGCCGACGCTCATAGTCGTACGCTAACGGAGGTTCCGGGTGGTTTCCGTCTCCGGATCCGGCGTGCGATCGAGGAACTGATCCAGCTCACGCTCCGCCCGGTCCTTCGCCCATCCGTATCGCTCCTGCAGGGCGCCGGTGAGCTTGTCGTAACGGCCAGCCGCCACGTCGAGGTCGTCGTCGGTGAGCTTGCCCCACTGCTCCTTCACGCTGCCCTTGAGCTGCTTCCACTTGCCGGAAAGAACATCGCGATTCATCACGTTCCCCCTTTCTGACTTCTTTCTGACTTCACTCCCTGACTCGACTATAGAGGGGAGCAAGGGACATGCCGCGGGAGCGAAGGCACTCAAACCCGCTGATGTCATGGCACTTCGCGCACGTCGGGCGGCCGCGCGTCGGACGCCGGGCGGGAGGAACGACCCGGTCGGCACTGCTCTTGCAGCCCACGGGGAACCGTTCAACAACCCATGGAGGTGAGACGCATGAAGACCAGCATGATCATCGGCATCGTGCTCATCGTGCTCGGCGTCGTCGCGCTCGCGTACGAGGGCATCACCTATACGACGCGGGAGAAAGTCGTGGACATCGGGCCGCTGCACGCGAGCGTCGAGAAGAAGAAGACGATCCCGCTCTCGCCCGTGCTGGGCGGCGCCGCGCTAGTCGGCGGGATCGTTCTCGTGCTCGCGGGGTCCCGGCGCGGCTGATCCGGACGAGGGCGCGCGCCGGTCGAGCACGTCGGCCAGGATGTCCACGAGCACGAAGGGCTCGATCGGCTTCTTGACGTGGACCTGGTAGCCCGCGGCGAGGATCCGCACCGCGTCCTCGTCGCTCGCGTAGGCGGTCAGCGCCACCGCGGGAACCGGCCCGCCGCCGTGCGCTAGCTCCAGTCGGCGGACGCGGTCGATCAGGCTCAGCCCGTCCTCGCCCGGCATGCCTATGTCGGACACGAGCACGTCGGGCCACTCTCGCTGGAGCGCGCGCAGGGCCTCGGCCACCGAGGCGGCGGTGACCACGCTGGCGCCGGCCCAGCTGAGGCTCATGGCGCAGGCTTCCCGGGCGTCGGCGTCGTCATCCACGAACAGGACCCGGACGCCGGCGAGTATCGAGGTCATCTCGGAGGGCTCGTGCCGAGCGCTCGACCGCGCCGGCTCCCCGACGGCGCGGTGGGCCAGCGGCAGCACGACCGTCATCGTGGTGCCCTGGCCCTCGCCGGGGCTCTCCGCCTTGATGCCGCCGCCATGGAGCTCGACGAGCTGGCGGGCGATCGCGAGGCCCAGGCCGAGGCCGCCTTGCACGCGCGTGGTGCTGCTGTCGCCCTGCCGGAAACGATCGAAGATCCGCGGCAGCAGATCGGGGGCGATCCCCTGGCCGGTGTCCTGCACGCGGAGCTCGGCGTGGCCCCCGCGGCGGCGCAGGAGCACCTCGACGCGTCCCCCGCGCGGGGTGAACTTCAGCGCGTTCGTGAGGAGGTTCCACAGCACCTGCTGGAGTCGGGTCGCATCGCCCATGATGGGGCCCACGTCCGAATCGAGGGCGCGCGCGATCTTCAGCCCCTTGTCGTCCGCGGCGGCCCGGACCGTTTCCACCGCGGACTCGATGACCGACCGGAGGTCGAGCGGCCGCATCTCGAGTCGCAGCTTGCCGGACGCGATGCGCGAGATGTCCAGGAGATCGTCGATCAGCTGAGCCTGGAGCGCGGCGTTGCGGTCGATGGTGTCGACGGCCTTGGCGAGCGTGGCGGGATCCAGGGGCTGCTGACGCAGCACGCCCGCCCAGAGCCGCAGCGAGTTGAGCGGCGTGCGCAGCTCGTGCGAGAGCGTCGCGAGGAACTGGTCCTTGGCCTGATTCGCCTTCTCCGCCTCCGAGCGCGCGAGCCGCTCGCGGGCGAGAAGGGCCGCCCGCTCGGCCTCTACCGCCTTGCGGTCGGTGATCTCGGTGACGACTGCGAGCGCGGAGCCAGGCTGCCCCAGCTCGCGAATGCGCGAGATGGAGACGTTCGCCCATACCACGCGCCCGCTCGGCTGCACGAATCGCGTGTCGAAGGTGCGCGAGCGTCCGGTCGACTCGAGGTCGCGGAGGATGTCCCGGAAGGCACGCAAGTCGTCCGAGTGCACGATGTCCTCGACGCGCCGGAGGAGGACCTCCTCACGCGGACGCTGCACCAGCTCACAGAAGCGATCGTTCACGAACGTGAGGCGACCGGTCAGGTCGGACTGCACGATGCCCGCGGTCGCCTGGTCCACGATCGCGGACAGGCGCTCTTCGCGGTCGCGCAGGTTCCGATCGGCGTCCGCCCGCTGGAGACCGGCGTGGAGCAGCGCCTCCGACATCGCGTCCACTTCCGCCACTGGAGAGCGGGGCCGGCGAGTGAGGCGTCCCGAGCACAGCTCGTAGGCCGAGCCGGCAAGCACGCGAATGGGTCCGGTGATGCGGCGCCCGAGGATGGTGGCGGCGAGAATCCCGAGCAGCAGGAAGCCCAGCCCGCCCGTGGTCACGGCGCGGACGGAGCGCCAGAACGGCTGATCCACGACGAGGGCGGGGACCACCGCCACCGCGGTCCACCCGCTGACGTTCGAGCGCGCCTGCGTGTAGTACACGGCGCGGCCCCCCGAGTCGACCCCCCCCGTCCAGATCTGCGTCGGGCTAACCTGGGGCGAGACAGGGTAGGGGGACGTCTTGCCGACGAACTCGGCATGCGCCTCGCTGTGCGCGACGATACGTCCGTGGGGATCGACGACGACACCAAAGCGCTCGGCGGTGAGCTTCTGCTCCACGAGGATGTCGCGGATGTTGCCGGCCGAGATCATGGCGCTCAGCACGTAGACCAGCCGCACGTCCTCGAACACGGGGACCCGGACGGCGAAGTAAGCGTCGGCGGGGCTCGCCCCGGGCTGGAGCCCGCCCACCGCGGGCAAGCCGGTCTTCATGGCGCGGATGAGGCTTTCCCGGTCGCCCTCGAACACGGAGTCGGGGTGGTTCGCGAGGGGGCGCCGCGTGTTCATGAGCTCGCGCCCGCTCGGGTCGCTCAGCACGACCGCGATCCAGTGGCTCTGCGTGGTGACGCGCCGTTCGGCGTCGTCCCGGAAGCGGACGAGATCCCCGGCCTGGAGATTGCGCGACATGCCCAGGATGTTGAGCGTGCCCACCACCGCGGCCAGCTCGCGGTCGATGTTGTTGCCGACCGCCCGCGCGCTGTCGGCCGTCTCTCGCTCCACGGTGCTCCGACGCTCGGCGGACAAGCTCATCGACAGCCAGGCGGTGAAGACCACCATGGGGAGGACGGCGGCGAGGACGAGGACGATCAGGTGGGCGCGAACCGAGAACCGGCGATCGAGCCGATCGAGCGGACTCCCGCCCTGTGGCGCCGCCGCGCGCACGCGCGCTTCCGGCGCTCCGGCGCCATCGCCGCTCGAGCCGTCAGGCACGCTCAATGCGTCGCGCCTGCCTCATCCTCCGGCAAGGTATCCTCCGGCGCATTGTCACCGATCCATGCTTGGGCCGCGCGCACACCGGATTCCCGCGCATCGGATTCCGTGGAGAAGTCCGACGAAGGAACCGGGACGGGCATGGTGCTGAGCCCGCTCGGCGTGGCGTGCACGACATTGGCGACGACCGCCCAGGCACCGCTGGCCCGCTGCTCGGTAGTGACCACGATATCGTAGTCCGGGTGGGTCGAGGTGACGATGTAACGCTGTGTCATGATGGCATTTCCCGGCTGCAAGCGACATGCCCTCCCCGCGCCGGTTCCGGGACGCGCAAAGCCCGCGAAGAGCGCACTTCCGGGCAGGAGCCCACGGGGGGGCCAACGAAACTTTTTACCGACCGGTAAGTCCTACCCACCCGGCACCGTGTAAAAGGCGGGCCGCTCAGCCGGACAAGGCACCCGTGAGCGAGCCGGCGGGCAGACGCTGACGGACTTTCAGGTAACCCGCCCAGGGATCCTCGCGCCGCGCCGCCAGCTGCGCGGGAACGGTCGCGACGCTGAAGCGGTCCGCGGTCACGCGCGGCGAGAGCTCGTCCCACCCGAGCGGCATCGAGACGGGCGCGCCCGCACGGGCACGCGTCGAGAACACGGCCACCGTGCTGGCGGCGCGGCGGTTGCGGAGATAGTCCACGTAGATCTTCCCCGGCCGCGCGGTCTTGGTCATCGTGGCGGTGAAGCGGTCGGGTTGACGGCGGGCCAAGGTCTCGGCGACCGCGCGCGTGAAGGCCCCCGTCTCGTCCCAGCTTGCGCTCGGCGTCAGGGGCGCCACCACGTGAAGGCCCTTGCCGCCGCTGGTCTTGACGAAGCTCTCGAGCCCCACGCGCTCGAGCATCTCGCGGATCAGGCGCGCCGCCTCGATCACCCGCGCCCACGTCACCCCCGGACCGGGATCGAGGTCGAGCACGATGCGGTCGGGACGCTCGATGTCGTCGACGGTCGCGTTCCACGTATGGATCTCGAGGATACCGAGCTGCACGGTGCTGATCAGTCCCGCGAGGGAGTCCACGACGAGTCCGTCGCTCTTCTGACCGCGGATCTTCACCCGCCGGAGCGCGCCGCCGGCGGCGCCTGGCCCGGCGTGACGCTGGTAGAAGCACTCGCCGTCGACGCCGTCGGGACAGCGCACGAGCGTGGTGGGCCGGCCGGCGAGGTGAGGCAGGATCCACTCCGCGACGGCCTCGTAGTAGCGGGCGACGTCGAGCTTGGTGGTCCGAGGCTTGGGGAAGACGACGCGATCCGGGTGGGTCAGGCGCACGCCGCCCAGCGCGGCCCCGTTGCCCGCGCGCGCGCTCGGCGCCGCCTCGACCTCGCGCTGCACCTCGCCGGCGGGTTTGTCCTCGCGCAAGCCCTGGAACGACGGATGGCGCATCTTGCCGTCGGTGGTCCACTCCGTGAAGGCGACCTCGGCGACGAGCTCGGGCTTGACCCAGCGCGCCCTCGCGATGCGGGGCGCGGGATCGAATGGGCTGTCCGGCCGCTCCAGCTTCTCGAGACGAACGGTCAGCGTGCGCAGGTTCTCGGCGTCGAAGCCCGTCCCCACCTTGCCTGCGAAGACGAGGCGCGAGCCCTCCCGCACGCCCACGAGGAGCGCGCCGAGCGCCGCGCGCGAGCCCTCGCCCCTGGTGAAGCCGCCGATGACGACTTCCTGACGCCGCCCGCACTTGACCTTCAGCCAGTCGCGTCCGCGGCCCGAGCGATAGGGCGCGTCGCGGCGCTTGGCCACCGCGCCCTCGAGATGGAGACGGCAGGCCTCGCGCAGGAACTCCGCGCCGCCGCCCACCACGTGCGCGCTGTAGCGGACGACGCCGGACGCCTTTCCGCCCACGAGCGCCTGCAGGGCGGCCTTGCGCTCCTCGAGGGGAAGCGCAGTGAGATCACGGCCGTCCAGGTGGAGGAGATCGAACACCATGTAGACGAGCTCGCCCCGCCGCTCGCCCTGCATGAGATTCTGCAGGGCCTGGAAGCTGCTGGTGCCGTCGGGCTGGAGCACGACGACCTCGCCGTCGATGAGCGCCCGGCGGGCAGGGAGGCGCGCCACCGCCTCCGCCACGTCGGGGAGGCGCTCCGTCCAGTCCTTGTCGTTCCGGCTCATGAGGCGCGCGCGGCCGTTCTCGAGCCGGGCGAGGATGCGATAGCCGTCGAACTTGATCTCGTGCAGCCATTGATCGCCATCCGGCGCTTCCGACACGAGGGTGGCGAGCGCCGGCGGGACGAAGCGCGGCAGGGCGCCCGCCCGGCCGCGCGGGACGCGAGCCGCCGGCGGTCTCGCGCGCGGGGCCGGCTTCGTGGGCGCCGCGGGCTTCGTGCGCGCCTCGACCGCAGGCGGCCTCGCACGCTCCTCCCGGGGCGCGTCCTTCGCATGCCAGACACGATCCTTCGCGGCGGCGATCTCTTCCATGGTGCGATCGCTCGCGACGCTCTTCGCGTCGCCCTCGATCCGGCTGGCATCCCAGCCGGCCCGGGCGCCGGCGTCCTTTTCCTTGATGAGGAGCCACGTCCGGTCGCCGTCGCGCTCGCTCCGCCCGCGCATCCGGACGAGAGCCCAGCCGCCCTGGAGGCGCTCGCCGTCGAGCGTGAACTTGAGGGAGCCCTTGCGGTAGGCCTCGCGCGCCTCGCCCACCGGCGTCCACGTCCCGCGATCCCAGAGCATGACGGTGCCGCCGCCGTACTCGCCCGTCGGGATCACGCCCTCGAAGTCCCCGTACTCGACGGGATGATCCTCGACGTGCATGGCGAGGCGCTTGTCGGCGGGGTCCAGGCTTGGGCCCTTGGGCACCGCCCAGCTCTTGAGGACTCCATCCATCTCGAGGCGGAAGTCCCAGTGCAGGCGCGAGGCCGCGTGCTTCTGAATCACGAACGCACGGGCGTCGTCCCGAGCCGCGTGTTGGCGACCGCGCGGCTCAGGCGTACGCCTGAAGTCGCGCTTACGCGCGTACTCGCGAAGCGGCATCGCTCAGGCGGTCAACGCGTCCGGGTCGCCCATCGATTCTTCGGGAAAGATGCGCCCACTCGGATGCACGTGATCCGTTCCGTACCGGAGCTCGGGGGGAATCGGTCCTTCGTCCACCATCGCGCGGCCGAAATCTTCCGGGTGCTGATGGCGAAAACACGCGCGAATCATGTCGAGTGCCGATGCCGCCGACGTAGGTCTGGGCTCGTTCATCGCCGGCTCCGGGGAAAAGCGAATGGGTAAACTCGTCCCGCCCTCGCCGCACCGCCGCACTCATTTGTCCGCGGAATTTGTCTTGGCCTTTCCATACAGACCAGAACAGCAAGAGAAATGCCATACCGTGCCGGCCATGATCACCGGCGGCACAACATTTGCTGGACTGGTCTGACATGGACCCTCGTGCCGAGCCCGAGGAGACCCGCTATCTCCGTGCGGAGCTGAAGCGGGAGCGTCTGGGTCGCATCGCGGCTGAGCGCACGAATCGGCTGAACGACGAGCTGATGCGCTCGCTCGCCCACAAGCTGCGCAATCCACTGAACACCATCCGCCTGTGGACCCAGGTGCTGCGCGAACAGGCGGGCGTGCCCGGCGTGGTGTCGCGCGCGCTGGACGGGCTGGAGCATGCCACCCTGCTCCAGGCACGCCAGATCGACACGTTGCTGGATCTCTCACGGATCGCGCTGGGCCGCATGCGCCTGGACCTGGAGCCGGTGGATTTGGGCGCCATCGTGCGAAGCGCCCTCGAAGCCGTCCGCCCGATGGCCCAGGCCAAGCGGCTGTCCATCGAGACGGACCTGGGCATGCCGGTCGGGGTGATCTCCGGCGATCCTGCCCGGCTCGGCCAGGTCCTTTGGCACATCCTGACCAACGCCATCCGCTTCACGCCCCATGGCGGACGCATCGGCGTCATGCTACGCCGGTCGGGAGATCGCGCGGTGCTCGGCATCGCCGACAGCGGCCACGGCATCGCCCCCGATCTCCTGCCGCACGTGTTCGATCGTGATCGGCCGGAGAGCACTCATGTGCCGCCGGTCGAGGATGGCCCCGGCCTCGGCCTCGTGCTCGCCCGCCACATCGTGGACCTGCACGGCGGGACCATTCGGGCAGAGAGCGAAGGGGAGGGTCGGGGGTCGACGTTCACGCTGGACCTTCCGCTTCCCGGCACGACGGTGCCCGCCGTGACGCGGCAGGATGTCACCGGCTCGGATGACAACCCGGGGGGCGGCTCGCGCGGTCTGCGCGTCCCCGGCCTGCAGGCCACCTCCCTCAACGGCGTGCGAGTGCTGGTGGTCGAGGACGAGCCCGAGGCGCGGGACAGCCTGCGTATCTTGCTGCAGCGCTTCGGCGCCGAAGTGGCGGCGGCGGGCTCCGCGCGCCAGGGCATCGAGACCTTCACGCATGGCGCCTTTGACGTCGTGATCAGCGACATTGCCATGCCCGGCGGGGATGGCTACGAGCTCGTGCGTGCCATTCGCGGCCTGGGGCCCGAGCGCGGCGGGCGCATTCCCGCGGTGGCGGTGACGGCCGGCGCGCGTCCCGAGGACCGCCGGCGCGCACTGGCGGAGGGATTCCAGGTGCACCTCCCCAAGCCAGTCGACGCCGCCGAGCTCGTCCGTCAAGTCACGGCCCTCAGTGGCCGATGAACCTGAAATCAAGGGGAATCATGCCATGTCCATGCACACGGTGACCACGCGACGCCGACGGCCCGCGGACCATTACCCACACACCGCCAAGCGTGAGCTGGCCGGACTCATTGCGGTGGCGGCAGGTGCGGTGGCCGGCGCGGCGGTACTGTTCCTCTTCACGACGCGTACGGGCCGCGAGGCGCGGGTCCGCCTCCAGGACGGTGACCTGCTTCGCCGGTGGCAAGACACCATGGAAGAGCTCCAGCGGCTCGCCCAGCACGGCGCCGCGTACGTCGAGCGCAAGGCGGGCGAGCTGCGTCACGCCATCGGCGAGCAGGCGAGCTTGCTGGACGCGAGATCTCTGAAGGGCCGGTGATGGCGCGGTGGGGAGGGGCCCGATGGCGGCCCGCATGGCCGCCTTCGCGCCGCTGGTGGATCGCGGGAGCGGCGATGGCGGTGGTCGTCGCGCTCGCGTACATCGTGGCGTTTCAGCTCGACGAGCCCATGCGCCGGCAGATGGAGCACCGGATGAACGCGGCGCTCAAGGGCTACAAGGTGTCCATCCGCCACCTGGACTTCCATCCTTTCGGATTCTCACTGGACCTGGAGGACGTCGTGGTCCGTCAGGAGCAGGCGCCGGATCCCCCGGTCGCCTCGATCCCGCGGCTCACCGCCAGCGTCGAGTGGCGCCAGCTCATCCGGGCGCGCGTGGTAGGCGAGATCGAGATCGTCGAGCCATCGGTGAATCTGAATCTCGCCCAGGCGCGTGAGGAGGCGAAGGATCCCGTCCCGGTGGAGAAGAAGGGATGGCAGGAAGCCCTCGAGGCCATCTATCCGCTGAAGATCAACCTGTTCACGATCAAGGACGGGACGTTCGTCTATACCGACGTCGGCCCGTTCAAGCCTCTCCATCTCCGCCAGGTGAACGTGGAAGCGTCGAACATTCGTAACGTCAAGTCCGAGGCGGGCACGTACCCATCGGGCGTCCACGTGAGCGCACAGGTGTTCGAGCACGGGAGCCTCAAGATCGACGGGAACGCGGACTTCCTTGCCGAGCCGCATGCGGGGATCCTCGCCGACATCAGCCTGCAGGGGATCGAGCTCGACTATTTCCGGCCCCTCACCAGCCGCTTCGCCAACGTGACGATCAAGGGTGGTCTGCTCGGCGCGGACGGCCGCGTCGAGTACGCGCCGACGGTCAAGACCGCGGATCTCCGCCATGCCGAGATCTCCGGCGTGGACATCGAGTACGTGCAGGCGACCAAAGGGGCCGCCCCCGAGAAGCAGGCGACGCGCAAGGTCGTGCAGACGACCGAGAAGGTGTCGGAGAAGCCGGGCGTGCTCGTCAAGATCGGACAGTTCGACGTCGTCCGCAGCACGCTCGCCTTCGTGAATCGCGGATCGACTCCACCGTACCGGCTGTTTCTGACGGACGCCGCGATCCACGCCCGGAACATCAGCAGCCAGCGCGCGGAGGGACTCGGCAACATCGAGCTGACCGGGAAGTTCATGGACAGCGGCCCCGCGGTGGTCAAGGCCCGCTTCCGACCGGGCAAGCCCACCCCGGCCGTGGACGCCGAGATTCGCATCACCGGGGTGGACATGGCCCGGATGAACGATCTCTGGAAGGCCTACGCCAAGGTCGACGTGGCGGGGGGCGAATTCGCGCTCTACGCCGAGCTGAGCGCGAAGGACGGCATGCTATCGGGCTACGTCAAGCCGCTGCTCAAGGACGTGAACGTCTACGACCCCGCTCAGGACAAGAAGAAGAACGTCGTCCGCAAAGCCTACGAGGCGGTGGTCGGCGCGATGTCCACCCTGCTCGAGAACCGGCCGCGGGAGGAAGTGGCCACTCGCGTGGATATCTCCGGCCGCATCGACAAACCGGATGTGAGGCCGGTGGTCGCGGCGGCGCGGCTCTTCCAGAACGCCTTCATCAAGGCCATCCTGCCCGGCTTCGAGCGGCGCGGTCGCGAGCGCTAGCGCGCGTGACAGATCCCGGTCGCTCCATGCCTCGCGTGCTCGTCGTCGAGGACAGTGCAGACAGCCGCGAGGCGCTCCAGATTCTCCTCGAGCTCGAGGGGCACCAGGTCTTCCTGGCGGGCTCCGGCGAGGACGCCGTGCGGGCGGTTGCGGAATCTCAGCCTGACTGGGCTCTCATCGACATCGGGCTGCCCGACATCGACGGCTATGAGACGGCGCGCCGCATCCGCGCCGGGCATCGCGCCGTCCGCCTCATCGCGCTGACCGGCCACAATCGTCCGGAAGACCGCGAGCGGGTCATCGCCGAAGGTTTTGATGCGCATCTCGTCAAGCCGGTGGACCCGGCGCGGCTCTTCACCATTCTCGGAGGATTGCCATGAGCGTGATCGGCTGGATCGTCTTTGGACTGATCGTGGGCATCGTCGCCAAGTTCGTGCACCCCGGCCGTGATCCCGGCGGCTTCGTCGTGACGATCGTCATCGGCATCGTCGGCGCCTTGATCGGCGGCTTCATGGGACGCGCGCTCGGCTGGTACCGAGAGGGCGACCCCGTCGGCTTCATCATGGCCGTGCTGGGGGCGATCATCCTGCTCGTGCTCTATCGCATGCTGACCGGACGCGCGGCACGCCGCGCCTGATGCTGACACGCCTGTTCGCGGATCGAGAGGCGGCGGAACGCGCCTATCAGGCCCTACGCAGCCGTGGATACAGCGCGGCGGAGGTCAGTGTCCTGATGGCGGACGAGACGCGCGATCGCCTGTTGGGCGATCGCGCGACGACCGTCGCGGCTCCGCCCGCCTCCGCCCCGCCGAGCCCGGCCACGCCGGCCGGTGAAGGCAAGCGCAAGACGCTGGAAGGCGCCGGCGTGGGCGCGAGTGCGGGGGTGGTGGCTGGCGGGGTGCTGGGGGCGTTGGCGGCCTCCGCCATCGTGGTGGTCCCGGGCGTGGGGCTGGTGGTGGCCGGGCCCGTGGCCGCCGCACTGGCGGGCGCGGGCATGGGTGGCGCGGCGGGTGGGGTGATCGGTGCGCTGATCGGCGCCGGCATCCCCGAGGAGCGTGCGGCGGCGTACGAATCCGCGCTCCGCACGGGCGGGATCGTGATGGGGGTGTCGCCGCGTAGCGACGAAGACGCCGCGTACTTCGCGCGGGACTGGCGCGGTTAGCGACGCCGACGCCCGGGGGCGTCGCGTTGCGCGCCCGCCGGGCGTCGAGCCGGATTCGCTAGCGATTCACGGACGCGTCCCGGACGCGCGGGCGAATCGCCTCCTGCCCGGCCGCCAAGGTATCGCCGATCGTCCCGCTGGCAGACTCCATGAGGTCACCGGCCTGCTTCAGCGTATCCGCGGCCCGGACCCGCAAGCCGCTCGTGCTGGTGTCCAGATAGCGGCTGATCTCATCGCGCCAGAGGTACATCGCGACGGCGCCCGCGACGGCGCCCACGATGAATCCCTTCATCTCGCTCACCTCCTCTCGCGCCCGGAGCTCTGCCGAGCGTGCACCATCTCTACTGGAGCAATGTGAGTGCCAGCGCCTTCCATCTCGACGGACGGCGTGGTGGCGCGTCATGCGTCCGTAGGGCGGCGTGCGCGGGTCAGCTCGACCGGGTGATTTCGTCCGTGCGTCCGGCGTCGACGTCTGGAGCCGGCGGTAACCGCGGGCGTTTCCACCACATCCCGCGCGGCACGGCGGTTGCACACTCCAGATTCACTGACGAGGGCTGCGTCAGGAGATAAATGCCCTCGAAAGGAGACCAGAAGATGCTCAGCACGATCCTGATCGTCGTGCTCGTTCTGATGGTGCTGGGAGCAGTCCCCGCGTGGCCGTACAGCCGCGGCTGGGGGTATTTCCCGAGCGGGCTCCTGGGGATCATCCTGATCGTGTTCGTGATCCTGGCTCTCACCGGACGCGTTTAGCGCGCGGACCGGCTCTCACACAACCCGAACAACGGAGGAGACGCAATGCACCGGATGACCAAGCTGAGCGCCAGCGTGGTGGTGGGCCTCGCGCTCGCCGCGTCCCCCGCGTGGGTCAGCGCGGCGGACGAGAAGAAGTCCACCGACGAGAAGCATTCCACCACCCAAGCGGTGAAGACCAACGTCAGCGACTCCTGGATCACGTCCAAGGCGAAGATCGCCTTGTTTGCGGACAGCCGCGTGCCCGGTTCGGCGGTGCACGTCGAGACGCAGAAGGGCATGGTCTATCTCCGCGGTAAGGTGGAGAGCGACGAAGCCAAGAAGGCGGCGGAGGACGTCGCCCGCGGCGTGGAGGGCGTCCAGGGCGTGAAGAACGAGCTGCAGGTGGTCCCGGCCTCCGCCAAGAAGATGGTGGAAGCGAAGGACGACGAGATCACCAAGCAGGTGAAGGAGCGCTTCAAGGCGGATCCCAAGCTGAAGAGCCTCGACGTGCGAACCGACAACGGCGTGGTGACCCTCGAGGGCAAGCTGCCCAACATCACGGACAGCGCGCGGGCGTCGCAGATGGCCCGTGAAGTCCCCGGGGTACGCTCGGTGCGCAACGACGTGACCTACGAGAACCCGCGCACCAGCATGAATTCGGACACCACCAGCTCGGACAAGACGGACAAGCCGAGCCTGAAGCAGCGCATGTCGGACAAGATGTCCGACATGAAGCACGACATGTCCGCGTCGAACGCCGCGGGACAGACCCACGTGCGGGCCGCTCAGGAGAAGCTGAAGGACAAGGGCTTCGACCCGGGTCCGATCGATGGCGTGTGGGGACCGCGTACCGCCGCGGCGGTGAGCGACTTTCAGCGTAGCGAGAATTTGAAGGTGACGAGCCGTTTGGACGCCGAGACGCTCGGCAAGCTCGACATCGGCGTGGGTGGCGCGACCCGGCCTCCTCAGACCCGGTAGCGACGACCCCGACGTCCGAAAGCAGGCGAGCTGGGAAGGTGACTTCCCAGCTCGTTTTTTTCGGAGTACACCGGAATAACTCCCATGAGCGACACGGGATGGCTCATTCTCGCGGTGGCGGCAGGCGTGCTGGGGGCGGTCCTGTGGGTGAAGCGCGAGATGTGGCTGATGCGGCGCCGGCGCCGGAGCCGGCGCGGAGACTAGCTAAATGCGGGGGCGGGTCGCGGGAACCGGCTGGAGCGGCGCAACGGGTCCGGCGGCCTTCGTCGCCCGCTTCGGCGTGGAGTTGACCCGCCGCCAAAGCGCCGGTGCGGCCAGGCAGGCCCCGACGAGCAGCGTGAGGGCCGCCACCGCACCGCCGACCACCGGCGCCACATGGGCGATCCCTGCGGTTCCCGTGGGGAGTATGCCGCCGGCGACGCCGAGACCGATCAAGCCTATGGCAGTTCTCATTAAAAGCACACCTCCGTCGGCTGTAGAGGCAAGGCCCGTGCCAGGGGGCCGTGACGTGACACATTTGAGCCATCTAGCGGAGATCCCACGAAGTTCGGAAGCCGACTCCGAGCGCGCCCGTCGCCGGCTTGGTAGAATCTTCCAGGTCAAGTCTTCCCTTTCTTCTCGGTCTCTTCCTCGCTCTCGATGACACTGTTCGGCTCGGATCCGATCCGCGGCGAGCTCTTGAGCGCTGAGCGCCTCGAGCAGCTCGCGGCGTCCATCGCTCGCCATCGTGTCGCCGACGGCGAGACGGCAGGCGCCGCCCTCCTCGCGCGCGTGAAGGACAACGGGCGCGTCCTTCTTCGCTGCTACCGCGCGCTCGCCTCTGTGGTGAACGAAGAGCGCGCGACCATGCCCGCCGCGGAGTGGCTGGTCGACAACTTCTACATCGTCGAGGACGTCCTCAACGAGGTGCGCACCGATCTCCCGCCAGGCTTCTACCGGGAGCTGCCCATTCTCAGCGACGGGCCGCTCCGCGACGCCCCACGCGCGGTGGGCCTGGCGTGGGCCTACATCGAGCATACCGACAGCCGCTTCGAGGCGACGTCCACTCAGCGCTTCGTGGCGGCGTTCCAGAAGGTGGAGCCGCTGCTCATTCGCGAGATCTGGGCGGTGCCGATTGCACTCCGTCTCATCCTGCTCGAAAACCTCCGGCGGCTCTCCGAGGAGATCGTCAGTGCGCGGGCCGCGCGGATGGAGGCCGATCGCCTCGCCGACACCCTGCTGGGGCAGGGCGGCCGGCCCGCCGATCCGCACGCCTTCGAGCGCGTGGGCGACGAGGTGCTGACCGCCGCCTTCGCGGTGCATCTCGCCCAGCGCCTGCGGGATCAGGATCCCGACACCACGCCCGCCCTCGCCTGGCTGGAGTTGCGGCTCGCGGGAGCCGGCACGACCGCCGACGAGCTGGTGCGCGCCGAGCATCAACGCCACGGCGCCGCCAACGTGACGGTCCGGAACGTCATCACCAGCCTCCGCGTGATGGCGAACTTCGACTGGCGGGCGTTCTTCGAGAGCGTGAGCCTCGTCGATCACGTCTTGCGCGCGGAGAGCGACTTCGGCGCCATGGACTTCACCACCCGCGACCGCTATCGCAAGGCGATCGAGGACCTCGCGCGCGGCTCCGGACGCAGCGAGCTCGACGTGGCCCGCACCGCCATGACGCTGGTCCGCGCCCACGCGCCCGGGGTGGAGGATCCCGGCTACTACCTGATCTCGCGCGGCCGGGGCCGGCTCGAAGAGGCGGTGGGCTACCGCGTGCGGCTCGGTCAGCATCTCATTCGCGCCTACGTGAGCTCGGCCACCTGGAGCTACCTCGGCAGCATCGGCATCGTCACCGCCTTCTTCCTCTGCCTGCCCCTCCTCTATACGCAGGAGCAGGGGATTTCCCCCGTCCTCATGGTGGCGCTGGCGGTGCTCGCGGTGTTCCCGGCCTCCGACGTCGCCATCGCCCTCGTGAATCGGGCGATCGTGGAGATCTTCCCGCCGCGCCCGCTGCCGCGGCTGGCCCTCTCCGACGGCATCCCGAAGCGCTGGAAATCCTTGGTGGCAGTCCCCACGCTGCTCACCAGCGAGGCGCAGATCGCCGAGCAGGTCCGACGTCTCGGCATCCACTACCTCGCCAATGTCGACGGCCACCTGTGCTTCGCGCTCCTCTCGGACTGGACGGACGCGGACGCCGCCTCGGTGCCCGGTGATGACGACCTACTCGCGGCCGCGCGGGCCGGCATCGACGACCTCAATCGCGAGCACGGGCCCAACGCGGACGGCGAGCCCCGCTTCTACCTCTTCCACCGCAAGCGCGTGTGGAGCGAGAGCGAGCAGAAATGGATCGGCTGGGAGCGCAAGCGCGGCAAGCTCCACGAGCTCAATGGGATGCTTCGCGGCGCGACCGAGACCACGTATCTCCCCGGGCCGCCCGCGCCCGCGGGGGTTAAGTTCGTGATCACGCTGGACGCCGACACCCAGCTCCCGCGGGGCGCGGCGGCCAAGCTAGTGGGCGCGCTCGCCCATCCCCTGAATCGGCCGCGGTTCGATTCGCGGCAGCAGCGCGTGGTGGAGGGCTACGGAATCCTCCAGCCGCGCATCGCGCCCACCATGTCGGCGGAGCGGGAGAGCTCCTTCTTCCAGCGGATCTCGTCGGGTCCCGCCGGCGTCGATCCTTACGCCTCCGCGGTGTCCGACGTGTACCAGGACCTCTTCGGCGAAGGCTCGTACACCGGCAAGGGGATCTACGACGTGGACGCCTTCGAGAGCGCGCTGGCCGGGCGGGTGCCCGAGGGCGCGCTCCTGAGCCACGATCTCTTCGAGGGCGTGTTCGTTCGCGTCGGGCTCGTCACCGACATCGAGCTGTTCGAGGAGTTTCCCGCCCGCTACGAGGTCGCGGCGTCCCGCCAGCATCGCTGGGCGCGCGGCGACTGGCAGCTGCTGCCCTGGCTGCTGCGCGGCACCGCGCGGGGCCGCGAGGGCCGCACGCGCATCTCGGCCATCGGCCGGTGGAAGATGCTGGACAACCTGCGGCGCTCGCTCTCCGCGCCCGCCGCCTACGTGACCCTGCTCCTCGCGTGGCTCCTCCCCGGCGGCGCGCCCGAGGTGTGGACCAAGCTCGTGCTGCTCTCGCTCGCGCTGCCCGCGCTGGTCCCGGTGACCACCGACGTCATGCCCAAGCGCCCCGGCATCTCGAAGCGGGTCTACTTGCGCTCGCTGGCGAGCAACCTCGCCCTCGCCGGCGCGCACATCGCCCTCTCCCTCATCCTGCTCGCTCATCAGGCCTGGCTGATGGGCGACGCGATGCTCCGCACGCTCTGGCGCCTCGTCTCGCGCCGGCGGCTGCTCGAGTGGGTGTCCGCCGCGCAGGTCAAGGCGCGCTCGAGCCTGGACCTCGCCGACGTGTACGCCCGAATGTGGGGCGCGGCGGCCCTCGCCGCGGTGGCGATGGTGGTGACGGCGCTGGCGCCCGGTCACGCCTGGTCCATCGCGTTCCCCTTCATCGCGCTCTGGCTGCTCTCGCCGGCAGTGGCGCGGTGGCTCAGCATGCCGCCGCGGACCCATCCCGCGGAGGAGCTGCGCCGCGAGGAGCGGGACGTCCTCCGGGCGGTGGCGCGCCGAAGCTGGCGCTTCTTCGAGGCCTTCGTGGGTGCGGAGGATCACTGGCTGCCGCCGGACAATTTCCAGGAGGACCCGCGCCCGGTGGTCGCCCATCGGACGTCGCCCACGAATATCGGACTCTACCTCCTCTCGTCAACCGCCGCGCGAGATCTCGGCTGGATCGGCACGCTCGACTTCGATGACCGGTTGGCCGCGACCCTCGCCACCATCGAGAAGCTCGAGCGCTTCCGCGGCCACCTCTACAACTGGTACGACACCCGTACCCTGCGCCCCCTCGAGCCACGCTACGTGTCGACGGTGGACAGCGGGAACTTCGCGGGCCATCTCGGCGTGGTGGCGGTGGCTCTTCGCGAGCGCTCCCACCGTCCGCTCGTCGACCTCCGCGCGGGCCGGGGCATCGACGACGCGCTGGTGGTGCTCCAGGAGACCCTCCAGCGGAGCGCCGCCGAGCCGGACGCGCTGCAGGTGGCGGTCGCCGAGCTCCGCGCCGCATTGATGACCGAGCCCACCACCGCGCCCGCGTGGGCGGGGCGCCTGCGCGAGCTCGCCGCCGGCGCGGCTCGGCTCGCCGAGCTGGCCGCCCCGCGCGCCGGTGAGGCCATGGTGTGGGTCGAGGCGCTGCAGGGGACCATCGCCAGCCATCGCCGCGACCTCGACGCGCTGGCGCCGTGGGCGGAGCCGCTCGACGACGTGATGGCGGCGCTCCCGCCGGACGTCGTAGCGGGGCTGCCCGCAGTCGCGCGCCTGCTCGGGCCCGCGCTCACCCTGGGCGCGCTGACCGCCGAGGCCACCGCCGCATCGCGGGAGATCCGGGATCTGCTCGAGGGCGGCGGCGTCCCCTCGCTCGACCGCGGGCGCCTGCTGAAGGTGATCGACGCGCTCGATCGGGCGGCGCTCGCCGGGACCACGGAGGGCGAGCGGAGGGAGGCGGCGGCGGTGGCCGTCCTCGCCCTCGCGGACGCGATGGAGTTCGCATTCCTCTTCGACGCGAGCCGTCACCTGTTCGCCATCGGCTATCGCGTGGCGGACGGCGCGCTCGACGAGGGGCGCTATGACCTCCTCGCCTCCGAGGCGCGGCTCACCAGCTTCCTCTGCGTGGCGCGCGGTGAGGTCCCGCCCGTGCACTGGTTCCGGCTGGGACGGCCCATGACGCCGATCGAGCTGGGCAGCGCGCTGGTGTCGTGGTCCGGCTCGATGTTCGAGTACTTGATGCCCGCCATCGTCATGCACGCGCCGGAAGGCAGCCTCCTCGACCAGTCGTGCCGCCTCGCGGTGAAGCGGCAGATCGCCTACGGCGCGTCGAACGGCGTGCCGTGGGGCATCTCCGAGTCCGCCTACAACGTGCGCGACCTCAATCTGACGTACCAGTACTCGAGCTTCGGGGTGCCCGGCCTGGGTCTCGAGCGCGGCCTCGGCGAGGATCTCGTGATCGCGCCCTATGCCACCGCCCTCGCCGCGATGATGGACGCCCCATCCGCGGCGCGGAACTTCGTGGAGCTGGCCCGCCTGGGCGGATGCGGGGATCATGGGTACTACGAGGCGCTGGACTTCACGCGCTCGCGCCTCCCCGAAGGCGCCAAGGTTGCGGTGGTGCGCTGCTACATGGCGCATCACCAGGGCATGACGCTGACCGCGCTCGCCAACGTGCTGCTGGACGGCCTGCTGCGCCGACGCTTCCACGGCGAGCCCGTGATGGAGGCCACCGAGCTCTTGCTCCACGAGCGAGTGCCCCGCGACATCCCGGTGACCCGGCCGCGCGGCGAGGAGGTGCGCTCCCCCGCCCACGCCCGCGAGCCGGTCGTGCCCATCGCCCGCCGCTTCAGCTCGCCCGCGGAGCCCTTGCCGCGCACGCATCTCCTCTCGAACGGCCGCTACGTGGTCATGATCACGGCGGCCGGCGCCGGCTACAGCCTCTGCGGCCCCGTCGCGGTCACGCGCTGGCGCGAAGACCGCACCCGGGACGCCTGGGGCTCGTTCGTGTTCCTCCGCGACGCCCGCAGCGGCGAGGTCTGGTCGGCCGGCTATCAGCCCGCCGGCGTGGAGGCGGACACGTATCAGGCCACGTTCCTGGAAGACCGCGCGGAATTTCGTCGCCGCGACGGCACCATCATGTCCTCGCTGGAGGTCCTGGTCTCACCCGAGGACGACGCCGAGATCCGCCGCCTCTCCCTGATCAATCTGGGGACCGAGCCGCGCGAAATCGACGTGACCTCCTACGCCGAGATGGTGCTCGCCCCGCCCCGCGCGGACGCGGCCCATCCCGTGTTCTCCAATCTCTTCGTCCAGACCGAAGCGCTGTCCGAGCTGGACACGCTGCTCGCCACGCGCGCGGCCCGGTCGCCCGAAGACGAGCCGGTATGGGCGGCGCACGTCATGGTCGTGCAAGGGACGAGCGTGGGAGGCTCCCAGTACGAGACGGACCGCTCCCGCTTTGTCGGGCGCGGACGCGGCATCCGCACACCGATGTCCATGATCGAGGGCCGGCCGCTGTCGAACAGCGCCGGCGCGGTGCTGGACCCCATCTTCAGCCTGCGCCGCCGCGTGCGCCTGGCCCCCGGAGGCAGCGCGCGGGTGGTGTTCTCGACCATGCTCGCCACGTCGCGCTCCGCGGTGCTTTTCATGGCCGACAAATACCGCGACCCGGCCACGTTCGAGCGCATCGCCACCCTGGCATGGACGCAGGCCCAGGTGCAACTGCACCACCTCGGCATCGACACGGACGAGGCCCACCTCTTCCAGCAGCTCGCCAACCGCATCCTCTACACCGATATGCGGATGCGGGGCCCCGCCCCCGTGCTCGCGCGGAACAGCCTCGGGCCCGCCGGGCTCTGGAAGCACCGGATCTCGGGCGATCTGCCCATCGTGCTCGTGCGCATCGACGAGATGGAGGACCGCGGGATCGTGCGCCAGCTCCTGCGCGCGCACGAGTACTGGCGCATGAAGGGGCTGGCGGTGGACCTCGTCATCCTCAACGAGAAGCCGCCCTCCTACCTTCAGGACCTGCAGAACGCGCTGGAGGGATTGGTGCGCACCGGCCGCCCCACCCTGAGCGCCACTCGCGAGGGCTCGGTATTCGTGCTGCGCGGCGATCTCCTGTCCGGCACCGAGCGCGACTGCCTCACCGCGGCGTCGCGTGTGATCCTGCTGAGCCGGCAGGGAACCCTCGCCGAGCAGGTCGCGCGCGCGGAGCCGCCCGCGACGGACCGGCGGCGCGAGCGGCGACCGGCGCCCGTGCGTCACGTCACCCCGGAGCCGCTCCCGCCGCGCCCGCCGTGGGAGTTCGACAACGGGCTGGGCGGCTTCGTGGACGACGGCCGCGAGTACATGGTCGCGCTCGGCGAGGGACAGTGGACGCCCGCGCCGTGGATCAACGTGATTGCCAACGAGCGGCTGGGCTTCCAGGTCTCGGAGTCGGGGGCCGGCTATACCTGGGCGGAGAACAGCCGCGAGAACCAGCTCACGCCCTGGTCCAACGATCCCGTCAGCGATACGCCCGGTGAGACGCTCTACATCCGGGACGAGGAGAGTGGGCATCTCTGGGGGCCCACCGTGCTGCCGATCCGCGAGGAGGCGTGGCCCTATCACTGCCGGCACGGCCAGGGATACAGCCGCTTCACCCATCGCGCCCACGGGATCGAGCTGGACCTCATCCAGTACGTGCCCCTCGAGGATCCCGTGAAGATCTCACGTCTTCGCGTGACGAACCGGTCATCGCGCGCGCGCCGGCTCACCGTGACCGCGTACGCGGAGTGGGTGCTGGGCTCCTCCCGGGCTACGACCGCGCCCTTCGTGGTGACCTCGCTCTGCCCGCGCACCGGTGCCCTGCTCGCGCGGAATGCCTGGACCATCGATTTCCCGGGCCGGGTGGCCTTCTTCGACCTGGCGGGCCGGCAGACGGCATGGACCGGCGACCGGACCGAAGTCCTGGGCCGCAACGGCACCCTCGATCATCCGGACGCCCTCGAGCGGGGGCAGCCGCTGTCGGGCCGCGTGGGCCCCGGGCTCGATCCGTGCGGCGCCCTCCAGGTGAGCCTGAGCCTCGACGCGGGCGCGGAGACCGAGGTCGTGGTCTTCCTGGGACAGGGGCAGTCCGAGGACGAAGCGCAAACGCTGGTCGAGCGTTATCGCGGCCTCGACCTCGAGGCGGTGCTGCACGAGGTGAAGACCCGGTGGGACGACCTCCTCGCCGCGGTGCAGGTGAAGACGCCCGACCGCTCCCTCGACCTCATGCTGAACCGCTGGCTGCTCTACCAGGCGCTGGCCTGCCGCGTGTGGGCGCGGGCCGGCTTCTACCAGGCGGGTGGGGCGTACGGGTTCCGGGACCAGCTCCAGGACGTCATGGCGCTGACGGTGGCCGCGCGCGACATCGCTCGGGGTCATCTGCTCCGGGCCGCTGCCCGCCAGTTCCGCGAGGGCGATGTCCAGCACTGGTGGCACCCACCGTCCGGACGGGGGGTGCGCACGCGCATCTCGGACGATCTGCTCTGGCTGCCCTACGTCCTCGCTCACTACGTCGCGGTCACCGGCGACCGCACGGCGCTGGACGCCGAAGCCCCGTTCCTCGAGGGGCCGGTTCTGAACGACGACCAGCTGGAGACCTATTTCGAGCCCGGGGTCTCCAAGGACGTCGCCAGCCTGTTCGAGCACGGCGCCCGTGCCATCGACCGAAGCCTCGGCGTCGGGCCGCACGGCCTTCCGCTCATAGGCACGGGCGACTGGAATGACGGCATGAATCGCATCGGCCCCAAGGGCAAGGGGGAGAGCGTCTGGCTCGGCTGGTTCCTCTTCGCGACGCTCGAGCAGTGGGCGCCCATCGCGGAGTCGCGCGGAGAGCACGCCCGCGCCGCGCGGTGGCGCGCGCACTCCGCCGCCCTTCGCACGGCGCTGGACGCCCAGGCCTGGGACGGGGATTGGTACCGGCGCGCTTATTTCGACGATGGCACTCCCCTCGGCTCCGCCGAGAATCCGGAGTGCCGCATCGACTCCATCGCCCAGTCCTGGGCCGTGCTCTCGGGGGCGGCCGACCCCGCGCGGGCGGCCCGGGCGATGGGCGCGGTGGAGGAATATCTGGTGCATCGGGAGCAGTCCCTCGTGCTGCTCTTCACGCCCCCCTTCGTCCGCCCCCGCCGGGACCCCGGCTACATCCGGGCGTATCCCCCCGGGATCCGTGAGAACGGCGGCCAGTACACGCACGGCGCCATCTGGGCCGTCATGGCCTTCGCCGCCCTCGGCGACGGCGACCGGGTCGGGGAGCTGTTCTCGATCCTGAACCCCGTGAACCACGCCAGCACGCGCGCCGGACTCTATCGGTATCGCGTCGAACCCTACGTCATCGCGGCCGACGTGTACGCGGAGTCGCCTCACATCGGGCGCGGCGGGTGGACCTGGTACACGGGCTCGGCTGGCTGGATGTACCGCGCGGGCATCGAGTGGATGCTCGGGTTCAGGCTGCGCGGCGCCGCGCTCTTGCTCGACCCCTGCATCCCGCGTATCTGGGGCGGCTTCTCCGTGCACTTCCGCTACCACGGGTCGCGCTACGAGATCACCGTGGAGAACCCCCGGGGCGTCACCCGCGGCATCGAGCGCGTCGAGGTGGACGGCGCCCGCGCCGAGCTCGGCCCCGATGGCCTTCCACTGGTCGACGACGGGGCCACACATAGGGTGCGAGTCTGGATGGGCTGAGGGACGCCGACCCGCAACTTACCGGGTCAAACCTGCCTGGATCCCTCGCGATCCCACCGAACAGCGGAGCGTTATCAAGGACTTGACTCGGGCACGTCTCTTGCCTCCTCTCTCGCCGACGTGATTTTTCAGGAGGAGGCCGTCCGCATGCTCATGAGCACGAAGGAGATTCTCGGGTACACGATCCTCGCCACGGACGGGGCGATCGGGGAGGTCTCGGACTTCCTCGTCGACGAGGGCTTCAAGCTCCGCTACCTCGTCATCGACACCGGCAAGTGGCTGCCCGGCAAGAAAGTCGCCCTGTCCACGGCGTGGATCAGCAGTGTGGATCCGCACAAGCAGCTGGTCGTGATGAACATCGAGCGGAAGCGGATCGAGGAAGGTCCGGAGTATTCCGAGGAGCACGTCCTCGACCGCGAGTACGAGACCCTGTTGCACGCCCACTATCAGTACCCGCCGTACTGGCTTTAGCCCGTACCGGCTCGAGGAGGTCCCGATGGGACGTTGTGACGTGTGCGGGAACGAGTACCGGCGGACCATGGAGATCCGCGTGGGGGCGGAGCGCGGGACGTTTGACTCCTTCGAGTGCGCCATTCATCGCCTCGCCCCCATGTGCGAGCACTGCGGCTGCCGTGTGATCGGGCACGGCGTCGAGCTGGGCGACCGGATCTTCTGCTGCGCCAGCTGCGCGGCGATGGAAGGGATCGACAAGAAGGCCGTCAATGCCTAGCCGTGGGCCGAGGCTCGCCGGATCAGCGCAGGCATGGGGCGCCCGGTGACCGGCGTGCGCATCGCCGGGCATCCGATCTATCCGATATTGGTCGGCATCCCCATCGCGCTCTGCACCTTCTCCGTGTTCGCGGACATCGTCCGGGTCACGGGACTGGGGAAGCCCGTGTGGTTCGAGGTGGCTTCGTACGCCATTGTCGGGGGCATCGTGGGGGCCCTCATCGCGGCAGTCCCGGGCCTGGTGGACTATCTGACGATCAACGACTCCCGGGTGCGCGATCTGGCGTTCGCGCACGTGATTGCGGCCCTGTTCGTGGTGGGCATCTTCGGGTTCAGCCTCTGGCAGCGCTGGGAAAGCGACCACGGCTACGCCCCGGTGGCGGTCTCGGCGGCGGGCCTTCTGCTGCTGGGCGTGGTCGGCTGGCTGGGGGGCGAGATGGTGTTCGTCCATGGCCCGGGCATGGAAGCGGCCGCGGCATCCCGGCGGGCGCAACGAAAGGTGGCGTGACCGATGAACGCAGAACGGCACGAAGTGGTGGCGCCCAAAGTCAACGTCGGGGCGCTGGAGCGCCTCGCCTCGATCGCGGGCGGGGCCGCGCTCATCGCGTATGGCATGCGGCGGCGCGCCCGCGGGGGCAACAGCATCGCGTGGGTCGGCAGCTCGCTCCTGCTCCGCGGCGTCTCGGGCTGGTGCGCCCTCTATTCCCTGCTCGGCATCAACCGCTCCGGCCGCCCGGAGACGATGCGGGGCAACCTCGGGGTGAAGGTCGAGCGCGAGATGGTCTTCGAGGAGCCGCCCGAGAAGCTCTACACATTCTGGCGGGACTTCCGGAACCTTCCGAGCATCATGCCCCATGTCGAGTCGGTGTCCGCGTACCCCGACGGACGGTCCCACTGGAAGGTGAAGGGCCCCATGGGGACGACATTTGAATGGGACGCCCAGATCATCAATGACGTGCCCAACGAGATCATCGCGTGGCAGACGGACGAGGGCGCCATGGTGGGGCACGCGGGCTCGGTGCGCTTCGAGCGCCTGCCGGGGGACGCCACGCTCGTGCGGGTGTCTCTGCAGTACGATCCGCCCGGGGGCGAGCTGGCGCACCTCGTGACCGAGGTGTTCGGGGCCGACCCCGGCGAGCGCATCCAGGAAGATCTGACGCGCTTGAAGGAGGCCCTGGCGCGCGCGCACGAGGATCGCGACGGCATGCAGCCCGCGACCGCGTCGGCGCTAGGGTATCGTCCACCCGAGCCACCGACGGCCGCCAAGTAACGAGGCACCATCGAAGGCGGGAGGTCCCCGGTCGCGCGATCGTAACGCGTGAGGGCTAGACAGAAGCCCTACACTGGGAGCGATGAGACTCCCACACGGCGTGACTCGCTGGGCGGGGGCGTGTTGCGCCGTCGCGCTGCTACTGGTCGGCAGTGAGCCGTCGGGCCTTCGCGCCGAGGTCGACACGCCCGCGGGGCCGCTGGTCGCCGCCAAGGTGGTCGGCTCCCGCTACCTGAACCAGGATCCCCACTACACGCGCGGTCCCCTCTCCGCGCGCCTGCACACCCTCCTCACCGGTATGACATGGCTGGTGGCGGAGCGCCGCGTGGCCGCCCTGCCTTCGGGTCATGCCGACCTCGAGCGCCTGCGCGGCAACAGCGCCGCGCCCACCGTCGCGTGGATCGGGCATGCCACGGTGCTCGTGCAGCTCGACGGCCTCACCATCCTCACCGACCCCACCTGGAGCAATGTGGTCGGGCCCTTCAACCTCATCGGCGTGCACCGCTACACCCCGCCGGGCATCCGCTTCGAGGACCTTCCTCGTGTCGATGTGGTGCTGATCTCCCACGACCACTACGATCATCTGGACGTGGCGACGGTGAAGCGGCTCGCCGCCAGCTTCGATCCGCACTTCATCGTCCCCATGGGCCTCAAGTCGTGGTTCGTGGAGCGCGGGATCACGAATGTGACCGAGCTGAACTGGGGGGAGTCGACGGCGGAGGGCGGCGTCACCTTCGTGTGCACGCCCGCGCAACACGGAGGCGGCCGGACTCTCGCCGACCAGAGCCACCGGCTGTGGTCTTCCTGGGCGGTGCTGGGGTCCAAGCGCTTCTACTTCGGGGGGGACAGCGGCTACTATCACCACTTCAAAGACACCGGCGACGCCTATGGGCCCTTCGATCTCGCCGCGCTGCCTATCGGCTCGTACACCCCCCGGGAGACCGCGCGGCCCGTGCACATGTCGCCGGAGGAAGCCCTCCAGGCCTTTACCGATCTCCGGGCCACGACCTTCGTCGGTATCCATTGGGGCACCTACGGGCTGGCGCGCGAGCCGTACGACGAGCCGCCGAAGCGTATTGCCGCCGAGGTCGCCCGCCGCGGGCTCCGGTCCGATCACATCTTGGTTCTTGCCCCCGGGCAGACTGAATCCTGGTAGCCGGAGACCCGCCAGGCAACGACTCTCTTGCGCTCCGGGGCAAACCCGGTCAGACTGTCATGCCCATGGCTGATCGGGTCCTCGTCGTGGACGACGAAGCGGATTCCAAGACCGCCCTGGGCCTTCTCATGTCCACCTGGGGGTATGAGGTCCTGGAGGCCTCGGATGGATCCGAGGCCCTCGACCTCGCCGCCGAGTTCCGTCCCGCCGTGGTCGTCTCCGACCTTGTCATGCCGGGCATGGACGGTCTCGCCCTGCTGGAGGCGCTGCGAACCGAGCTCCCCACCGCGTCGGTGATCTTGCTCACGGGCCACGGGACCGTCGAGACAGCGGTCTCCGCCCTGAAGGAAGGCGCCTACGACTACCTCACCAAGCCGGTGGACGTGCGGCGCCTCCGAGCGCTGGTGGGGAAAGCCATCGAGAAGAGCGAGGTGCTCCGCGAGGTGACGCTGCTCCGCCGGCAGCTCGGCAGCGTGACGTCGATGGGCCAGCTCATCGGCTCGAGCGCCCCCATGCAGGAGATCTACCGCGTCGTCCATCAGGCCGCCTCGACCAACGCGCCCGTGCTCATCGCGGGCGAGAGTGGCACGGGGAAGGAGCTGGCCGCCCGCACCATCCACTCGCTCAGCTCGCGCGGGAAGGGGCCGTTCGTGGCCGTCAACTGCTCGGCCATCCCCGAAACCCTGCTGGAGAGCGAGCTGTTCGGGCACGAGCGTGGGGCCTTCACGGGCGCCATCGAGCGCCGAGCCGGCTACTTCGAGCTGGCGGACCAGGGGACGCTGTTCCTCGACGAGATCGCCGAGATGAGCGCGGCGCTCCAGGCCAAGTATCTGCGGGTGCTCCAGGACGGCATGATCCGCCGGCTGGGCGGCAAGAGCGAAGTGAAGGTCGACGTGCGCATCATCGCCGCGACCAACAAGGACCCCGTGGCGGCGATGAAGCAGGGGACGTTCCGGGAAGATCTCTACTATCGGCTAAACGTATTCAGCCTCACCATGCCCACGCTGCGCGCGCGCAAGGAGGACATCGCGCTCCTGGCGGACGCCTTCGTCTCGGAGTTCTCCGCGAAGTATGGCAAGGCGGCCAAGGCGCTCACCGAGGAGGCGCTGGAGGTGCTCAAGCGTCACGCGTGGCCGGGCAATGTGCGGGAGCTTCGCAACTGCATCGAGCGGGCGGTGGTCGCCAGCGACGAGGTGCATATCCCTGCCTCCCACCTCTCGGTGGGCGGGCAGCGGCCACTCCTCCCGTCGCCGTCCGCCCCCCCGACCGTCGTCGCCGGATCCGAGGTCGCCAGCGATCCGCTCGTCGGCATCACCCTCGACGAATCGGAGCGCATCCTCATCCTCAAGACACTCGCCGCTCTCGGCAACAACAAGACCCGGGCCGCCGAGAGCCTGGGCATCAGCCTCAAGACGCTGCACAACAAGCTGCGCCGCTACAACGCCTCCTGAGCGGCCGGCTCCGGCCGCCGCGCCCTTACTTGTGCTGGCTCACCCCCTCGATGAGGGTGAGGAGCTCGTCCGCATGCTCTTCTTCCTTGGCGAGGATCTCTTCGAGAATGCGGCGGGTGGTCGGGTCATCATCGCCGATGTAGTGAATCATCTCGGTGTAGGACTCGATGGCGATGCGCTCCGCGACGAGATTTTCCTGGATCATGGCGGCGAGGTCATCGACCTCCGAGTATTCGGAGTGGGCGCGGGCGGTGAGGCCGTCGGGATTGAAGTCCGGGGCGCCGCCGAGCTGGATGATGCGCTGAGCGATCTGATCGGCGTGGGCCTGCTCCTCCTGGGCGTGCTCCAGGAACTCCTCGGCCACGGCCTGCGCGTGAATGCCGGACGCGGTGAAGTAGTGACGGCGGTAGCGGAGCACGCAGATGAGCTCGGTGGCGAGGGCCGTATTGAGCAGCTTGAGGACGGTGTCACGGTCGGCGGCATAGCCGGGGGTGACGGCGCCAGCGTCGAGCTGCTGGCGGGCGCGGCGGCGCAGCTCCTTGACGTCTGAGAGAAACTCGGTCTTGCCGGCTCGGTCCTGGGTCGGGGGCGTCTTCATGGGGGCTCCTTTCAAGAGGCCTGACGATACACCTGCCGTCGGAGCGCGAGCGCGGGGGACGACGGCCTCCCGGGCTCGCCGAAGAAATTGATGTAGCGATCGATCCGGCGCGGCCAGTCGGACCGGAACAGCAGCCGGCGCGCGCGGCGCTGAGTTCGCTTCGAGACTCCAGTGAGCTTGGTCATCGTCCCACCTCCGGTCGATCGGCGTCACTGACGGTTGAGCTGGCGGGTGCGCTCGCGGCGGCCGGCACGGCCGCGGACGGGGTGGAGAGGACGCCGGCGGCGAGCAGGCCCTCGTCACACGGGGGTGGCTCGCTGCCAGCACGAAATGCTTCGATAATCGCAGAGCCCCCACCGCAGACGCGGCGGCCGCTTGCGTCGACGGGGGCCATCACGACCCCGTCGGGCGCCAGGAACCGACGGGGCTGGGCACGGCGCACCGCGGCCTGCATCACGGTGGCCCAGATCGGCAGGGCGATCTCGGACCCGGTGAGACCGATCGACCGCCCGCTATCGGCGCCGACCCACACTCCCACTACGAGATCGGGCGTGTAGCCGACGAGCCACGCGTCGCGAAGCCCGTCCGACGTGCCCGTCTTCCCGGCGGTCAGGCTCTGCAAGCCCCACCGGGCGCTCGCCGCGCCGGTGCCGCGGCTCATGACGCCGCGGAGGAGATGCGTCACGATGAAGGCGGACTCGGATGAGACGACCCGCGCGGGGGGTGGCAGGGGCCGGAGCGCCGCCGCGGTCGCCGTGTCGTCGATGGTGGTCGGGCGTACACGGTAGCCGCCGTTGGCCAGCACCGCGAAGGCCGCCGTCATCTCCAGCACCGTGGCCTCCGAGGTCCCCAGCGCGATCGAGGGGACGGGGGCGAGCGGGCTCTCGATGCCGAAGGCGCGCGCGAGACGCGTGACCCGGGCGGGACCGATCTCCTGCGCGACGCGCGCGGCCGGCACGTTGAGCGAGGCCTCGAGCGCCTGGCGTACCGTCACCACCCCGCGGAAGCGGTGGTCGATGTTCTGCGGCGTCCACTCGCGACCGGCCGACCACACGGCGAGCGGCTCGTCGTCCACTGGCGAGATGGGGGTCAGCGCACTCCCGCTCCGTCCGCCTTCGAACGCGGCGAGGTACACGAAGGGTTTGAACAGCGAGCCCGGCTGACGCCGCGCGCGAAGGGCGCGATTGAAGCCGCCGTCACGATAGTCGCGGCCGCCCACGAGCACGCGGATGTACCCGCTGCGCGGCTCCATTGCGACCACCGCGGCCTGGAGCGTCCCCGCGGGAAGCTTCTGGACGCGCTCCGCCTGACTGAGATGCTGGCGCATGCCCGCCTCAGCGGCGCGCGTCAGCCCACGGTCCAGCGTCGTGGCGACGCGGATGACTCCACTCCCGAGGGTGGCGCTGTCCGGCAGCACGCGGCGTACGGCCTCCTCACGCGCGAGCTCGACGAACCAGGGGGCCCGGCTGCGCGGGGGGCCGGTGAGGCGCACGGGGGCGGCGAGGGCGTTGCCGAGCGCGGGCTCCGACATGACCCCGTCGGCGGCCATGGCGTGCAGCACCACGTCGCGCCGCGCGCGGAGGCGCCACGGCACGTCCGTGAACGCCCGGCTGGGAGCGCGGATGGCGGTGGCCAGGACCGCCGCCTCGTCGTAGGTCAACGCGCTCAGGTCCTTGCCGAAGTGATACTGCGCGCCCGCGGTCACGCCCAGCACCGGAGCGCTGCCCACCTGGCCGAGGTAGACGGTATTGAGGTACGCCTCGAGAATCTCGGCCTTGGTGTAGCGGCGCTCGAGCCAGAGCGCGATGGCCGCCTCGCGTGTCTTCCGCCACCAGGTGCGCTCGCGGGTGAGGAAGAGGCTTCGGGCGAGCTGCTGGGTGATCGTGCTGGCGCCGCGAAGTGACGAGTCGCTGCTCCGGCTCACCAGCGCGTGCGCAACCGCGAGGAGATCCACGCCCACGTGGCGCATGAAGCGCCGGTCCTCGGCGGCGATCACCGCGGCCGTCACCATCGTGGGAATACGCGATAGGGGCGTCCATTCCTGGATCGGCGCGGCGCCGTCCGGCGCGCCGCCGCCGCCGCGTGATTCGCCGGACACCGTCACCATCGCGAGCTCCTGCCCGTCCACGAGGAGCTGCGCACGCGCCGTCTGCGTCGGCCGCGCCGCGGGCAGCGGATAGGCGAACCACGCCCAAGTGGCCGCGGCGGTGAGCGAGACGGTGAGCACGCCCAAGACGACGCACAAGATGATGACGAGGCGAGAGCGAGGCATCGTCAACGCGTCTACGCAACTCTGATGCCGACGCGGTCGGGCGCGTAACTCACGGACATTCCGCGGCTCGCGCCACGAGACGGAAGAACGATGGGACGAAACCGCTCGGAACCGGTAACTCTTTCCGGGTCGCTCGTAGCTGATTCAGGCACCATGAGCGGCGGGTACGCCGCGGGGGCGCGGACCGACGCTCATTTAGGCGTACGGGCCTCGGCGGGCGCGGCCCTTGCAACTCCGGGGGGCCATGGAGCGGAACGCTTCGACCGACATGAGGGCGCGGCGCGAGCGCCGCCCCCCTCCGCCGCCTCAGCCGCCCCCGCCGCCGGGTCCGCCGGAGCCGCCCGTGCCTCCCCCGCCTCCGCCGCCGCCCGTCGTCGAGCTTTTCAGCCCCACCGGAATCTGCGTCGCTTCCGGCTGGCGCTGAACGCGCCCGCGCGAAGCGCGAGCGCCATGCTCGCCAGCGCGGTCAGGGCGAGGCCGGTCGACACGAGCCCGAGGGCGTGACGGCGGATCTGGCTGCGCCAATCGAAGGCGGCATGTCGCCGCCGATCGAGCTCGTCCACGAGCACGTCCAGGCGCTCGCGCACCTCGGTGATCTCGCGCCCGAGCGCGCGCACTCGGTCTCCCCCCGTCCCGTCGGTCTCGACCGCTCGTGTGGTCCCCCGGTGCTCGCTGTGGGTCTCCACTACGCCATGCGTTCCTTCACCCATTGCCAGTCCTCCATCAGGGTCTTGACGGTCAGCGTGAGCGGCCGGCGTGCGACCCGACCCCAGCCCATGAAGCCGAGCCCTCCCGCGATGCCGAGCGCGAATGCCGCGACGCCCAGGGCGGCGGCCCACGCCGGTATCCACCGCGCGATGACAAATACGCCGGTGAGCACCAGCAGGATCGCCCCGGTGAGCGCGGCGACCGCCGCGATGCCGAGCAGCGCGGCGCCTCCCAGCTCGGCCTTCACGTCGGCCTTGAGCTCCTCACGGGCCAGCGCCACTTCCTTCTCGACCAGGAGTGACCCCGTCTCCGCAATGCGCTTGACGAGCTGGGGCGTGGACAGGCGGCTTGGGTTGCCCACCCACGCCTTGCGCGCGGGCGGGGGACGACGTACCGGCGCCTGCGGCACGGTGGATTCGAGGATCTGGCGCTCACCGTGCAGCGCGCGCTCGAGCTGCAGCGACTCACGATAGACGATCTGCCACTCCTCGAAGGGCAGCGGCCGCCGGGCGAGCTCGGCGGCAATCTCGTCCAGCCGATGCAGGAGGGGCCGCGCCCCCACGTGGGCGCCGGGGTGGAGCCGCAGCGTCGCCCACACGCGCTGGATCTGGCGCTCGAGATCCTGCGCCCCCGGCGAGGTGGTCTGGAACATGTCGGGATGGCCCGCGATCGCCTCGACCGTGAGGGCGTGCGCCCGCGCCGTGATCTCGTCGCCGCCCCGCAACAGGAGGGCGTTCGGATACAGCGCGGCCTCGAGCACGTCGTTCCGGAAATAGGCCGTCTTCTCGAGGACCGCGCCCTCGAACGCGCCGCGCGCCAGCCGCAGCAGGATATGCGAGGGCAACGCCATCCACCACGGCGCCGGCGCCGGCGCGACGTCGATGCCGTGACGGCGGAGCACCCCCACCACCAGGCTGGCCGCGGCACGATAGGACTCCGGCGTGGTCACCAGGGGCACCTGCACGTCGCGCCGTCCCCGGATCGCGGACACGATCCGCAGCACCGGCACCGTGACGAGCAGGATGGCGAAGGCGGTGGCGAGCCCGAGCGTGATGGGGAAGCCACGCGCCAGGCCCTTGAGGGTGGACGAAGATCGGCCGCGCTCGGGCGGGCGTTGGAGTCGCAGCGCGATGCCGACCCCGATGGGCACGAGCAGAGCGAGCAGGATCCACACCACCCGCACCACGCCGCTCGGCACGCTGTGCGAGAGGGGAATGAACCCAAGGACGAAGACCGAGGCCTTCGGGAACACGACGCCGATGAGCAGGATGGGCCAGGCTGCCGCCGCGGCCATGATCACCGAGAGCACGGTTTTGCGCGTGCCGCTGACACGGCCGAACAGTGCGACCACTGCCCAGTCGAAGAGGGCCGAGAAGATCTTGCCGACGGAGCGGGCCACAAACGCGAAGATCGCCTGGAGAATCGCCATGGCGGTGTCCCTACCGCGACGAACGGCCCTTGCGGCGGGGCTTCTTGGCCCCACCGCGGCCGGTGGCGTTGATCGTCTTGAGAGCGGGCAAGATCTCCTCCGCGTAGAACTCGAAGAAGCCCTTCTGGTCCCGCCCGATCTGATGGACGCAGATATGGTCGTAGCCGGCGCGCGCATAGAGGCGGATGGCGTCGAGATGGCGTTGAGGATCGGGCCCGCAGGTGATGGACTCCGCCACCTGGTCCTCGGTCACCAGCTCGGCGACGGCCTCGAAATGCTCGGGCAGCGGCAGCTCCCACGAGAGATTGCCCTCCATCGCCGAGGTCGGCCACTGCTCCTTCGCGATCTTGCGGGCCGTGCTCTCGTCCTTGGCCCAGCACACCGTCAGCTCGCCGTAGTGCGGCTTGCCCGCGCCCCCCGCGCGGTCGAACGCGGCCACGGTGGCGGCCTGCGGCTCGGTGCCGATCATGCCATCCCCGAGACGTCCGGCGAGATCGGCGACCTTCGGCCCGCCGACGGCGACGTAGAGCGGCGGGGGGGTGTCGGGGAGCGTGTAGAGCCGCGCGTTCTCGACCGTGAAATAGCGGCCGTGATGACTCTGATTTCCGCCTTTCCAGAGGAGGCGGATGATCTCGATCGCCTCCTCCAGGCGGGCCTGGCGGACTTCCGTCTCCGGCCATCCCCTCCCGACGATGTGCTCGTTGAGGTTCTCCCCCGTGCCCACGCCCAGGAAGAAGCGCTTGGGCATGAGCGCGGCGCTGGTCGCCGCCGCCTGGGCGATGATCGCGGGGTGGATGCGCATGGTCGGACAGGTCACCGCGGTGCCGACCGCGAGACGCTGGGTGGCCTGAGCGATGGCCCCGATCACGCTCCAGACGAACGGGCTCTGACCCTGGCGGTCGATCCAGGGATGGTAGTGATCCGAGATGAGCGCGAAGCCGAAGCCTGCGTCCTCCGCCATCTGCGCGTAGCGGACGAGGTCAGCGGGGCCGTGCTCCTCGCTGGACAGCTTGTAGCCGAGGTTGATCATGATGCGACCTCCGTCGCGGCCCGCGCCATCGGGCGCGGGCCGCTGGGGTTGATGTCGTCGGACGGGAGGAGCCGGAGGATCTCGGCGCGCGCTTCCGCGAGCGAGGTCACCAGGTCGTCGGCGCCGATCTCGGCGAGGTCGGCGCGGAGCGCCGACGTGTTGCCGGCGCCCCAGCGGGCGGCGAGAATGGGCGTGTCCGGGTGTGATTGCCGGAGCCGCTTCACCAGATGCCGCATCCGTCGCCGGCCGCCGTTGCCCACCGCGGCGACGCACACCAAGGCCGGGGGCGCCGCGTCCACCGCCGCCACCGCTTCGCCGATGAGGCCGCCGGGGGGCGCAAGATGCAGCGCGCAGCCATCGTCGGCGAGCAGTCGGCCCAGCATGAGAAGTCCGAGCCCGTCCACCTCGTCACGGGCCGCGCAGCCGGCGATCTGGGCGCGGAGCGGCGTGGGGCCGTCCTCGGCAGTTTCGGCGCGCGGGGCCTCGGTCGGCGCCTCCTCGATCAGCTCGCGGACCATCGTGAGCATGTGGCCGTACTCCTCGCGCGTGAGCTGATCGTTCCCGCGATCATGGCGGGCCCGCGCGATGGCCGGGGCGACGATCGCGTCGAAGACCTCCTCGAGCGGCACGCGACGCGCCGTCTCGGCAATGACTGCCGCCGCCTCGCGCGCATCGCCGGCGAGCAGCCGCTGATAGAAAGTGAGGCAGGGCTCCACCGGGGGGTCGTCGCTCATCAGCACTTCGATGAACTCGAGGCCGGCGACGGCGCGTGAGGCCACCACCAGGCATACCGTGAGGGGAACGGCGAGGGCGAGCCCGATGGGCCCCCAGAGCCAGGTCCAGAAGCCGGCTCCCACGAGGAGTGCGATCGCGGACACGCCCGCGCTCCGGCCGTAGAGCAGCGGCTCGATCACGAAGGCCACGGTGAACTCGATCACAATGAACAGGCCCAGGATGAGCAGCGGCCGGGTCCAGCCATCGAAGACCGCCAGGCTCAGCGTGAGAGGCGCCAGCAGGGCGAGCCACGGGCCCACGTAGGGAAGGAACCGCAGGATCGCGGCGAGCGAGCCGAGCGCCAGCGCGAAGGGGAGACCGATGACCGCGAGACCGATGCCGATACCGAGGCCGAACGACCCGTTGATGATGGACTGGGTCAACAGATAACGGCTGATGCGCGTGCCCGCCTCGTCGAGCAGACGGGTGGTGGCGGCCATGCGCTCGTAGCCGAACAGTCGGATGATGCGGGCGATCAGCTCGCGCTGCTGGACCAGCATGAAGATGACGAGCACCAGCACCATGAACGCCGTGGTGATCGGATGCACGACGTTGGGCAGGCTCCAGAGCGGGTTCGGCGGGGAGACCACGACGGGCACCGGCTTCTCCGCCTGCGGAGCGCCTTTGTCGATCTGCTTGAGCACGTCCTTGGCGGTGGTCTCGACCTGCTCGAGCGTGCCCCCGTGCCGCATTTGCTGGAGGTCGTTGATCTTGCGGGTGATGGTCTGCCGATACTTGGGCAGGTCGTTGGCGAAGCTCGTGACCTGGCTCAGGAGCACCCAGCCCAACCCGACCGCGAGCGCCAGGGCAAGGGCCACCACCAGCATCACCGCGGGCACGCGGGGCAGACGCGTGCGCTGCACCTGCGAGACCAGGGGACTCAGCAGGAATGTCCCCAGCATGGCGACCGCGATGGGGACCAGCACGATGCGCGCCCAGTACAGACACGCGACCCCCAGCGCGATGCCGGCGAAGACGATGAAGCGATAGAGCGCCCGCTGCGGCTCGCTCACCGGGCGCTCGGTGACCACGCGGGGCCGGACGAGCCGGACCCCGCCTCGGGGCAGGTCCGCCCCCTTCACCGGGCCTCGATCAGGGCGACGCCCGCGGCGTCACCGCAGGCGGGGGGCGCCGGGTCGGACGCCGTTCCCCGCGCGAGCGGACGGCAGGCGGCGGCCTGCGCCGGCCGCACCTTCACGGGGGGGAGGACGTCCACTCGGGCGACGCCGGGACGGGGCACGCCCCGGAGGCCGACGCCGGGACGGGGCACGCCCCGGAGGCCGGCGCCGGGACGGGGCACGCCCCGGAGGCCGACACCGCGAGGCGTCGGCTCCGGAGCGATGATCGCCGCCAAGACCATGAAGAGCGCGATGCTCGCGATCCCCTCGGCCCGGACGCGTTGCGCCGCCGTCGGCATTGGCGTGAACTACTGCGTGTTGCGGCGAAGCGCCGCGATGCGATCATCGGTCGCCGGGTGCGTGGCGAAGAACCCGCCCCCGCTCGCTCCCTCGGTATTGAGGAGCCACGTCAGCGTCTCCTCCATGACCTTCGGCGAATATCCGGCTCGCTTGAGCAGCTCGGCGCCGTGCGCGTCAGCCTGATACTCTTCCTTCCGGCCGTAGGCGTGGGAGATCAGCGAGCCGGCGACCGGTGCAATGGCCCCCGAGCCCGGCAAGATCTGATCGAGGATCACCGTGCCGATAGCGAGGCCCGTCTCCAGGCGCTGCGCCTTTGCCACGTGACCCAGGTCGTCGTGCGCCACCTCGTGGGCGAGCACGCCGGCCAGCTCCTGATCGTTGGCCTTGCTCAGGAGGCCGGTGGTCACGATGTACTGTCCCGCGCCGGCGCTCCCCGCATTGACGTGGTCGTCGGCCACGATTCCGACCCTGACCTCGCTGAGAGGCCGCTTGTGGTCCGCGGCCTGGATGAGCGGCACCATCACCCGCTTCAGCCGCTCGGCCTGGGCGGGATCGACCTTCGCGGTGGCCGCCGGCGCCTTCGCGGTCGGGGCCGTTCTGCCGCCGCCGGAGGAGGGCGACGGGCTCGAGACCGGGGCCGCGCAGGCGGCGCCCAGGGTGAGCGCGGCCACGAAGGCCGCGAGCGTTCTCAGTGTCTTCATGGTGTTCACCCACTGACCTTGACGGACAGGTTATTGACGACGGCATGCACGCCCCGGACGCTGGCGGCGATCGTGCCGGCTCGCTGCTTCATCTCCTCGCTGTTCACCACGCCATTGAGATAGACCGTGCGCAGCGAGGTGTCGACGTCGACCTTGGTAAGGGTCGAGATCTTCTCGGCGGCGAGCTTGGACTTGACCTCGGCGGTGATGGTGGCGTCGTCGATCTGCTCGCCCGTGGTCTTCCCGACGGTGCCGCTACTCGACGAGCATGCGGAGATCATGAGCGCGGCGAGCAGGACCAGGGACAGGGCTCGCAGGTGTCCGATGGCGATGCGATGTCGCATGACGGTCTCTCTCCTGAATCTCCTCGATGAGGGTGACTATGGTCTCGATGGGGGGAGGGGCAAGCGGTGTGCCAGTCGGGCGCGGGGGGCCGTGCCGCCGAGAAACGGCCGGAATCACAGGGATGGAACGCTGAGACCGCGGCCGGCGGCGGGGGGTGCTCACACGGCGAGGCCCTGGGTCAAATCGCCCCACTTCCGGTAGTCCTGACCGTGAACACCGCGGTGGCCGCAAATGCGCCCGCGCCGGAGCACGAAAGAGGACGCGCAACTTTCGGCCGCATCGCCGGGACTGGCACGAATCCTGCCCCTGGACCATGTCCATGAGCCGACTGCTGCGATCGATCGCGGCCTCCGCGTGCACGGTCCTGGTGGTGCTCAGCGCATGCGCGCACGTTCGGCCTCCGCTGCTCGTTCCCCAGATGGCGGTGAGCGACCCCGCGTTCGTCACGACCATGGAGGCGTATACCAACGCCTCCGTCACCGCAGGTAACCGCGTCGAAGTCCTGCTCAACGGCGACCAGATCTTCCCGGCACAGGTGGCGGCCATCCGCTCCGCGCGCAAGTCGGTCACCTACGCGCAGTACTTCTACGAGGACGGCCGGCCCGCGGTGCAGATCGTGAAGGCGATCAGCGAGCGATGCCGTGCGGGGATTCGCGCGCGCGTGCTGCTCGACGCGTTCGGCAGCTTGAAGATGCCGATGGAGCTCGTCCAGGAGCTCGAGGAGTCCGGTTGCTACGTGGCCCATTTCCGGCCGCTGACCCCGTGGACGGCGGAAAGCGCCAACAACCGCAACCACCGCCGCATCCTGGTGGTGGATGCGCGCACGGGCTTCACCGGCGGCTCGGGGGCCAGCTCCAAGTGGATGGGCGACGGCCGACAGAAGGGGCAGTGGCGCGAGACCGACGTCCGCGTGGAAGGCCCCGCGGTGAACGACCTTCAGGGCGCCTTCGCCGAGAACTGGCTGGAGGCGACCGGAGAGATGCTGGGGGGCGACGCCTTCTTCGCGCCCCAGCCCGCACGCGGGTCAGTGGTGGCGCAGGTGGTGCGCAGCTCGCCGGCCAACGGCAGTGTCGCGATGTACAACATGTACCTGCTCGCGATCTCCTCGGCGCGCCGCAACATCTTCCTCACCAATCCCTACTTCCTCCCCGACGAGCGCATGACCAAGAGCCTCATCGATGCGCGCGGCCGCGGCGTGCGCGTGATACTCCTGCTGCCGGGCGCCATCGACAACAACATCGTGCGCCAGGCGAGCCGCGCCGGCTTCGGGAAGCTCCTCGACGCGGGGGTGGAGATCTTCGAGTATCAGCCGGGCCTGCTCCACGCCAAGACCATGGTGGTCGACGGCATCTGGGCCACCGTGGGTAGCGCCAACGTGGACAACCGCTCGTTCGCCCTCAACGAGGAGCTGAACGTGGCGCTCTACGACAGCGGGATGGCAGGGCGCCTCGAGAAAATCTTCCTCGAGGACGTGTCGCACTCGCGCCGCGTCGACGAGAAGCGATGGCGCTCGCGCGGGCCGGTCACGCGGCTGCTCGAGTGGCTCTCCATCCCGCTTCGCGAGCAGCTCTGAGGGCGGCTACACCGTCTCGTCGCCCGAGTTGGGCGAGGGCCCGCCGTCGATGAGCAGCGTCGCGCCGTTGATGAACGCCGCGGCGGGGGACGCCAGGAACACGCAGGGGTACGCGATCTCCTCCACCGTGCCCCAGCGCCCCATGCCCACTCGGCTGGCCACGCCGTCGTAGACCTTCTGCGCGTCGGGGTTGGTCTTGTGGAGCACGTCCAGGTAGCCTTCGGTCTCCACCGGACCGGGCGCGATGCAGTTCACGCGGATGCCCTTGCGGCCCCACGCCATGCTGAGGGTGCGGGTGAAGTTGATGACCGCCGCCTTGGACGCGCCGTAGTGCGACATCATCGACGAGCCGTAGACGCCGGCGATGGACGAGATGTTGATGATGACGCCGCCGCCCTGGGCGAGCATCTGCCGGCCCGCCCACTTGCAACCGAAGAAGACGCCGTTGAGATTGATGCCGACCACGGTGTTCCAGCCGTTGGCGGAGATGTCCTCCACCTTCGCGCGGAAGGACGCGCCGGCGTTGTTCACCATGACGTCCAGCTTGCCGAAGTCCTTGACCGTCTTCTCCACCAGCCCCTTCACCGCCTCTTCCTGTCGCACGTCCACCGCCTGCGCGAAGGTCCGGCGCCCGAGCTTCTTGATCTCGGCGGCGACGGGCTCGAGGTGCTCGATCTTGCGGCTGGCGATGACCACGTCCGCGCCCGCGCGCGCGTACTCCACGGCGATGGACTTGCCGATGCCCACGCCGCCCCCGGTGACGATGGCGACCTTGTTTTCGAGAGAGAACGGCGAGTTCATATCAGGTCTCCTGTAACGGCTGATCTAACCGCTTGGCCGAGCGCGCCCGGCGATTATACGCCTTGCACGAGGCGTGTGAAGGCGGGCGGGGCGGGGCTCTCGAAGCGCGCGGGCTTGCCGGTGGCGGGGTGGACGAGGCCCAGCACCGAGGCGTGGAGACAGATGCGGTGGAGGGGATCCCGGCGACTGCCGTGCCGCGCGTCGCCCACCACGGGATGCCCGATGCCCGCGAGCTGCACCCGGATCTGGTGGCGGCGGCCGGTGCCGAGCGCGATGTCGATGAGGGTCGCGTCGCGCCCGCGCTCCCGCACGCGATAGCGGGTAATGGCCTCGCGTCCGCCGCGGCGAACGCCATGGGCCAGACGTACGCGGTAGGCCGCATCCTCCTCCACCCGATCCACCAGCGTCTGGGTGTCCCTTCGGATAACGCCCTCCACCACGGCGACATATCCGCGATCCACCGTCCGCGCCGCGAACTGCGCCTGGAGCGCTGTTTTCGCCGCGGGCGTCTTCGCCACCACGAGGAGGCCGGAGGTCTCTCGGTCGAGTCGGTGCACGATAAACGGCCGCGCGGCGGGACGGCGACTGCCGAGGAGATCCCAGAGGATGCGATAGGCGGTACGCTCGCGCTCCTTCTCGGTGGCGATGGTCAGCAGACCCGGGGGTTTGTCGATGACGAGGAGATGGCGGTCCTCGTGGAAGACCACGAGACCCAGTGGGAAAGCATCGGGCCGCGCCGGCGCCGCCGCGGCCGGACCGAGGCTCACGCGGTCGCCGGGCGCGACCACCACGCGCGGGTCCGACACCACCCGCGCGTTCACGCGCACGCGGCCGGCGGTCAGCCACTGCTTCATCGAGCGGCCCGACGCGCCGGGGAATTCCGCGCGGAGCCGCTCGGCAAGGGTTTTCACCCCCCTCACCCTGACCCTCTCGCCCTCGAAGGGGGAAGGGAGAGAGTCACTCGCCGCGGAGCACCGCGAGGGGCTTCTGGCCGAGAAGCCGGTAGCTCCCGAGATAGCCGACGGCGAGCGCGAGCAGACAGGCGCCGGCGACGCCGCCCGCGAGCGCGGCGGGCTGCCAGAGCCATGGCACCTCGAGCACCCAGCGCTGCACGCCCCACGCGAGCACGGCGGCCAGCGCGGTGCCGGCGAGACCGGCGGCGGCGCCGAGCAGCGCGTACTCGACCGCGAACGTGCGCGCGACGAGGCCGCGGGTCGCGCCGAGTGCCTTCCAGACCACCGCCTGATAGAGGCGCTCGTGGCGCGTGATCGACAGTGCGCCGGCCAGCACGATCAGGCCGGCGACAATGCTCACCGCCGCGACCAGACGGACGGCGAGGGCGATCTGGTCGACCAGCTGTGCCGCGCGCTCGAGGACTTCGCGCACGGGGATGGCCGAGACGTTCGGGAAGGCGGCCACCACCGCGGACTGCAGGCGATCGGCCTCCGCGGGCGCCACGTGCGCGGTGGCGATGAACGTCGCGGGGGCGCCTTCGAGGGCCCCCGGCGAGAAGATCACGAAGAAATTGGCGCCGAACGTGCGCCAGTCGACCTTTCGGAGGCTGGTCACGCGCGCGGTGATCGGCACGCCTTGGATGTCCCAGGTGAGACGGCCGCCCACCCGCACGCCGAGGCTCTTCGCGATCTCGTCCTCCACCGAGACGAGCGGCTCTCGCGCAGCCGCCTCGGACGTCCACCATCCGCCGCTTGTTATCACGTCGCGTTCCGGGGGCGCCGCTGCCCACGTGAGCACGTACTCGCGCGTGAGATACCACGCCTCGTCCCGCCGCCCGGTGTCACGGCTCAGCGGCTCCCCGTTCACCGCGGCGAGCCGGGCCCGTACCACCGGGTTGAGGGTAGGCGCCGCGCCGGTGCGGTCGGTGAGAAGCCGCGCGAAGGCGGGCGCCTGGTCCGGCTGGATGTCGATGAAGAAGAAGGTGGGCGCGCGCGCGGCGCTCGGCCCTGACAGGGCCGCGCGGATCGCGCCTTCGAGCAGGGCTACGGCAACCACCAGCATCACCGCGAGCCCGAGCGTCACGAGCACGGCCGCGGCGTGGCCACCGGGGCGGTGGAGACCCGCCACCGCGTGGCGCCAGGCGATCCAGCGCAGGCGGGGCAGGCGCCGCGCACCGGCGAGTGCCGCGCGCGCCGTGAGGTAGAGGAGCGCGAGCCCGCCCGCGAAGCCGCCGATGAAAAGGGCGCCGACCTTCCACGAGCCCGCCTGCCAGAGCGCGAGCGCGGACAGGCCGGCCGCCATCGGCAGCGCGGCCACGGCGCCCCGCCAGCCGAGGGGACGCGGCTCGACCTCATGGCGCAGCAGGAGCGACGGCGGCACCCGGTGGATCTCGGCGAGCGGCGGCAACGCGCACAGCAGCGTCACCCCGACGCCCATCGCGATCCCGTGCGCCACCGCCGCCGGCGCGATGGTCCAGTCGAGCGGGAAGGGCAGCAGGCGCGAGAGGGCGGGCGCGAGAACGCGGGCCAGCGCCGCGCCGAGGAGGGCGCCGGCCACGCTGCCCGCGAGCCCCAGCGCCGCGGTCTGCAGGAGATACGCAAGAAAGATGCGCCGCCATGGCGCACCCAGGCACTTGAGCGTGGCGATGGTGGCGAGGCGCCGACGGAGCAAGGCGCGCACGCTCACCGCCACGCCGATTCCGCCGACCAGCAGCGCGACAAGGCCGGTGAGGCCGAGATACGTCGTGAGCTGATCCCAGAAGCGCCGGAGACCCGGCTGGGCCTGGCGATAGCCCGCGACGCGCAGGCCGGGATCGCCAAGGCGGGCGGCCAGGGCGTCGCGCAGGGCTTCGACGTCGGCGGCCGGCGTGGTCCGGATCAGCGCGCGGTGCCGGATACGGCTGCCGAGCTGTACGAGGCCGGTGGCGGCGAGGTCGGATTCGGCGATCAGCACGCGCGGCCCCAGCGTGAAGAATCCCACCGCACGATCGGGCTCGCTGGCAATCGTCCCCGCCACCCGGAAATCGGCCCCGCCGATGCGCAACACGTCTCCCACGTCGAGGCCGAGGCGCGAGAGGACCGCCTCCTGGACGAGGGCTCGGCCTTTGCCGATGAGGTCCGGGAGCGGGGCGGCCGGGACGGTCTCGAGCCGCCCATATAAAGGATAGGCGGGGCCGACCGCCTTCAGCTCGACCAGCAGGGTCCGGTGGTCCCGGCCCGCCGCGGGCTGGGCCATCGCGGCCAGCTCGCGGATCCGCGTGACGCCCGCGCCTGACCCCGCAATCTCCGCAATGGCGGCCTCGGAGGCGGGGGACAGCGGCTGGCTCGAGCGCACCTCCAGGTCGCCGCCCAGCATGGTTCGGCCGGAGGCGGCGACGGTGCGCTCGACGCTCCGGCCGAGGCTGCCCACCGCGACGAGCGCGGCCACGCCGAGCGAGACGCAGGCGGCGAGGTAGACGAAGTGGCGTCCCGCGCCGCGCAGCTCGCGGGTGCCATGCCGGAGCTCCCACATGCCCCTCACCGTGTCCTCTCCCCACCGAGGCGCGAGCGTTCGGGTGAGGGGTTCATCTCGTCGGAGACGATGCGGCCGTCGCGGAGCGTGACAAGACGGTCGGCATGACCGGCCAGGGCCGCGTCGTGGGTGACCAGCACGAGCGTGCTGCCCAGCGAGCGGTTCAACTCCACGATCAGCTCGATGATGCGCTCGCCAGTGGCGGAGTCGAGATTCCCGGTGGGCTCGTCGGCGAGCAACAGAGCGGGCCGCCGCGCCACCGCGCGCGCCACCGCCACGCGCTGCTGCTCGCCGCCCGAGAGCTGCACGGGGTAGTGCTCCGCGCGCTCGCCGAGGCCCAGCTCGCCGAGCAGTGCCCGCGCCCGCGTCAGCGCGTCACGCTCGCCGGCCAGCTCGAGGGGCACCGCGACGTTCTCCTCCGCGGTGAGGGTCGGCACGAGATGGAAGGACTGAAAGATGTAGCCGATCGTGTCGAGCCGGAAGCGCGCGAGCGCGTCCTCGTCGAGGCGGGTGAGGTCCGCGCCGGCCACCGTGATCGTGCCCGCGGTGGGGCGGTCGAGGCCGGCGATGAGCCCGAGAAGCGTGGACTTGCCGCTGCCGGACGGGCCCGCCACCGCGAGGAACTGGCGCGCGGGCACCTCGAGGGACACGTCGGAGAGCACCGACACCGCCCGGCCGCCGCTCGCGAAGCGCATGCCGAGCCCCGCGATCGAGACCATGATTGAGGCTCATACTACACTAGCGACATGAGGCGTCCGCTCCCGCCGGGCGGGTGCGCGTGATTCGGCTCGCGCGCCGCGCGTTCCTCGCCGCACTCGCCGCGCTCTGGCTCGCTGGCCCCGCCACCGCGCAAGGCGAACGCGTCATCGTCGCCTTTGGCGACAGCCTCACCGCGGGCTACGGCGTGGCGCCGGAGGAGTCCTACCCCGCGCGGCTCGGCGCGCGGCTGCGCGCGGAGGGCCTCCCGTACCGTGTCGTCAATGCAGGGGTGTCCGGCGATACCACCGCGGGCGGGCTCCGCCGCGTCGACTGGGCGCTCAAGCTTCGACCCGAGATCGCGCTGGTCGAGCTGGGGGCCAACGACGCCCTCCGCGGTCAGGACCTCGACACGACCCGCGCCAATCTCGACGGCATCGTGGCCCGCTTCGAGGCCGGCGGCGCGCGCGTGCTCCTGCTGGGGATGCGGCTGCCGCCCAACTACGGTGGCCGCTACGCGGCCGCGTTCGAAAAAGTGTACGCGGACGTGGCGCGCGACCGCGGGGTGCCGATGATGCCGTTCTTCCTCGACGGGGTGGGGACGGTGGCGCGGCTGAATCAGCCCGACGGAATCCATCCCACCGCGGAAGGCTACCGGATCGTCGTCGAGCGTCTGTGGCCGCATCTCCGGCCTCTTCTCCGTTGAAAAATCAGGAGCATTCGGCCTAACATGGGTGCCGTCAGTGCAGTCGGAAGCCGTCCCGAGACCCTCAGCCAGGGGGAACCATGACCACCAAGTCCGACGAGTTCTCGCTGGATGCCAAGTTCACGCACGAGGAGGGGCTCGTCTTCCTCTCCGGCATCCAGGCCCTCGTGCGTCTCCCCCTCGACCAGCACCGCGCGGATCGCCGCCGCGGGCTGCGGACCGCGACGTTCATTTCCGGCTACCGCGGCTCGCCGCTCGGCGGCTTCGATCAGACGCTCGAGCGCAACAGCAAGCTGCTCGCCGAGCATCACGTGGTGTTCTCCTCCGGGCTCAACGAGGACCTCGGCGCCACCGCCGTGTTCGGCAGCCAGATGGTGAACTCGTTCCCGCGCCCCAAGTACGACGGCGTGCTCGGCATGTGGTACGGCAAGGCGCCCGGGGTCGACCGGACAGGGGACGTGTTCAAGCATGCGAACTACGCGGGCGTGGGTAAGAACGGCGGCGTGCTCGCCCTCGCCGGCGACGATCCCATCTCGAAGTCGTCCACGCTGCCCAGCCACTCGGAGTGGGCGCTCTACGACGCCTTCATGCCCACCCTCTTCCCGGGCAACGTGCAGGAGATCCTCGACCTCGGTCTCCACGGCTTCATGCTGTCGCGCATCTCCGGCCTTTGGGCCGCGCTCAAGATCGTGACGAACGTGGCCGACGAGACGGGCACCGTCGAGGTCGGCGCCTCGCGGATCGATCCGGTCATTCCCACCATCGAGCTGGACGGCAAGCCCTTCCATCACCAGATCAACCTGAACATCATCCCGCCCTACGGTCTCGACATGGAGCGCACGATTCATCTCGCGCGCGTCGAGCTGGCCCGGCGCTACGCGTGGGAGAACAAGCTCAACCGGATCACCGTGCCGACCCCCGACGCGTGGCTCGGCATCCTGACCACCGGCAAGACGTACTACGACGTGCGCCAGGCCCTCGCCGAGCTGGGGCTGGACGACGCCGGGCTGCGCCGCTACGGGATCCGTATCCTCCAGATGGGGCTCATGTTCCCCATGGAGCCGCGCATCATCCGCGACTTCGCCCGGGGTCTCGAAGAAGTCCTGGTCGTCGAGGAGAAGCGCCCGTTCCTGGAGATGTTCGCCAAGGATCTCCTCTACGGCCTGCCCGATCGGCCGCGCGTGGTGGGCAAGCAAGACGAGGAGGAGCGCGCCCTCATCCCGTCCACCGGCGAGCTCGATTCCGACACCATCGCGCGGGCGATCGCCAAACGGCTGGCGCGCAAGACGCGCATCGAATCCGCGGAGGCCCGCATCCTGCATCTGGACGAGCTCAAGCGCCGGCCCCGTACGCTCACCCTGGCCCGCACCGCGTACTTCTGCTCCGGCTGCCCCCACAACCGCTCCACCGTGGTCCCGGAGGGCGCGGTGGCCGCCGCGGGGATCGGCTGTCACGGCATGGCAATGGGCATGGATCGCGGCATCATCGGGGTCACCCACATGGGCGGCGAGGGCGCGCAGTGGGTGGGGATCGCGCCGTTCACCGAGACGAAGCACATGTTCCAGAACATCGGTGACGGCACGCTCTTCCACTCCGGCAAGCTCGCCATCGACTACGCGGTGGCCGCGGGCGTCAACATCACCTACAAGATCCTCTACAACGCCGCGGTGGCGATGACGGGCGGCCAGGCCGCCGCCGGCGCCATCGGCATCCCGTCGCTGACCCGGCAGCTCCAGTCCGAGGGTGTAAAGCGGATCATCATCACCACTGACGACCCCGACAAGTACCAGGGCGTCGCCGTCGCCGCCGAGGTCTGGCACCGCGACCGGCTCATCGAGGCCCAGTCTGTCCTCGCCGCCACTCCCGGCGTCAGCGTGCTCATCCACGACCAGCAGTGCGCGGCGGAGAAGCGGCGTCTGCGCAAGCGCGGCCGGCAGAAGGATCCCGATCAGCGGGTGTTCATCAACGAACGCGTATGCGAGGGCTGCGGCGACTGCGGCAAGAAGTCGAATTGCCTGTCCGTGCAGCCGGTGGACACGGAGTTCGGCCGGAAGACCCAGATCCACCAGTCGTCCTGCAACAAGGACTACTCCTGCCTGCTGGGCGACTGCCCCTCCTTCTTGACTATTGAACACGTGGGCCAGCCGCTGAAAAAGGAAAAGCGCCTGCCTCCATTGGAGGACGTGCTGCCAGAGCCCGTGCTCAAAGTCCCGGCGGATGGCTTCGCCGTGCACATGATGGGCATCGGCGGCACCGGCGTGGTGACGGTGAGCCAGATCCTGGGCACTGCGGCGCTCCTCGACGGCAAGCACGTGCGCGGCCTCGACCAGACAGGTCTCAGCCAAAAGGGCGGTCCGGTCGTCTCCGATTTGAAGATGTCGTCGCAGCCGCCCCTCACCGCCAACAAGATCTCGGCCGGCGGGTCGGACCTCTACCTCGGCTTCGATCTGCTCGTGGCCACCGATCCCATGAACCTCGACAAGGCGGAGTCGGGCCGGACCATCGCGGTGGTCTCCACGAGCAAGATTCCCACCGGGCAGATGGTGGTGGACACGACCGTGCAGTTCCCGGAGCTCGGCAGCACCCTGCTCAACGTCGATCGCGTCACCCGGAAGGATGAGAACGTCTACCTCGACGCTCAGGCCATGGCGGAGGGGCTCTTCAACGACCACATGGCGACGAACCCGCTGCTGATCGGCGCCGCGTACCAGGCGGGCGCGCTGCCCATCTCCGCGGCCAGCATCGAGCGCGCCATCCGGCTCAACGGCGTCTCCGTGGACATGAACCTCCTCGCCTTCCGCTGGGGCCGCATGGCGGTGGTGGATGCCAAGCGCGTCGAATCGACGGTGCGGGCGACCACCGGTCGCGAAGCGAAGGTGGTGACGCTCACCGCCGAGGCGCGCGCCCTGGTCGACGCAGTGAAGGCGGCGACGCCCGGGTCGGCGCTGCGGCGCCTCCTCGAGGTGCGCGTGCCCGAGCTGATCGCCTACCAGGACGCGGCGTACGCGCGCCGCTACGCAGAGTTCGTGGACAAGGTCGCTCAGGCCGAGGCCCAGGCGGTACCCGGCCGCACCGGCCTCGGCGAGTCGGTGGCGCGGCAGCTGCACAAGCTGATGGCGTACAAGGACGAGTACGAGGTGGCGCGCCTGCACCTGGACGCGGCGCTCGACGCCGAGCTCCAGGCGCGCTTCGGTCCACGGATCAAGGTCTTCTGGCACCTGCACCCGCCGCTGCTCCGAGCGCTCGGCCTCAAGAAGAAGCTCAAGCTGGGCACGTGGTTTCGCCCCGCGTTCCAGACGCTCTACGCGCTCCGGCGCCTGCGGGGCACCGCGCTCGATCCCTTCGGCGGCGCCGAGGTGCGCCGCGTGGAGCGGGCGCTGCCCGGCGAGTACATGCAGCACATCGAGGCGGCCGTGCGGCGCCTGGCCCCCGCCACCCATGACGCGGCGGTTGCCCTGGCGGAGCTGCCCGACCAGATCCGCGGCTACGAGCAGGTGAAGCTGGACAACGTGACGCGGTATCGCGAGGCGGCCGCGGCGCTGCTCGCGAAGGCCACTCAACCCGCATGACCCCGGAGGGCACTCGACGGTGAGACGGGCGCTGGTAGTGGGTGCGGCACTGATGCTGGCGGGATGCGCGACCATGGAGGACAGGGCGCCGCTCTCCGGCGAGGCGACGCTCAAGGACAAGGACGGCAAACAGGTCGGCGTGGCGACCCTGATCCAGCAGCCGGACGGGGTGCGCATCGTCGTGACCGGCTACCGCCTGCCGCCGGGCGTGCACGGTCTGCACATCCATGCGGTGGGGCAGTGTCAGCCGCCCGAGTTCACCACCGCGGGCGCCCACTTCAACCCGACGGGCAAGAAGCACGGCACGCAGAGCCCAGAGGGCCCGCACGCGGGCGACTTGCCGAATCTCAACGTGCAGGCCAACGGCGAGGGCGGCGTCGATACCGTCAGCAAGGCGGTGACCCTCGAGTCCGGCCCCACCTCGCTGTTCGGGGGTAACGGCACCTCGCTTGTCGTCCACGCGGCCGCCGATGACATGAAGACCGACCCCGCCGGCAACAGCGGCGGGCGCATCGCCTGCGGCGTCGTCACTCGATAGCCGCGAGAAGGGCGCCGGCGGCCTCGTCCGGACCGCGCGTCCGGACGGCGTCGCCGGCTGACCTCGTGTTCGGTCGGTGCGGTGCGCTGTGCTCCTCGCCTTGACAGGCTTTGACCGTGGTGCCTATAGTCGCGCCGGGTCACCGCCGCCATGGCCTTGTCGCCCGAAGGTCGCACACAGTAAGCGCACGTTCGATGGCCACGCGTGTGCTCGTCACGGGCGCCGGCGGCGGCGGCGCCGGTAATCTCATTCGCGACCTCCGCGCGGCGGAGCCGGCTCTCGTCGTGGTGGGCGTGCACGACGATCGCTTCACGCTGGCGAAATCCTCCGCCGACCGTAACTGGCTCGTCCACCCTCCGGGACACCCCGACTACCTCGCGAGTCTTCGCCGGGTCATCGCGCACGAGCGGGTGGACGCGGCCATGCCCACCACGGATTCCGCGGTGCTCGAGATGGCGCGTGGGCGGCAGCGCCTGCCCTGCCGCTTGTTCCTGCCCGATGCTGACGTCGTGGCGCTCTGTCAGGACAAGTACGCGCTGAGCTGTCGCCTGGCCGACGCGGGGGTGCCGGTGGCCGAGACGGTGTCGTTGCGCGCGCTCGACGAGGTGGAAGACGTTTTCGCGCGCCTCGCCCATCACGACGCCGTGTGGTGCCGCGTGCGCGCCGGGTCGGGCTCGGTGGGCGCGATCCCCGTGCGGCGCGCGGAGCAGGCGCGGGCGTGGATCGCGTACTGGGAAGAGATGCGTGACGTTCCCGCCTCGGCGTTCACCCTGGCCGAATACCTGCCGGGACGCGACTTCTCCGCTCACACCCTCTGGCAGGACGGCCGCCCGCTCCTCACCAAGACCTGCGAGCGGCTGTCCTACTTCGTGGCCGGCGGCTCTCCCAGCGGAACCTCGTCCGTGTCCGCGCTGTCGAAGACGGGCCAGCATCCGGACGTCGCCGCGGTGTGCGTGGCTGCCGTGCGCGCCGTGGATCCCCGCGCCAGCGGGGTTTTCAACCTCGACCTCAAGGCGAACGCGGCCGGGGTGCCGTGCGTCACCGAGATCAACGCGGGCCGGTTCTCGTCGGGCCCGACTATCTTCGACCTCACCGGCAAGCACTCGATGAGCGCGCTCTATCTCCGCTTGGCCCTGGGCGAGCCGGTCGACCTTGACGACGAGTACGACGCGGCCGACGACTACTACGCGCTCCGGGACTTCGACGCCGCGCCCGGCGTGTTCCACGCCGACGAGCTGTTCGAGCGCGTGCAGGACGCGCGCGAAGAGAACGCGTGATGATCGTCGCTGGCCTCGTCGCCGCGCTCCTCGCCGCCGCGACGGCGCCGGCTGCGGGCCAGAGCCTGCCCGCCCCCGCCCCCGGCTGCGCGGTCATCGACCAGACCTTCCCCCGAGTGCTGCCCACCGGCGGCACGCTGGTGGTCCCCGTGATCATTCACTACATGGTGCTGGACCTCGGGAGCGTACCGTCCTCCGAGCCCTTCGATCCTGACGACAACCACGTGGCCGAGGTCCTCAAGAAGGTCAAGCAGTTGAACAGTCTCTTCGGTGTGCCGAGCCCGGGCGCGATCCGGCGACGCCGGAACGTCAACCACGTGTGGGCACCGTTCGGCGTGCGGCTCGCGCTCGCCCGGACCGAGCGATGCGATTTCACGTGGGCGGACGTGGGCCGCGTGCCGGTGCCCGCGCCGACGCCGGCCGATTTGACGCTGTTCCGGGCAATCGCGCGGCGCTTCAATCCCGAGGGGTTCAACGGCTTGAACGTCTACCAGTGGCCGAAGATCGACGATGGAACGACCTACGGCTCCACTCCCAGGGTGGACGGCCCGTTTCCCGGCCCCGGCGGCGTATGGTTCCACGTCGTCCCACTGTCCGACACGTCCCTGGGCAAGGCGCCGAATCCCCGGAGCGTCGTACGGCTCCTGGCCCACGAGGTGGGACATTTCTTTTCCCTCAAGCACAACTGCACCGACTCCGGGGAGCCCGTTCTCCCCGAGTGCCCATTTCCGGGGACGAGCGGCAAGCTGATGACGGTGACCGCCGACGGGATCGGGCTCAGCAATTGTGAGGAGCGGAAGGCCCGCCAGGGCGTCACGAAGATCCTGCAGGGCACCCCCATCTCCACAGAGGAGGAAATAACATGCCCGGTAGCGGACCAATAGACAAGAAGGACAAGTGGCACATCGAGATCGAGCTGGGAGGACCCCTCGACAAGGACAAGTCGGATGAGTTCACCGCTGAGCTGAAGGCGCTCCTGAAAAAGTACAGGGCCAAGATGACCGAGAAGGACACGCGGCCCAAGAACAAGTGAGCGGCCGTACCGATGAGCGGATCGCAGGGGGCGGCCGGGCCGGCGGACGAGCGACTCCGCCTACCCGCGCCCGACGATCGCGTCGCCGCCGAGGCGCTGGTACTGGAGATCCGGCGCCTCGCGCGGCGGCATGGGCTCGTCGTGAAGAGCGTGCGCGTCGAGGCCGGCGGGCTGGACGCGGAGCCACCGGACCCCGCCGGCAGCTAGTCCGCCCCGCCGCCCGGTAGCCGCGCGAGCAGCGCGCGGCACTGCGCGGCGAGGGGCTGCATTCCGAGTTGCGCGGCGAGGGCGACCGCGGCCGAGGCCTGCTCGAGCGCGCCGCGGATGTCGGGGGGGCTCGCGGCGAGCGCGATCTCCGCGCCCAGACGGAGACTCCATCCCTCGTTGCCCCGCTCGCGGTGCTCGCGCGCGAGCGCGCGGGCGTCGTCGGCCACCCGCTGCGCCTCCTCGAGCCGCCCCGCGCGGAGATAGCCCTCGCCGAGGCAGGCGAGGAGCAGCGCATGGGCCCCGATCAGCTTCATGGCCGCCGACCGCTCCACCGCCTGCTCGAGATTCGCCAGGCCTGCCTCGGTGCGGCCGCTCAGGACCTGGGCGTAGCCCAGCGCCGAGGCGATGCGCGGAAACCACAGCGGGCTGTTGCCGGCGCGAATCGCGTCGAGCCCGCGCTCGAGTAGCGGGATGGCGCGATCCGTGTCGCCCTGGCGCATCAGCACGTAGCCGAGCCCCGCCGTCGCGGTGGCGAGGCTCAGGGGCTGCTCGACCCGCTCGGCGATGGCCATGGCCTCCTCGCCGCGCGCGATGCCTTCCTCGAACTCGCCGAGCTCGGCCAGGCACCAGGTGAGGATGGTCCGGGAGTGGATCGCCAGCACCTGCGGGCGCCCGAAGCGCTGAGTCATGTACGGGCCCACCAGGCGCTCCACGTTGTGGCGGAACAGGGCGATGGCGCCCGGGTAGTCGGCGAGCCCGTAGCGTACCTGCCCGAGCCAGGTATTGGTGCCGATCTGCAGCGCGAAGTCGTCGATCCCCTGCGCGAGGGCGTGCGCCCGCTCACCCGCTTCCAGCGCGCGGTCCTGGTCGCCGGTCAGCCGGTAGAAGTCGATCTTGTAGGCGTTGACCCACGCGAGACGCCGCTCGTCGCCCAACGCGGTGGCGATGGTCTCCGCCTCCTCGAGGCGCCGGAGCTGCGCATCGAGCTCGCCCAGCGGCTGATGCGCGTTGCGCAAGATGAAGCGGAGATCGACGGCGAGCGCCTGCCGCTCCGCGGTGCGGGGAAGGCGCTCGAGCGCCTCCAGAGCCTGATCCAGGAACGTCGCCGCCTCTCGGTTAGCGGAGCGGGCGAAGGCCTTGTCCCCGGCCTGGTGCAGATAGCGAACGGCCTTGTCCCAGGCCTGACCCTGATAGGCGTGATACGCGAGCCGGTCCACGTGCTCGCCGAGCCGCTCGGCGTACAGCGTCTCCATCGCGGTGAGGACGCGCGCGTGGAGCGCGCGCCGCCGATCGGGCAAGACGCTCGCGTAGGCGACTTCCTGGGTCAGCGCATGCTTGAACGTGTACTCGCGCTCGGGGAACTGGCTGTCCTCGTACAGGAACTCGGCAGCTTGCAGATGGGCCAGCGCGCGGTTCAGCGCGTCCTCGGGCACCTCCGCCACCGCCGCGAGCAGGGCAGTGGCCACGTGGCGGCCGATCACCGCAGCGGGCTGAAGGAGCATCTTCTCGTCGCTCGGCAGCCGGTCGATGCGCGCGGCGAGCACCTCCTCCACGCTCGCCGGCACCTGGATGGTCGGCGCCGGCTGCACCAGACGGTACGCGCCCCGCTCGCCCGCGAGCGCACCCGTCTCGACGAGCGTTCGCACGCTCTCCTCGAGGAAGAGGGGATTCCCGTCAGTCCGCTCGATGAGCAGGGGTTTGAGGGGCTCGAGATCAGCCCGCCGGCCGAGCAGCCCGTCGAGCAGCTCCTCGGCGGTCTCGGGCGATAGCGGATCGACGCGGAGCTGGGTATAGAACCCCCGGCTGCTCCAGCCGTGCGCGTACTCGGGCCGGAACGTGATCAGCATCAGAATGCGCGCGGTGGGGATGCCCTCGGCGAGCGTCTCGAGCATCGCCTGGGTCTCGCCGTCGATCCAGTGCGCGTCCTCCACCACGATCCGCACCGGCTGTACGCGGCTCTCCCGCGCGAGGAGGAGCTTGAAAGCGTCCAGGGTGCGATGGCGGCGCTCGGCCGCATTCATCGCCTCCCACTGCCGGTCGCTCACCCGGACATCGAGGAGGGTCAGGAGCGCGGGGCCGAGGGTGACCAGCGCCTCGTCGAGGGCAGCGAGCTTGGACATGACCTTGCCCTCGATGAGCCGGGCGTCGTCGCCGGCCTCGACGCGGAAATAGTCGCGCAGCAGCTCGATCGCGGTGAGATAAGGCGCGGTGGTTCCCATGGAGACGCCGGCGGCCTCCAGCGCGAGGCAGTCTTGCGTGGTCTCGGCGTGAGTGAACTCCCACACGAGGCGTGACTTGCCGACGCCGGGCTCGCCGACCAGCCCCACGACTTGCCCCCGTCCCCGCGCGGCGAGGCTCCAGCGGTCCTTCAGGAGGTCGAGCTCGTGGTGGCGTCCCACGAACTTGCCGAGGCGCCCCCAGAGCCCAAGACCGGTCGCGTCCCGCCCGGCCAGCCGATACACCTGCCCCGTAAGGCCGGACACGGGCCCGGCGGGCACGAGGTCGAAGCGCCGCTCGAGGAAAGGCACGGTGGCGGAGCTGACGATGATCGCGCCGGGCTCGGCCCCGCCAATCAACGCCTCGAGCAGCGTGGAGGTCCGGAGCTTGGCCGCCTGGTCGATCTGCGGCGCCCCCGCCACCTGGCCCACGAGGTACAACGAGACGTCCAGCGCCATCCGAAGCGTCGCCTGCTGGGGGTCCCGCTCGCGGGCTCGCTCGCCCGCTTTCTGGATCGCGAGCGCGGCATTGGCGGCGCGCCGGGGCGCGTCCTCGACGGGATCGAGCCCGAAAGAGGCATCGACGCCGTTCCGTCCGAGGTCCTCCACCCGGCCCCCGAAGCTCACGACCTTCTCGACCAGGGCCTCGATGACCCGGCTGGCCTCCGACAGCTCGTCGGTATCCTCGGGCAGCTCGATTCGAGCGCGGAGAATCGTGACGCGCCGGCGCTCCCAGCGCAGCGCGGGCGCCGCGGCGACCGGGGCGGGGGCGGCGGGCTCCGCGGGGACGGCGGCCGCTGGGGCCGTGCGGCGGACGGGTCGGCGGCCCGCTTCGCGTGCCGGGGCCGCGCCTTCCTGACGGCGCAGCCCGAGGCGGGCGATGCGCGCCCGGAGCGTGTTGCGCGAGATCCCGAGCTGTGCCGCCGCGCGGGAGATGTTCCAGCCGGTTTCTTCGAGCACCGCCTGCACGTGCCCCCCCATGGCCTCGTCGAGCGAGGCGGCGCGCGGGGCGGCCGTGGCGGGCGCCGGGCCGGGGGGCGCGCCCCCGCCCGACTCGCGGAGCCCGAGCATCGCGCCAGTGATGACCGTCGACTCGCCGAGGAGGGCCACGCGCTCCATTACGTTGGACAGCTCGCGGATATTGCCGGGCCACGAGTAGGCCAGGAGGCGCGCTCGTGCGTCCGCGTCGAGCGTGCGCGGGGGAAGCCCGTAGTCCTCGCAGGCCCGGGCGAGGAAGGCCTCTGCGAGGCGCAGCACGTCGCGGCCCCGCTGGCGCAACGACGGCAGCGTCACCGTGATCACGGCGAGGCGGTGGTAGAGATCCTCCCGGAAGCGGCGCGCGCGGATCGAGGCTTGAAGATCGGCATTCGTGGCGCTGATGACCCACACCTCGACCGCCTCGCTCCGGGTGCTGCCGAGCCGGCGCACGGCACCCTCCTCGAGCGCCTTCAGGAGCTTGGCCTGCAAGGCCTCCGGGAGCAGCCCGATCTCGTCGAGGAAGAGCGTGCCGTGGTGGGCGGTCTGGAAAAGACCGGGCTTGGCTTGCCGGGCGTCCGTGAAAGCCCCGCGCTCGAATCCGAAGAGCTCGGCTTCCAGCAAGGGCTCCGGGATGGCGGCGCAATTGACGTCCACGAACGGGCCGCGGGCCCGCGAGCTCGCCTGGTGAAGGATGTGGGCGACCAGCCCCTTGCCCGAGCCGGTGGGCCCTTCGATCAGCACGGCGGGGAGCCGTCGGCCGCCCTGCGGCCGCGCGAGCAGCCGTCGGATCTGGGTGCGCACCGTCTCCATGGCCGCGCTCTCCCCGAGGAGCTGGTCCAGGGGATCCATGGTGCCCCTAGGCTAACCGGGTCAGGAATTGACCGCTCAGCTATTTACCACTTGACTGGTCAATCACGCGGGGCATGAGTCAAAAGCATTTGATTCTATTGGCTCTAGGTGGTGGCACCCGCCTTGCCCCTGAAGGACGGCATGCAGCCGACGCTCATCATCACCGGCAAGGAGGACATCATGGGTCATGGTCGCCTTCGATTCGTGCTGATCGCCGCGCTGTGGCTAATCGTCGCCTGGGCGTTTGCCGCCGAGGTGATGCTTTCGCACCGCTCCTGGCCGGTCGACGCGCCGGCGTCCGAGGAGGCTCTCGATGCCAGCCGCTGAGCCATCCACGGGACCCCGCTCCGGCATGGGGTCGCTGCGCTTCCTGCACGCGGACCCACGTCGCGCCATCGCCGACGAGCACATCGTCTGCCTGATGTGCGGGCGCGCGCTGCGCCAGCTCACGAACACGCACCTGCGGCTGCACCGGATCTCCACCGCGGACTACAAGGCGCGCTTCGGCTACAACCGCGGGCGGCCGCTCATGGCCCGGACCCTCCTCCGCGTCTACGCGGAGCGTGCGGTGCGGACGGGCCTCGCGGACCGCATCCGGCTCCGGCCCATCGTGAGCCAGCCCGAGCTGCGCCGGCGGGGCGGCGCGCGGCCGATCGCGCTCGAAGAGCGGCTCACGCGCCGCGAGGCGCAGCGGCGCCTCCAGGGAATCACGCCATGACCAGCCTGACCGACCTCCGCATGACGTGCGCGCGCTGCCAGGCGGTGAGCGGCGCGGGCGCGCGCTTCTGCGAGTCATGCGGCGCGCCCCTGATGGCGGCGTGCCCGCTCTGCGGGGTGGCGGTCGCCATGGGGGCGCGGTTCTGTCGCGGGTGTGGCGGGTCGCTCGGCCCCGCGTCCGCCCGGCCGGGCGAGCTGGACGCGCCTGCCGACTACACGCCGCCCCACCTCGTCGCCACGATTCTCGGGGCGGCGGGCGCGCGGGAGGGCGAGCGCAAGCAGGTGACCGTGCTGTTCTGCCGGCTTGCCGGCGCCGCGGGGCTCGCCGCCTCGCTGGGTCCCGAGCGCATGCACGCGCTCCTCGAGCGCTTCTTCGGGCTCGGCCTCGCCGAGATCCAGCGCTACGAGGGCACGATCAACCAATATCTCGACGACGGGTTCATGGCGCTCTTCGGCGCGCCCATCGCGCGCGAGGACCACGCGCGCCGGGCCGTCCTGTCCGCGTTGGGCCTGCAGCGGGCCGCGCGGAACCTCGGGTTCGCCGGCGGCGGCGCGACCGCCGCGCGCATCGGGATCAACACCGGCGCGGTCGTGGTGGGGACCATCGGCGACGAGCAGCGCACGGACTACACCGCCGTGGGCGACACCACGAACGTGGCCTGGCGGCTGTCCCAGGAGGCGGGCACCGGGGAGACCCTCGTTGGGGAGAGCACGGCGCTGCTGGCGCAGGGCTATGTCCGAATGGAGACCCTCTCCACGGTGGCCCTCAAGGGGAAGGCGACACCGGTTGCCGTGCGCCGGGTGCTCGGACCGGGGCCGCGCCGATCGCGCCTCGACGCGACGGCGGGCGGGGCGCTCACCGAGTTCGTGGGGCGCGAGGAGGAGCTGGCGCATCTGGAGGCGATGCTGGCACGCGCGGAGGGCGGCCGCGGACAGGTGCTGGGCGTCGTGGGTGAGCCGGGCGTGGGCAAGTCGCGGCTGCTCGCCGAGCTCCGCCGCCGGCTCGCCGGGCGCCCGGTCAGCTGGCTCGAGGGCCATTGCGTGCCGTACGGCCATGGCATGCCGTATCTGCCCGTGCTCGAGATCCTCCGGCACCACTGCGGGCTCGCCGAGGACGACCGGCCGGAGATCGTTGCCGTGAAGCTCCGGGCCTGCCTGCGCGAGGCGGGACTCGATCCCACCGACGCGGCTCCGCTGGTGGAGCTCGTCGGACGCGCCGACGGGTCGTCCGCGGGCCGGACGCACACGGACGAGGCGGCGAAGGCGCGGACGTTCGAGCTGCTCCGCCGCCTGATCCTCGCGGGCAGCCGCGGCGGGCCGCTGGTGATCGTGATCGAGGACCTCCATTGGATCGACGCCATCTCCGAGGAGTTCGCCGCGTCGCTGGTGGAGCGGGTGGGGGCCGCGCCCCTGCTCCTCGTCTTCAGCTATCGCCCCGGCTACCGGCCGCGCTGGATCGACCGGTCCTCCGGCACGCAGCTCGCCCTCACGCCGCTCGGGCCGGCGGAGAGTCGCGCCATCGTGCGCGCCTCGGCGCTGTCCGCGGACACAACGGACCGCATCCTCGAGCGGGCCGAAGGCAACCCGCTGTTCCTCGAGGAGCTGGCGCGGGCCGCCGCGAGCGCGGGCGGACGCGGGTCGGACGTCGCGGTGCCGGACACCGTGCACGACGTCCTGAGCGCCCGCGTGGATCATCTGCCGGAGACGGCGCGCCGGGTGCTCCAGTGCGCGGCGGTCCTGGGGCGGCAGTTCTCGGCGCGGCTGCTCCGCACGGTGTGGGACGGCCCCGAGAGCCAGCTGGACGACGACCTGCGCGAGCTCGGGCGCCTCGAGTTCCTCGAGGAGCGCTTCGGCGCGGGCGAGCCCACGTTCGGATTCAAGCACGCCCTCGTGCACGACGTGATCTACGGCACGCTCCTCGAGCGGCAGCGTCGCGCCACCCACGCCCGCGCCGGCCGCGCCCTCGAGGCGTTCCACGCGGGACGCCTGGACGAGGTGGTCGAGCGCCTCATGCATCACTTCACGCGCGCCGACGATCCCGAGCGTGCCGCCGCGTACGCGCGGCTCGCCGCGGACCGCCCCACGCTCACCCTCGCCGGCTAACGCACGGGGCGCTCGCCGCCCGCCCGGCGGGCCTCCGTGCGCGTTCGCTATCCCGAACAGTTGTCGGGTTCTCGACGATCACGTATATTTTCGCCCGTAGCACCCAATATTCCGGGAACCCCCCGCGGGGCGCCCTTCGTTTGCCCACTAGCGGTTCGCATCGACTCGAGGAGGAGTGAACATGCGGAGAAGGACCCTCGTCGCTCTCGGGGCCACCGCGCTCGTCGTGGGCGCGCTGAGCCTCACCCCCGCCATCGGCCAGGCGCCGAAGTCCGGCGGCGTGCTCAACGTCATGCTGCGCGAGGATCTGGCGCAGGGCTTCGCCACCCACGAGACGGCCACCGTCGCCACCAGCACGCCCTCGCTCCCGTGCTTCAGCAACCTCGTCTTCTTCGATCCCGCGAAGAAGACGGAGAGCATGGACACCGTGATCGGCGAGCTGGCCGAGAAGTGGTCATGGCAGGACAACTACAAGAACCTCGTCTTCTTCCTGAGGAAAGACGTCAAGTGGCACGACGGCAAGCCCTTCACCTCGAAGGACGTGAAGTACACCTTCGACATGGTGCGCGAGTCGCCCGAGGCCACCGCCAAGCTGCGGATCAATCCCAGGAAGGACTGGTACGCCAACGTCGAGCACATCGAGGCGCCCGACCCCTACACGGTGGTCTTCCGTCTGAAGCGCCCGCAGCCCTCGCTGCTCCTCATGCTCGCCTCCGGCTACTCGCCCATCTACGCCGCCCACATCCCGCCCGCCAACTACCGCACGACGTGCGTGGGGACGGGCCCGTTCAAGGTCAAGGAGTGGCGCAAGGGCGAGTTCATCGAGTACGTGAAGAATCCCGACTTCTACATCAAGGGGCGCCCGTACCTCGACGGGCTCAAGTACGTGGTCATCGTCGAGCGCGGCACGCGGACCGCCGCGCTGCAGTCCGGCCAGCTCGACGTGGCCTTCCCCGGGGAGACCGGCCGCACCGCCATGGAGCAGCTGAAGAAGGCGGTGCCGAGCATGGTGTTCCAGCAGGTGGCGCAGAACGTCAGCGACAACATCATCATGAACACGAAAAAGCCGCCCTTCGACAACCCGAAGGTCCGGCTCGCCGTGAGCTACGCCATCGACCGCCGCGCCCTCATCCAGGCCGCGCATCAGGGTGGGGCGGTGCTCGGCGCCGCCATGCTGCCGAAGCCGTACGGGGTGTGGGGGATGCTGGAGAAGGATCTCCT
>Ga0207428_10000225_pt1 | contig 78396 bp, 81 predicted proteins | sample RhiMethybrSRZTD1_FD_187600 | JGI IMG/M metagenome (GOLD analysis project Ga0207428, IMG submission 187600) | Populus rhizosphere microbial communities from Tennessee, USA - Rhizosphere MetaG P. TD hybrid SRZTD1 (SPAdes) (version 3) | ecosystem: Host-associated > Plants > Roots > Rhizosphere >... | reverse complement strand
ATAAAAAATACGTAAAGATAGCTGCCGATGGCGTAGTTGAGATTTTATTGAATAAGAAGATTAGACCAGACTTAGTCGTTTCGGATCTTGATGGAAATCCAAAATATCTAAGGATGGCTGAAAAATTGGGAGCAATAATGGTTATCCATGCTCATGGCGATAATATCGAGAGTTTGGAACAAAATGTTCCTAAATTTAGAAAAATAATAGGTACCACTCAGGTAATGCCAACTGAGAACGTATATAATTTTGGCGGATTTACTGACGGGGATAGAAGTGTCTTTTTGGCTGAAGAAATGAGGGCAAAGAGTATTACCTTAATAGGTATGGATTTTAATAGCATTCCAAGAAAATTCTCAAATGATCATGATATTGATTTTGAATTAAAGCAAAAGAAGCTAAAGACTGCAAAAAGATTGCTTGAAATGTTAGGAAAGCAATCTAAATCTAAATTGATTAATAAATCAGCTACAAAAATAAGGGGTATACAGTCCCAATAATGAATTACTCATTTATAGTCTACCATAAAATTAGATAAATGAAAGCAATTTTTCATTATTAATTGATGTGAAAAACTATTATATGTTTTTGATATATTGAATCCTGTCATGTCAAGCTTTTCAGAAGATGATATTCGACGTGCAGCAGAAGTGCGTGAGTGGTTGATTAAAGAGGTTACCAATAAAAAAGAGGAACTCGATAAACTTCGTAACACACTTCTAATCGTTGATTCATTGCTAAAAAAAACAAGTTTCATAACCGCGTCAAATCTAGATTCTTCTGCTACTAATTTAAAGGATAAAATTGTTCCAGAATTCCAATCGATTCATGAAAAAGAAATTTCTGAAGCCAAACCCGATTCCGATTCAACTACAAAGTTAACTAGTATTGATAACACTCATGATGATAATCAGGGTGTAGAGATTAGATCCTTAAAGCGCGCAAAAGATAATTTTGTGATATCGGATGCAGAATATACTACAACATACGTAAAGATACCTTTGGTAAATGATCTCATTTTAAATATTAATACTCCTCCGTTTAAGTCTTTTTTCATAAATCGGATATTAGAAGGAATGAAGACAAAAGATACAGAAAAGATTCAAAAAGGTGAAATTAATGCAAATGAAATCATAGACTATAAAGTAGAGAGTGATCAAAATGGAAACATAAAGAGCATTACAGTTTCAAATTATCGAGAAAAAGAACGGCTTAATGAAATTTTTAATACAGCAACATGGGTTTTTACAAGAATGCTAGAAAAAGGAAATTAACGTAGTTATGGATAAAATTGTGGTATTAGACTTTGGATCACAGTACAGCCACCTAATATGTAGACGAATTCGTGAATCCAACGTATATTGTGAACTTTTACCGTATGACTCTCCTATAAGTTTGATTAAAAAGTTAGAACCAAAGGGAATAGTGTTATCAGGTGGTCCTTCAAGTGTATATCTAAAAGGTTCTCCAAAACCAGATAAAAAAATTTTTGAAATGGGAATTCCTGTCCTCGGAATATGTTATGGTCACCAACTTATTGTTAATGAATTTAATGGAAAAATAAAGCGTTTTGATAATAGGGAATATGGTTATGCCGATTTGGTAATTGATGATAGTTCAGATTTATTTAAAGGGATTAATAAGAAAATAAAATGTTGGATGAGTCATGCGGATGCAGCTGAAAATATTCCCCATAATTTTGAAATATTAGCCCATACAGAAAATTCCCAATCTGCTGCGATAGGAAATCGAGATAGAAAAATTTATGGAATCCAGTTTCATCCAGAAGTATCACATACTGAAGAGGGAAATAGTATTCTAAGAAATTTCTCCCAATCAATAAGTAACGCAAAACCAGATTGGACAATGCAAGGTTTTATTGACTTTTCCATCAAAAATATCAGAAACAAAGTTCATGATGATAGAGTATTATGTGCCATTAGTGGTGGAATTGATTCAACAACTCTGGCTGTTTTACTGAATAAGGCCATAGGTAAAAATTTGACATGCGTCTTTGTTAATAATGGATTATTAAGATTAAATGAAGAAGCACTGGTTCCTGAACTATTAAACAAACACCTTGATATCAACACTGTTAGTATTAACGCAGAGGAACGTTTTTTATCAAGGTTGAAAGGCATAAGTGATCCTGAACAGAAAAGAAAGATAATTGGAGAAGAATTTGCTAAAGTCTTTTCCGATGTAACTAGAGGTTATGGTCCATTTCAATGGCTTGCCCAAGGGACTCTATATCCAGATGTAATAGAAAGTGGTTTCTCTAAAGGTCCTGCTGCTGTCATTAAGACCCACCATAATGTTGGAGGATTACCTGAATGGCTGAATTTGAAAGTGTTGGAACCTTTTAGGACTTTGTATAAAGATGAAGTAAGACAAATTGCAGTTCTATTAGAAATTCCAAATGAACTTATAAAAAGACATCCTTTCCCAGGGCCGGGACTAGCAGTTAGAATTATTGGTGAAGTCACTTATGAAAAAATTAGAATTGTCCGACATGCTAGCAGTATTGTTGAAAATGAATTAATGAGATCAGGTTGGTATGATAAGGTATGGCAAGCATATGCGGCAGTTGGAGATGACCTTGCTGTTGGTGTGCTTGGTGATGAAAGAGTATATGGTCATATAGTAACAATAAGGATTGTGGAATCGTTAGATGCAATGACAGCTGACTGGTCAAGATTGCCATACGATCTGATATCCAAAATTAGTAATAGAATAACAAATGAAGTTAATGGTGTAACTTGGGTTACCTATACCGTATCAAGCAAACCACCCGCTACTATAGAACCACAATAATTCATTGTTAATGGGCTTGGATGAAATCCACTGCTTCAGCTATTGTAGGAGGTTCGAATTCTCTTCTTCCTATATATATTGAAGCATATGCGTTTGAAAATAATAGTCTCTCAGTTGTATCGAGACCCGCAAAATATGCTACGAGGTCTGCGGCGTCCCAACAATCCCCAGACCCTGTTAGTTTCTTAGGAACTGTATAAAAGGAATTAACAAATAGGACATCCTTCCCGTCAGACCATGCAGCACCGATCCTCGCATGAAGATCGATTTTGAGGCCAAATTCGGATGACAATGTTTTCACTGCTTTTTTTACATTTGCAATATCATTCAAGTCCAGAGATAATCGGGATTCAAGATTACATGCTCTTAAAAGAGAAGTGCATTCATTCTCATTAATACTCAATACGTCTATTGAATGGCTTAATTTCTTCAATGTGTCTCTAAATTCCTCCTTTCTGGTTTCTATATCGGCAGGATCCAAGAAATGAAAAGCTTTAGGGGAATTAGTAAATAGATGGTAAGCTAAATCGGTACCGTTAAGGTTGCTTCCCCAATTTGTCAGGACTATACCCTTCGCAGAATTTATTATATCTAGATCGCTTGGAAGATTAATCATGTCAGGACCAAAATTCCTATTGTCACCCACATCACTTATCATTACATTTGCGTATGATTCTTCGTTGTCATGAAACTCAAATGATGTAGTAGACCCGTGTTTGCCATTCTTTATGAGCAGATTAACACTTGCTCCAAACTTTGAAAAGATCGTATGAAGTATTGGTGTTCCAATTTTATCTGCAACAGTAAATAATGTCACGGATAATCCCATTTTAGCCAAACAGTAAGCAACATTAACTGCATTCCCACCCTTAATATCAAAAGTATTTGCTCCCCTTATACTTCCACCTCCAATTGTTGTCTTGCTGTTAATCATTCTAAAGAGTTCGTCTTTAGAATTTATTTTAATAATCCTGTCTAAAAAAAAATCAGGAAGTACAACTATTGTACCATCGAATTTATGCTTCTTTAGTTTTTCGAACATTTGATGAATTGACTATATGTGGATATTTTTATTTAAAACGTTTCAATACTCAAAAAATGAAAAAGATATTTCTTAAACTATTTCTTAAACTATCTTGTAAAAATTTGATCTTAAATAAAATAAATTTACTCCATATCCATTCCGCCCATTCCGCCCATTCCGCCCATTCCGCCCATTCCGCCCATTCCGCCCATTCCGCCCATTCCGCCAGGTGGACCAGCAGGCATCTTAGATTTACTAGAAGCTATAACATCATCTATTCTTAAAAGCATATTAGCGGCTTCTGTTGCAGATTTTATGATTTGTTGTTTTACTACTAAAGGTTCTATCACATTCAGTTTGTACATATCAGTAACAACAGTATTAATAACATCTATTCCGGTCCATTTTGAACCCTTACTCTGTTTTGCTCTCAGTGTAGTCATAGTATCAATTGGATCCATACCTGCATTTACTGCTAATGATAGAGGAATTGTATCCAGGGCGTCGGCAAACTTTTGAACGGCGAACTGCGCCCTGCCTTCCATATGACCAGACCACTGGCGCAATTCATTGGCCACGAAGGCTTCTGGTGCTCCACCACCTGCAACTGCAACTGGATTTTCTAAAACGTCCTTTACTACCATTAATGCATCGTGAATTGATCTATCAGCTTCGTCGACAACTCTTTGAGATCCACCTCTAACCAAAATTGTCACAGCCTTTGGATTTTTGCATCCCTCAATGAAAACCCATTTATCTGTTTCAACTTTTCTCTCCTCTACTAGATCGGCTAAACCTAAATCTTTAGAAGTAAAATCGTCTAAATTATTAACAATTCTTGCACCAGTCGCTTTAGAGAGCTTTGTCATATCACTTTCCTTGACTCGTCTGACAGCGAGTATGTCCTCTTTTGCCAAATAATGTTGTGCCAGATCATCAATACCCTTTTGACATAATACAACGTTCGCACCAACTCCCTTAATCTTATCAACCATTGCTTTTAACATCCTATTTTCTTCTTCAAGGAACATTTGCATTTGTTGAGGATCATTAATTCTTATCTCAGCACTCATCTCTGTTTTCTCTATTTCTAGTGCAGAATTTATGAGTGCAATTTTTGCCTTTTCTATCTTCTTTGGCATACCTGAATGTACAACTTCCTTATCCAGAACTATTCCCTTTACTAGTTTACTATCTCTAATAGAAGTACCTGGTTTCTTTTCAACTTTTATATTGTCTAAATCTACTCTGAGTTTCTTGCCATCATCGACACTTTCAGCAACCTGCCTTGCCGCATCAACTACCATTTTAGCTAATGTAGGACTATCATCAGAAACAAGTTTTGAATACATGCTTGTCCTTGCAATGTTTGTCAGGACATTTTTATCATTGACATCAATTTTTATGCCTATTTTTTCTAATAATTCAAGGGCTCGTTCTGCAGCTGCCGTATAACCGTCTACTATAACAGATGGGTGTACATCTTTATTTACTAACTCCTCTGCTTTCTCCAATAACGCCCCAGCAAAAACCACTGATGACGTAGTACCATCTCCTACCTCGTTATCTACGGATTTGGCTACCTCGACCATCATTTTTGCTGCAGGATGTTGAACATCCATTTCTTTGAGAATGGTAGCACCATCATTTGTAATTGTAACATCGCCAAGTGTATCTACTAGCATTTTATCCATGCCTCTAGGACCTAGACATGTTTTTACCATTTCGGCAATAAGCTTCGCTGCGACAAAGTTATTACGCTGTGCTTCTTTACCTTTACTTTCTTTGGTTCCTTCTTTTAAAATTAAAACTGGCATTCCACCAGCTGTTGCTTGAATTGATTCCAATTTACATATCACCTTAATAGAATACCATAGATTTTATCATGCCTCTTTTATAGTTTTAGAAAAAAACGAATTTGGTCGGTCTATCAGGATTAGGTCGATGATAATTCAGGTTAGCATAGGATCCAGGAATGCAAGTTGATATACTATTACAAGTTATGAAATTTTCAATTACACGGAATAGCAGCATGAGTATTTTTTATCGTACTCTATTCATATTTGCCAGCTTCTTATGAAATATCCAGATAATGCTTTAAATAATTGAGCATTCATATTGCCTCTAACCATAAATCTGTCGAGGTACAAATAATTGATTCCACAAGTAACTTACACAGATCGACTTAAAAATTACTATGAACTGACAAAGCCAAAAATTTGGTATCTCTTGGTTTTTACTGCTTTTGGGTCAGCGGTAACTGCATCCTATTTAACTGATACTTTTCTGTCGCCGCTCCAATGGATCTTTCTTCTTGTGGGGATAGTTACTGGGTCTGCAGCTGCGGACGCTTTAACAGGATATAATGATCGTGATATAGATGCCATTATGGATAGAACAAAAGCTCGCCCAATTCCTTCTGGAAGGATTTCTCCCAAGAATGCGCTTATTTTTGGTCTGCTTTTAGCAGCTATATCCCTATTCTGTGCATGGTCAATTAACTACTTGACCTTGGGACTTATGGCATTTGGCCTTTTTGATAATATTATAGTATACAGCAAGTGGTTGAAAAGAAAGAGTCAAACCAATATTATACTTGGGGGCTTCTCTGGTGGTGTTCCAGCATTAATAGGATATGTAGCTGTTACAACACAGAATATAGAGATAGGCTTAGTAATGGCTGGGTTAGTTTTCTTATGGATCCCAACACATATTTGGAGTTTGGCATTGCATGTAAAAAAAGACTATACAAAAGCCGGCGTACCAATGCTCCCCGTTGTTGCTGGCGAAAAAAGATCTGTACAAGTGATAGCCGGAACAACTCTTCTAATGGTCGTATTTAGCATTATACCCTTTTTCTTAAATCAATTTGGTTTGATCTACTTTGTGACTGCCATTTCGGGTGGAATTATAATGATAGTTGCGTCATTATGGCTATTGTTTAGACCTAATGAAAAAGCTTCGTGGCTACTTTTCAAAATCTCTAGTCCCTATTTGACTGCGTTGTTTGTTGCATTCATGGTAGACGCTATATTTCAGTAGGTATAATTTTCACACTCATATAGAATTCTCGCAATAACCACATGCGATTCTAAACTATAGGGACTTATCGAATATAAATTGCTACATGCTTGATTTACTATTTCTGAAAAATGTCCTCGCTGGAAACCTCCGACCACAAAACAATAATTCTTGGAATTATCGACTGCGTTATCCCTTAGAATATCGCATATTTTGTTTTTTGTTCCCTTTACAGAGAATCCAAGAACTAAATCTGGTCTAATTATTTTCTGTATCAAATCATTAAACCCAACATTGTCTCTTAACTCTATCAAATCAGGTGACTTGTTGTTTTTGTGATTGTTAAAAATAGTAATCATCAGTCTTTCAAATCTAAAATAACTTTTTGGTATTCTCAATTCTTCATTTATTATTATTAATTTATTATCAATTGTGGATACATAAACTTTCAATTTTTTCTGCTTAAATAATGGGGTTGAGAGCGCTTCAACCAGATCGAAGTGCACTATATCCGGTCTACCACGTTTCCACCATTTCCGAATATTTTGTTCAACCATTGCTTTATGATGATAACTAATGTCTAAGAGAATCTCATTGGAATCTCTACCAATTCTTTTGCAGTGAGTCTTTATAGAAGGATGATTTCTAAGAGTTTGCGGTACCAATTCTATTGCTGCTTCAGCAATCACGAGTGAATACAATCAAATCTACACGAAATTAATTTGGAATTATGACATTTATTTCATAGCATTTTAATATAGTAGGACATAACAACTAGATCGACAATAGCTCACGTAGGTATATTGACTCTTAATGAATAAGAAGAACATAGAAAGAATAGCAACTGAAAGAATAGAAATATTGATCGATAACGCATTGAGAGAAATAAATGATAATGAAGCATTATCGCAATCTTATGCAAAATTGGCTCTAAAAATAGCAATGCGTGTTAGAATAAGAATGCAATATTCGATACGCCAGCTATTCTGTAGAAAATGTAAGCAATTTATTGTTCCTGGAGTTAATTCCAGAGTAAGAATGGGAAGAACTAAGGTCAAATGTGTTAGAATTACCTGTATGAAATGCAATCATGTTTATCGGAAGCTAATTGTAAACTGAAGAGATTTTATTAAGTATAGTTCAGTTGAAAGCAGCAATTCGTGCTATTACATTGCTTCAATTTCTTTACTAAGTAAAAGAATGTTAAATAGTTCTCTGCATATTACAATTCTAGTATTTCATTGGAGTTCCAAACATGCTAGCGAGTTTATTGTTGGATTTGTTAAAAAAGGATTAATTACGAACACTCGTCTCGTTGAAAATTTGTTGGAAATTAACTGATCTGAATAAAATGATTTATAAGGGAATTTCAAAGAATGTTATAGAATATTATGGCTAAGGCTTATGATATTCCTGCCGATGAATTAATTACTCATTTGGCAGAAAATTTAAAAAAGGATAAAAAAATTGAGGCTCCAAAATGGTCTCAGTACGTTAAGACAGGATGTCATGTAGAAAAAATCCCCCAAAATAGAGATTGGTGGTATATGAGATGTGCATCATTGTTGAGAAAAGTGTACATTAACGGTCCAATTGGTATTTCTGATCTTAGAAGTGAATATGGCGGCAAAAAGCAAATTGGGTATAATATTGCACATCATAAAAAAGCTGGCGGTGCGATAGTAAGAAAGGCCTTACAGCAACTAGAAGTTGCGGGTTATATAACAAAAAAGAATAAAGGCAGAAGTATTTCTGATGAAGGAATGAAAAAAGTTGATAGAATGGCTACAGAAATATACAGAAATCTTGTGAATTCAAGGCCAGAGCTAGCGAGATACGGCTAGATAACAATTTTATCGTGAGAAGTGCATGTCTGTTTCACCCTCAGATAACAACGGCGAAGAGGCAAAAAAACGAGAAGCCGAAGCAATGATGAGACAAAAAGCACTAATGGTCTTACTGGATCAGGAGGCAAGGCAAAGACTTATGAACATAAGAATGGTTAAACCCGAACTTGCACTTGCCGTAGAAAATTATCTTATAACAGCTGCTTCAGCTGGAAAATTGAATAGAGCCCTAACAGATGAGGAACTTAAGCAGCTATTGATTAATTTACAGCAACCCAAAAAGCGGTTTAGAATAAATCGTGTTTGACTTAACATTTTTTTAGTCTTATCATTATGTTCGATGAATTTGAACTAAGTTAACTATATTAGTCTAAGAACTTTTCAAAAAATTAATGAAAGCAGCAGTATTTAGAGAATATAGTCAAGATCCTCTGAAAGTTGTGAAGATAGACGATGTTGACACTCCCAAAATCAAACCTAATGAAGTTATGATAAAAGTAGAAGCCGCAGCGTACAACTATAATGATCTTTGGGCAATTTGGGGCGACCCGGTCAAGGTACCACTTCCACATATTTCAGGCAGTGATGCAGCAGGCACTGTGGTTGAAGCAGGTGACGAAGTTACAAAATTGAAAGTCGGTGATAGAGTGGTTTCTCATTCGAACATGAGCTGTAGGGTATGCGATATGTGTACAGCCGGAAGAGAATATGATTGCAATGAACGACTCATTTGGGGTTTTCAAACTGGTCCTCTCTGGGGCGGTTTCTGTCAATATACACATTTGCCGGAGGTAAATGTTGCAAAGATACCCGAGTCTGTGACATTTGAACAAGCAGCGGCAGTGTCAATGGTTGGAATGACAGCTTGGCATATGCTTGTGGGAAGAGCTAAGATAAGACCAGGACAAACGGTCCTTGTGATGGGAGGAACAAGTGGTGTTGGAATGGCAGGTATTCAAATAGCAAAACTATACGGTTGTGACGTAATTGCAACTGCCGGTAATAAAGAAAAGATGGACAAATGTACAGAACTAGGTGCCGCTCATGTAGTGAATCACAGAGAAGCCGACTGGTATAAAAAAGTAAGAGAGATAACAAAAAAGCAAGGGGTGGATGTTGTTTTTGAACATATTGGAAAATCAACTTTTCCGCAAGAAGTGGGTCTCCTAAAAATGGGAGGTACATTAGTGGCAACGGGAGCTACAACGGGATATGATTCAACAATCGATCTTAGATACTTATTCTTCAAAGGGACCAATCTACTTGGTTCAACTCAGGGTAATAAAGCAGAATTGGAACAAGTGATTCATTGGACTGGTATGGGCAAAATTAAGCCACTAATTAGTACGGTTCTTCCATTCTCCGATATGGCAAAAGGACACACCATGATGGCAAATGCAGAACAGATAGGCAAGATTGTGACAACACCTCAAAAACTTTAAATTTTCATTCTTTTTGTTACTAAATGTTCAGGAGCTTATTATTTATTCCTGGAAACAATGAGAGATTTTTAAAAAAATCAACTAATCTTCGTCCAGATATATTATGCTTTGATCTAGAGGATTCTGTGTCTTCTAATGAGAAAGAAATTGCAAGAACTTTCGTTGCAAGACACCTGGCGTCCCAAGAAGAAGATATCGAATCTTCGAATTATGTCAGAATTAATTCATTGGATTCAGGTTTGGTTGACGATGACCTTGAGGGAGTTCTGGTCAAGGGATTGGATGGTATCGTAATACCAAAGGTCAGTAATAGTGAGGAGGTAATTCAAATTATTCACAAAATTAATTCGATTGTATCCAAAAGAGACCTATCCCCAAGAATTGGAATCGTACCATCTATAGAAACGGCAAAAGGGGTAATAAATGCTAGTTCCATTGCTTCAGCCCATGAGAATGTTGTAGCATTAGTTTTTGGTGTCTTTGACTATTTGTATGATATGAATATTGATGTCGAATACGATGATGATATGAGTTACAATTATGCACGATCGAAGCTTCCAGTAGATGCTAAAGCGGCAGGGTTAGACGCATTGGATGGCATATGGCAAAAAGTAAATGATATTGATGGTTTGATTAAAGACGCAGTCAATGCTAAAAAACTGGGCTATTCAGGTAAAACGCTGATTCACCCTTCTCACATCAATCCTGTTCATGATATTTTCAAACCAACTAAGAAACAAATAGAATGGGCAAAGAAAGTATTGGATGCATTACATGATTCATTTGAAAAGGGAACTAAAAGAGGTGCAATACTATTAGATGGTAAAATGATTGATGCCGTACACTACAAACAAGCAAAGGCTGTCCTAAACGCTTCAAAACAATAAAATATTTCACAAACGAATAGTGTTAGTCCCTTAGAATTTTTGCAATAAAACTAGTCGTATCTTTATTTTATATCTATACATACTAATTTAGTTACAGTCTTGCAATAAAACAATCCCGATCTGCAAATGAACATGGAATAAAGTGTGATCACCAAAATCTGACTCAGTAACTATTATACTAATATTCAAGAGTAACAAGGTTAATCGACGCTTATTAATGCATATTTGCTATGGATATTGATGACATATAGAAAAAATCAGAAGAACATATCAAATTTTAAAGTGAGGTTGACCATAATTGGTTAATTTATATGAATGTTTGATGATTGCAAAGACTTGTAAATCAAATACTACGTCTGGGAAGGTTATTTATACGCTAGAGAATCCCGAGTCGATTATTTATTTGGGCAAAAAAGATATTCTGTTCAATCAATTGATTGCTTGCGAAAAGTTAATTGATTATGCAAAGGACAGCAGTGATTTAGAAGTAATCCGGACAGAAATAAATGAGTTAAAATTGATGTTGGATCTTGTATCATAGTTGCTTTAGCATATGATTTTTTTGACTAAATCTAATTAATATTTGGAGAAATTGATATTGTTAGAATATAGTCTATATACTGAGCAGCTCCAACCTAACCTAGTGTCTAGTTCACAATCACATAGAGATAGAATTTACATAATTCGGGACATAATCATGAAACTTGTTGAATATGGTCAGCTTAACCAGACAGCCTTGGTTAGTTTTTGTGGACTAAACTTAAAGAAGCATAGATCGATTTTTGACAAAATGGAGCTCAATGGGTTGATAATCAAGACAGAAAAAACTTTAGGGAAAAGAACTGTAACGGTTTACAGCGCAACGCAAAAAGGATTAGAGTTTTGCAGAACTATTATAGAACCCTACGAAAGTCTTTTTCCAAGATCTATTGACATTAGTGGAAGTTAGTACTGTATTAGACTAATGAACGCATACTACTATTTTGAAATCGAGAGTTAATCTTCAGAATCTTCTGAGAAACCGAACTCCGACGCGATGGTCCTCTGAATTTCTTCTTTATTAACAACATAATCATTGTATCTTTTATTCCAAGTACTAATCATACGATATTGCCGTAATCCAGCAAAAATCCAAACTGAAGCGATGGCTATCACTGATCCGAGTAATATTAATAACACAAGTCCAAATTCATCCTCGTTTTCAAGAATGGTAAAGAATGATGAATGAGTTAATAAAAATATAGAAAGAGCTATTGCAATCGGAGCCAATATTAAAGCAGAGATGGATACGCCCTTTAGCACAGTCCTAATTTTTGATATTTGATCAATGAAACCATCAACCAGATTCAAAATATCTGTACTAGTGCTATTTGGAGTAATATCTCCTTTGTCATCTCGAGCCATTGCCATAATCACCTTTACAATGAACTATATTATTTAGATTCTGGTTTACCCCCTTTATGATATGAATATCCTTTTCTGGAGGATTAGTCATCCCTTTGTTCCCAAACAATTTCAATACCATCCTTGATTGAGATTTAAATCTTTAATCGATGAAAAGAGCTCAGAGACATTCCGGCAAATCGGTTGAAAACTATTCATAGAAAACAAGCTTTCAAATTGTCCCTCCTATGGAATTAATTAACCTCAACTTCATATACACTTTTTATACTAACGATTTGGTTAATTAACCTAAGTTAACATAGTTCAATGAAGATGCAAGTTGAGTATCAAATTTGGTGGCATTTCATACTCTCCATTGTACAGTCATGAATTTTATGTTTTAAATAGGTCTTATAGGTCAATCATATTTTATTTACTGTGGCCAGTGTGCAGTAATTTCATATAAATTGATGAGATATTTTTATTACGACTGGAATTCTTGATCAATACTTAATGTTCACGGGTATCGTAGAAGCTACTGGAATTGTCAAATCAATAGTCAAAATAAAGGACACAAATAGGACTGCAGATAATAAGATAGGGATAGATCTAGGGAACCTAAGTAAAGGGTTACAAGTAGGTGATAGCGTAAATGTCAATGGTACATGTCTTACAGCAACAAGAATTTTGAAAAGCATTGCATATTTTGAAGCAGTGAAAGAAACCATGAAACGAACTTCTTTAGGAATGCTAAAAGTTGGAGATCATGTCAATCTAGAGAGAAGTTTAAAGATAAGCGACAGGATCGAAGGACATATTGTTTTGGGTCATATTGATGGTGTTGGAAAAATTGAGGATATTGTGAAAATTCCTTCTGAGACAAAAATATGGATAAATGTGAAGAAAGGCATTGCAAAATTTTTAGTGCCTAAAGGATCCGTTGCATTAGATGGCATTAGTTTTACCATTGTCGATATCATGAAGAGCAAATTTTCAATAGCTTTGGTTCCTCATACGTTGGCCGTTACTACATTTAAAAATAAACAGAAAGGCGACAAGGTTAATATTGAGATTGATATTCTGACTAAAAATGTTGCAAAATTGCTACCACAATATTAGTAATTACCAAAAAATCAGTAAACTATATAATAGTAGTTGGCACATTGAATCGCGTGTCATTAGTTGAAGTTGCTGTGAGGTTCCTGAGAGATGGGAATTTTATCTTGATTCACGATAGCAAATCTAGAGAAAATGAGGTTGATATGGTGAAGGCCGCCCAATATATCAATCCTCAAGATATTTCAACGATGAGAAATGACGCCGGTGGTCTTATCTGCCTAGCTATATCCGATGAAATTGCTTCAAAGTTGAAGTTACTATTTATGCATGATTTACTTCATCTTGCGTCCAAAGATAATCCTTCATTGTCAAAAATGATAAATTCAATAGCTCCATATGGCGACCGACCTTCATTTTCAATTACCATAAACCATGTTGATACTTTTACAGGAATCACTGATATAGATAGAGCACTTACTATTACGAAGATGTCCGAAATATGTTCTGACATAGATAATTTTGGAAAATACGAATTTTCCAAGAAATTTCGATCGCCGGGTCATGTACCAATATTAATTGCTGCCAAGGAGTTATTGAAAGAGAGATCAGGTCATACCGAACTCTCTATTCAATTAATGAAACTAGCAAATTTAATTCCAACAGTGGTAATTTGCGAAATGCTCGATTCTGATACAGGTAGAGCTTTAACGATTGAGAAAGCAGCAGAATATTCCACACGATATAAAATTCCATTAATCGAATCTCTTCAAATAAAACAAACCTGTGTGAACTGAGGATATATTGAGAAGAGTAAGATTAGCTATAGTCGTAGCTGAATTCAATCAAGAGATTACAAATAAGATGCTTTATACGGCCACAAGTCATGCAAAAAATTTAAACATCCAAGTAAAAAGGATTTGCCAAGTACCAGGTACATTTGATATGCCTTTAATGGTTGAAAAACTTCTTAATAATGAACAAATAGATGCAATTGTCACGCTAGGTGCAGTAATTAAGGGAGAAACAGGACATGATCTAGTCATAGCTAATAACACCGCAAGATTACTAGCTGATCTTTCTTTAAAATATCAAAAACCTGTTACACTTGGGATTACTGGTCCTGATATGACAGTAAAGCAGGCAAAGGAAAGAATCATCACTGTTCCTAAAAGGGCAGTTGAAGCAGCACACAAAATGGTAATAAGATTAAGAGAATTGGACGATAAAAAAGGTAGGTATGGTCGTAAATGACAATTCAAATTACAATTATAAAGATAGAAGGTTACGGTCCATGGACACTAAAGTTGGGAAGCGACAGAGAGGCACAATTACAGATATTTCAAGCAAAGTTATATTGCGATTTGCAAAAAATGTTCTCTAAAAGGGATGCCATTATTTACTTTAATAGATTTGATGAACTAATCGCAATTACTAACGGACTATCTTTGGAGGATCATCTAACAATTGAACGGGAAATCAATGATTTGTATAAGGATCTAAATATATCGATGTCTATCGGAACAGGCACAACTCCACTGGGTGCAAATATTGCAGCTTATCATTCACGCAAAAATAACAACCTACTAAACAAAAGCAGGCTGATATACGTAAATGATCAAGTTCAATCATTATATAATAATTCAAAAAAATCATCTTCAGGTATGTTTGCTCAGATTATACATCTCGATATAGATAATTCTACTAAAGTTAGTAACATACTGTCTCCGTATGAAATTACAACAAGAATAATGAAAATATTTTCTAGTCTTATTGAATTATTTATTAAACAAAAATCCATGGCTTTTTTTCTTGGTGGTGACAACTTTATGGTTATCTCTAATACCATAACAAAAAATAAAGTTTCTCTAATAATCAATGAAATCTATGAAAGTCAAAACATCAAACTAAACTGCGGGATTGGGGTTGCGCGTACTGGTAGAAAAGCAGTACAAGCTGCAACTGAGGCCTTAGATACAATTCGTAAATTAAGAGATCAAGGAAAAATTCAAAATATATTCGAAATAAAATGGATCTAATTATTAGGAACATTAGTCTATTTTTTGGAGAAAATCTAGATTATATAGATAAAGGATACATAATTATTAACAGGGGAATAATAAAAGGTGTTGGCAGTGGAGATTATGAAGGAGGATATGATGATGGCCCTGTTTATGAAGGAGAAGGTATTCTTGCATGCCCTGGATTCATTAATGCTCACACGCATATTGGCGATTCTTTTGGAAAGGATATAGGTATTGATTCATCCCTTGAAACAAGAATTCATCCAATTCATGGTATCAAAAATAAGATTTTACAAAAGAGTGAGAGAAAACATCTAATCAATTTCATGAGAAGTTCTGCGATATCCATGATGAGAAATGGTGTAGTAGTATTTGCAGATTTCAGGGAAGGCGCATTACAAGGTATAGATCAAATTAAAGAAGCGACATCAGGATTATCTATCAAAAGCATCGTCTTAGGTAGACCAGAGTACTACTACGATATTTCGCAGGATTTTTACAAAAATCGAAAATTTTCACCGGGCGTAATAAATTTGATTTGTAACATTCTAAATTTAGCTGATGGGTTAGGCATTAGTGGAGCAAATGAAAATACTGACAGTTCATTGAATCAATATAGAGAAATAATTCAGAAAAAATCTTTGAAAAAAAAATACTTAATAGGAATTCATGCTTCAGAATCACTTGAAACAGAAAAAAAGTCAATTACCATAACGGGGAAAAGCGAAGTACAAAGAATAATCGGAAACCTTTCACCAAACTTTATCGTTCATTTAACGAATGCATCTGATATGGACATCCAGCTTGTTGCAAAGAAAAAAATTGGAATTGTCGTCTGTCCAAGAGCAAATGGTACTTTGGGGGTGGGAATACCAAAGATCGCCAAGATGCTAAGCTATGGATGTTGTATTGCCATTGGAACAGACAACATTATGATTAATTCGCCTGATATGTTTCGTGAATTAGATTATATTTGGAAACTAACCAAAACATTGGAGGATAAGCCAGTTCCTCCAAGAGAAATCTTAAAAATGGCGACTGTCAATGGGGCAAAAATTCTTGGCATTAATTCCGGCGCTATACTAACCGGTAGATCTGCAGATATGATTTTTATTGACAAGAATAATCTGGATATTTCACCGATGCATGATCCGCATACTTCTATAGTACATAGAGCAAATCCAAATTCGATACTAAATGTTATGATAGATGGTAAATTTGTCGATGGAGACATAATTTAATTGTATGTAATCTTAAATGCAGCGATGTCAATAGATGGTAAGATTTCTACTAGAAAGAACGATTCGGCAATTTCATCTAAACTAGATTTGGTACGTGTTCACAAGTTAAGATCAACAGTTGATGGTCTTATGATTGGAATATCCACAGTGTTGGAGGATGATCCTATGTTAAATGTAAGGTATTCAACCACAGGCAAGAAGAATCCGACAAGAATCATAATTGACTCAAAAGCAAGAATTCCATTGAATTCACGTATTATCGAATCATCAAACAAAATTCAAACCATCATAGCTGTAACACATGATGCATCCTCAAGGAAAATTAAAGAAATACAAAAGAAAGGGGCTCAAGTATTAGTGTATGGAAATGGAAAAGTAAATCTTAGAAATCTATTCCAACAATTAGAAAAAATGGGCCTTAAAAAAATAATTGTTGAGGGAGGCGGAGAAATAAACTGGTCTGTATTGAAATTAGGTCTTGTCGACGAATTAGTTGTGACAATATCACCTGTCGTTATTGGTGGAAGAGATGCAATAACATTGGTTGAAGGCAAGGGATTTACAAATATCTCTGATGGGATTAAAATGAAACTATCAAACAAAATAATACAAAATAAAAATGAGATTGTTTTATTCTATAAACTACGATGAACTTTCATCTTTTGAACTAATATCCAGCAAAATCTGCTCTATTTTGTATCTTAGGGCATCTTTAACCTTCTCATTATTTACCATGTTTAGTGAATTTTTGCAGTTTGGACATTTGAAAAATAGCTCCATTGCGTAATCAAATTTTATTCTTGGACAACCTGTATTTCCACAATGATAAAATTCCGAAGATTCTTCATATTCCAAGCGTTTCTGAAGTCTATCCAAAATCTTTTTTTTCTGATTTTCGATAAAATTTTCTGCTTGATCTCTTTTTGCTCTCCATCTATACACAAACCAACCTTTTTTTTCGTCCTTAACTCTAATGCCAGTAATTAAGGCCTTACCAAACATGTCATACAGTACCTTCCTTATTATATTAATCCGCATACCTGTAGCGCCCGCTATCTCTTCGTCGGTAGCATCTTCAGTATTCAACAAGGCCTTTGCGACTTTATGATATTCTTCTCCACCTATGAGATTGGCTATCTTAACAAATGGGTCTTCACTGTCAGTTGAATGCATCCAAGTAATTATGTGTCTTTTTTAGATATATATCTACCGTCAATACGAAAATAATTAAATTATGGAAATTTGTAGAATAAACTTAAATTTATTCCAACTTTTGGTCCTAAGATGATATTAGTAATGTAAATTCAAATACCAAAATATATAATATTTAACTACATACTAGGTTCTTTAATTACCCTAAGATCTCCGTTATTCATGATCTCGATTCCCATGATTTTGAGTATTTTACTGGCATCGTCTTCTCCCTCCCTCTGAATAATATTTCTTGCCATTTTTAGTCTATATCTTGGTATCCAATGTTGTCCTATCTTATACTTCCCATGAATTTGGTCTGGTACAACCTTCAAAACCGTTACTTCCCTAACTGATCCCATGTTCGAGGATAGTGGCTCATAGCGTCCTTCTTTTTGATATTTTTTCATTAAAGCGTTTAAAGCATTTGCCTTCTCATCTGGATCATTGACAATAGCAGCATTTCCTTTGATCACGACGCTGATATACAATGTGTCTGCCTGTGAAGCATCGGTCGGATGAAAATAATATGATGGTAAAAAACAAACATAAGAATCAACTTCAAATCCAACCTTTGAGTTTCTTTTGATATTTTCTATTTTCTCTCCAATTGGATGAGAGTGCATATATACTGCACCAATATTTTTATTATCTGATTGAGTATCAATTAAATCATTCTTAACATAAACAAAATTCATTGGTATTATTTGTGGATAACCTTGTTCATCAATCGATGCAACTCTACCAACTCTTTCTTCATTTAGGAAGCTAATCATATTAGATAAGGATTTTATTTCCAACTTTGGTATTAGCTGCATATGTAGATTTGTACTCTAGTGGTATAATTAAATTACTAAATTTAATTTTACTTATTCCACTGTGTGAGCTAAAATTATCCGAAAATATTTTAATCATGTCTCACCACTTTATCTATGAAAGATAAAAAAACTGTGTTGGTCACCGGATGTTCTTCTGGAATAGGATATGCCACATGTCTTATGTTTGGGCGCAACAACTTTGCGACCTATGGTTCTGTTAGAGATTTATCAAAAGCTGAAAGAATTCAAGAAATAACAAATAGAGAAAAACTACCTCTCAAAATAATACGGCTTGATGTAAACGAGGATGAATCCATCAGAATAGGAATACAAAAGATAATTTCTGAGTCAGGAAGAATTGATATTCTAATAAATAATGCCGGGTATGGTATGTTTGGTCCTATTGAAGAGATTTCCATTAAAGAAATTAAGGAACAATTTGAAACCAATTTTTTTGGAACAATCAGACTTATAAAGGCAATAGTTCCCATTATGAGGAAACAACGAAATGGAACTATTGTAAATATTAGTTCAATGGTTGGAAGATTTGGCGTTCCACTTAATGCTGCGTATGTGTCTAGCAAATTTGCATTAGAAGGACTCTCTGAGTCTATTTCATTTGAGCTAGAGGAATTTGGAATAAAGGTTATACTTGTTGAACCAGGAGTAATCCAAACTGATTTTTTTCAGAATCTAAAGATCAAGGGAAATGATACTAAATCACCGTATTATAAATTAATGGAAAAGAGAATAGCATTTTTAAAAGCGGCTATGAAAAATAGCGTATCTTCTAGTGATCAAGTTGCAAACACCATCCTCCACGCAGTCAAGTCTGGAGATCCTGATATGCGATATGTAATTGGAAATGATGCCACTAATTCTATTCATATGAGAAAATCTTTATCTGACAGAGAATTCATGAAATGGATTAAAGATGGTATGTTTCATGGTAAGGGATTGGCAAGGTAAAGGTCTTCAAATTAGTGTGCTTTTTCTAGATATTTACGGACACCAGTCATTATGGGGTCAAGATACCTAGATAATGAAATTGACAAAAGAGCGATTCCAGCACCTAATAATGCGCCGCCTATCACATCAAAGAAATAATGGTCACCAACATAAATTCTGGATATACATACGAATGCTGCCTCACATGCCAGTATTATAGAAAATGCTAGCTCTTTTTCCCTTCGAAATAGTATAATCAGTATCAATGCCCCTGCAGCAACGATAGAAGCATGACCTGATGGATAAGCAAAATCCATTTTGTCAGGAACATGAACTTCCAGTCTTTCCACTGGGGGACGGTTTCTTTCGAAAAAGTTCTTGAAAAATGTGTTTAGCGGTATTATAATCAGAAATGAAATGACGATAATTACAGCAATTTTTTTTCCTCTCCACCCTGCAAAAATACTCATAAACACAATTACAGCCAACCACACTATTTCTCTGCCATACATTGACATTAAAATCATAAAATCATCTGCAAGATTAGAGCCAGAGTTATAGATGAGTGATGAGATTGATTCATCGAAGGCAATAACAGAAGGAACTTGGTATCCGGATTTGGGGGAAACCGCAATACCCATTATTATGAATACCGCGATGCATATAATTGTCATGAATACAAATTTCAACACAACACCATAATATGAGATACAATATATTTCATGATATTGGATACACTTCACAATTAATGGGGTTATGTCCCATTTCATGTTCTTCTCGTGCGCATTCTTTGATATCTTCTGTTCTAATTAGCATCCAGCCGATCTTTAACTGCTCCCAATAATTATTATCACCATCTATATACTATCTGCAATAATATAATTTTTCTATTCTCTTGTCATTATCTACGATGTTACTAATTACAATTGGTTGTAGTTTGTTACCAATATAGGAACGTCACAAGCAATCTCTTAGGTTAGGTAGCCACTTAGTAAAAGTAATCGTAAATAGATTTTTTTATCTAGTCCGATGCTGTTACACAAGGAAACATTTGACAAAATGTTCAAATTCCTTCATATCATACTTCAAACTAATGAAAAAGTGCACTCGATGTAATATCTATTCTAAGATAACTTATTCTTGTAATCACACAAATAATTTAGATTTGTGCCGAGAATGTTATCAGGAAGTTCATTGGAACTTAACTAATTAATGTTATAGCCTCTTGGATCGGATGGCGGGGCACCTACGGAAATTCGATGATGAGTAATGACTACCTTTTGTTTACTATGGCCAAAAAGAATAACACTAGAATAGAAAGTGCCATAGAAGGCAATATAATGTCAGTAAACGGATTGTCTAATGGAATGCTATGTTCTAAATACTCGTAAAATAGAAAAATACCAAATAGAAGAAATGCTATAATGGCATATAGCAGTTTTCTCAAATGTGTGTTCCGATAGGCAGATATCGACAAAGCAATTAGTATAGCAGCGAAGACTGTTCCCACAACATATAGAACACTCTCAACCAAATCGAATAGTCCATTTTCAGGAAAAAATTCCAAAATATTCACAACAACTAGTTATTTTCGTCAGATAGTGACAGGAAGATTTCAACCAGTCTATTGCTCCATTTATTCCAGAGATTTGGATGGTGAGTCTTCAACAATTCTAGTATGAATCTAGAATCAATCGAATCATCACATAGCTTGTATCTCTTGTACTTTCCTTCCCTAACTTCATCTATTAAATTTAAATCAATCAATCGCCTAACGTGCCAGTTTACAGACGGTGCAGATATTCCTAATCTTTTTACAATATCCGTTTGTGTAGGATATTTTTGTTCAATAATAAACATAATAATCTCTCTTGGTGTTTCTTGGTTTAATACCCGGAACAGTAACTTTTCATGATCTTGATATGCTCCTGACTGAAAATGTAGTTTGTACAGGCCTTCTCTAGTAGAGGTTATCTTCCCGCTTTTTTGTAGCTGATAAGCGTGATATTGAACAGATCCCATCGATAAGGACAACTCATTTCTTATCTGCCGAAGATAACACCCAGGGTTTTTTTGAATAAAAGTCAATATCCTCTCCTTGGTTGAGTTTGATTTATCTTGTATTAATCCAATTCACCCCATTAAATGTATTAACATAACAGGCTGACTGTCTGTAAGTTGATTCTAGTATTTAATTCATTCAGTACAAACCACTAAATGTGTCGAGCTTTGACTAACATAAACAACGGTTATAGACTTGCACTATATTCCCTATTAAATTTCAATACCCGTTTATCCTAGGATCAGTTCTAAATCCCCCAGGATATCGAGGTGGATTAGGCGTATTTATAAGAAAATGGGCTTAATTCTATTTAGATATGTTAGCTCGATTTATATACCAATTTATTCTCTTTTCTAGGAACTCTAATTGTGATTCATTAATTTTTCCTTTTCTATGTAAGAAATTTAAATCACTTTGAATTTGCTCAAGTTGTTTTATGCATTCTTCTTTATTGTTTTTTGATAACATTTCATAAGTATAATCTATGTTTGTTAGGCTTCTCTTAAAAGACAATCTAGATCTTTGTCTATAAAACCAACCTCCAATAGTCGATGCTAACCCTATTATCACAGAAGTTAATATGATAAATGTTTCCGTCAAGATTGCCCCTTTGAAATTTGCGGTTAGGGTCTCATAACCAGTGACTTTAAAAATTACTGGATTTTGGTTCGTATTATTCGTCACAGACCAATGACCAAAGTCGTACCCCCTGTCAGGTATTGCTTCACATTTAGCAAGGGAATTGAGAGGCAATGTGATAAACTCACCATCACCTAGAATGGTATCGTTACATTTTACAATTCCAGCATTTGGAGGATTGATATCCATGAATATTTTTGTAGTTATTTTGTCTGTTTTTCCATCGATAGTAATTATCCCATTAGACCTGGGATTAGTCACGTATGTGAAGTTTGTACTAGGATCTACTGCTAATTTAGTTGCTATGAGCGGAAAGGTTACTTTTAAGGGGACATTGATGAAAGGAGTATTAACTCCTGATGCAATTATTGCAGGTTCTAGTGAAATATTTTGTATCACTTTATTTGTTGTTCCATTAATTACACTAATAGTATTATCTGCTAAATTGTTAACATAAATTTTGTTTGTTCGTGGATTAACCGCAATTCCAACTGGATTATTCCCGACTTTTACATTAGTTTCAACTTTGTTAGATGTGCCATTTATTATACTTACAGTATCGTTCGAGAAGTTTGAGACATAAATGGTATTAGTTTGTGTGTTGATAGCTAATACAGAGGGATTTAAACCAACAGGTATGGTTGATACCAATGTATTGTTACTTCCATCCAGCACTAAAACACTACCTTTCCCTAAATCTGAAACATAGACCTTGTTCGTAAGCGGATTGATTACAATATCATAGGGTAACGAAGCATACTTTAACGTTTTTATTATATGATTATCAATTGCATCAATCACAGTAATTGTATGCGAATCCAAGTTTGCTACGTATACCCATCCTCTACCTAAATTGATCCCTATCCCCAATGGAGAATCTCCCACTGATATCTTAGTAAGTTCTTTATTAGTAAAACCATCAATCACGGAAATTGAGTCAGAATCTCTATTTGATGCATATATTCTGTTAGAGAAGGGATTTACCCTTACATCATAAGGAGAATTGCCTACATCAATATTTTTTTCTACTTTGGACTTATCAATATCTATTACCGATATTGTATTAGAAAATTGATTAGCAACATACAGTTTGTTTGTTATTGGGTTAATATCAATCCCAATAGGAAAACTTCCCGAATTTATAATTGGACTGGATTTTAGCGATATTACCTTCTGATCGCCTTCCTCTTGAGCAAAGACATTAATTACAAAAATACTAAAAAAAAATAAACAAGCAAATAAAAAGTAAAAAAATTCTGGTAAATAATTTTTCAAATAAACAGTTTATGTTGAATGGGTATAAATAGTAATTACTAGTTACAATTCAGATTTAGCAAGAATTTGATATTCGGAGATTCATTGTAAACAATAACACAGGCATCCCATGAAATCACGTTATCGAGTCACTCTGACATTTTGACTTAAGCACAGGTTACCTCGCTAAACCCTAGTTTAGCTCCTTTACTTCTTATGTTTTAATTTATAGCGAAAAATGATTCTTAAAATAATATCCAGAATTAATATGATAATGCCTGCAATAATTATCATAAAACCATTAATTGTCCAGGAAGGATTGCTATACATAAATGAGCTTTGAGGGCCCAAGAGTTCCTTAGATTGTGCAGTAAATATTAACCCTGCCAGTACAAGTGATATTCCAATAACTTCAATTAATATTTTCATTTATAATCAAATAATTATTGAGATCTGCATATGTATATACTGTTGACATGTTGATTATTTAATGTAGATAGTTGGTAACTTAAAGTTCGGAAGAGAAAATAAAAGTAAGTAGAGGTTTCTTATTAATCAACAATTAGATTGAATTGAATGTAAAAGCTATACAATATGGCTAAGTTTTAATACCTATAAAGTATCCGTCATGAGTGCAAGGATAAAAATTGAACGAAAGCAAATTGACAAATTCCAGTGTAATCATTGGGTATCTATCGGCGATTGTAGCTGCAATTCTCTTTGGGTCCGTATCCACCCTAGCAAAACCAATACTGTCAACAATAAATCCTATTGTCCTTTCGTCAATCATTTACTTAATTGCCGGACTGTTCTTTACTCCTTCTGCCTCACGAACACGATCAAAAATAACAATGAAGTACTACGGTCTAATTCTAATAAGTGGAGTAGCGGGTGCAACCATTGCACCTATTATCTTTTTTGTAGGGTTGAAGCTAAGTACAGCTGCAGATACTGCGCTACTCGCAAACGGCGAAACTGTATTTTCGATTTTATTTGCGCTACTTATTTTTAAAGAAAGATTAAGCCGTGTAGGATATATTGCAGTAACATTGATCCTTGGTGGTGTATTTCTGGTAACAACAAATCTTGATTTTAATAGTTCTATATTTAAGTTGAATATAGGTAATGTGTTTGTAATCGCATCAACAATAATCTGGGGACTCGATAACAATATTTCTAAGATAATAGTTAGACGGGTAGATGTGTCAAAATTGATTCAATTAAAAGCTTTGATCGGAGGCTCCATTTTGCTAGGAACGGTTTTGATTTTAGGAATTCCTTTCAATATTCAGAGAGAACAATTACTTCCTGTTATTTTTCTAGGTGTCTTTGGATTTGCGATATCACTCTATCTATATCTACACAGCATAAAAAGGATTGGAGTAGTGAAAGCCTCATCTCTGTTATCCTTATCTGCGGTGTTTGGACTAGTTTTTGCAATCATATTCCTGCATGAATTAATAAGTATAAATCAGATCATTGCCATTTCTATAATGATATTTGGAATACATTTAATGTACTCCCATGAAAAGAAAGATCAAATAATTCTCAAATGAAAACTTCTGGCAATGAGAATACACAATACAATGGAATCCTTCAATAACGTTTACAATTTTAATTTTTTTCCATTTAACCTGTTATTTTTGTTCAAAACCTGCAATTCTAGCTCCATAAATGAAAAAATGTGCAATGAGGAGTATCCATACTTTATTAACGTCTAGATAGTCGTCGATAATCCAATTTAATACTTATTAATACCATTCTATTAGAATATTATAACCTTGTATCAAGGAGTAATACAAAAAAGTCAAAGGATTGTTGATATTGCACCCAATTGGGCATATAAAATCAATGCTTTACAACAAGAAGGGTTTCCATTTCCATTATCTTTGGGATGGTGGAAATTACACTTTAGTCTTGACAGCCCTTCAAGATGTATAGTAGGTGAAGCTCACGGCTATTCCTCCCAATATGAAAGTGAATGTAAAACATGTGATAGGTTAGGTTGGGAATTTGGACACTCTTTTCTAATGCGCTCCATGAAAGATTTCGAAGATAATATTCAAGAGTTTGTGACACATTGGAATGAGAAACACAACTTATAAAAAGAAATCATGTTTTACCATTAAATAGTTACACTTTTTTCTGATTCGTCAAAGTTGTGAACCATAGTCTTCGATAAAAAAATCTTATTAGAAATGATCACGTCATAATTACGGGTACATAAATCACAGAAATGCAAAGTATATTACAAGATTGCAAAATAAAATGGGAGGCCTTGATTCCTTCATGAATTCTAATTTAGAAAATCGAGAAAAAAATTTAGGTCTTGTAGTAATTTTAAATTTTTTTACTGATTAACGTGATTATGTTATCATGGTATTGAGACAAATTAGAAAATTTTCCAATAGACACACTTCATTTGACAAATAATATGATATGACTAGCGTCAAGTACTATTTTATTTGTTGAATACTATCAAAATATAAAAAAAATATAAACGATTTGCTTATTTGTCATGCTTAAGATTTAATTGAGTGATGAATAATAGACTGGCAACTATGGAAAATCTACGAAAAGCAATAGATAGAGGTAAATTTTATGACGACGAAATGAATTGGAAGAATTTTGAATATGTTGAAATTTTAAGATATACATTTTTCAAAAATAATAGATTAGTGTGATTGGTAACTGGGTATCTTAAAAAAAATGGACAAGTCTTACAGAAATAGATATATCATTTCCGTATACATGATTTCAATATTACTAATGCTAGTATTGAATACTAGTAATAAGTCCTTTGGAGAAGAACAAAAAGTATTAGATATTCCACAGGCCAAATCTGTATATGATACAGAAGCTATGCATCTGCCCAAATCTGTTGGTTTTTTCATAATTCTTATTGCTAATGAAGCGCATGAAGAATGGCCTAAAGAAAAACATAAACATATTACAGATCATAATCCAGACTATGTGCCTACGCACGTAGTTATTCCCAAAGGAACAGCCATATTGTTTCTTAATGCAGATGCTCCTTGGGATACACCGCATCCTCATACTATCAAAGTAAAGGATAGCTCTGGAAATGTGATTTATACCACTGGAAAGATGAATTATTCTGACGCATCTGAATTAAAAATATTACCAGTAGGAAATTACAGTATTGTAGATACGATATATGACTGGATGAAAGGTAGCATTTCGGTAACGGATGAAAGCTCTTTGGGTAATGAGGTAGTGGGTGCATTTTATTCTCCAACTCATCAAGTATCGAATAAGTTGGACAATGACGGGATAATGCATCCTGGATGGCTCGGCTATTATGAAAGTGAATTTCCAAAGGGCGGCTTTAATATTCTTAGCAAGTACAATTTCACCTATAACACTTGCTCTTATTGCCAAGGTAAGTACTGGCCGGATAATAAGACTGGTAATCACACATTGATAATTTTTGGTACTAATCAGCCATTTGCCGAAGCAATACTCAAACTACAGAAATTAGTAAAAGATAATGTTTACATCTGAAATTACTTTTTTATTTCTTCCCATAATTACCTAAAAGTCAAAGATGTAGCATTTGAAATTCATGCTTCTTCTTAACACCCACTCCCGGCCAGGTATATTCAACGTTATAAAATGATTCTGCTAATTTTAAAGAATGGGTTGCAAGCATATTTGTGATGAAATAGGAATATTAGGAGCAAGTTATAGTGATGGAGTCAAATATTGTAGGAGATGTTCGGTGTATTTTTTTCATGACGGATCATTTTGTCCGTGTTGTCATCTACATCTTAGGTTCAAACCAATAAGATCACGAAAGTGAACTTGACCCAGGAATTCTGGTCAAAGAATTTGAAATATGTTTCGAACTCAAGACAACGGAAAAAGGTTTTAGGGCTCTTAATTACTAATTTATGCTATGCATGAAAATAATCTTCAAATGGCTACATTTGCTGCTGGCTGTTTCTGGGGTGTAGAAGAAGCGTTCACGAAAATAAAAGGAGTAAAATCCACAAGAGTTGGATATATTGGAGGAAATCTTCCAAACCCAACCTATGAGGATGTTTGTACAGATAGAACAGACCATGCTGAAGCCTTACAGGTAGAATATGATCCCAAAGAAGTTTCTTATGAAGAACTTTTAGATTTGTTTTGGTCCATTCACAACCCAACTACTAAGAATAGACAGGGTCCTGACATTGGGTCTCAATATCGCTCTACTATTTTTTATCATAGCCCAGAGCAGGAGAGGATTGCAAAAAAATCAAAACAAGAGCTCGATGACTCAAATATGTTTCAAAACAAAATAGTTACAGAAATTGTACCGGCAACTGCATTTTATCAGGCAGAAGACTACCATCAAAAGTATTATCAAAAGATTGGTGGAGGTACTTGTTATCATTGAAAATAGAGTGACTTAATCTATTAGGATTTAATTTAGAAGCACAATCACAGATCCTTATCAAATTTGTTAAACACTTTATATTAACGCCTAAACAACTGGCGGAATACTGTCGGTCGTTGTTCTTGTTAATTAGCCAAAACTCCTACCAGTATTAAATTTTCAAGAAGCTAGATTGAGCATTTTGCGCGAATTGTATTTCTAAAGGAGTCAGCCTACTGCACAACAGTTTGACTCTGCTCTCTCATAAATTGTGTAAGATAATATCTGCCACCCGTACCTTTTCCCGTAGTTCCAGAATCTTTCCAACCTCCAAAAGATTGGCGTCCTACCATGGCACCAGTTGTAGAACTTTTTCTCCTATTGACATAAACAACTCCTGCCTCGATATCTTGGAGAAATTTCAAAATTTCTTTCCTATTCTTACTGTAAATTCCTGATGTAAGGCCATATTCTGATTCGTTCGTCATTTTGATTGCGTTATCAAATTTATCGTATTCTGTTATACTTAAAATAGGAACAAATAGTTCATTTTTAAGTAAGGGATGACGTGTTGGCAGTCCCTCTACAATAGTGGGTTCCACGTAGAAGCCATGTCTAAACTCTTTACTTTGCAATACTGAACCTCCTGTAAGAATGTTACCATGATTTGAAGCAAGCTTAGAATATTTCTTGAAATTATTGTATGCATTTAAATTTATCACCGGTCCCACAAAACTTTCTCTCTCTTTGGGATTCTCAACTCTTAGCTTCTTTGTCTTTTCCACTAGTTTTGATAAGAATTGAGATTTAACATTCCTCTGAACATAAACACGCGAACAGGCACTGCATTTTTGTCCTGAAAATGAAAACGCTGCCTTAGCTACTCCTTCAGCTGCTATGTCTAAATTTGCAGTATCTGTCACGATAGTCGCATTTTTTCCTCCCAATTCTGCAATTACTGGGCGCGGCTTTGTCTTGCTCGATTCACTCATTAACCTATAGCCAACCTCTCGTGATCCAGTAAATACAATACCAGCTACTTCTTTACTCTCAATTATTGTCTTTCCTATTTCTGCACCTGATCCTGGAACAAAATTTACTACTCCATTAGGCACTCCTGCTTCAATCATAATCTCGACAATCTTATAACCGATAATTGGTGTATCACTGGCTGGTTTTATAATTACTGTGTTACCAGTTATAACAGCCCCAACACTCATACCTACTAAAATTGCTGCTGGAAAATTAAAAGGCGCAATAACGGCCCATACCCCATAAGGTTTCATCATACTTGTATTCTGCTCGTTTGAACTTTGCAACTTCCTAGTGACGAACCCATTGTTTCTTTCCATCTCATCTGAATAGTACATAATAAAATCAATCGCTTCATCTATGTCGGCAATTGATTCATATCTATTCTTGCCATTTTCAAAAGTAAGCCATGCAGATAATTCAAATTTGCGTTTCTTCATAATGGTACCTATTTTTCTAAATAACTTTACTCTTTTTTTATAATCTATTATACTCCAATTTTCAAACGCATTCATTGCAGCTTGAATCGCTCTTTTTGCATGTGCTGAATTGGCTTTACTCATATATCCCAAAATGATTCTTCTATCTGTTGGGGACATGCGAACCATGCTCTCTGATGTATAGATCTTTTTACCATCAATAATAACAGGATAGGTTTTTCCAAATTCAGAAGAAACCAAATTAACTGCTTTTTCATATCGACTATGAAATCGATTCTCCTGACTACTACCAAGAAAGGTCTGAAAGGTATCTTCATTCTTAAACGGCATATTATTAGTTCTCACTCATCGGTATAAAGTATATAATAACAATGTAATAACGGGGATAATAATAAGATGTACAACAAAGATATTGGTGAATCAATGCGTTCAAGATTCTAACAGGGATCTGGCGAGTAAAAATATATTTCTTTTTCTCTCCCTAATTCTTCTTAATGAATATTGTAACCATTTTTCGCCGTAAGGTATGTACTCCAGTACTTCATATCCCTTTTTAACCAATTGTTGTTTCAACTCATCTCTGACTCCTTTTAATAATTGAAACTGCAAGCTTTTCATTCTTTCTGATCCTTTGGTAGATAAAGCTAATGCCTCATTTACAAGATTTGAATCATGAGTTGCAATGGCCACAATTCCCTTGTAGGAGGATTCCTTGAATACTAATTTCATGAGTGCTGAAAAATTTTGAGTTATTTCATTATTTGATTGATACGCTTGAAGTTTTTCTTCACTATAGGCGCCTTTAACAATTCTTAAATTGGCAGAATTTTCCATAAGATGTAGCAAATCACTGTGACTCCTTCTAAGATATGATTGAATTGCTACTCCTGTATCTCTATTTTTTCTCAGGATTTCAAGATAAATTGACAAAGTATCTTCTACGAAGTTGGAGCTTTCAATATCTATCCAGATAAAATGCCCGCTTTGTTTTGCTTTTTCAGAAATCTTTCTAAAGTTCTCTAAGCAGATATCGTACCCAACACTAAGTCCAATTTGCGTTGGTTTTACAGAAATACTACCGCTAACATTCTTGGCCTTTAATAGATCAAGTATAGTAAAATATTCTGAAACTGAGTTATCAATCTGAGATCTTTCAGTATTTGCTTCGCCAAGATAGTTTATAATGGCTGACATTCCATTTTGATTTGATTTTCTTGCCTCGGCGATTGCATCAGTACTGGAATATCCCGCAATCCATCGTTTAGATATCTTAAATAGCATTCTTTCTAGAAGAATTGGATCGTAAACGTGAGAATGAGATAGTTTTTTTTGCAAGATTACCTCCTCAATGAGCTTTTCCACTAACATATGTTTAATTGATATTAAAATATCTATGGAGGGGTATTAACATAAGCAAAAAAAATGAAAATCTAATAGATAAAAAGGATTAATTGATTGGTGCGCTGCTATTGAACCGAAGCACCAACCAAATCATCTGTCAAATCTTAATGTCATGATAGATGACAGTATAATTTCTTAGAAAAACTATTTAAAATTTCTAATACAGATATCTAATTCATTAATTTTAAAATAAAAAAATTGCATATTTGTCTATTTTCTCAATCTGTTTTCTAGTATCATCCCAACTAAATTTATATTTCTCCTATTTTGCGAAGTTCAACTTGTTTTTGGCATAATTGATAATTAACCTTAATACAAAAATAAGCTGAGTTTTGGTGTCATAGATTAAAGTATCAGACTATTGCTAAAAACCATATGAAAATTTCAGAATTGTGTAGTATGATTGAGGAATCTATTCACTTGGGAAAATATCCTCTAGAAAATCAACAAAAAAATATTGCAAAGTTGGTAAAAGTTATCAATAGATCAGATTCTGAAGATCTAAAATGCAAAGATATCAAAATTGAAGTCAGAATACAAAATCTATATACATTAAATAATTATATCCCCAATATTGAGCATCTGCCGGGAATAATTGAAATGGATATTCTGGATTCATTTAAAATGTTATGTAGACGATTAGAAAGAATCTCGTCAGATAAGATTACCAATATTGATTAAGAAATCCTTGATTTACTACATTGCTGTTAACACAACTTATAAAAATCAACATGCATAATATTGCATAAATTGAACGTAAGCTGACCTAATTCGCTCCTTATTTTGTTTTTGTTTCATAAGTGTGGTAATAATTATTATGTGAAAACACACTTTAAATTATGATTAGTTCAGTACTATTATTACTATTCAAATGTACGATGGTGTGCTGCTTTTACATGTGATTTAAGAAAATCTGCCAGTGGTCCTTTGATTTCTTTAACAGTATCTTTGAACAATACCATTTTTGGCGCAGCTGCAGATGCCCCCTTTCCTTCTTTCCTGCAATAGATATTTATCTTCCATTTTTCGTCATCAAGCTTTGGAAAGTCCGATCTATAGTGAGCTCCTCTACTCTCTTGTCTCATCAAGGCACTTCTTATTATGGCTTCACAAGCAATAAGTGATGATTTTACCTGCCAACTTAAAACAACATCTTCACAATTATTATAATCGTCAATTTCGAATTCTTTTATTTTAATATTATCTTTATTAGAATAAAACTCGTCTTTCATATCTAAAATTCTTTTCAATCCATTTTGAAGCCTTGTCTGTTCTCTTACTATTCCTGCGTTCTGTTTCATTAGTTCTTGTATTTCATTACGAAAGTTAATTGGTTCCTTAACTACAAAGATTCCTCTATAATAATCATCGTTATATTCATCAAGTCCCTTTTTTTGGTTATAAACATTCGATTTCTGCTGTGATGGTGCCTCAGTTTTCTTTGTATTTTCTGTTATTCCTTGTTTTGCAAATTTTGCTGCTTCACCACCAGCGATTTTTCCAAAAACTATTGTGTCAAGTAAACTATTTCCACCTAAGCGATTAGCGCCATGAATCTGGCTTATTACTTCCCCAACAGCAAATAAACCCTTAACTTTAGTTCTACAGTTTAAATCTACTACTACTCCACCCATAGAATAATGTGCAGTAGGTCCAACTTCCATTTTCTCTTTTGATATATCAATTCCATCAAGTTTTTGGAATTGTTCATACATAGTAGTTAGCCTTTCTTGAATTACTTCCTTTCGTAGATGGGTTACATCTAACCAAACTCCGCCATGTTCTGTTCCTCTTCCAGAGATTATTTCATTATAGTTAGCACGAGCTACTACATCACGTGGCCCTAGCTCCATTCTTTCAGGATCGTAATTTTTCATAAACCTTTCACCCCTTGAATTTAATAGAATACCACCTTCACCACGTATTGCTTCTGTAGCTAGCGTACCCACTGCTTTCTCTGGCCAAACCATTCCAGTAGGATGAAACTGCACCATTTCCATATCTACTAAATCTACACCTGCTTCATATGCTAGAGCTATACCTTCTCCATAGTTTTCAAAAATCCTAGAACTACTGACTGCATAGACTCGTGTATATCCACCAGCAGCAAGGATTAAAGACTTGCATTCAAATGTAACAAATTCCTTTTTTTCAATGTCTATTCCAAATGCTCCTTTGACTGCTTCTTGTTCTTTTCCCACTTGTTCTTCTGGTGTTAATGTTCCTGATGATGATAATGTTGGTGCTTCCCTATTTATATCACCGTCATCCTCTTGTGATTTTAATAATAATTTTGTGATGTAAACATTGTCTATTATTTTGATTTTCCGCTGATTTATCTGTTCCATCAATACACGTATTATTTCCTGACCGGTCCAATCTTGGTAAAATACAGTCCTTCTATAGGTGTGAGCTCCAAAAAACCTCTGTGTTAGCCTACCGTCTTTCTCTCTATGAAATCTGGCGCCCCAATTTACTAATTCATTTATAGCATCGGGTGCATTTTTGCAAAGCACTTCGACTCTTTCATAGTCAGCAAGAAATTCACCTTCTCTTAGAGTATCAGCTGCATGTATAATCCAGTTATCTTCTGGATCCATAGTACCAAGAGCTGCATTGATACCACCTCTTGCAAGTGTTGTATGAGGATCACCTTTTTTGCTCTTACTAATTATGAGAACATTTGCGCCAGCATCATGTGCTTCAATTGCAGCCATGAGACCAGCAGAGCCACCACCTATAATTAAAACATCACAATAATAACTAGATTGTCTTTTCATGTTCTCAGCCATTTTATTATTTTCCAACTTGATAATTCTTTAGTTGTCAATATGATGTTTATGTATATTTTTTAAAACATTATGCACTTGGTCTCTGTATAAAGTCAATCCTATCCTTGTGGCATACGGCTGTCCTTTAGCAAATGATTTAGCTAATTCTTTAACAAACTCCATTTCTACCTTTGGTGGTATTGGTGGTTCAAATGGATCTACATATGCTTCAATTATTGTGGGTTGTTTTCTCTCATTCATGGCCTGGCTCATTATCGATTTTACTTCAGATGGTTCTTTGATTGCATATCCCTTACCGCCGCAAGCTTCTGCGAATTTTACCCAATCTATCGGAGAAAATTCTACTCCAAATTCAGGGTTTCCAAGAAATGCCATCTGCTCCCATCTAATCATCCCTAATGTATTATTTTTGATAACGATTACCTTGATAGGAAGGTTATATTGTACTGCTGTAGCAAATTCACCCATCAACATAGTCAATCCAGCATCACCAACAAATGCGACTGATTGTCTATCTGGAAATGCAATCTGCGCTGCTATCGCGTATGGCAAAGCATTTGCCATACTTGATAAAGTGCCAGACACTGAAAACTTCATACCCTTTCGCATATCGATATGACGAGCTGCCCAACTTGTATTTGTTCCACAATCAACAGAAATTATCGCATTCTCATCAAGTTCATCAGAAACTGCTTTGGCGATAACTTGCGGTTTAATCGGCTTATCAGTTCTAGTAGTTTGCTCCATCATCAATTTATTCCACTTCTTCATAGCATCCTGCATTGATTTGAGAAATCCTAGATCATGTTTTTGATGCAAAAGTGGAAACAACTCAGTTAATATTAGCTTTGAATCGCCTACCAATCCAATTTCTACAGGATAACGAAGACCAATCTTTTCTGGCTTTACATCAATTTGAATTCCCCTTGCCTGCCCCGGTTTAGGAAGATAGTCAATATAAGGAAAAGATGTTCCAACCATAAGTAGTGTATCTGCTTCACCCATAGCATCGCTAGACGGTGTCGTTCCAAGCAAACCAATACATCCAGTAGTATATGGACTGTCATCGGGAATTACCGCTTTACCCAAAAGTGCTTTAACGACTGGAGCGCCTAACTTTTCTGCAATCGCAAGAACTTCTTCTCCAGCTCCAAGCGCTCCTTGTCCTACAAGTATCACAACTCTATTTCCAGCATTGAGAATTTTAGCTGCATTCTCTATTAAAGAACGACGTGGGATTGTTTCGGCAACATTAGCATGAGAAGTATGATGATAAGGAACATTATGTTTAGAATATTTACCACTTAGTTTCTTTTCCTGTACATCTATTGGTATTGTTAGATGGCTAACTCCCCTCTGCGCTAACGCAGTCCTACATGCAATATCAACTGCCATTTCTGCTTGCTCTGGAACTTCTATCATGCTATTGTAAACTGTAACATCAGAATATAGCTGTATTAGGTTAACATCCTGTTGATAGCTGGAATTCATTAAATCAGAGTATGTGCTTCCGGTAATAGCAACTACAGGAGTACTATCCGATTTAGCATCATATAATCCATTTAATAGATGGATGGCACCTGGGCCAGATGTAGCAACACATGCTCCAAGCTTTCCAGTATATTTTGCATAGGCGCAGGCCATAAATGCTGCAGATTCTTCGTGTCTTACAAGTATGAATTTAATTTTGTCTTGCCTACGTCTTAAGGCTTCAATAAATCCATTTATACCATCACCAGGTAATCCGAAAATCGTATCAATTTTCCAATCAAGCAATTCTTCAGCTACAATATCAGCCGTACGCATATTTTCATGATCACTCATTGAATAGTCAATAAACCCACCATCTTCTTTATTACAGTTGTGAAGAGGTAGGTTCTCTAGATCTTTTATCCAGCCTTTTATTTATCTAACTTGCTGGTTTCGGTAAGTCTTTGAGCCTACTTTCAATTGCTTTTTTTTAGAGTCTCTGTCACAAGAGGAAGAATTCCTAGATCATTTACCTTGGGAATTATAATATCCTCTTTTAAGTGAGTCTTTACAACTAGCGAAGCGATAGCATATGATGCAATTACAAACATCTTTTCACCCAATTCTTTTGCTCTCGTAGCTAAGAAAGCCCTAAGAACTGATCGAGATACCACAGCATTATTTACTTGATTTGGATAATCGGAACGTCCAGTGCCTACAATTCTTGCACCTACTTTAAGCATCTGATGGAAACTCTATTATGTATTTCAATTTTTCCCTTAGCATACGGTGGAGACTCATGGCATCTTGTTCTAAACTCAATTAGGTAAAAAAATTACATATTATAGTGTTAACTAAAATAGATTGCTACATATTTATCGGCTCTAGATGTGAATAAAATGTAAAATTTCCTAATGCTTCTTTCAAGCGCTATGACCTGTATTTTTTATATTCGATACGAAGTAACATTTATGTTAATTGCAATTTCAATTTCATAAGAATTGGTCGAAACCATTCTTACTTACTATGTCAGAGCTAAACCACTTGTACCTGGAATTACTAACTTTAAATGTGGATTCATATCTGCTTGGTCCCATATAGTAGATGGGTTCTATAATATGTTACCATTAATACCAAGTTATTATAATTCCAATTTGTTTAAAATTTATAATATGATTCCTTTTGTTATAAATAGAAAGTAATTAAACCGGAGGGACTAGTCTGAAATTTCATGCGGATCCAAACTATCGAATGTCCTACAAATGTATGCCGATGGATCTGTAAGTCACACTATATTGTATAAAACGGGCCCGGAGGTTTGTGAATCATTTTTGACATGATTTTCGGGCCCGGAGGTTTGTGAATCATTTTTTACACAAATTTGAGGCCAAAAGGTTTGAAATTTGATTTGGAAGATATTAATAAACTGAATTTGAATTAATGATCTTTTTCAGACTCTGAATGAATCAATAAATCTTTCAAAGTTTTAACATATTCGTTGTAAAGTTCTTGATGAAATTTTGTTCCCTCTTGACAACGTCGCGGGTTCATATTTCCATGTGGATGATCTATGTTCTGACAATGTCCATTTTGCGTTTTTCTCTTAAGATTTGTCATAGACCATGACATAAACATTAAAGCCATCATCCAGATTACATATTCAACATTGTTATGATCATAACTAATGCGACATTCATCGTGTTTTCTCTTAACTAGATATTTATTTGCCTCAACAGGGCTTATCTCACCCAACCTCCACATTAAAAAAGGGACGAATACCCCCTTACCACTATTTTCCTTACTTTCTCTGACAACTTTCTTGAATGATTGTGACCATGCATCAATATCTGCTTCATTTATTCTGGAAATATCACTTTCAAGAAGTGAATTTTCTAATATCCTGTAAAAATGCAAGACAATATCCTGATTCATTATGTTCATACCATAAGTTGTTTTTATGACATATAATCCGTTACTTGGAATCAGTGTTATTTTAGAAACCCGAACGAACGCTCAATAATATTGGAAAGATGTATTATATTGTTCTCCATTAATTAATAATCGTAAATGAACGTCGATAGTTATCATAAGAGTAGAGGTTTTTCAGATAGCATTTGCACGTGTAAGGAATGTAACCATAGGATGATTAGAGATTGTTTCAAACTTCGTTGCGACTGTTATAAAAAAGAAGACCATTCTATGGTGATGGATAGGTTTGAAGGATTTGAACCAATTAGCAAAAAATAACTTAAAAATTAAATATTGACATTAAATTTACTTGACGTCACTAATGACTACATTTGATATAGATGATCAAGTGTTTAATGAATATACAAAAAGAGAAATAATAATGGATTTGTCCAAAAACCATTAAAATAGAAGACTTGTGTTTGAAGGTAAACAGTATAATCCATATTCACGAGATTTACGTGTAAGAAAGTTATCCATTTTGTAATAGTGTAAGTGTTGATACTTCTTACGGTTTTGAAGACATCTAATTCAATCAGGATTACTCAGATCGTTTAACACTTTGGTTAACACTAAACATTCTGTAGCAGTAATCAAATCGGGAATATGTTTAGTGATAGCGAACATTCCGCGATGTGCTAAGTTGTCAATCGTCGGTTGAACGAGATCTGGATGTTCTAGTAGAAGATCTCTAATTTTTTCTTCAAGTTCATTTATTCTCCGAATATTGTTCGGCATACAAAATTAGTTATAAACTTGATACTTAAGTTTGTTTATAGAATAAATTTAAATGTCTATAATTTTAATTCTCACGTCTTACGCCTTCGGGGTGTGAATCAAATTTGACACGATTTTTAGACCAAATTGTGGATTCGAGCAGTAACAAATGAATAGTAAACAATGAATGTCCAATCTGAATGCGGAGGTTTGTGAATCATTTTTGACCTAAATTTTATGCCCATCTTTTTGCCCTACAATATGAATTTACTCCGTCAGCTGGAACAGCATTTACTCCCCATTCGTATTCATCCACATATGATTGAATATTTGGGTTAAAACGGTATTTGACGAGGGGTTTAATATACACGAATGAAATGAATTTGTCACACAAATGAACACAAACAATAAACCAAACAAACAAACTAAAATATTATATTTACCAGCAATCAGCAATAATCAGATATGAAAAAGAAAACTAGATCAAAAGTCAGAACGAGGGGAAGATATGCGGGTGAATAGTATACTATTATCGTTTAACAGATTATTTATCTATCTTTCTGTGGTAGTATAGTATTATCTATCTTATCTTAATATGTGTATGATTACTTTACTTACTTACTTCGTTAGTATCTATCTCTCTATTTCTCTATCATTCTAACAATCATTTTTTAAGGAGATAGTCAAGAATTTTGGCTCGAATTATTTTCTTAATCTAAGTTGATATACTTGTCCTGCCGAAATATGCTTTCACTTGTGGTCTATACATGTAGTAAAGTATTACGCCGTTGATGATTAAGCCGAATAGATGTTCATACCTTCCGCTTGCTATTGATATTATGTTTACGATTGCCATTATTATCGTAATTATTATCGTAATAATCCAAGCCCAACCTTTACCAGAAATCAAACCCCATGCAATGAAAAGACCTGCGATTCCTAGAGCTAATCCAACCGAGCTGGCAGCTATAATTGCTCCACCTAATTCATCGGCCACAATTCCTCCAATTGCTATACCAGAAATACCACCAAGAATGAGGAAGATCCCTTCAATAATCATTAGAATTGCCACAATTGTAACTCCTAACGGTCTACTTCTTCCAGTTTGCATGTTAGTTTCCTGTATAAAATACTATGTGCTCCTCGTATTTAGGCTTATACCATGTTACCAGAGGTTAGACTATGTATTTGATGAGATATTTCGTGGGTGCAAATCAGTATCGTCTTAAGCAATAGGGGTGGGGCCTACTCGAAAAAAAATTTTTACTGTTTTTGGAGCAACCATATTTCCATCTCTATCACTATGTATGGCAGTAGCAAAAGGAATACTCACTTGATAAAGAACAAACTAGTTATGATGTTTTGTTAGATGCATTAAGATTGTAATTAAAAGGGTACAATGTAAAATAAATTAATTACTCACGTTTCTATTTGCTTATTAACTAAAGAAAAAAAAGTATTGTGGTAGTCACAGATTGTTACCAGTTACGTCCAAATGCTGTCTTTAATCACTTGGACCGCTGAATGCATTATCACTGGCGGTTGCATCTTGCCCAGCATTTTGAGCGTAGTTCCAGCAATTAACTTCCTGATCACCGGTGTCGATGTGATTGTCATTATCATCGCTATGTCTCTCATTTGAATTCTCATTCTGTATCTTACACTTATTTTCCTGCTCTAACTTTTGCTTTACGTCATTACAGTTGTTGTTGTTATTGTCTTCACACACTCTCTCTTCGTCAGATGAAGCGGCTGCTGATTGAACCTGTAACATCCCTGTTCCTGTTAGTGCTGTCAACATTCCTGCAGACAGAACTACAAGCGTTAACACGTATTTTGTGTTCAACATTTGTTGCCGAAAAATGATACTAAACAAAGTATAAGTGGATTGAGTAAGAACAAGTGCTAAAAAAGGAACATATTCTTGATTACTACATTTAATCTGAGTTTATGAATAGAACATTATTCATATTAATTAGATAGAATTTAATTGTCTACTGTTATTATGTTTGAAATTTAGAGAATTAAATTAAAATATAGGATCAACTAATTATTATTGTGTTCAACATAATGCAACCCACTAAATATCAACTCAATGAAAGATCCAAAATTGTATGTAGGAATTCTCATCGGGTTCAAAACTGTTATTATATGCAAAAATAATTATAATTATTTCATTACCTAAAAGGTAACAGAAAAAGAAAAAAGTACTTTTATTATTTATTTATTGTTGCTTTTATTGTTGCTCTGTGGTGACATAAAACCTATTGTAGGATTGCCCGCAATCCCCTTACTGATATCAAATCCTCAATAATCTTCCACTAGGAAATTAAAATGTTCTATTCGGTTTAAACGTTTTCTCAGTTTTGATAAATTAATTGATCAGCTATTGTTACGAAATGGCCCAAATTTTGCATTAAATCACGCCATGAGTTTTCACCCATTTGTTGCTTTACTTTGTCTTGAACTTTATTCCAGAGAGGAAGAGATTTGGCTACAGCGGTACGTCCTTTTTGAGTAGCCGTCACAATTCTCGTTCGGTGGTCTTTTCCCGATGAGATCTTGATAAAACCTTGTCTTTCCAAAACAGATAGATTTCGGGTCAGAGTTGTTCTATCTAGCCCTAGCTTCTTGGCAAGATCTGAAATCCTTATTGAGTCATTGTTACGGATGAAATCTAGTACAAAAAGTTGCGTGGACAGCAGTCCACTTGACTTGAATGCATTATCATAAAGTAGTGTTATTGCTCTAGCTGCCTTCCTCAATTCACCACATGTACAGGACCCTCCAGACATTCCCTGTTCCAGTATTGCATTAGTATTTCGTTCCTTCATTCTAGACTAGGTTGATATACACGCATTACTAATAAAAGGTTTACCCCGATACCTTACCATATAATGTTTTTAGATTAAATACGTGTAGATACACTTATATAAGTACGTGTATATACACCTATCGATATGAATCAGACAAAGTTACTACAGCAAAGGAATGAAATCATGAAAAAGCTTGAAGGAAAGGTAGCTGTTATAACAGGCGGAAGCACCGGCATAGGGTTAGCTACCGCAAAGAGGTTCACTTCAGAGGGCGCACATGTTTACATCACAGGTCGTCGTCAAACCGAACTCGATGAAGCAGTAAAAGAGATCGGTGATAATGCCATAGGCGTTCAAGGTGACGTATCAAATCTTGCAGATCTTGACCGGTTGTATGCCACGGTGAAGGAGCAGAAGGGCCGCATCGACATCCTGTTCGCCAACGCCGGCATTGTGGAATTCGCTCCATTGGGAGCAATTACTGAATCCCATTTTGATAAAATATTCAGCGTCAACGTGAAAGGGCTTTTATTTACCGTGCAAAAAGCGCTTCCACTATTTCAGGACGTCGATGGCGGTTCAATCATTTTAACTGCTTCTGTCGGAGGATCCAAAGCAGACCCGGCGATGAGTGTTTACGGTGCGACTAAGGCTGCTATACGATCGTTCGCTCGCACCTGGACGGTCGAGCTGAAACACCGCAAGATCCGAGTCAACGCGATCAGCCCTGGTCCGATCGACACGCCGATCTTCAATGGCTTGGCGCAAAGTGAAGAACAGATCGAGCAGTTCAAAACGAGCTTTGTGTCCACCATACCGATGGGGCGGATGGGCAGCTCCGACGAAATCGCGAAAGCCGTCTTGTTCCTCGCATCGGATGACAGCAGTTATGTCACCGGTATAGAACTATTCGTAGATGGGGGTCGGGCTCAAATATAATGTCAATGCTTAATAGGGTTTCGGGGAGGAGAATTACAATGAGCAAGGCAATTGAAGAGAAAAACAAAGCACTTGTCCTTGAAGCTTTCGACACACTGTTCAACCATCGTGACTACGTAGCGGCTGAGCGCTATTGGTCGCCCAAATACATCCAGCACAGTGCTCACATCGCCCCTGGTCGCGAGGGCCTGTTCAACCTCATCAAGAGCATCCCGCCAACACTGAAGTATGAACCGGGAACCATAGTAGCGGAGGGAGATTTCGTGATCGTCCATGGACGGTTTTCTGGCTTCGGCCAGCCTGTGAACTGGATCGCAGCCGACATCGTTCGCATCGAGGACGGGATTCTTGTCGAGCACTGGGATGTGATTCAAGACGAGGCAACCCAGCAACAGTCAAAGAGCGGCCTTCCCATGTTCGGGGACAAGTTTCCGGAGTGAAGTCGGGTGGACAAGGATAGGAACCAAATAACAGAAACTGTGTCAAAGCTTTTTCAAAGAAAAAATATGATGAAATTATTAAGAACTACACATTTAACGGCGGACGCGGCCAAACCGTGGACAGGGGAACTGATATGCGTGCAATGAGAGCGGAAAAATTCAGTGGTTATGAAGGGTTGAAGCTCGTAGATCTTCCAAAACCAACGGTCTCAGACGGAAAAGTACTGCTGCGAATGACTGCAGCTGGCGTCACGCCCCTCGACCATACGATTCTCTCCGGCCAATTCCCCTTCGCCAAGGCGCCGCTAGTCCTAGGCAACGAAGGAGCGGGCGTGGTGGAGGAGGGAGGCGGAACGGACTTTCCTGAAGGTTCACGTGTGATGTTCACTGGGCCGTATGGTGTTTTTGAGGATGGAGCCTACAGTGAGTGGCTTGCCGTACGGAAGGAAAGCCTTTGCTTGATACCTGAGGGTGTCGACGACGTGAGCGCCGCAGGTATTCCGGTCGCGTATTTCACCGCCAAGATGGCTCTCACCTTCGCTGGTTTTGAGGCAGGCAAGACCGTGCTTGCGCCGGCAATCGGAGGATCGGTCGGCAACGCGGTGACGCAATTGGCGCGTGCCTTGGGCGCAAAACACGCCATCTCAAGCACCACCAATCATGCGAAAGCCGAGCAGGCGAAGGCGCTCGGATTCAATGAGGTCATTGATATCTCTTTCGAGAAACTGGGTGACGGCGTACGTCGTATCACAGGCGGTTACGGCGCAGACATTGTGATCGACGGAGTCGGAGGTGAAGTCTTGAGCGAGGCGCTCGGAGCGCTTGCGTTGCACGGAAGCCTCACAACACTGGGCTACGCGTCAAGCCGCAAGGCAACCATTGACGTCACAGATCTGATCTGGCAACGTGCCAGCATCAAGAGCTTCGTAATGTTCGATCAGCCGCAGGCAGCCTGGGCTGACGCCTGGAACACTATCGTCCCTCTGCTTCAATCCCGCGTGATCAAACCGATCGTGGCTAAGACCTTCCCGCTGGCCGAAGCGGCTGATGCTCTGCGTTACCTGGTTGAGGGCCGTCCCTTCGGCAGGGTCATCCTCACAATCTGACAAGCTTTGATAAGAGGAGAGAAGTACATGAACAACCTTGAAGGAAAAGTTGCAGTCATCACAGCAGCAGTTAAACAGATTGGCAAAAACGTCAATGGTGTTCAGGGTGATGTCTCAAATCTCGCAGATCTTGACCGGTTGTATGCCACTGTGAAGGAGCATGATGGCAAGTAAAGTGAAGAGTACAATCTTTGGAGATTTCAAGCTCAGTCACACAATTTAGTTTACTACGAACTTGGATTGAATTTTCCACAACTTTTTTCTAACCGAAATGCCAGTAACTAATCCTCACTTTTTAAAGTTATACAGCACTTTAGGTACTTTCATACTACTTGATATCATTCCGCAAGACTATGCGATAACGTGCTTTGCCTGATTCAAGATGTGCCATTGCCTCGTTTACGTGCGCCAGCGGAAACTCTTCTATAATTGGCTCTATGCCATGACGGCTACAAAAATCAAGCATCTTTAGAATCTCTGCAGGACCTCCTCCTGGTGAAGCACCTATAGATTTCTCGCCAAAAATCAAGGGAAACACGGTAGCCTTTACTTGTGAAGCTGCTCCAACAATATGCAACTTCCCACCAGATCGGAGTGTACCAATATAGCTATCCCAATCTAGGTCCACATTTGCAGTAACGAGTACCATATCGAAATTATTTGTATAAGCCTTTAAAGCGTCAGGGCCTTTTGAGTTTATGAAATGATCGGCTCCAAGCTCTTGTGCTTCCCTTTCTTTTTCAGGATTGGTAGAGATGGCCGTAACCTCGCTTCCCCATGCATCAAGAAATTTAATAGCTAAATGGCCTAATCCACCAATTCCTACTACCGCCACATGATCAGTGGGTTTGATATTATTCTGAATAATGGGATTAAAGACCGTAATTCCTGCGCAAAATAATGGGCCTGCAGTCTTGATATTGATATTCTTAGGTAGTGGAAAAGCAAATAGTGCTTGGCAACGTACCTTATCGGCATATCCTCCATGTCTACCAATTATCACATCTTCCCCCTTAAGGCAACGGTTATGATAACCGCTCAAGCATTGATCACATACTAGACAAGAGCGGGCACGCCAACCCAATCCTACATATTGTCCAACTTTGAGATGTTTTACCATAGTGCCCATCGCAGCCACTTTGCCGATGATCTCATGTCCTGGTACGAAAGGGTATCGTGTTAATCCCCATTCGTTTTTAAGCATACTCAAATCACTGTGGCAAATACCACAATACTCTACATCGAGCTCTACTTCATCAGGCTTCAAATCACCTAATCCATACTGGAACGATTGTAATTTTCCATTCGGTTCATGAGCTGCATATGCTTGGACATTCATAACTATTTACTGAGTGGTCCAGGTATAAATAAGTAGTTTTAAAATGCCCCTTGTTATACTTATAGGAAACGACTCAAAAAAGCAACCAGGATAATGGGAAGGAGAATAGTAAAAGATTCTTCAAATAAGCAATAAATATATTGGTCAATTTATTTTACCATGGTTCCTTTCCTGTTGTTGCAACAAGCTCATTGAATTTCTTTGCATATTTTCTGGCATCAAATATTTGCCATATAAATAATACTATGTAGCCAATGCCGAAGATAATCATCAGAAAGACAACTAGAAACCATGCACCTGAAATATCAACTGTAGTTTCAGGAGAGAACATACTTTGTTTCGATATGAGTCCTTGAATAGAGAACGCCATAATTACTGGAATAATCATAACTATATACAAGACTAATCCACCAATTAATATGATAATTCCCCTCGTAACTTTCCCAACATAAATGTGACCTATTCCTGGTAAGGCAAATAATCCACCTAGAAACGCTATTAAAGCTGTTGTGCCAGGGTTCTTATATGGTAACTGTTTTACAATAGGTGAAGATGAAAGTTTGTGCATGTGATGTTCATGAAGTGCTGTATGACACTTAGGACATTTTTCAAAATCGACATTCGCGTCTAATTTTTCGCCACAATTGCTACAAAAGTTTGGGTTCGAGCTCAATCATATTATTTATTGGTAACTGATTAATAAAAGGCACACCACGTTACCGGATTGTAAGTACCCAAGTTATATAATTGGAATACAAAATGTATAGTATGGAAACTACACCTAAAAGAAATGTAGACGAGCCTAGGAGCGGACCTTTATGAGCGAAGTCGGAACTAGAGACATCCCGCCACTGAACTGGGACGTGCTCGTAACGCCCGCCATACCCATAGTCACCAGCGATATGCCTCCGGGCGTGAAACAGGTGTATTTTCAGGCGATGGCGTCAACACTCATCTATGGCAAGCGAGACGCAGTTTTAGTGGACGCCTTTATGACAGTCAAGCAGGCTGATGCCCTAGCAGATTGGGTTGGGGCAAGTGGCAAGAACCTGACAACTATCTATATTACACATGGCCATGGCGACCATTGGTTTGGAATCGGTACTATTCTTAAACGCTTTCCAAATGCTAGAGCAGTAGCGAAGCCTGATGTTGTGAAAGTCATGCGCCAGCATGCCTCCCCAGAGATCCTTGAGAAGGTTTGGAAGGTGGCGTTTCCTGGTCAGATCTCGGAGCGACTTGTGATCGCCGAGGAGCTCAAAGGAAATGTAATTGAACTTGAGGGGAATGAATTGGTCTCAGTGGAACTCGGCCATACCGACACCGACTACACGACCTGCTTAAATGTCCCTTCTATCGGCCTAGTCATCGCTGGGGATGCCGCCTACAACGACGTTCACCTCTACCTAGTAGAGTCAAATGCGAAGAGTCGCCAGGAATGGATTTCTGCACTCGACAAAATTGAGTCGCTTAACCCACATACAGTTATCGCCTCACATAAGCGACCTGAAAACGAGGACAATCCACGGATCATAGAGGAGACGCGGATGTACATACGTGATTTCGACCGAATAGCGCAAATGACGACAACCGCGCAGGAGCTTTACGATAAGATGTTGGAGCTCTATCCAAATCGGGTCAATCCTGGATGGGCACTTTGGAGTTCTGCGCGAGCAGTCAAACAGTAAATTGGGAGTTGCTAATGCTCCGGGAGTGAACCGGTATTCAGGCCTCTAACTATAATTTTATCATCGTCGGTGCGGGGTCTGCAGGTGCGGTGCTTGCCAACCGATTAACAGAGGATCCTAGGGTCGAGGTACTGTTGGTTGAAGCAGGTCCTGTTTTTAGCCCTGGCGGTTATCCAGAAGTAATCACGAGTAGTAATATTGTTGCTGCCAATTTAGATAGTCGTTTCGAATGGGGTTATAAGACGCAACCGGGCTATATCGACCATGCTATACATGCGATAAGCGGAAAGGTGTTAGGTGGCAGTTCGGCCATAAATGGGGCAGCCGCGGTACGTTCGCTTCCTACTGATTTCAGCCGGTGGACTGACGCAGGCTTAGAAGGTTGGAGCTGGACGGATGTATTTTCCTATTACAAGAAAATGGAAATTTCAAATGTTGCTGACAGTTATTGGCATGGTCATTCGGGTCCTTTCCCCACGACGCAGTTAACGAAGTCGGATATCAGCACTATGCAGCTTGCTTTTATCAACGCCACTGTGGAGAATGGTTTTAAAGAGGTCAAGGATTTTAATGCAGGGGAACAACACGGCGTCGGTCCCTATCCCATGAACATTGTCGACGGCCACCGCATGAATACTGGCATGACGTATCTAAATGACGATGTGAGGAACCGTAAAAATCTTGCCATTATCGGGAATGCCATCGCCGACAAAGTCCTTTTTAAAGATACTACGGTCTATGGAATTCAACTGGTAGGTGGCAGACAATTCACGGCCGATGAAGTAATTCTGTCAGCAGGTACTTACGGAAGCGCAGCTATATTGTTACGCTCCGGCATTGGTCCCAAACAAGAGTTGGCTTCTCATGATATTCCCATTGTTGCTGAACTTCCCGTAGGTGAGAATTTAATCGACCATCCGCATTATTATAATGCTTATGCTGCTAATCCTGACGCGATCGGACGTCAAGTCCCGGTAATTGGCGCTAAGCTCTGGACGAAATCCTCATTTGCCCGAAAAGGTGAACTCGATCTGCACATTACCCCTACGCATTTGCTCCCTGCTGATCAAAGCCCGACAAAAGTGGGTTTCGTTCTTGCTGTGGCATTAACGAATCCGCAATCAAGGGGGACTTTTAAGCTGGCTTCAAAAGATCCAATTGCAGCACCAATGATTGATCTGAATTTACTTGCTGTTGAAGAAGATCGAAAACGCCTGCTGGAAGGGGTGAAATTGTCGAGGAGAATCGCCAGTTCTGAGAAACTTAAAAGAATGATTGTTCAAGAATTGAATCCCTGGAAGGCCGACACAGACGAGCAGATTATCGAATCAATGAAGAATACGATTGAAAGTTATGGACATCCTTTTGCAACTGCCCCTATGGGGCCTAATGGCAGCAAAATAGCTGTGGTGGATTTTCAAGGAAAGGTGTACAATGTGGCTGGGCTGAGAGTTGTAGATGCCTCAATATTTCCTGATGCTGTATCAGCAGCTCCCAATCCTACTGTTATCATGGCCGCCGAAAAGATTGCAGATCAAATTAAGAAGAAACTATGAAGTATGGAATACGGTTAAATTACTATTTATACCACTAATACTCTTGATAATCCAATACTTAGTTAGTTAATAAGCAAGTACTCCAGGTTTTAATATTTCTTATTAGTATAGATTTTATGAAGTCTGTTCAAATTAGTGAATACGGTAGTAGCGATGTAATTAAGATTGATGAAAACTCACCATTACCAAGCCCATCAACAGGTAAAATTCAAGCCAAGATTATAGCAGCTGGTGTAAATCCAGCAGATTGGAAAATCCGTGAAGGGCATTTCCGGGAAATGATGCCGCTTCAATTCCCAGCAACGTTAGGTATTGATTTTTCAGGCGTTGTTGAACAGATAGGAGAAGTAAACAGCGATGCATCTTTGGATTTCAAGCAAGGTGATGAAGTATATGGTCAAGCATCGATTTCGAGTGGTGGCTCAGGCGCGTTTGCAGAGTTGGCATTAGCAAACAATGATAGTATTGCACATAAGCCAAAATCTCTAAATCATTTAGAGGCCGCAGGGTTACCGCTTGTGGGTGTTAGTGCTTGGCAAGCACTTGTAGAAAATATTGGGTTATCAAAGGATCAAAAAATTCTGATACATGGCGGAGCAGGTGGAATAGGATCTATGGCTATACAGCTTGCAAAGCATTTAGGTGCATATGTAGGAACAACGGCAAGTATCAATGATAAACAATTTGTTCAAGAATTGGGAGCAGATCAAATAATAGATTACAAAAAAGAAAATTTTGAAGATAAACTACATGACTATCATGCAGTCTTTGATACTGTAGGTGGCGAAACATACAAAAGATCTTTTAGAGTCTTGGCAAAAGGTAGCGGCATTATTGTTTCTATGTTAGAACAACCAAATTCCGAGCTAATGAATCAATATGGGATTAAAGCACTAATTCTATTTTCTCAGGTAAATAGGCAACGATTGACAAAATTGGCACAGTGGGTAGACCAAAATAATATTAAAGTGAATATAGACAAGACATTTCCACTCGACGAAGCTGCTAAAGCGCTTGACTACCAAAAAGATGTACATCCAAGAGGCAAAGTAGTCTTAACTGTAGCATCATAAGAATAAGGTATTATGCGTAAGTGGCCGATAATCAAGCTACCAATCATTCCTATCTGAGGTGTCACCAAGTGATTATATTCATATGGACATGGATGCGGAAAAAAGATTGCTTACCTTCCATCCTTGTTCCGCTAGCTAGATATGCACTTGTCAACTTATATAATTACTATTGTTAATTTAGTCATAACAAGTGAGTGATTTGTGAATAATGGATAATCTCCATGAAAGAGAAAATCGAATGCATTCAGAAAAATTGCAGAACCGAGTAGCCGTCATTACTGGAGCGACCAGCGGTATGGCACTTGCTACCGCTAAATTATTCATCGAGGAAGGTGCATACGTCTTTATCACTGGCCGTCGCCAAGAAATGCTAGACAAAGCAGTAAAAGAACTAGGCAAAAACAACGTTACCGGTGTGCAGGGTGATGCCGGCAATCTTGCAGACCTAGATCGGCTGTTTGAGATAGTCAAAAAGGAGAAGGGTCATATCGATGTCCTCTTTGCTAGCGCCGGCGTTGGCGAGCTCAACAAGCCACTCGGGTCCATTACCGAGAAAGGCTTCGATGATACCTTTAACGTCAACGTTCGAGGCACATTGTTTACTGTGCAAAAGGCTCTCCCGCTTATGAATGACGGCGGGTCGATCATTCTCAATAGTTCTATCGCCGGAGTGAAAGGATTTCCAGGCACTAGCGTCTACAGCGCCAGCAAAGCTGCCGTCCGTTCTTTCGCTCGAACTTGGACTGCCGAGCTCAAAGGAAAGATCAGGGTCAATGTCATTAGTCCAGGTACGATAGACACTGCGATATTCGATGGCATTCCTCAAGAGATGATAGATGGATTTGTTTCCATAATCCCAATGGGTCGAATGGGTCAGCCGAGCGAGATAGCAGCCGCTGCCCTCTTTTTAGCATCAGATGATTCCAGATTTGTTACTGGTATTGAGCTGTTTATCGATGGCGGCACAGCACAGGTTTAACTGAAAACATCAAACTAATAGGATATTAAGACCTTGGTGAAAAATAGAATTCTAATTCAATTATTGTCTTCTTATCCAGAAACATTCCAAGGGATAATATTATGGATAATACTAGTAATCGATACAATACGTACTGAATGTAGATATTTACTACAGATACTCAACTATGGTAGCAGTACTTTCAATGGGAAAGTTCCTATTCTTGGAGTACTTTGTGAATAAAAGAGATGGCAATTGATCCTTCACCCACAGCTGATGCGACACGTTTGACGCTGCCACTACGAACGTCACCAACAGCGAAAACCCCTGGTAAACTGGTTTCAAGCAAGTAAGGTTGACGCATAAGAGGCCATCCTGATGCGCTAAGATTGTCTGGCAACAGATCAGAACCAGTTTTTATGAAACCTTTATCGTCAAGTATGATACACCCATTGAGCCACTGGGTGTTTGGTTCGGCACCAGTCATAATGAATACATGACTTATTTCGTGCTTCTCAGTCTCTCCTGATTGATTGTTGCGCCAGTGAACAGATTCGAGGTGAGCGCCACCTTCTAAGGTAACGATTTCTGTCCGTGGTCGTAATATGATCGTAGGAGTATTCTCTATTCTACGAATGAGGTATCGTGACATGCTCGCAGTCAAACCGGAGGACCTGACTAGCATGTGCACACGCTTTGCATTCTGTGCTAAAAACACAGCGGCTTGGCCGGCTGAATTTCCTCCACCTACCACAACTACTTCCTCTCCTCCACATAACTGTGCTTCCACAAATGTTGCGCCGTAATAGACGCCTGCACCTTCAAAGCGTGACAGGTTTTCCAACGGTAACTTTCTATATTGCACTCCTGTGGCAATCATAACAGTACGAGTAGAAATTCTAGCCCCATTCTCAAGCTCGATGACGTACGGTCTCCCATCACAGACAAGTCGTGAGGCCTTTGCGACAAGCATGTGTGCACCGAACTTTTCAGCCTGAGTGTATGCTCTACCTGCCAGCTCTTGGCCAGAGATACCGGTAGGAAATCCTAGGTAATTTTCGATACTTGAACTTGAGCCAGCTTGGCCTCCAGGTGAGCTCGTTTCCAGCATTAGAACGTCAAGCCCTTCTGAGGCGCCATACACCGCCGCAGCCAATCCTGAGGGACCGGCTCCGATTATGATGAGATCTCGCACATGGGTTTGATCAATGGACTCATTAAAACCAAGGCAGTCTGCAATCTCTTGGTTACTGGGAGTTCGGAGCACGATTTGGCCTCGACAGATCAATACTGGTATTTCACTTGCTGAAACTTGGAAAGTATCCAACAGATTCTGTACGTCAGGGTCTCGTTCTAGGTCTATGTAGGAATATGGGTGTCCATTACGCATCAAAAACTCTTTGATCCGAAGCGTATCTGCAGAATATGCTGACCCTACGAGGACAATGTCTCCAACACCAGCAGCTATTAACTCCACTCTACGGAGAATAAAAGCCCTCATAAAAATGCCGCTGAGTTCAGGATCAGTCTGTACCAAACTGAGCATTTGCTGGTGATCCAGTTCAATTACCTTACCTGGCTTGGTAACACGTGCCCGAACTAAAGACCGTCGGCCAGAGAGCATGTTAACCTCTCCCGTGAATTGACCATCACTGTGAATGGTTACGAGGGTCTCTTCTGTACCGAAGGGGCGCACGATCTCTATTTCGCCTGTTATTACAACAAAGAACGGCACTGAAGTATCTCCCTGCTCTATTAGCACCTCACCTGGCTGTATCGAACGTATACGTCCATGCGGTTCAATACGACTAATCTGAACCGGTGTTAATTTCGGAAATATCTTCTCTCGAATAGATTTCGTTAGTGGAAGTCCCCTTGGTGAATCACTCATAGTTATTCAATTATAGTGCAGTTGCAGCTCATATACCCTTGCTTGGATCCTTCGTATTTATATGATCATTTGTAGATATTTCGTTGTAGTTTTTCACTTGCCTACCTTCACAGACACAATACTCTTATTTTGTCTAAATTCGGAAGTAAGTTGAAGTTTATCCAGTATTATTGCCATATCCAAGTCACTAATTTCTAACAATGCTAAATAATTTAGTTTAAAAGTTGTCATAAGATGTAACAGGTCCAGAACAATTATCTCTAGGATCTTCTTAATATCCATTGCTTATGGATAGTGAAAACCAAGATGGCAAGCAGCCCTCCGAAGTTACAGTCGTTGTTAATATCAAGATAAAACCTGGTTGTGAGAAAGACTATGATGAATGGCTTAGACGTTTTTTGGTAGTATTAGAAAGGAAAGTACCTGGTTACCTTGGTACAACAACGATCATGGAAACAAGCCAAGATTCAACTGTGAGGCATATAATTCACAGGTTTAAAGACAAGGCGTCTGTCGACGCATGGGAAAGTTCACAAGAGTTGCGCGAGCAAACAGAAGAAGTAAACAAATACTCTACTCCAGATCTCCAGAAGGCGACGGGTTTAGAGACATGGTTTAATGTACCAGACCTGAAGGCAAATGTTCTTCCCCCTCCCAAATGGAAAATGGCGATAGTTGCGTTCATTGGAGCATATTCCATAAGCTCAGTCACGGCATACGTTCTCAGACTCTTATTAGGACAGCAGATGTTACTATTTAATTTATTTATGAATATAATATTGGTAGTTGGCCTTACCTATTTCGCAATGCCTCTGTTGAGTCGATTACTTCGACGATGGTTATACCCAAAAGGCCTATGATCGCTTCTTGCAGACAAGTCTGAACAGATGCAATGGAGGAGATTAAAAGTTATTGAAATGAAATCCAGTTTGAGTCAGATAGAAATAGCACGCGAATAGCTAGACTCAAGAGCTTCCTAGCAGCGTTACGTGCTGGAGTTCCTCAGAAAAAATTTGGGATTGGTAGTAGGTACCTTTATTACTTTAATTCTCTATCTTTGCTTGAGAAATTCCCCATCTCATCTACTTCGATAATAAAGAAAGATAACTTATTATCAAGAAATGCTAACTTGCCAGTAGAGTCTGTACTCCAGACCGCGCTCCCAACTCCACGTAATACTGACTTACCATCTTTAGTAGTTGTCTTTCCTACCTGTAGGAAAGTATAATTTGCCTTTTCACTACCATCCTTTGTAGTCACTACTCCTTGTCCTTGAGCTGAAATTCCCTTGTTACCTTTAGACAGACTTACAAGATCTCCTGAGTTTGTTACTTCTATATTTCCCTTAAATGTCCCATTAGATGAAAATGTCATTTGTATTTTATTGTCACCAATTTCTTTCTGAACCGTGATCTTTCCTTTTTCTTCGAAAAATGGCTCTTCCAACTGGTACGTCATACCAATTGAGACAACGCATGCATGTATTTAAAGAAATATGCTTTTTTAAGCCACTGCTCACAATCATAATGCGCTCTACGTGACGGCTATATCCTCTGTGTTATTGATATTAAAGATGCTTGTAACTTCTTCATCCACGTATCAATTTGAAGCCCTTCACTTCGTAGACTTTCCATTTATGATTTTTTGAGAAGATGTTAAGAACTTGGCGCTAGTCCGTCGGGATTGTTTATATAAGACAAGTATATCAACTTGCTTCAATGAAAACGGGAGTGTTGAGAAGTTTTATCCTGTTGATTGGAATTACAACGGCAGTTCTAGCCCTGTCATCATTAATAGCATTTTCTAATCTTGAGAACGTATCTGCTTTTGATGAGGATAGATATGTAAAATTTATTGCTTCAACAGTAAATGAATCAACGACCAATGATACCAAGAGCGTCGAGACTTTGCCGATACCGGATGCGGCGAAGGGTCCTTCCATTCCTTCTAAGGGTTATCTTGTAGGAGAACTAGGTGACAATTTGTATTCAGTCACTGATGGTGCATACAACACTATGTTCATGGTAACAGATAAAGGAGTCGTAGCAGTTGATGCTCCTCCTTCTTTGGGACAAAAGTATCTTAAAGCAATTGCTGAAGTAACTAGCAAACCAGTCAACTATCTCATTTATAGTCACGCACACATTGATCACATAGGTGCTGCCGGATTATTCCCAAAGAACGTCAGTGTCATAGCTCAGGAGGAAACTGCTCGAGAATTACAAAGGGCCAAGGCTGTAGCCAAAAATGTGACTATGGTGCCACCCATACCAACGATAACCTTTTCGAAGAATTATACTCTAGCCATAGGTAACCAAACACTAAATTTGGACTACTATGGATCTAATCATCTTCCTGGGAACATCTTCATTTATGCCCCCAAGCAAAAGGTGTTAATGTTAGTTGATATAGTGTTTCCTGGATGGGTTCCCTTTCCATACTTGGCAATTGCAAAGGATGCTGCTGGTTTCATCAATGCCCACGACATTGCTTTAGACAAATATGATTTTGATAAATTCGTCGGAGGACACCTTACCAGGCTTGGAACAAGAAATGACGTCGCAATACAGAAGGAATTTATCGATGATTTAAAAAATGCCGCTACGAAGGCGAACCAGGAAGTTATTTTTAGTAAAATCGCACAACAAGTAGGACGCTTTGATAATCCATGGTTAATTTATTCTAAATATATTGATGCAGTAAATGAAAAATGCAGCCAACTGGTGTTACCAAAGTGGGAAAATAAACTTGGTGGTGCAAGAGAATTTATGTCGACTCATTGCTTTGCCATGTCAGAAGCACAGAGAGTCGATCCCACATTGCAAGCACTGACCCAGAAATAATACTTTTATTTACAAATAGCTAGACCGTAGAATTAATTTCCCGATTTTTGTTAGATGCGTTCAGACTTAAATTCTTCAAGCATCGAAATTGCTTCTCAAAATAGGAATTACCCGTCAGAGGAACGAGGTTTTCATAGTTCGAAATCAACAGCGAAAACATTTAATCTTCTCCTACTACTATCCCGAATGGATGCTGGAGAAGGTATTCTTTAGGCCATTGGATATCCAGAGACGCCCAAGATGTGCCTGAATCATTTGACCAAAATATTCCCCGATTGTTAATCCCATAAAATTCTCCGGCCCTAAATGGATTTGAGCTGAGCATTGTTATTATTGTGCCTTTAGATTCGGGTAACCCTTTCGATATCTTCTCCCATTTCTCACTACCCATAGATTTTCCATAGATCACTGAATTAGCTTCTCCTCCTCTAGCATGAGCTTGCATTGCCGAAGGCGATGCCGATACCACAACAGATAGAGGATTGGCCGGATCTAGGGCAAGGCCGACGAGATATTGATGCTCAAGTCCTTTTCTGGGACTGGTCCAAGATTTACCATAATCAAAGCTTTCAAAATAACCGTCGCCTGCAGCAACGCAAAGTCTTCTAGGTGCCTTCAAATGAGTTCTCAATGTGTGAGTATCATAAGGACCACCATTAACGCGATCAGTCCAGTTCTTGCCATCATCCTGGCTTTGAACCAAAGCTCCAGCCTCAATTGCCACAAAGATGTAGTTGGGATTATTTGCATCTATTTCTATCCAGCGCACATGATTAGTCCAAGGTCTAGGTGGGAAACTCCACGAATCAGATGATTCTAAATCGTTAAGGCCACTCATCTTTTCCCAGGAATAACCACCATCGTTTGATACGTATAGTGCGGTAGGTTCCGTTCCAGCGTATAGTTTACTAAATTCATTTTTTTCTTTTTGACCAACGGAAACAGACATTATACTCGAAGAGATTGCATTCTCTCCAATTCTATCCCAACTTTTTCCCCTATTATCAGATTTCATTAAGCCTTTGTCAAATGTACCACAGTACAGCCGTTCTGAATTTCCTTGATCAAATGCGACAGCTTGGGGATGACTTCCTTTCAATGTCTCCGTAGTTTTCCACCCGCTCTTCGAAGATTCTAAGATGAGAACCGAATTTTCCATTGCCGCTAATAAGAAGGTCATTTAGAAAATGCCTCCATCTTCTTGTGTGTTAAGCGTTCGTACTGGATTTTAAATAGATCCAACACCGCAGGAATATCATCTGATTTCCTGATCCAGTAGCTAACCCAGCCAGACTCTGGATAAATGTGATGCGGCAATGCACGTCCTGATACAACCAACTCTTTTCTGATTTCAACAGGGAATGGTAAATCAGCTAGTTTGTCACCATGAAGATGTCCCATTTCCTTTTTGTTAACTAGAAATTCAATTCCACCAAAACGATTAGACTCAGTAGTAATACCAGGCCATTTGAGTATCTCCTCTTTTATGGTTTGAGTTATTTGAGTATTCATTTTTCCTCTCTCCTCCGGTACCTGATTTTGACATTTGGGAGAAGCACACAACCTCAAGAATAGTGCTAAAGATATAGATACTAGTGACAGTATCGCAGCAGTAAGGAAGATAAGATTGTATGCTTCAGCATTAGGAAAAGCCACCAGATGCTGTAGTTGACCATTACTAACACCTGTGATATTTACCACTTTGTACTGATATGATTGAAGATAGACAGCCGCAAGTGCAGGACCTATTGAACTGCCTACGATTCTCAAAAGGCTTGCTATACCAAGTGATATACCACTACTCTGTCTAGGAGTGTTTAACACTATAATGTTTTGAGCTCCTATGGCAGTAAACGACAATCCCACAGAAAGAATTGCGAGATTGACTGAAAGCATAAACTCACTAGCATGAAACGAGAAGAGTCCAAAGAAGCCAATAGTGCTTATTACAGTACCTATTATTAGAGACTTTGAAGTTCCAACTTTTGATATTATAAAACCTGAAGCAGGTCCAAATACTAGAAGTATTAAAGCAAAAGGCAATTGTACTCTCGTTGTACTAATTGCATCTCCTCCAAAACCAACTGGGGGTGGATTTCCTACTAGTATGGGTATAGTTTGGAAAACTAAAAATAGTGAAAGACCAACAATCAATATCATAATGTAGGCCGGAAAAATACTTCGGTCTAATAATATCTTAAAGTCAATGAGCGGTGATTTGGATCTTCTTTCTATTACAATAAATGATATTAGAGAAATAGCTCCCAAAGCGAAGAAAATCGCGACTTGGAGTACTGAGTAATTAACACCTAATATTTTGTTATTATTACCATCTACTTCCGTCTGCAGAAACGTGAGGGCAAGCAGAAAAGACGTTATAGTGATAGCAAGTGTTATCGCACCTTTTATATCAAGAGAAACTGATCCTTTCACTTTGTTGTCATTTTGACAGGTTTGAAGACTAGTGCTTTTTTTAATTCTCTTTTGTAATCCATCTTTATTAAGAGTATTCTTGTCAACCGAATTTCTGCTACCATCCTCTTTTAAAGTATGATCTGATTCTTCTTGCTCTTGTTCCTGACGTTCGCCTGGCAGCGGTACTGCAATTGAATTTATATTAATGAAACGCCAGACGACTAAAAAAAGACAAATGACGATAGGTATTATCGTAAAAAATGTGGAGTGCCAGCCATAATTCTGTACTAGAAAACCCCCAACAGACAAACCTATTACAGCACCAGCTCCAAACATAGAAGTGATTATGCCCTGACCTATTGCCATTTTTTCTCTTGGAAATCGATCCCTTACAATACTAAACGCGATTGGAAACATCGATATTCCTACTCCTTGTAGCCCTCTAGCAATTAACATAGTTGAGATATCTGTCGAAAATCCAGCTATAGATACACCGGCAGCGTATACTGTCATTATTATAAGTAATATTCTCTTTTTTCCATAAATATCAGACAACTTACCTGCTATTGGAGTCATTACAGCACCAGTTAACAGATAAGTTGTAAGTATCCAAGAAGATGTGCTATATGTAATACCAAATTCTTTGATGAGAGTAGGAATAGCTGGAATGAGCATTGTCTCAGCGTACATGATCATAGCTGCAACCGAACTTAGTATTGCAACTTCCTTCCATGCTTCGCGAGGGATCTTGCTTCCTGAAGGGGGAGGAAATGTTAAAGATTGTGAAGGTACTGGTGATGGTGATGATGATTCATTTGCCTTGTCAGACTTGTGATTTGAATCATCATCTGAAAATGTCATTTGCCTCAACCTAAACAAGCGCTTCTGATATGCCTGCCACGGAGGGATCAGCAACTATAGCACGTATTAAACTCATTTATCTACCCGTATCCTCTAATCTGTCTTCCGAAAGTAATCGTAGGGGCGGTAGTGATGCTGCATATACTGCTGTTCGCTCCTGCAATGACTGCAACATTTTCTTCAAGTTTGTGATCAAGTATTTCTTGCCTTAGTACCTGCTTTCGATTTTTCATTATACCTAATTATAATACCAATTATTGATTTAGCCATTATGCAAGTCAAGCTGTAATTTTGGTATATTTTTTTCAGTATTTGTCCGTTTTTAGCTATTGATGAATTCAAAACAGACATGTAGCCTTCAGACAGCATATTTATTTTAGTTTCAGCTAAAAATATCAAATATAAGCAGTTGTGAGAAAAATATCGAGCATGTGTTACGAATTGTCGAAATATGTATATGCTATCATAAATTATTGTTAATCTATATATTGCAAGAGGCAAGAGTGGACAATATTGATTTACAGATTATAAGATTGCTAGCAAGAGACTGCAGGGTTCCTTACGGAGATATTGCTTCTGCAGTTGGGATATCTACAAGTGCTACAAAAGTTAGGATTAGCAAAATGGTTTCAAACAGACTAATACAAACCTTTGGAGTACTTATAAATCCCATAATATTTGGGTATGAGAAAGAATGTATTTTATGGGTTAAGAATATCGATAAAAGGATTAAAGAACAAGACCTATTCAAAAAGGTAAGTCTTCTAGGAGATATTTTTATCTATGCCAAACAACTAGAAGGGGCAGCTGCATTATTTGTGCTATTTGTCGGGCCAAGAGCAGATAGTAAGCTAGGGGTACTAAGTGATTTATTAAAACCAGCAAAGGTGGAAAGTGTCTTGGGGATGTACAAGCCAATAACTATGAAGTTACATAATTCTGATCTAGAGATCATGAAAAGTTTGCTATCAGATGCTAGAATGCGAGTTGAGGATATCGCTAGAGATACTTCCCTATCTACAAAGACAGTAACAAGAAGATTAGAAAAGATGAGAGAAAATCATATTCTGCAATTTACTATCTCGACTGACTTAACTTCTATGCAATTGACAGGTTTCATAGAATTGCATGTATTAATTCACGTTGATGCATCTTATCATCAAAATATAGTTCAAAGAATGTACAATGAAATGCAAGATTATATACTTCATCCGCCCGATGACCTAGTACAATATCCAATTAATTATTCAATTAACTATAAAAAGGAACTTGTTATTGCATCTTTATGTTGTGCAAATATTTCTACAGCCAACTTGATACTAAGAAGAATAGAATCCTATGAAGGAGTTAATAATGTTGAACCAATAACAATAACTAGCGAAAGTAGAGTTTATCGCGATTGGCTAAAGATCGAGATTGACAAAAGAATAGCAGGTAGTCAAAAGTATTCAACATCATCGTCAGCTACTGCAGCAACAACAACAATAACAGAAGACTGACTGTTTTTTACATCTGCACAGTAAATATCAGTCAAATATTAACAAAACTAGACGAAACCCATCGTCTGACTTGCCTTGTACTTAAATCAATCTTATCTTTATATTGTTACATGACGTCTCGTACAATTTTGGTAACGGGTGCAACAGGGCAACAAGGTGGTTCATTAGCTAAGTTATTGCTTCAAAAGAAACATAAAGTATATGCGCTTACTAGAGGAAGAGATGCTCAATCATCTGCAGCTCAAGATCTAGTGAATAAAGGTGCTAAAATAGTAAAAGGAGACCTTGATGATCCTGATTCAATACGACATGCAGTAAAAGACATAGAATCTATATTTTTAATGGGAACACCGTTTGAGGGTGGAACGGAAGGTGAAACACGTAGAGGAAAACTTGTGGCTGATATAGCTAAAGAGAACAAAGTAGACCACCTAGTCTACAGTTCGGTTGTAAATGCCGATAAAAATACAGGTATTCCTCATTTTGAAAGTAAATATAAAGTTGAGCAACACATTAAAAATCTTAGAATCCCTTATACCATTATTGGTCCCACCTCTTTTATGGAAAACTTGTTTAGTGCAAGACTAGGACTACAGCAGGGTCAACTCGCTTTACCTTTATCTCCATCGACCATTTTACAACAAATTGCTGTTCAAAATATTGCAGAATTCTCAGCTCTGGTGATAGAAAGTCCCAAACGCTTTTTGGGGAAGAGAATAGATATTGCATCTGATGAAGTTACTGGAGAACAAGCTGCCGAAATTTTATCAAATGTATTAGAACACAAGATTAAATATACACCTATTCCAGCACCAAATGAAGATTTGGCTCGTATGTTTGAGTGGTATGAGAAATTAGGAACAGGCATAGACATTACAAGTCTTCACCAAGAGTATCCGACGGTCAATTGGCTTAGTTTTAAAGATTGGGCCAGATCAAAATTAAGATGAGAATACATGACAACACAGGACCCATCTGATTACAACAAGAATGTTGTAGTAGTAACAGGCAGCTCAACTGGAATTGGATATGAAACATCTGTGATGCTGGCAAGAAATGGTTTCCTTACATATGCCACAATGAGGAATCTTAACAAAAGTGAAGGTATAAAATCAATTGCAACTAAAGAAAACTTGCCTATTCATATTAAACAGCTTGATGTAACAGATCATATATCAGTCAAGAATGCAGTAGAGGCAATATCGTCTGAGACAGGGCGTATAGACATCCTAGTAAATAACGCAGGATATGGACTTAACGGTGCCTTTGAGGATCTTGCAATGGATGAGATAAAAGCACAATATGAAACCAATTTATTTGGATTGATAAGAACAACTCAAGCAGTCCTTCCGATTATGAGGAGACAAAAATCAGGAACCATCGTAAATATTAGCTCGGGAGCTGGAAGATTTGGTTTTCCTGGGAGCTCGGCTTATGTTAGCACAAAATTTGCAGTTGAAGGACTAAGCGAATCTATGTCATATGAATTAGAACCATTTGGTATAAAAGTGGTTTTAGTGGAACCAGGAGTCATTAAAACGAATTTTGTGGACGGTATGGTCATTGCAAAGAAATCTCAAGATCCAAAATCTCCATATTCTCAAATAATCCAGAAAATGGTTACTGTCTTAGAAGATATGATGAAAAATGGATCTACTCCTGATCTTGTAGCAAAGGTAGTCCTTAACGCTGTTACAAGTCAAAATCCTAGTCTCAGGTATTTGGCTGGAAATGATGTAGAACAATGGTTGGGCAAAAGAAATACATCTGATGAAGAGTTCTATAAAATGATGAAACAAAATCTGATTGGGCAGAGCACTGCAAGCCATGAAATACAGCAGGATAATAATGAAATGGGGTGAAGAGGCGAAATGGAAAAGGTAAGAAGAAATATGCTAGGAGAAAATATAATGACAGTGAGGCGAGCTATTCAGATTAGTAATACGGGAGATACAAGCAGGGTAGATGAAGTCATTAGTCCAAAGTACTTCGATCATCAATCCCAAGGAGATCCTGTCATATCAAAGCTGCGTGGATCAGAGCAGTTTATTGACATAGTTAAGATGTTGCGAAGTGCATTTGCAGATCTTCATTATGAGGAACAAGAGGTGTTTACAACACACGATAAGGTAGCCGTGGTAACAAGAGTAACTGGCGAACATACAGGAAACTTTTCCATCATCCCCCCGAGTGGAAATAAATTCAATTATCAAGCTGTACACATATTCAGAATTGGTGACGATGGCAAGATCGTCGAACACAAAGCAGTTCGCGACGACCTTCGCTTGATGATGCAGTTAGGAGTCGTAAGTACAAAGCCTCAGTATGAACCACTGTTTCAGAGGTGGAAAGGACTTGATGAGCAGTAAGTAACAAATCCAATATCAGATATTAAACACTACACAATGGAATTTTAATATACCTGGGGTTCCATTTTTTGGAAAAGGTACAATAATTATTAATATTGGTATTCTAGAAACTCCATCACTAGTTCCTTTGCATTTATTGAATATTCATTTACCTGTTCGGTATTTTTCATATATCAAAATATTCCTTTTTCTTACAGTATGTTTTAGTAGTAAGTACTCTTCCTTTGAAAGTGGTTGGACAAGAGAAGATAAGCCTCCTTGGAGATGTTTTAGCAAATATATTAAGCCTGGTTAAGGAGTGAGATTGACACAAGAATCAGTCAAGAGTACTTATCATCATCAGCAATGGTAACAATAAAAGAAGCATAATATATGAAATACTATGTCTCCTGTAGTTTAAGAAAAGATCCATTGTTTTGTGTTTTGAGGTATCATAAATAATTATTAAGAGAAGACTCGAAAGCTTTCGGTCAAATACGCACAATTTAGACAATTTTAGACTGACTGTTTTTTACATCTGCACAGTAAAAATCAGACAAGTATTACAAAAAGTATACTAAAAGTACAGATCTTCCATCACCAATCTTAAATCAATCATTAACTAATTCGTGTATAATGACGAGTAATGTTAAAACTAAAAAAATGATGGTAAAAGTGAGCTTTACCACTGCAGTGATTGGTATATTTATTATTAGCTCATTAATGTTAAACCCAAGCAACAGTGCAATAGGACAACTGCAACCACAACAACAACCACAACAACAACAACAACAACAACCACAAAAACAACCACAACAACAACCACAACCACAACAACAACAACAAGTCTACGCCTTAAATGGCACAACGTTTCATATTGATAATGTGACATTTTCGCACGTTCTGGCAACCGTAAATGGTATTCAAATGCACTACGTAATTGGTGGTCAAGGAAATCCACTAGTCTTGCTGCATGGATTTCCAGAAACATGGTACGAATGGCGACATGTCATGCCCGCTTTGGCTAAAAATTATACTGTTGTAGTACCTGATCTTAGGGGGCTTGGAGATTCTTCAAAACCACTGACAGGATATGATGGCAAGACTACTGCAGAGGATCTAAATCAGTTGATATCTCAATTGGGCTTTAAAAAAATCTTATTGGTAGCACATGATATAGGAGCGCAGACAGCTTTTTCATATGCTGCAACTCATCCAAACAATGTAGGCAAATTAGTAGTAATGGATTATATTTTCCCAGGTTTTCTACCCCCAGTTTTTGGTCAGAATGGTCCTTGGTGGTTTACTTTTCATCAAGTACCTAACCTACCAGAATTTCTCATAGAAGGTAAAGAGCGAGAATATATATCATCGTTTGTCAAAATGTTAGGTTATAATCCATCCGCGATTACAAAGGAAGATCTGGATATATATGCCGAAAAATACTCTGTTCCAGGTGCAATGCGAGATGGATTTGAATACTACAGAGCCTTCCCGCTAGACGCAGTACAAAACAAAGCATTAGTAAACCAATCTAAGCTTCAAGTTCCAGTTCTTTTATTGGAAGCCAACTTCTATCCAGTATTTGGAGGAGCTGTACAAGGCCTTCCTGTAGCTGATGCGGTAAAGGCAATGGCTCAAAATGTTACAGGCATTAAGGTCCCTTTGTCAGGTCACTGGATTCCAGAAGAGCAGCCACAGTTCGTTATAAAACAGCTCGCCAAATTCTTTGGTGGTAGTAGTATTTCTACTAAAACTAGCAAATGACTCCAGCTCATAAGTCTAGTTATGAGCTACATATCAAGTCCGTACCTCTAGGCTCTCTTTTTAATATCCAGTACCTATGAGTGGTAAAACCCAAGATGGCGAGTAGGCTTCAGAAGTTACCGTCGTTGTTAATATCAAGATAAAACCTGATTGTGAGAAAGACTATGACGAATGGCTTGGACGCTTTTTGGTGGTATTAGAAAGCAAAGTACGTCAACTCCATTTAATCTCTGTCCATTTAGCAAGATTCTGTAGCAATTGGCTCACGTATTTTTTTGTGTCCTCATCAACTAGCTTACCATCCGCATCGAATTTGTCCTGTGCTAATGTTACCATGACCTCTGGTCCATTGACTGGATGCATGTTTAGAAAGACAAACATTTGCCGAAGATGGTATTGAGCTCTTGCACCACCGAACTTGCCAATAGATGCGCTCATTATCGCAACTGGTTTACCATCAAATGCATTATCTCCATATGGTCTTGAGGCCCAATCAATTGCATTTTTTAGCACACCTGGTACTGAATAATTATATTCTGGAGTCGCAATTAAAATGCCATCTGAGTCTCTAATCTTAGATTTGAATTCCTTCACCTCGACTGGCATCTCTGCCTCAATATCTTGATTAAATCCAGGAATTCCATCGATATCAAAAATATCTAAATCCACATCTTTTGGCAACAAATCTACTGCGGCTCTCAATAGAGCTTTATTATAAGAACCTGACCTTAAGCTTCCTGCGAAACCAAGGATCTTTACCCTCTTTTCCATATTATTAATAATAAGATTTAGTTTTTAGGTTTTTTGGAGATTTGTTGGACTTGAATTAGGGCTCTATGATACGTTACTAGCAATGAGAAATTTCATAATTCCAATTGGCTAAAAAATTCTATAATCTAATTTTTTTCTGATTATTATAGAAATCCGGAGGGATGGATCTAGAATTTCAGATGGGTCGTAATTGGACATTCTAATTTCTTTATAATAAACTTCAGTTAATTTATATCAAAAGTAATTATTATTATATTAGTTTGTTAACTATTCATAATTTTTTTTGGATATAATATATTGTATATAAGTGATACCAAGTAATACTGAGCATACACTCTGCGGCATCGTTAAGTATCTATGTATATTTTTTCATTCATCTCATAAAAAAAATCCGAGATAACGGCCCAGCCCCACTTTGTCTATAATCTTCTGAATTAACTGTTTTAGCCCGACACCTAGACTAATTTGATTGGCATATTAAATTTTTCCAATAAAGGGAACATTAAACTAATGGCTAACTTTCTGACGTCTGCCGGTACAATTTGTTCAAGTAAAGTGTCCAATCGTCCGGATGGGCTAATTTGTGCGCCAACTTCATCTAACACAGCAAAGTTCTCAATTCCTGCTGAACTTAACGGCCTCTCAATCTTGTTACCACTTATCTCTTCGATTGATTCTTCCGATAGTGGTATTAAATTACTATCACTTCTTCAAGGTTAATATCGGTCATACGATATAATGTATACGTATTAGTATATTTATACATATCGTATATCCAATATTATCAGCTAAGATCCCCAACAAAACACCAAGACCCTACTTCGACACACCAATTATTTTTTTTACATAATTACAAATTTGTAATCCATTTACGATATGAAAGCATGTGAGCATATTACCTACCAGTAACATCCATACTTATATCATAACCAATCGGATATAGAAGTATGAAATCCAAGGCAGCTGAAGGACTTACCGATGGAAGCCAATTCATCGACGTGCTAAAAAGCTGGAATACATTGTATATCGCCGGACTGCTGACATTATTCGCTTCTTTGGCGTTAGGTTCGCCGCTTGTAAGCGCGAATGCTCAGACACCGCATGGTGAAATTGCCCCGTCGCTGACCGTGGAACAGGCCCGTGCGATTGTCGCGCCGCTCTATGAGGCGCTCAATGAGCCGACCAAAAAGGATGTCCCGGCTTTGTTGGCGAATGCAACCAACCCTGACTACCAATCTTGTTCGACCAACTCGGATTGTCTGTCACGTGATCAACTAGCGGGGGTATTCACGGCCTTGGGGAAGATAATCCCAGACCTGCACTGGACCATCAAGGATATCTGGACGTCGGGCAATCGGATAGTGGTTCGAGGTGAGGCCACCGGCACCCCGACGGGCGAGCTGTACGGCGTTAAGCCCACCGGGAAGAGCTTCAAGACGATCTCGATTGACATGTTCACCGTCAAAGACGGCAAGCTAGCGACGGCCTATCACGTGGAGAATTGGATAGCCGCCACGGAGCAGATCAAGTAGAGAGGAAATACCTTTTCCGAGCTAGGTAACGTGACTATTAGTAATTCTTGTGATTATATTATCAGCTGCCGTTAAACAGCAGGTTGCGCTAGTACCAGGAAAGCCATGAACCCGGGTTACCTATACACGACCTATTATATTTATACAAAGGATGCTAAAATAATTCTCATATTTTGTATTTGAATGCTATTTCTGTTCATACCATTCTGAGCACGAGGAATTTTCCATCAGCTGCTGATTATGGTGGGTCAGCAGGATTTCAAGATATAGAGATTTTAAGTGAACAACCCTATATGGATGAGAAAGATGGAAGAAAAATTACAAGTCTGGTAATTCGAGCAGTAACAAATGAATAGTAAACTGTGAATCTCCAATCCGAATGCGGAGGGACTAGTCTGTTTTTTCATATGGTTCCAGGCAAATTATAGGAGCTATACAAATCAACAAATGTCGCTTTTACAATATTGGGTGCCAGACCTTCTTCATATGGCCCTTTTGATATAGCTTTCAGAATACCCCGCTGTACTGATCTTAATCTTTTCTTGTCCACCATGATGTCTTGGGGAATTTCAATCTTCATTTCCATTTTTAATAATACTTCTTTAGTTTTAACCAATAATCGCATATTGAAATCGATATTTAAAAACGTAAGTCTATTCTCGGCTAACCTAAAAAACTGAATAAGATTTATTGGATAATGCCTCAAAAGAACAATGGAAAAGTCAATGAAATTTGATAAAAGAATTTAGAGTTCTAACAGAAAATAACAGTATCGATTCACAAATTCTTATAACATTCTACGCAAGCCATTTTATAGTATGTAGTACACCAAATTACAACGCAACCAGAAACAACTGATGGGCGCTTGATTGTTTCTTGTTCAGCCTCTTCAATCAAAACTCATCCCATCAGTTGTTAATTTTTACTTGCATATATATGATTTCTGTAAGAATATTCTTTCAGAAGGTAACATCAGTAGAAATTTTAGGATTCAAGTAAAAAATAATTTCAGCATTGAGTGATTAGCCTTACTTTAACGCTTATATAACAAATTGACTCAATAATGTTTTTAATGTCTTTTATAGACTTGCAATATGAATCTGTTTTCCCTATTAATATTGATAGAGAAGAGGAGATTGAAGATTATACAAGGTTTAGCTCTAGATTTTTTCTTTTATGTAACTCTTGTTTCTGGTGTGCATCTTTTTTAAGGCACCCATCAATATTCAGCAAATGTCCCCAATGTAGTAAAGGTGAAATTGATTGTATGCCAACTGGGCAGGATGAAAGCTATAATTTAATTACAGTCCTAAGAAAGGAGTTGAGCTCTATTTCTGGACTCAAAACGGCACAATTCTCTAAGAATGAAATATTGCTTATTGTTAAAAAGCTTAACTGTTTCTGACACAAAAGATCACGTAGTTGTAAAATATCCATAAAAACTTATCGCGAAGAGCAACGAATATTTTGGTATCCAGGTCCCCTTAAAAAATAGCATTACCCATTTTATATACGCATTTACATATTAGAATTATGGAATATGAAATTAAACAAGGCTATAATTTTAGTGTCTTCAATCAGTATTCATTTTGCAGATGGTCTGTGGGATTCGGACCTTGCATGTACTACGGTCCTGTTGTTTGGTATTTAGCCTATTCGATTTATTTTTATGTGTTAAGGCGAATCTGGTTAATGATTGCAAAGAAAATTCCTGGAGCATGGCTTTCTCAAATAAGAGATGCTGGACATGGATTGATGTACCGGTATCCTGATAATTTTAGTAGTGATATCTACATTTTTGCAGTTTGTTAGTTAAATATGACTAAAGAAATCTACAGCTCTTTCTATATTAAAATATAAGCCACCGTGGCCGGAGAATCAGAAGAACCATTTACTCCAACTGTCCATCTGCGAGACCTTCAATGTGATAAATGTGGTCATACACAAAAAGCAGCAAGTCTGACCGAATAGGTGCCAATAACAGTTGCAACAATGATAGATGTTAGAATTTAGGCTAGACGTAAAATCAAAGTCTTCGCTTCATTCCCCTTGTTGGCGTAAGATGTCGTGGTATAGTGTGTGATGTATACGATATATTTCATCAACCTTAGATTCAACCATTTTGAGTCCCACAAATAAAGAATTCAGGTCATTGAGGATTGTGTCTTCTTCCTTGACTTTTAACTGATCACGTAATTTTTCTGTATACTCTAAAGAACGTTGTAATTCAGCAAGTGCCTGTTCACCATTGTGAACAACAAGTCGTATATCTTTACCATAAAGAGTCACTTCGAAATCATCAAAATCTGTCATTGTTGTCCACAGATGCTAAAGGAATCTTATTATCCATTGCTTACGGTTTGAGGCAAGTATCGCACCTGCAGACCCTGCACCGACGATGATAAAATTATAGTTAGACATATCAAAACATACCGTTTGTATTGGCGGCTTTGACCGGGTCCGGTACCTCCTGAAGTACATCCCAATGTTCTACCATTTTCCCATCGACATTGAACCTGTAAATATCAACGCCAGCTACACCCCTGTCATAGGGATCATCATTATACAAGTTGACAAAATTTACATGTGCCCATACCCAGTCGCCACCTGCAATAATATGATGTACCACTACACGCAAATTTTTCCGTGCTCCAGTAACACTGTTAAAGAACTCGCCCAACGCTTTAGCCGTGGTAGGAATTATGGGATCATGCTGTATGTAGTCAGGGACCAGATACTTCTCCGTAGCCTGTATAGCATGTTTTTTGTTGATCATTTCATCGTAAAACGCAAGAACGGCCTCTGCGTTACGTTTACTTTTCACATCATGTGAGATAATTAGTGGTTTCATTCTATTTCATTTTATTTTATTTTAGCGAATCCTAATAACTGCGCTTTCATTATATCTAGCTCTTCATCTGATTTTTCACGAACTGCCCGCAGGAACTCTTCTGCATCCTTTCCCACGGGAGCCCTGATAGGAGCTGGTACTTGTTTAGAAATTTTAATTACCCTTGCAGCCGCCTCGGATGCAGGTAAGCCAGAATTTTGCATTTTGTTAAGTGCTGGTACGAATTGGTCAAAATATTTTCCATATAGATTTTTTTGCTCAACTGTCATGTTTTCTGAAACCTTTTTCAATTGAGCGGCAGTCTTAGCCGGACCACCTGTGAGCAGCGAACCAGGCTGCACCATTATAAAATCAATACCGAACGGTTTTAATTCAGTGCGGTAAACATCTGCAAATGCCTCCATTGCTGCTTTTGAAGCACTCGATGGCCCGCTGAATGGAAGTGGAAAACGTCCTGTCATCGATCCAATCTGAACAATCCGACCTTTTGCCAGACGTAATAAGGGCAAAAAAGCCTGGATGGTAGCTAGGCTGCCAAAAACGTTTACTTCAAATTCGCGGCGGACAGCGCTTAGCGATAATAGTTCCATTGGCCCAGGGGTAAGCACACCGGCATTATTTATTAGGAGATCCAACCCGTCCCCCTTAAGCGATTTTCTTACCTGTTCTTCCCAATTGAATACCTGTTCTTCTTTTGTGATGTCGGTAATAGTAAGGCTAATACCGCCACCAGTTGATTGATTTTGAAATTCGGCAGTTTCATTTGCTGACAGGGTCGTACCGAATACCCGATAACCCTCTGCAGAAAACCCGAGTGCCAGTTCCAATCCAAGGCCGCTGCCAGACCCGGTAATCGCCACTGCGTGACTTCTTTTCTTTGCTTGCGTCATGGCCTTGCTCCATCAGAGTGACCGCTTCTCTGCTCACACTTAGATTCTTGTAACCATGAAGGCATTGTCCTTGTGTCAATTCTTGAGAATTTCCAGCACTGAGCCCATACATGTTCTCTCGTACTGTCAGTCAACTTGTATTCTACTCTTGGCGGTATGTCGGGGTAGAGTTCCTTTGAAATAAGTCCTTTATGTTCAAGTTCTAATAACGTCTCGGATAGCACTATACTAGTAATACCAGGCATTATCTTTTTTAGCTCGTTATATCTTACTGTTTCTCTTGTAATAAGGTTCTTCAATATCGGTAATGCCCATTTTCTGCTTAATGCTTCAAGGTACTTACCTTCATCAGCAAATGTTAGCTGTGGGTACGCATAGGCATTTTCAGTAACTTTAGATATTTTAGCAACGCCTTCTATATTGAATTCACCAACTTTTTAACATCTCTGTATATACTTAGTCCATGATTGATTTAGTCTTGTTGCTAGTCAAATGGTGGTTTTAGCATACTTTTTAGGTTATTTGTCCATTATTAGCTGTCCATATGTACAAAATAGACATTCCAATATTCAATAATCTGAGTATCTTTAACTATGGAAAAATATCTGAAGTTTAGGAAATTTGAATTAGTGACAGATTTGTCATTAAACCCTTCGAGCCCGTTCCGATATTAGTGCTTTTGTGAGAGTCCCTCAAATTCCCTTCGCGTTTCTATATGCGCCTCTAAAAGAAGGGTGTATGCTTCAACAAATGGTAATGCGCCTTCTTTTGATAAGCATGGCGCACCTTCCTTTCAATCAAGCATGGCGCACCTTCCTTTCAATCAAGCATGGCGCACCTTCCTTTCAATCAAGCATGGCGCACCTTCCTTTCAATCAAGCATGGCGCACCTTCCTTTCATTTTGACATATGTTATGTATTTAGCATATGTCTAACTCCTAATAAAGGCGCGACTGCGATTTTAAGCTAAATATGGGAGTGTCTGTCAATTGCTTGATTTTGCGACAAAAAGACAGAAACACTGCAAAACTTCCGTCTATATAGCCACATACATGTGCGAATATACCTGATATTTCACCCCTTATCACGAGTTTAGGCCTGTAATTTTATGTGATTTCTCATTTTAACATATGCTACCTGTAATTAGGATATGTGTAACGCCCACAAGCCGACTCCTAATGGCGTTACTGTGATTTTTAGCCAAAAATGAGTCTGCTTTCAAATTCTTGTAGTTTGTATTAATATGACAGAAACGCTGCAAAAGTTCATACAAAGATGCTCTATGTATGTGTGAAATACATGCTAGAACATTTAGTCTGTGAAAATCTGTTAAACCTACACCCTCTATCAATGGTATGTGCCTTCTCATTATATCAAGATATCCTACGCGCATTTACGGTGTGCCTAACACTTGTTTTAAATTTAATTAAGAGTGTAAGAAACAAAAGGATTGCTAGAAAGCAGAGTGAATATAGAACAAGAGAATATCACATTGAAAAACCTACATTTGAATGGGAGTCTACTCTACTCTACCGTACCTAGGAAAAAATATTTCTCAATCTTAAATTGTCCATCATCGTTTGTTTGAGATGAGTATCTGCCGTAAATAATCATTCAGATTTAATTATAATTTGAATTCCATCCGGGTCATTAATCAAGATTTGATTCTTGTTATCCTCCTCTTGTTGCTGTTTCTTTTGCTTCTCAGAAGTAGCTGAATCATAAATTATGGACCTAATTGTGTCAAGTGAGGATCTATCAGGTGTGATAATTTCGAAATACTCTAGTCCTGCTTCACCATAGGTATGAGCCTCCCCGTTCAAACTGTTCAAAGTGTTCACTGCAATGTGGTGATGATATCCGCCTGCAGAAAGGAAGGCGACACCCATCGACCTCCACTTTTCTGTGCCAGTAATGTCTAGCCCTACTTTTTCATGATAAAACCTAATCGACCTTTCAAGGTTTGTGACTTTGAGATGTATATGCCCGATTCTGCCCCCATTATGAAATGTTTCCGGACTCTCTCTTTCTTCTTTGTTAAGTTCCTCTGATACAAGAGCATCCAGATCCAATGGTAAAATGTCCATCATAATATGGCCTTCAGAGTCTCGTTGCCATTCTTTACTGGGTCTATCACGGTAGATTTCTATTCCATTATTTTCAGGATCTGCGAGGTATAATGATTCGGTGATTAAATGGTTAGCCGCTCCTGTTCTTTTGTATCCACCAAATTCATCAAAGCGTACTCCCGAGTCATTAAGTGCCAAATATGTCGAAGCGAGACTTTTTCTATCTGGAACAAGTATAGCAAAATGATATAATCCAGCTGAATGTCGGGATTGATTCTTCGCATTTGGATCAAAATGTATTATTAAAAGTGGCGTTGATTTGTTAGTATGATAGAAATCGCGTTTAAAACCAAGTTCATACACTAGATCACCATTCTTATTAGGATATTTTCTATTTACTTGCAAGCCAACTCTTTCATAAAAGGCTAGTACTTTGTCAATATTTCTAACTCGTAACACAGGAGTCCCGACTCTCATACTGTCGGACATCTTAGGAGTAGCCAATTCGAGACACTGAACTACGAACTAATCATATTATAGATTTACGTCTTTCTTTAGAGGTAACATATGATATTTCTGACGAAAAGCAAAAAGTAACGAAGGTTGAAAGGGATTGCGATTCTTGTATCAAGAAATTGTATGCAAGAGAGCCAGTACTTTAGAAAGTTAAGATAAGATTTAAACCCTATTTTCTTTTTTATCATAAATCTGCTTACCTTGCCAAAGTCCGGTTAGGTATGCGAATAAATCGCCATTGTATGCTGGCCTATCAATCAGTTTTCAGTCTAGTTAGATTTTAGATATTCGAGATGCAAATTTAGGAAAATCATTCATTTTTCCGTCTGCGTTTCGTTACTCTACTCTGGTATATTGGCGTTCAAGGTAAAGGATTCTTTCGTACTGGCCAACCATGAAAACTTAAGGTCTGCCATCACGATTAGAATACCATGAAAAGACTGGAAGGAAAAGTTGCAGTAATAACAGGCGGAACCAGCGGCATAGGTCTTGCCACGGCCCAGCGGTTCGTCGACGAGGGCGCATATGTTTTCATCACAGGTCGCCGCCAAAGCGAGCTTGATGTGGCAGTTAATCAGATCGGCAAAAACGTCACCGGTGTTCAGGGGGACGTCTCAAATCTCGCAGATCTTGACCGGTTGTATGCCACGGTGAAGGAGCAGAAGGGCCGCATCGATATTCTGTTTGCAAACGCCGGGGTTGGCGAATTAGTTCCATTGGGGGAAATTTCCGAAGCGCACTTTGATAAAATATTCAGCGTCAACGTCAAAGGGCTTTTATTCACTGTGCAAAAAGCGCTTCCACTATTTCAGGACGGCGGAGGGGGTTCAATCATTCTAACTGCTTCTGTCGGAGGATCCAAAGGAAACCCGGCGTCAAGTGTTTACGGTGCGTCTAAGGCCGCAGTGCGGTCGTTCGCTCGCACATGGACAGTTGATCTGAGGCAGCGCAAGATCCGAGTCAACGCCATCAGCCCTGGTCCGATCGACACAACCATCTTCAGTACCGCGGTACAGACTGAGGAGGAGAGCAAGCAGGTAAAGGCGAGCCTCGTAGCCAGCGTGCCGATGGGCCGAATGGGAAGCCCTGACGAAATCGCGAAAGCCGCCACATTCCTCGCCTCAGATGACAGCAGTTTCATCACCGGCATCGAACTGTTCGTGGATGGGGGTCGGGCTCAAATATAACGGGGAGGAGAATTACAATGAGCAAACATAATTTATTAGTTAGATCTTGATTTCTTAATAATATTTTATTTTATTATCATTAGTCCGCATATGCGGGCTAATTTGCCTGACCCTGGGAGGCACCTTAGGAGAGAAGTAGAAATACGAATTCATCATTAATGCATTATTTCAATCACCGAAAATCCATTCTGTAGTTCACAGCTAGGCGTCAGGACGCATGACGCTACCGGTTCTAAATTGGGATTCTAAGTGCATTTACTAACCGGAAAGTTTTAAAAGTTTTCTCTTTTTGCGACTTCTTTTCTGCCAGAGTCAAGGATTTACCGTCGTTATTAAAACGTAGCGTTACTATAATCATTGACTACAAATCGTGAAAGTTACTTTTCTAGAATGTCTCTCTTGTTACTAAAACGATAATATGGGTAAATAATACAATAACAGGTTCTGTGCGATTTGAAGCTTGCCGATAAGTGGGGTGAGTTAATTGTCTTGAATAAAGTGGGCCCAAGGGGATTTGAACCTTGCATGTAAAGGGGTTCAAGGAACTTGCGTAATACTTTTCGGCTTATAGTTCGAGCAATATTAATCATCACAGAATCAAAGGAACCCTATTAAATCCTGACGGCAAGCATTTCTTACGCATGTATATTGTATTTTTGTAAAACCGTAACAACATAACCATACGCCGTCAAAGTCCTGGTGATCGCATTCATTATTCTATCTTTTGATAGACCATCGAAGTAAATTATTTCTTGAAAGCCTATGTGACGAATATTCTGCGTTGATTCTGGACTGAAACTCACTACCAAATTCATCCAAATTAATCCTTCGGAAAGTTCCAAAATTACTTTCTTCTTTGTTTCAGGTTTTAATGCATCAAAGTATTTTATTTGTTTTTTGTCAAAGGATAATACTGAATAAATGCTTATTTTATCTTTATACTCGCTAGGCTTGTACACAAAAATGGGTATTTTTACTCCCGAAGGATTTGAAGGTTCAATATTTAACAGAAAAGGGAATTTTCTAGGATCATATTTTTTCTCTTTAATCGCTGTGAACTGTGCGGAATAGTCATTATTGACCCATTTAATTACCTTGTTCATTATTGCTTCTAGTTCAGACATGATTTTCATCTTTGGTTCATATTCCTTACATATTTGTTTCGGCTATCCAATACAGGAGAAAATTCTTTTCTGCTGGATAGATGGCAGATGGCTTTAGCCTCGCAAGTGAGCAGAAAATTATTTATTTCCCTTTTTATCAAAAAAAACAACACTCTTCCTGATGGGAGGAAAAGATTGCCTTTCCCTCGGGCTTTCTCTCGATCCTCCTATCAGCAATTTAAAAGAAAAATTTTTTATTATGGATTGAAGAAAAATATATACGATTTTAAGCTCGTAGACTAAGCCACAACTCGCGGGCATTGGCTTTTAAATTTCTTGGTTTGGTACGCAATGTCTGCCCACAACAAGGGCAACGGAGATTGTTACAATCTAAAAATATTTCACATTCGCTGCATCTTTTCTGGCCTTTGAGATAACGAAATTTACCCTCAGAACTCGAAGCTTTGTATGGAAAGCAAATTCCCTTACACCTCATACTGATCACCAAATATTTAATTCACTACTGATCATATTCTTTTTTGGTCTACTATTTTAGAACGATGCCATGGTCTGGTCCTAACTTTTTGCTTGCAATCCCTACATCGTAAGACCTGTTTTGGATATTTCAGCTCACATGTGGAACAGTAATTAAAAAAATTATAATCAATCCTGCTGGCTACAGGCCTCATTTTTTTGTCTTCATTTATTTGTTGAGTCAACAGATTGTTTAGCAAATGGAAATCACTCTCTGCTAAGTCATATTAGTATTTGATACAGTAACGTTTCTCCTTATCTTCTTTTGTGCATTTTCGAAATGCTTCATTGAAATTGTGAGAGGCACATTTTTACTTTGTATATCAGTTTTCATTTCTACTTCTTTTTTAGCGTCGGTCCGACCGGTTCTGTTAGTTGCAATGTATTCCTTAATCGCTGACATAGCAGCTGCGTTAACGAGCGCGGCTATATCGGCGCCTGAGTATCCTTTTGTAAGTTCAACGAGCTTATCAAGGTCTACACTTTTGTCAACTGGTTTCTTTGCAAGATGTATTTTTAATATCTCTTTTATAGCATCATTATCAGGAAGAGGAATTTCTAGCAGTCGATCAAATCTTCCCGGCCTCAATAATGCTTCATCGATTATGTCGGGCCTATTTGTTGCTCCTATTACCACTACGCCTTTCAGGTCTTCCAGTCCATCCATTTCAGTTAGAAGTTGGCTGACTATTCTCTCACCAACGTGAGAATCACCTCCACCTGTTGACCTTCTGGGTGCAACGGAATCAAGCTCGTCAAAAAACACAACACAAGGACTGGCTTGTCTTGCTTTTCTAAATACCTCTCTGATTCCCTTCTCTGATTCACCGACCCATTTTGAAAGTAGTTCAGGCCCCTTTATACTAATGAAATTGGCCTCTGAATTGGTGGCTACCGCTTTTGCAATCATTGTCTTACCCGTCCCAGGTGCTCCGAATAGAAGTAAACCTTTTGGTGGGATGATGTCGGCCTCTGAAAAGAGATCGGCATGTTTTATAGGCCATTCAATTGCCTCTTTAAGCTCATCCTTCACTGCTTCAAGACCACCTATATCTATCCACTTAACATTGGGACGTTGGACGTAAACTTCTCTAAGTGCACTAGGCTGAACCTCTTTTAGCGCATTTTCAAAATCTTCTGGTGTTATCTTGATCTTATTCAGAGTCTCAATGGGGATTTTGGATTCCTCAAGATTAATTTCTGGCAGTACACTTCTCAATGATCTCATGGCTGCTTCTCTACATACTGATTCGAGATCTGCTCCTACGAAACCATGGGTTATTTTGGCTATTGAATTTAAATTGACATCTTGTGTAAGCGGCATACCTCTAGTATGAATTTCAAGTATCTCCAGCCTTCCAGTCTGGTCGGGTATTCCAATTTCAATTTCCCTGTCGAACCGGCCAGGACGTCTTAGGGCTGGATCCAATGCATCGGGTCGGTTTGTAGCCCCTATTACAACAACCTTACCTCTTGATTCAAGACCATCCAGGAGAGTTAGTAATTGAGAGACCACTCTCTTTTCCACATCACCTGATACCTCTTCTCGTTTAGGTGCAATTGAATCAATCTCGTCGATAAATATAATACTTGGCGAATTTTCTTGTGCTTGTTTAAATGTTTCCCTTAATCGTTCCTCACTCTCTCCATAAAATTTACTCATTATTTCTGGTCCTCCAATGGAGTAAAAGTTGGCATTAGTTTCATTTGCCACGGCCTTGGCCAACAAAGTTTTACCCGTACCAGGTGGGCCGAACAACAACACACCTCTAGGAGCCTCTATCCCGATTCTGTCAAATATTTCTGGATGTCTCATGGGAAGCTCTATCATCTCACGAACCTTTTGAATTTCATTTCTGAGTCCACCTATGTCCTCGTAATTGACCCTTGGAATTGACTTTGTTCCTGCTTTCGGTACTGAGCCTATAACAAAATCTGTATTGGATGTAATAATCGCGGGACCATTTGATGGGATAATTGTGGTAACAATGAATCCGATTTTATGTCCCATCATGTTGATGGGTATAGTATCGCCTTTGGTAACTACATGACCTTCTAACATCTCTGGTAAATATTCTTCCAAACCCACTACGTTAAGGTCCTCTGTTGGAGATAATACGATCTGTTCTACCTTTGCTGCATTTACTTTCCTAACTGATACATTGTCATCTATACCAACACCAAGATTATTACGTGTGTAGCCGTCTATTCGGATCAGTCTTCTGCCAGAATCAGATTGTTGACCGGACCAGAGTAGAACATGAGTCTTTCGCCTATTCCCAGCTATTTCCAGTACATCACCTGTACCTAGCTTCAGATCCTCCATTATCTTCGGATCAATAAGTGCAATCCCTCTGCCAACATATTTTGGATCTGTTTCTGCCACTCTAAGTGATATCTTATCAGGTTTATCGTTACTACCCAAAATTTACCACCTCAAAAATAAAAAAGTGGAGTATTGTTTTCGGACCGGACTATTCTACCTTTATTTCCTTGGCCTTGGCCTTTGGTATTTTTTTCGAATTTATTTTTAATTCTAGTATTCCGTTGGTGTATGTTGCCTTTGCAGTATCAGCATCAAGTTGCTCGTCTACAGGTACCTCTGTATGATACCTTTTGTCGCCTTTCTCCGCGTGGATGGTTATTACTCCCTCAGCTATTTCCAACTTAATATCTTGTTTAGTTATTCCTGGTAGCTCTGCGGTTATAGTTAATGAATTGTCCTTTTCGTCAAAAGATGTATCAACAAGTGGCTCGCGTACAGCACTTTGTTGCATTAATCCCCGAGATGCAGGTTTTGCATTTCCAAATTCTCTTATGCGAGGTCTTCCATCAGGTCCAACAGTTATCTGATACCCGTAGTAGTACGGAAATGTTTCAAATGGAGGATTGGGTTCCCTGACCGTTCGGAACAATCGACTCAGCATCTGCTCGGCGTCTGAAAATTCTTTATCTATTTCTTCAAAAATTTTGTTGCCATACTCCCATGGATTTCTCCACAATGACAAACTCACCTGACAATATGTAATAGGTATTACGATATTTATTTTTTTCGTTATTCCCGGTGTCTTTATGACATTTTGTTCAATTAACACCCGTAGGTTGTTATTATATGTACAGTACCGTTTCAATTACCCAAGCTCTCAGAGATGCTCTGGAATCTAATTGGTTCTATCAATACTCCATTCGGGGATTGCCAACTTGACTGCGTTAGCCATTGATGATTAAGCCTGATGTTGAAAAGAGAATTGCCTGCACGTGTCAGTACTAATAATGTGGTTACCGTACTTGACAGGTTGTACCTTAATCGTGAACAGAAATGAGATCCTGTAAATTTCATCAAACCCCACAATGACCAACCTTTAGGTATGGCTTCTTATATGGAGGAAAGTTAGGTAGTTCTGAACAGTAAATATCACCGCCATCCATTGTTACTCTAAATGGTATATCAGCTTCTGATGAATCTTTAGAATCCAGGGCCCCAGCGTGACATTTGTACAGTAAATACTTCATATGATTCATTATAATACCGGCCCATATCTGCTTGGT
>Ga0207428_10000224_pt1 | contig 78533 bp, 74 predicted proteins | sample RhiMethybrSRZTD1_FD_187600 | JGI IMG/M metagenome (GOLD analysis project Ga0207428, IMG submission 187600) | Populus rhizosphere microbial communities from Tennessee, USA - Rhizosphere MetaG P. TD hybrid SRZTD1 (SPAdes) (version 3) | ecosystem: Host-associated > Plants > Roots > Rhizosphere >... | reverse complement strand
CACGCGAAACGCAAAGTAGTAGCCGATGATGTTGGGACCCGGCAGCAGAATGAGCGCGATCGATCCCATCAGCAGCAACGTGTCGACGACCAGCCAGACCCGGTGTCGTTCGTAATCGCGCTGCAGCATGCGATGAATCAACGTGAGCGTCTGTTCGAAGGTGAGATCCTGCGGATGGAATGCCGCGACGGCGCGCTCGCGCCTGAGATTCCACAACAGCCGCTGCTCCGCGATCCGTTCGGCGACCCAGGCCATGACCCACTCCTGCAGCCGACCAAGGCGGGTGTGCGCACGCGGATAGGACTTGCCGGCGCGTCGACGCTCTTCCGCCTGATGCAGCATCATGGCGAACCGGTATCGAATACGCCCGATGATTCCGCTCGCGCCAGCCTCCGGCTCCGGAGCTTCGACGGGCGCCTCACAGTACAGTTCGTACTGGTCGGGCCCGATCGGAATCACGAACACGTCCATTCAAGGACGATAACAGAGAACTCTGCGACCGCGATTATTGGCGCCGGCGGCGTTGCGGAGGAACGGACCCCAGATTGACCGACATGGCCGGTTTGCCGGCGGCTTCCCACGCGCCGGTTATCATCCCGGCAATGGCCGCAATCGAATCGTTGAGCCGTTGCTCCATCACCGAACGGTTCGCCGCGAAAAACGATTCGTAATACGCATCATCGTAGGCATCGCGATCACCAATGGCATCGCGGTCCGCCTTCAGGAGCGCTGGAACGAGCTGGGTGTCCTGCAGGAGCGCGTCGAACAGGAAGCTGCGCGGATCCCTGATGGGCGCAATCGCCTTCGGCGCAATCGTCAGGCGACCGCTATAGCGTTCAAAGAGGACTGCTTCCCACCGCGAGTGGACGCCCCACTGTTGCGTCAGCTGTCCGTCGTAGTTCGCAACACCGTGCAGCGGCACGTGCCCATCGGACGTGTAGTGCGCCAGCCAGGCCGAAAAGAGAATCACGTCGAGATGAGCGTTGGGACCAAAGCCGCCGCGGCGCGGGTAGGCCTCGAACGCGCGACGCAGCGAACCGTAGACCTCCTCCGCCGTCCATGGGAGCGTGCCCGCGTCGCGCATCCTCGCCGCGCCGAACTTCGCGAGCGCTGTCGTGTAATCGCGTGGCAGCTCGTTGAATGGATACTGTCCGAAACCCGGCGAATCCATGTCGACGAAGTGATGCGGCCGCTCCTCTTCCCATCCCGCGATGATCCACGTGTCGGGATCGATCGCGCGTTCGACCACCTCGGACCGATGCTTCTCGTAGAAGGGCCGCAGCTCGGGCGGCAGCAGAGCGATGGCGCGATCCATCACGAACTTGTGCGCCGAGAAACCCCACGCGTGTGCAGGACGCGGCATCGCCAGCAACAGCAGCAGCATCAGGAGGGACACAGCTCGCATGCGGTCATTATGACCTGATCGAACGGGCGGACCTTATAGTGAATCATGCGAATCGGCGCACACATGTCCGTGGCGGGCGGCGTCTCCAAGGCTGTCGACCGCGCCGTCGTTCACGGATGCGAGGCGCTGCAGATCTTCACGAAAAACGCGAATCAATGGCGCGGCAAGCCACTCGACCCCGCCGAAGTCGCATTGTTCCGGCAGCGCATCGAGCAGGCACGCATCACGCCCGTGGTATCGCACGCAAGTTATCTGATCAACCTCGCGACGACGTTTCCCGTCCTGCGCGAGCAGTCGACCGCCGCGTTCGTCGACGAACTCGATCGCGCGGAGGCGCTGGGGCTGCTCGGCGTCGTCATTCATCCCGGTACGTGCACGGCAGGCCCGGACGACGAGGCATTGGGTCTCATTGCGGATGCGCTTCGTGTGGCGTTCACAGCACGGCCCCGCGGCAAGACGATGGTGCTGCTCGAACACACGGCAGGCCAGGGACGAACGCTCGGTCATCGTTTCGAACATCTGGCGGCGGTGATCAAGCACCTCCGAGGCTCACGGCGTGTCGGCGTATGCCTGGATACGTGTCATCTGGTCGCTGCGGGCTATGACATCACGACCGAGGGAGGCTACCGCGACACGTTCGAACAGTTCGATCGTCTCGTGGGACTGGAGCGCTTGAAGGTCTTCCACGCCAACGATTCGAAGCGGCCATGTGGCAGCCGCGTCGATCGACACGAGCACATCGGTGCGGGATGCATCGGACTGCAGCCGTTCGGACGACTGCTCGCTGATCCACGATTCGCCGCACTCGCGATGTTGATCGAAACGGAGAAGACCCACGGCATCGAGAGGAGGGGCACCATCGTCGCGGACCCGTTGGATGTGAAGAATCTGGAAACGCTTCGCCGCCTGCGGAATGGGAAGAGCTAAGGCCCGCGGACGATCGTGCTCTGTGTGAAGTTGCGAAGTGCGACACCGGGGCCGCCGTTGAACCGCATGTCACCGACGGTCACCCGCGTTCCACCTTCTACGGGCTCAAGTCTCCACAACGGAAATCGCGACCAGATCAGAAACGCTCGTATGTTCGGCGCCTTGCGTGCGACGGCCACAAGCGGATCCGAAGCGTTCTTCGGCACATCGGCTGTGTCGAATCGGATGTTGCGCGGCCGCCAGGTGAACATCCCCGTTTCGTAACGGTCGCCGGCGTCGATGATGATCTGTCGCTGCAACGGCGTCACCGGAATCGGCCCAACCATCAACGCCTGCGGCGGCTGCCCTTCGACCTGCTGCCAGCGGTCGATCATCTCCGCCCGCGCCGCCCGTGCGGCGACGAGCATCGTGAGTACATACGCTGCAGCGACGGCCAACGAGACGCGCGACCAGTTCGGCGCTCGACGGCGAATCGTAAGCGCGACGCCCGTCCCGAGCGTCAGCCAGAGCCACGGATCGACGATGAACAGCACGTCCCCGTAGAACCAGTGCTGGCTGAACGGCATCAGCAACCGAACACCGTAGGTGTTCAACAGGTCCATCAAGACGTGCAGAATCACACCGACGTACGAGAGCAGAAGGAGCTGCATCGGCCTGATGGGAAGTTCGCGCGAGGTTGCCGGACGCCGCGACGCCACAAACAGCACCACGCCGGTGAGCAGCGGCGGGAGCAGTGCATCCGCCAGGATGCCGTGCGTCCAGCCACGCCGGAAGGCAACCGACGGTGTGCCGGTCGCGAAAACCAGCACGTCGATGTCCGGCAGGTTCGACGCGATCATCAGCGTGAGGCTGCCGAAGCGCGTGCGCCGCTTGAGCCCGGCTTCGCCAAGCGCCGCACCAACCAGCGTGTGACAGAGGTTGTCCATCCGCGCGTCAGCTGGTCGCGGCTGGAGCGGTCTCCGCGAAGACGCGTGCTTCGAACACGAGGATACGGGCCCCGGTTCTCCATGCCTCCGGCGGCAACCCTGCTTTTACGCAGGCGTGTTCGAGGAACGTCTCGCGGTCCCACCCGAATTCGGTCGCGACTTGCGGCAGCAGGAGTCCGCGCGATCGTCCCTGCTCGACGATGACGCCATGCTGACCCACGGTGAGTTCGTCAAGCGATGACACGGCACGCTCAGGCGTCAGGAGTGAAATCTCCATCTGCAACAACGGCAATTCGTCTGGTGACACCGGCGGAAAGCGAGGATCGGAATCGGCGAGCGCGCCGCCCAGATAGACGAGCGTGGCACCAAGCGGAGAGCTGGACGACAGCCGGCCGAGGCAACCGCGCAGTTCGTCGCCGTTATGAATTGACACGAACGCGCCGCATCGCAACGCCAGCGGGCCGATGCAGACGACATCCGGTGGACCCCCGCCGACGACACGCGCTTCGAGCGCCTGCCGCGCGATCGAGAGCAGTGGTCTTTCGTCGGCCTCGCTAATCATGTGCAATCACCAGATCGCTGCGGCCATATACCCAACCACGGAGGACTTGTCGCCGCTGACATCTCCCGAGTCACCGTACTTCAACACACGGGCGCGCGTGGCACCGAGTCGCTTTGCGGCGTGGAGCACGGCGACGATCGGACCGCCGCCGCAGGCATGATGCGGTTCACGTTCAAGTGCCTGCATCAGGCCCTCCGGATCCAGGCGCTCGACGACCCGCAACACCACCGCGTCCATCGTCTGGGCGGTCGGCGCGTCCTCGTAGTGTGACAGGTCGCTGCTGGCGACGAGTAGCACGCGGCCAGCCGAGCGATTCGCGATGGCAGACGCGAGCGCATTGCCAAGCGCGAACGCCGTTTCGCGATCCTGATATCCCATCACCATCGGCACGATCGGAACGCCCGGCAGCAGATGCACCAGAAATGGAAGCTGCATCTCCAGCGAATGCTCGCGGCCGTGTGCAAGCGGATGTTCAATGACTTCGCCCGACACCGCCGCGATCTCGCGCGCGAGATCCTCGGCGACCCGAACAGCGCCGAGCGGCGTCTGCCACGCGCCCCTCGGCCAGATCGATACGCCGGTGAAGCCGATGAAATGTGACGGACCGATCAGCACCGCCGCGTCGAAGTGGCCGTGCTGAACCGCGCGATACGCGAACGCGGCAACCGGCCCTGAATACTTCAAGCCGGCGTGCGGCGCCACGATCGCGATCGGCATGTCGCGCTCCTCTACCTGCGCTCGGCCGACGTAGTCATCGACCTCCCGCGCGAGCCGATCGGCGGATCCGGGATACCAGCTTCCTGCCACCGCCGCAGGCCGAGTGTCGGTGGCCATGGGTGTAGCTTACGCAATTCAAAATTCAAAATTCAAAATTCAGACACGGAGCGCTCCGTCGCCACGGTGTGGACTTCGTGCCGACTTCACCCCATAGCATCGCGTCGTTCCTGTTTTGAATTTTCCATTGTGCGTTTTGAATTACGATGACCCCGTGCCGACCACGCTCACCATCGCCGACGTCGAACGCATCGCTGCGCTCGCGCAGCTCGAGCTGACCGACGCGGAGAAGCATCTGTTTACCAAACAGCTTGCTGACATCCTCGCCTACGCCGAGCAAGTGCAGGCCATCGATACCAGCGGTGTCCCTGCAACCGCTTATGTGCATCCCGCACAGCGTACCGAGCGTGAAGACGAGCCACGCCCGTGTCTGCCGGTCGAGGATGCCATGTCCAACGCCCCCGACGCTGCGTCGGATGCCGCCCTGTTTCGCGTGCCGCGGGTCATCGGCGGATGAACCCGCTCGACACGACAGCGACCACACTCGGAAACGACATCGCTGCCGGCCGTGTGTCGGCAGTCGAGGTGTGCCGCGCGGCACTCGATCGCATTGCGACAGTGAACGCGTCGCTCAACGCCTTCAACCTCGTCGCCGCCGATCGCGCCATCGCGCGCGCACAGGAAATCGACCGGCGCCGCGTTGCCGGCGACCCCTCCGGGCCGCTCGCCGGCGTGCCGATCGCGATCAAAGACAACATCGACGTGCGCGGGATGCTGACGACCGCATCGTCGCGGATCCTGAGAGACTTCATCCCGCCATACGACGCCACGGTCGTGCGTCGCCTCGAAGCGGCCGGCGCGGTGATCGTCGGCAAGACCAACTGCGACGAGTTCGCGATGGGATCGTCGAACGAGAATTCTGCATTCGGTCCTGTCCACAATCCATGGGCCCTCGATCGAATTCCGGGCGGGTCGAGCGGCGGCTCGGCGGCCGCCGTGGCCGCACGATGCGCTCCTGTCGCGCTGGGGTCCGACACCGGCGGATCGATTCGTCAGCCGGCCGCGTGCTGTGGTGTCGTCGGCCTGAAGCCTTCGTACGGTCGCGTCTCACGGTACGGTCTGCTGGCCTTTGCGTCCTCGCTCGATCAGATTGGCCCGTTCGGACGAACGGTCGCGGACGCGGCGACGGTGCTGTCGGTTATCGCCGGCGAGGATCCCTGCGATGCAACAACGTCGACGGAATCCGTACCCGACTTTTCGGCGGCGCTGACGGGACGGGTCAACGACATCCGCGTTGGAGTCCCGCGTGCGTTCGTCAGCGAAGGCGTGGACGACCAGGTGCGGCGCGCATACGAAGCGGCTCTCGAGACGCTGCGCGCCGAGGGCGCAACGCTCGTCGATATCGACCTGCCTCACGCGAAATACGCAGTGCCGGTCTACTACCTGGTGTGCACGGCTGAAGCGAGCTCCAACCTCGCGCGTTACGACGGGGTGAAGTACGGCTACCGGTCTTCTGCCGCGAAAGACAGTCTCAAAGAGATGTACAGCCGTACGCGGGATGAAGGCTTTGGGCCGGAGGTGAAGCGGCGAATCATGCTCGGCACCTACGTGCTCAGCGCCGGGTACTACGATGCGTTCTATCTGAAGGCGCTGCAGGTCCGCACATTGCTGAGGCGCGACTACGATCAGGCGTTCGAGCGCGCGGACGTCGTCGCGATGCCGACCATGCCGACGCCTCCCTTTAGGTTGGGAGAAAAGACAGACGATCCATTGCAGATGTATCTCGCTGATGTCTTCACCGTGAGCGCCAACCTCGCCGGGCTCCCGGGTGTCAGCGTGCCGTGCGGCTTCTCGAATGAGGGTCTGCCGATTGGCTTTCAGTTAATGGGCAGGATGTTCGATGAAGCGACGCTCCTTCGCGTAGCGGACGCGTATGAACGCGTTACGGAGTGGCATCGCAAGGCGCCTTCGCTGTAATTACTTGAACCACTCCTTTAGCATCACTGCCAGCTTCTCGTCGTACTCGCCAAGGTGCATCGGCGTGACCGAGACGTAGCCGTTGTTGACCGCCCAGATATCGGTGCCCTGTGGCGCCGCCGCGCCTTCCGTGTACACGCTCCAGTACACCGTTTGATTCGTACCCGGCCGTTTGCCTTCGACGAAACTCTCGACTCCCCCGCGCACCGCTGCCTGTGAAGTGACCTGGTAACCCTTATATCCTCCCGTCGGCATCGGCGGGATGTTCACGTTGAGAAAGGTCTGCGCTGGAAGTCCGCGATCGCGCACGTGACGGACGATGCCGGCGACCTGCTGCGCCGCCGGCGAGAGGTCGCGCGCGACAGCCGGCGTCGCCATGGATGTCGCCACCGCCGGCACTCCTTCGATCACCGCCTGTCGCGCCGCGCCGACCGTGCCGCTCAAATACGCGGATGCGCCAAGGTTGTACGCCGTGTTGATGCCGGTGACGATGAGATCCGGCCGCGGCATCACGATGTTCTTGATTGCAATCTGGATCGTCGTAGCCGGGGTAGCGCTGAGACCGATCGCTGAGAGCCCACCCGTCAGGGTGAGGTCTTCGCGCATGATTGGCGGTGCAGCTGTGAGTGCCTGACTCACGCCGCTTTGATTTTCTATGGGCGCGACGATGATGATTTCACCGAGCGGCCTGAGCGCCTGCGCAAGGACCGGCAACGCCGGCGCACGCACGCCGTCGTCGTTGCTGATCAGAATCCGATAGGACCGCGTCGGCTGCTGGGCGGCGGTGACGGCGAGCAGACACACGGCGGTAAACGCCGTGCAAAACGCTGTGAGCTCAGACGGTCTTGTTCGGAATCTCCGGAACATCGTAGAGCACGAGACCGTGCTTGACTTCTTCCATCGCAATGCGCTCGGCCTTGTGCGGATGCGCTCGATGGATTTCCGGCTCACCCGCCTCGTCGAGACGCGGCAGCGCACCGCGCCGAAGCTGCTTGGCGCGCATCGCGGCGACATCTACGAACAGAAACCGGCTTTCGATGGGAGGGGCTTTCGGGCGCGGCGCCGGCGGCGCGTCGGGTTCAGCGGCTGTTTCGACGAGTGGCTCGTTGTCGTCCATCAAGACCAGAGCCTAGCACACGGGCTGGGGAGGCGGGACGGGCAAGCTAGCCCCCTTCCCGCTTCCCCCTTCACGATTGGGCGATTACGCAGCGACGTCGACGTTAATCGACCGCGGCTTCGCGTCCTCGCGGAACGGCAGCTTCACAGTCAGGAGGCCATTCTTGTAGTCAGCGGCCACCTTCGCGGTGTCGACCGTGTTCGGCAGCGTGAAGGAGCGGTAGAACTGCCCGTAGCTGCGCTCGATCCGACGATAGTGCTCTTCCTTCACTTCGGTGTCGAACTTCTTCTGGCCCTTGAGAACGAGGGTGCCGTTCTCGACCGTGACCTCGATATCCTCACGAGCCATGCCGGGCAGTTCCGCCTTCACCACGAGGTCGTGGTTCTCGGTCTCGAAGATGTCCACGGCGGGATTCCAGCTTCCACGGAAGCCGGTGTCCTCGTCGCGGAGGTACACATCGCCGAAGAGCCGCGCCATGCGGTCCTGCATCGCGGTCAGTTCACGGAACGGGTCAACTTTGACGATTGCCATGTTCGTTTCTCCTTTGGCTCAACATTCAAAGCTTAGGGCTCATGGGACCAAGGCTTGAGCCGTGAGCCTTGAGCCCTGAGCCGCGCGGCGCAGCCGCGGATTACGCGACGACTTCGCCTTCCTTGACGTCGTCGTCCTTCTTCACCGACGCCGCGTTGGCGGCGTTCGCTTCTGACTGCTTGTAGAGCTGCTCGGCCATCGCGTGCGAGGCCTTCTGCAGGTCGTCGCTCGCGCGTTGGATGGCGTCGAGGCTCTCGCCCTTCGCTGCCTCACGCAGCGTGGTGATGGAGCTCTCGATCCGGCTCACGTCCGCCGCGGGCAACCGATCGCGGTTCTCGTTGACCGTCTTCTCCACCGAGTAGGCGAGCGAGTCGGCCATGTTCCGCGCATCGATCAGCTCGCGTCGTGACTTGTCGTCCGCCGCATGCGCTTCGGCGTCCTTCACCATGCGCTCGACGTCACCCTTGGTGAGACCCGAAGAGCCGGCGATCGTGATCTTCTGCTCCTTGCCGGTCGCGACATCTTTCGCCGACACGTTGACGATGCCGTTGGCGTCGATGTCGAATGCGACCTCGATCTGCGGCACGCCGCGCGGCGCAGGCGGCAAACCCACCAGCTGGAAGCGACCGAGCGTGCGATTGTCACGCGCCATCTGACGCTCGCCCTGCAGCACGTGCACCTCGACGTTCGTCTGGTTGTCCGTCGCGGTCGAGAAGATCTCGCTCTTGCGAGTCGGGATCGTCGTATTGCGGGTGATCAACGTCGTCATCACGCCGCCCAGCGTTTCGATGCCGAGCGACAGCGGCGTCACGTCGAGCAGCAGGACATCCTTGACTTCGCCCTTCAGGACGCCGCCCTGGATTGCTGCGCCGACCGCGACCACTTCGTCAGGATTCACGCCCTTGTGGGGCTCCTTGCCGAAGTAATCCTTCACGAGCTGCTGAATCTTCGGGATTCGCGTTGATCCACCGACAAGGACCACCTCGTCGATGTCGGATGGCTTCACGCCCGCGTCGGCCAGCGCCTGCTTGACGGGCTCCATCGAGTGCTGCAGCAGATCGCCGACCAGTTGCTCGAACTTCGAGCGTGTCAACTTCATTTGCAGGTGCTTTGGACCACTCTGATTCGCCGTGATGAACGGCAGGTTGATGTCGGTCTCCAGTACTGTGGAGAGCTCGATCTTCGCTTTCTCCGCCGCTTCTTTCAGGCGCTGCACCGCCATCCGGTCCTTGCCGAGATCGATGCCGTCCGACTTCTTGAACTCCACCACCATCCAGTCGATGACGCGCTGATCGAGATCGTCGCCGCCAAGATGGGTGTCGCCGTTGGTCGCCTTCACTTCGACGACCCCCTCGCCCACCTCGAGGATTGAGATGTCGAAGGTGCCGCCGCCGAAGTCGTACACGGCGATCGTTTCGTCCTTCTTCTTGTCGAGACCGTATGCGAGTGCCGCGGCGGTCGGTTCATTGACGATGCGGAGAACATTGAGTCCGGCAATCTTGCCGGCGTCCTTCGTCGCCTGCCGCTGCGCGTCGTTGAAGTACGCGGGGACCGTGATGACCGCGTCGGTAACCTTCTGACCGAGATAATCCTCAGCTGCGGTCTTCAGTTTCTGGAGAATCATCGCGGAGATCTCAGGCGGCGAGTATGTCTTGCCGCGGACCTCTACCCACGCATCACCGTTACCTGCTTTCGCGACCTGGTACGGCACACGTGAGATCTCCTGCGGGACCTCGCTGTGCTTCCGGCCCATGAAGCGCTTGATCGAAAAAACTGTGTTCTCGGGATTTGTGACGGCTTGGCGCTTAGCCACCTGACCGACCAGACGTTCGCCGTCTTTCGTGAAGCCGACGACGGACGGCGTGGTGCGCCCACCTTCCTGGTTCACGATGACCGCGGGTTCCCCACCTTCCATGACCGCGACGACCGAGTTCGTGGTGCCGAGGTCGATTCCAATGACTTTGCTCATGACGTTTGCTCCGGGAGCCGTGTCGCTCCGAACAAAGTTCATTTTAGCAATATATGAGTGCGTGTCAAGCATTTAATCTTATATAAATAGACTCATATAATGCCTGGGCCATATTTTTCGATGAAATCAGAAGGCTCTTGAAAAGAAGAGGGCCGACGCGGAGCTTGTCCGTCGTAGCCAAGAGGCGAAGGCGGATGCGAACATAGGGCTCGCGCCATGGCGCCATTCACGCGTATCCCTCCTTCTGAAGTCAGCGAACTGGCTGAAGACATCCGCGCAATCTTCGACGAGCTGGCCGCGACGCTGAAGGCCGAACAACGCACGTCGGCGGGTGAATGTCACCCGGCGCTCGATGTGTTCGAAACCGATGAGGCCGTCGAAATCGTCATGGACGCGTCCGGCGTCGCGCCGGAGGCGCTTCGAGTCGTGTTTCGTGCGGGCATCGTCCTCATTGCGGGCGAGAAGGCGCCGCCCGTTACGCGGGCGCCGCAGACATTTCACGTCGTCGAGCGCGAGTTCGGTCGGTTCGCCCGAGGCGTGCGCGTCGACGCCGCTTTCGATCTCCAGGGAGGCCGCGCGGAGATGCGCGAAGGCGAGCTGACCATCGTCCTTCCCAAGCGCGCGGATCGCCGCGGCCGTGCGTACCGCATTCCGATCGAGCCGCACCGAGCCGTATGACGATTCTTTTCATCGGCGACATCGTTGGCCGTCCAGGGCGGGATCTCGTGCAGAAAGGGCTGCGCGCGCTCCTCGAGCATTACGACGTCGATGTGACGATCGCCAACGCGGAAAACGCTGCTGCGGGCTTTGGCCTCACGCGCGATATCGGTGAGACGCTGCTCGATTGGGGCGTCGATGTGATGACGTCCGGCAATCACATTTGGGATAAGAAAGAAGTCCTCGAGTACATCGCAGTTGAGCCGCGGCTGTTGCGCCCCGCGAATTATCCGGCGGGCGTACCGGGGCGCGGTTCCTGTGTTGCGCAGACGCGTGATGGCCGCTCCGTCGGTGTGATCAATGTGATGGGACGCGTGTTCATGGCGCCGCTCGACGATCCATTTGCTGTCGCGCTCCGCGAGATCGACGCGGTGCGGCACCGTGCACGCATCATCGTTGTGGACGTGCACGCCGAGGCCACGAGCGAGAAGATCGCCATGGGTTGGCATCTCGACGGGCGGGTCACCGCGGTCATAGGCACGCACACCCATGTGCAAACCGCCGACGAACGCGTCCTCCCCGGCGGCACGGCGTACCTGACCGATGCCGGGATGACGGGGCCGCACGACTCGATCATCGGCATGGAGAAGGAACCGTCGCTCGCCCGATTCCTGAACGGAATGCCGACGAAGTTCGAGCCGGCCTCCGGCAATCCGCGGCTGAACGGGGCCATCATCGAAGCAGACGACAAGACCGGACGCGCCACCAGGATCACACGTATCAGCTATTCAGCAGAGCAACTTGACGAACTCGCTGTTCGACCTGCCGTTCGAGGAACCGCAGGAGCCTGACGCAGACCGGGATTCGGGGTCCGGGGTCCGGGAGCCGATCGCCCCAGAGCCGCGGCGGGTCTTCTCCGTTTCCCAGCTGACCGATCGCATTCGCTCGCTGCTCGAGGAGCGCTTCTTCGAGATCTGGGTCGAAGGTGAGATCTCCAACTGCTTTGTCGCGAAGACCGGGCACATGTACTTCACCCTGAAAGATACCCAGGCGCAGATCAAGGCGGTGATGTTCCGTTCGGCGATTCGGTATCTCCGCTTCAAGCCGCAGGACGGCCTTCGCGTGGTGGCGCGCGGACGTCTCACCGTCTATGACCCGAAGGGCGAGTATCAAATTGTCTGCGAGCATCTCGAACCCGAAGGGCTCGGTGCGCGACAGCTCGCCTTCGATCAGCTCAAGGAACGGCTGGCTCGCGAAGGATTATTCGATCCGCGACGCAAACGAGCGCTGCCCGCGCTCCCCCGCAAGATTGGTGTCGTGACTTCGCTCGACGGCGCAGCGGTCCGCGACATCATCAAGGTCCTGCGGCGACGCTACGCGAACGCGCACATCGTGATTCGCCCGGCGCGAGTGCAGGGCGAAGGCGCGGCGCTCGACATTGCCCGCGGCATGGCGGCGATCGGCAAGGTCAAAGGCGTAGACGTCGTCATCGTGGGACGAGGCGGCGGATCAATTGAGGACCTGTGGGCGTTCAACGAGGAGGTCGTCGCCCGCGCGATCGCCGGTTGTCCTGTGCCGACGATTTCCGCCGTGGGTCATGAAACAGACATCACCATCGCCGATTTCGTGGCGGACATGCGCGCACCCACGCCCTCAGCGGCGGCAGAAATGGTGGTGGCCCGGAAAGATGATTTCTGCGCCCACATCGACCGGCTCGCTCATCGCGTGAATACGCTGATGCAGGGACGCCTGCACAAGGTGCGGGCGCGGCTTGGAACGATCGAAGCGAAGTCCGGCTACGCCGGTTTTGCGATGAGGATCGCCATGCGCGGCCGCCGCGCGGACGACCTGTCGCATCAATTGCTGCGGGCCCTTCGCGAGCAACTCGCACGCCGGGAGCGCGGATATCAGACACTGCGTCTGACGCTCGAGCGATTCGACGTCCGACGCCGGTTTGGCACCATCCGCACACAGCTCGTCGCCGTTGACGGGCGCCTCCGGTCCTCCGTAGACCGGCAGCTGCATGTGGCGGACGCGCGCCTGCGGGGCGCGGCGGCGCGCCTCGAAAGCCTGAGTCCACTCGCGGTCCTCGCCCGTGGCTATGCGGTCTGCTGGAATGAGGATCGTACCGCGATTATTCGCGATGCCGCCGTCGTCGAGCGAGGCGCGCGCGTGCATGTCAAACTCGAGCGCGGCGAGCTGGACTGCTCCGTCACGGGTCACCACACGACGGAGTCCGGCTCGTAGGACAGCATATGGATTCGACCATCAAGGACTTCGAAGCGGCGATCACCGAGCTCGAGACCATCGTGAAGAAACTGGAAGAGGGCGACCTGCCGCTCGAAACATCGTTGCAGCTCTACGAACGCGGGGTTCAGCTCTCGCGCTTCTGTCACGCGCAGCTCGAGCAGGCTGAGCGGCGCATCGAGATCCTCAATGAACGCGGCGACCTCACGCAGGCACCGGCAAATCTTGGCGCCGATGACACTGCGACAGGCGCATCGTCGCGACCGCAGTCGAAGAATGAGGAGAGCGAGGGCCGGCCGCGGCGATGAACGCCGCGGACGCTCTTCAGCAATACCTCACCGCCCGGCGCACGGCAATTGACGCCGCTCTTCTCGCCGCACTCCCTTCACCGCCATCCTGTCCATCTTCTGTAGCGGACGCGATGCGCTATAGCGTGAGTGCGGGTGGCAAGCGGCTGCGGCCCATCCTGTGTCTCGCCAGCGCCGAAGCGGTCGGCGGTGATTGGCGGCAGGCGATGCCCGCGGCCTGCGCGATCGAGTTCATTCATACGTATTCGCTGATCCACGACGATCTGCCGGCGATGGACAACGACACGCTGCGTCGGGGGCAACCGACGCTGCATGTCATCGCCGGTGAAGCGCTGGCGATTCTGGCGGGAGACGGTCTGCTGACGGAGGCGTTCGCGTTGATGGCGCGCGAACCGAGTGACAGCCATGCGTCGCTGGCGGCGCGCAAGGTGCGCGTCATCGGAATCGTCGCTGCCGGCGCCGGTGCCGCCGGAATGGTCGGCGGCCAGGCGATCGATCTGGCGTGCGTTACGCCGGATGACGCTGGCGCCATGCCACCTCCGCTCGACGGCGATGCGTTGCGCGCCATGCACGCGAGAAAAACGGGGGCGTTGATCCGCGCCTCCGCCTCCGCCGGCGCGGTGATGGGCGGCGGTTCAGATGCGCAGATCGATGCGATCGACCGTGCGGCAGCCGAATTCGGACTGGCGTTCCAGATCATCGACGATGTCCTCGACATCGAGGGCGCATCGGCCGACCTGGGGAAAACTGCCGGTAAGGATGCTGCGGCTGGAAAACCAACCTACCCTGCGCTGTATGGGCTCGAGGCCTCAAAACGGATGGCAGACGAATGTCTCGTCCGCGCGGCCACGGCGCTCAGCGCCGTCCGCCTTGCGGACTCGCGTCTGCTCCAGATCGGCCGCTGGATCGTGGAGCGGTCCAATTAGATTGCGTGTTCGTTTGGATCAGCTCGTCGTTGAACGAGGCCTTGCGCCGACGCGAGAGCGTGCGCGAGCGCTGATCCTGGCGGGACAAGTCGTTGTCGACGGGCAGCCCGAAACGAAAGCCGGCACGCAGGTCGATGCCGCCGCCCACCTCGGACTCATCGCGCCCGATCACCCGTATGTCGGCCGCGGCGGCGTGAAGCTGGCGCACGCCCTCGATACGTTCCACATCGACGTCGAAGGCCGTGAGGCGCTCGACATCGGCGCGTCCACGGGCGGCTTCACCGACGTGCTTCTCAAGCGGGGCGCCGCACGGGTCGTCGCGCTCGACGTCGGTCACGGGCAAATCGACTGGACATTGCGCAACGATCCGCGCGTCGTTGTCATCGAGCATTTCAATGCCCGACATCTGCAGCCGTCCGATCTTCCGGGAGCCGTCGACATCGTGACCATTGACGTCTCCTTCATCTCGCTGCGGCAGATTCTGCCGGTGGTGCCACCCTTGTTACGTCCACAGGGCGATGTCGTGGCGCTCGTCAAACCGCAGTTCGAGGCGGGACGCAGCGAAATCCGCAAAGGCGTGATCCGCGATGCGGCCATCCAGGCGCGAGTCGTCGACGAAGTGTCGGCCGCCGCCCGTGAGGTAGGATTGACGCCGGTAGCCTCGACGACCTCGCCGATCACCGGCGCGAAAGGGAACGTCGAGTTCCTCCTCCACCTCCGCTCATGACCTCGCGCATCCACCGCGTCGGCATCGTGGCCAAGCATGGTCTGGCTGCGGCCGCCGAGCATCTCACGCGCATCGGGATGTGGCTCCGCGAGCGGAAGCTCGACGTCGTGTACGAGACCGAGACCGCGCGGCTTGCGCAACCGGCTGACATGCACGCGACGCGGTCGCGTGAGGACCTGCCCGGCTGTGTTGACTTGATTGTCGTGCTCGGCGGCGACGGGACGCTGCTGGCAATGGCGGATCGCATTGCACAGGCGGGGCGCGATATTCCGATTCTCGGCGTGAACTTCGGGGGACTTGGATTTCTCACGGAACTGCGGATCGATGAGCTCTTCCCGGCACTTGAATCGGTCGTCAAGGGCACGGCCACCTATGACGAGCGTCTGATGCTCTCCGCGACCGCGTCGCTTCGCAACACATCGGACGAAACGCGTGTCGTCCTCAACGACGTTGTCTTCACCAAGGGACCGTTGTCGCGGATGATCGAGTTATCGGTCTCTGTCGACGGGCGCTTCGTCACTCGGGTGAAGGCTGACGGGCTGATTATCGCGAGCGCAACCGGGTCAACGGCGTACAACCTCGCAGCCGGCGGGCCGATTGTGCATCCATCCGTCGACGCGCTGGTGTTGACACCGATCGCGCCTCACACGCTCACCAACCGCCCCGTGGTGATCCCCGGCGATGCCGAAGTTGAAGTGCATGCCCAAACCCCTGGCGGCAGTGACGATGTCTTCGTCACCTACGACGGGCAGTACGGTTATCCCATTCAGCCAGGAGACGTCATTCACGTCCGCAAGGCGAAACAGATGCTGCGGCTGGTCAAGGCACCCGACCGCGGGTACTTCGAGCTCCTGCGCGAGAAGTTGAAATGGGGGGAGCGCTAGCAGCCTTCGCCTGCCGCTGTTGCCTGAAGAAATCAATCTGAAACTTCCGCACGTTTGCGTTGTGTTCGTCGAGCGTCTGAGCGAACACGTGCGAGCCGTCGTTGCGGCTGACAAAGTAGAGGTACGGGGCGTTGGCAGGCGTGAGCGCTGCCTCGAGCGACGCCTTGCCCGGTGAAGCAATTGGGCCGGGCGGAAGGCCGGGGTACTTATAGGTGTTGTACGGCGAGTCCATCGCGAGATCCTCGCGGCGGATGTTCCCGTCGTAGCGATGCGCTTTCAACAACGCGTAGACCACGGTGGGATCGGCCTGCATCGGCATGCCCATCTTCATCCGATTGCGATAGACCGCCGAGACGATCGCGCGCTCCTCTGGCTTTCCCGTTTCCTTCTCGATGAGCGACGCGAGCGTGACCGCTTGCCGCGTCGTCAGACCTGCCGCGGAAGCCCGCGCACGCAGCGTGTCATCGTAGACAGCGAGAAACCGATCGACCATCAGGTCAACAAGGCGCGCTGCAGAAATCTGCCTCGGCAACGAGTATGTTTCCGGAAACAAATATCCTTCGAGGTCGGACGCCTTGTCGTCGAGTTCGCGGATGCGATTCACGTTGCGAGCGGCTACGACGAAGTTGGCACCCTTGCCGAAACCCTGCGACTCGTACAGCTTCGCCATTTCCTCGATGTTCAGGCCTTCGGGAAATGTCAGACGGAGCGTATAGACATCGCCCCGTACGAGCACGTCGAGAACCTCGAGCGGCGTCATCGCGTGGTCGAAGCGGTACTCGCCGGCCTTGAGGCTACGTCCACGTCCGGTCCACCAGAGCGCCGCACGAAACAGTTGCGGGTCTCGGACGATCTGGACCGCCGCAAGTTGCCGGCCGATTTCAGAACTGGAAGCGCCCTGACGAATTGTGACGAACTGTTCTGGTCCGGTGTAGCCCTGGTAAGGTTCGTGAAGCTGCTTCCAGGCAAGCGACCCCACGACTGCAGCCACCGCAGCCAGCAGCACGATGAGGACGACGCCGATCGGCAGGAGTTTACGCACGGCCATCGAGATAATCCTGCAGGATGATTGCCGCTGCCGCCGCGTCCAGTTTTGCCTTCCTTGATCGCCAGTCCTTGTCCCGCAGCGCGAGGCGGCTTTCAGCTTCGCGGCTCGAAAGCCGCTCGTCCTGCAGGGCGACGGGAAGGGATGTCTTCGCGCCCAGCGCCCGTGCGAACTGCTCGACACGCGGAGTCATCTCCGTCGGTGTGCCATCGAGCCGTCGCGGCAAGCCGATGACGATCGCGCCAACTCCGTCCTCTTCTCCGGCGAGGCGAGCGATTTCCCGCACAACGACATCGAGTGCATCACCGTCGAGACCCGCCGATCGCAGCACGCCGAGCGGTCGCGCGAGCGTGCTCGTCGCGTCACTCACCGCGACGCCTATGCGCCGCTCGCCGATATCGAGTCCCACGGTGCGCATCGTGACTCTATACTAGGGCCGGTGAGGCAAGCGAGGCAGGTGAGGCGGACGGGGTGTTGAGGCGAGTAGCGTTCCTCGCACTCGTACTGACGTTCACCTTTGGTCTCTTTCCCGTTGCGCTCTTTCCGCCCTACTCGCTCTCCTCGCCTCACACGCCCTACCCGCCTGACATAGCCGCCCAGGACCGAGGCACCACCGACGCCATGGCGCGCCGCGTCAACGACCGGGTGCGGGCGTTGCAGGCCGAAGCCGATCGTCTTGCGTTGCAGGTCCGAACGCTGCTGGGCGATCTGCGGCAGCTCGAGCTGCAGCGAGACATCGCTGCTGAAAAGGAGAAAGCCGCCGCGGCTGCGGTGATGCAGGCGCAGCTTGCGTTCGAGCAGACCACGGCACGGCTCACCGAACTCGAGCAACAGCGCGTCTCGCAGCTGCCCGATCTCAAGACGCGGCTCGTCGACATTTACAAGCGTGGACGCGGCGGCTACGCGCGGATGGTGTTCGACGTCGACGGCCTCCGCGAATTCGCGCGCGCGATGCGCGCGGTGGCCGCGTTGACCTCGATCAACGAGCAACGCATGGCCGAGCATCGGCGTACGCTCGCTGAGCTGCAGCAGCAGCGCGATGCGATGGAGCAGCGGACACAAGAACTGGAGCAGGCATCGGAGGAAGCGCAGCGCACGCGGTTTGCCGCGCAGCGCGCGGTCGCCGCCAGGGAAGCGCTTATCGCGGAAATCGACCAACGGCGCGACCTCAACGCCCAGCTCGCGGGCGAACTTGGCGTTGCCGCGCAACGCCTGCAGCAGCAGCTCGTGAGTCTGGCGGCCGGTCGCCAGACGGAGCCGGTGGCGATTCCGATTGCGTCCTTTCGGGGTGCGCTGGACTGGCCGTTGGCCGGCAGGGTGAGTGCGGCCTTCGGCTCGCCGGCACGGCCCGGAGGCGCCGCCAGAAACGGCGTGGAAATCAGTGCACCTGAGGGGACACCAGTGGCCGCGGTGCATCCGGGAACGGTCGACTACGCTGATGCCTTCAGCGGCTTTGGAAATCTCGTAATTCTCGATCACGGAGGTAATTACTATTCCCTGTACGGCTACCTGGGGTCAGTCGAAGTTACGCGAGGTCAACACGTAGACGCCGGGACAGAGCTCGGCCGAGTCGGCACGGCACCTGCAGGCCCCGCGGCGTTGTATTTGGAGCTTCGCGTCGACGGCCGTTCCGTTGATCCCATACAATGGCTGAAGCCCCGGTAAACGGCTTAATTTGGGAATTGCAGCTATGACATCGCGCACGCGCCTCTGGGTGCTCCTGATCTCGACCCCCGTGATCGTCTTCGCCATCATCGGCGGCTATCTCGGGCAGGTCATCGCGAAAGACGAGACCTATCAGCACCTGCGCGTGTTCGAAGATGTTGTGTCGCTCGTCCTGAACAACTACGTCGAGGAAGTCGACATCAAGAAGGCGATGAAGGGTGCCATGAATGGCCTCGCCGACAACCTCGACGCCGACAGCGGTTTTCTTCCCGCCACCGTCGTCCCTGCCTATGAAGCGAATCAGCCCGCCGGCCCGGCGGATGTCGGAATCGAAGTGAGCCGGCAGTATTACCTGCGCGTGATTTCCGTTCGCGAGGGATCGCCGGCGGCGAAAGCCGGCATGCGGCCGGGCGACTTCATCCGTGCAATCGATAAGCGGTCGACGAAGGACATTTCGGTCTATGAGGGCGATCGGCTGCTGCACGGCCAGCCCGGCACCAAGGTGTCGCTGCTCGTCATCCGGGGCAACGCCGCCGATCCGCATGACGTCGCACTGACGCGCGAACGCGTCGCCGCGCCGCCCGAGCTGACGTCGAAGATGGCGGATCCCGTGACCGGCTACGTCCACATCCTCGAGTTCTCACGTCGGTCGCCGGTGCAGATTAAGCAGGCGATCGATGCACTCGCGAAGACGGGCGCCACTCGGTACGTGATCGATCTGCGTGGCGCCACGCGTGGCGATCTCGATGATGCGGTTGCCGCGGCACGGCTGTTCGTCAAGAGCGGAACACTCGTGGTGCGCGAGAGCAAGGGAAACAAGGAGACGGTGGCTGCGCAGGCTGGTGACGGCGCGGTCACGGCGCCCGTTGTCCTGCTCGTTGACCAGAGCACCGCTCGCGCAGGTGAGGTGTTTGCTGCGGCGCTCGACGCCAACAAGCGGGCCGAAATGATCGGTGAGCACACGGTTGGCAGCGCCGCGCGCCAGCGACTCGTGAAACTACCCGACGGCAGCGCGATGCTCCTGTCGTACATGCGGTATCTCCTGCCCAACGGTACTGCGATCCATGAAAAGGGTCTGCAGCCCGAAGTGCTCGTCGACGAGCCCGACGTCGAATTCGGCGCGCCCGCGCCGACGACCGACCTCACACTGCAGAAGGCTCTCGAGTACTTCACACAGAAGAAGGCCGCCTAGAACGATCGTCGAGAACGATCATCAAGAACGATCCAAACGGATCGAACGATCCGAACGCTGATGTATACTGACCGTTCGGGTTAAAGCCTGATTTCGCAACAGATAGGCGCGTAGCTCAGTTGGTTAGAGCGCCTCCCTGACACGGAGGAGGTCAGTGGTTCGAGTCCACCCGCGCCTACCAGCCTTCGCTCACGCGTGGCTGCCGAAGCGTGAGCTTCGGCTAGGCAAGCCCCGCGAAGGCTGCCACGCCGTAGCGGCAAAGCCGCGAAGGCGGGCACGCGAAGGCGACCCGCAGTAAATCCCAATGAGCCAGGTCACCATCACACTTCCCGACGGATCGACGCGCAGTGTGTCGTCGGGCACGCCTGTTCGCGACGTGGCGGTCGAGATCTCTGCGGGTCTCGCGAAGGCTGCGTACGCGGCGGTCGTCAACGGCAAGCTGGTAGACCTCTCCTATCCGCTCGAGCAAGATTCCGCCGTCCGCATCGTGACCGACAAGAGTCCCGAGGCGTTGCCGCTGCTGCGCCACAGCACCGCCCACCTGATGGCGGCGGCGGTGACGAACCTGTTTCCCGGCGCGCAGTGCGGCATCGGCCCTGCCACCGACGACGGCTTCTTCTACGACTTCATCGTCGATCGACCGTTCGTCCCTGAGGACCTCGACGCGATCGAACGGAAGATGCGGGAGCTTGCACAGGAGGATCTTCGGTACGAACGGCAGATGTGGCCGCGCGAGGAAGCCAAGGCGTTCTTTGCCACGCGCGGCGAGCCGCTGAAGGTTCAGCTGATTGACGAAAAGACGCAAGGTCAGAAAGAAGTCTCGTGCTACACGATCAAGGACAAGGAGACGTTCATCGATTTCTGCGTCGGTCCGCACGTGCCGAGCACGGGCAAGCTGAAAGCGTTCAAGCTGCTCAGCGCGTCCAACGCGTACTGGAAAGGCGACGCGCGTAACGCGCCGATGCAGCGGATTTACGGCACGGCCTTCGCCTCGGACAAGGATCTGAAGGCCTACCTCACGCAGATCGAGGAGGCGAAGCAGCGCGACCATCGCAAGCTGGGACGGGAACTCGGGCTGTTCACCTTCCATCAGTGGGCACCAGGCGCCGCATTCTGGCTCGATAAGGGAACGACGCTCTACAACACGCTCGCCAATTACATGCGCGAGGTGCTCTTTCCGGCCGGCTACGTCGAGGTGAAGACACCGCTCGTCTACAACAAGGCACTCTGGGAACGCTCCGGTCACTGGGCGCACTACAAAGACAACATGTTCCTCATCGAATCGGAAGGCGAAACGATGAGCGTGAAGCCGATGAACTGCCCGGGGCACTTCCTGACCTACGCGAGCACGACGCACAGCTACCGCGACCTCCCCATCCGGTTCCACGAGCAGACACCACTGCATCGCAACGAAGCATCGGGCGTGTTGTCGGGGCTGACGCGTGTGCGCCAGTTCTCGCAGGACGATGCGCACTGCTTCATCACGCCGGAGCAGATTGGCGAGGAGGTCGAGCGGCTCATTCGTCTCGTTCAACGTGTGTACGGCGACTTCGGGCTGCCGTTCACGGCGAAGCTGTCGACGCGCCCGGAAAAGTTCATGGGCGAGATTGCGACGTGGGATCATGCTGAGGCGCAGCTGAAGGAGGCGCTCGCGCGCGCCAATCTCGACTACACGCTGAACGAAGGCGACGGAGCGTTCTACGGACCGAAGATCGATTTCGACGTCACCGATGCGATCGGGCGCAAGTGGCAATGCGCGACGATTCAGCTCGATTACCAGCAGCCTGAGAACTTCGACCTGAAATACATCGGCGCCGACAATGCCGAGCACCGGCCGGTCGTCATTCATCGTGCAATCTTCGGCAGCTTCGAGCGGTTTATCGCGATCCTGATCGAGCACTATGCGGGCGCATTCCCGCTCTGGCTGGCGCCGGTTCAGGCCATCGTGCTGCCCATTTCCGACCGGCATCAGGCGTACGCGGCGACCGTTCGCGACAAACTTGCAGCCGCCGGGCTTCGCGTGGAGCTCGACGACCGCCAGGAGAAGATTGGCTATAAGATCCGTGAGGCCCAGTTGCAGAAGATCCCCTACATGCTCGTCACGGGGGATCGCGAAGCTGCCGAGGGCACGGTGTCGGTCCGGAGCCGGTCGGCAGGCGATCTCGGCGCGCGATCGATAGACGCATTTGTCGCGGCGGCGAAGGATGAAATCGCGACGAAGTCCCCCGGCTCAGGGCTCAAGGCTCAGGGCTCAGGGACGGAAGCTGTGGCTTGAGCCGTGAGCCTTGAGCCCTAAGCCTTAGGAGGAAGTATCGCTTTCGATCGTTCGCCCCGACGTGACGACCGCGTTCGCACCAACGAACGCATCCGTGTTCGAGAAATTCGCGTGATCGACGAGACCGGGCAGCAGCTGGGGATCATGCCGCCGCCCGCCGCGCTGGCGATTGCCAGGCAGAAGGGGCTCGATCTCGTTGAAATCTCGCCGACCGCGGTACCGCCGGTCTGCCGGATCATGGACTTCGGCAAGTATCAGTACCAGGAGCAGAAGCGCAGCCGCGAAGCCAAGAAACACCAGCGGGTGATCGAGGTCAAGGAGATCAAGTTCCGCCCGAAGGTGGACGAGCACGATTACGACTTCAAGAAGAAGCACATCGAGCGCTTCCTGGCCAATGGCGACAAGGTGAAGGCGACGATCTTCTTCCGCGGCCGTGAGATGGCGCATCCGGAGATTGGCCGCCGCATCCTGGAACGTCTGATCGGCGAACTGGCTGACGTCGCGATTGCGGAAGCGGCGCCGAGGCAGGAAGGTAATCAGATGCACGTCATCCTGAGCCAGCGTGCCGGACGCAAGTCGCAGCCGAAACGCGCGCAGGAAGCCGTCGCGGAACCGGTGACAGAGGAATAGTGATGCCGAAACTGAAGACGCACCGAGGCGCAGCGAAGCGCTTCAAGAAGACAGGTACGGGCAAGATCATGCGCGCGAAGGCGTTCAAGCGCCACATCCTGACGAGCAAGACCACCAAGTCCAAGCGCCACATGCGCGGCACCGAGCAGGTATCGGATGCGGATGCTCGGAAACTCGGGCTGATGCTTCCGTACAAATGACGTAAGGATCCACACAAATGCCGAGAGTAAAACGAGGAACGGTCCGACGCGCGAAGCGGAAGAAGCTGCTCGCGCGCGCGAAAGGTTTTTACCAGACCAAGAGCAAGCTGTATCGCGCGGCGAAGGAGGCGGTCGACACCGCCGGCAAGTACGCCTACGTCGGACGGAAGAACAAGAAACGCGAGTATCGGCGTCTCTGGGTCGTCCGCATCAACGCGGCTGCGCGTGAGAACGGGCTCACCTACTCGCAGTTGATGCGCGGCCTGAAGGCCGCCGGCGTGACGCTCGACCGCAAGATGCTCGCCGACATGGCCGCGACCCAGTCAGCCGCATTCGCGAAAGTGGCGGCGCAGGCCAAGGCTGCGCTCCCCGCCGAAGCTCGCGCCTGATCGCGATGCATGTCCACCGATTCCATTTCAGTCGACCAGCTGCGCGACCGGTTCCGCGCGCAGCTGGCACGCGCCGCGACTGACGCTGATCTCAAAGCCCTTCACGACGAATTCCTGAGCCGCAGGTCCGGCGCCGTTACCGGGCTGATGAAGACGCTCGGTGCGCTGCCGCCCGAGGCACGGCGCGAATTCGGCCAGCTGGTCAACACGCTCAAGACGGACATCGAAACGGCGCTCGACGAAAAGCGAGCCGAATTCGCGTCGACGCGCCGGCCCGCCGGCGCGGTGGATGTCACCCTGCCCGGGCGCAAGCTGCCAATGGGACGCGTGCACCCGCTGATGCGCGTGCGGCGTGAGGTCGAGGACATCTTTTCCCACATGGGTTACGAGATCCTCGAAGGACCGGAAGTCGAAGACGACTTCCACAACTTCGAGGCGCTCAACATGCCCCCGGACCATCCCGCACGCGACATGCAGGACACGCTCTACCTCGATGCGCCGATTACCGGCGGCACGTGGGGCGCGCATCGGGGAAAGATCCCGGAAGCGCAGGTTCGCGCAGCGACGCTCCTCCGCACGCATACCTCGGCGATGCAGATCCGGTACATGAAAACCTTCCCGCCGCCGGTGCGCATCATCGTGCCAGGGCGCGTGTACCGCCGCGACAACCTGGATCTGAGCCACACGCCGATGTTCCAGCAATTCGAGGGGCTCGTCGTCGGCGAAGGCATCACGCTCGCGGATTTGAAGGGGACGCTCGAAGCGATGCTCAGAGCGCTGTTCGGCGACGTGAAGGTTCGGCTGCGCCCGAGCTTCTTTCCGTATACAGAGCCGAGCGCAGAAGTCGACGTCAGCTGCCGCGCATGCGGCGGCTCAGGATGCGGGACGTGCAAGCAGACCGGATGGCTCGAGATCCTGGGCAGCGGCATGGTGCACCCGGCGGTCTTCGAGGCGGTCGGATATGACCCGGAGAAGGTCACCGGATTCGCGTTCGGATTGGGAATGGAGCGCGTCGCGATGCTTAAGTACGGCGTCGACGACATCCGTCTGTTTTACGAGAACGACCTCCGCTTCCTGGAGCAGTTCTCGATATGAAGGTCCTCGTCTCGTGGATGCGCGATTTCGTCGATGTCACCGCATCGCCCGAGGACATTGCGAAGACGATGTCCGTGCGCGGTTTCGCGGTGGAAGGCCTCGAGGATGTTGGTGACGGTGACGCGGTCATCGATTTCGAAGTCACAGGCAATCGCCCCGACTGCATGTGCGTCATCGGTATGGCGCGCGAGGTCGCAACGGCCTACGACCTGCCGATGCGCCGGCTCGTTGCCAAAGGGAAAGACAGCGATGAGGAAACGGGCTCCTCGCTACGACTCGCTTCGCTGAAGGCCGTCGAGAAGGCCGACATCGACGTCGTGATCGAGAACGCCGACCTCTGCCCGCGTTACGCAGGTGCGGTCGCCGACGTCACGGTGGCCCCTTCACCTACGTGGATGCAGGCGCGCCTCAGAGCCGCTGGCGTCCGGCCGATCAGCAACATCGTCGACGTCACCAATTACGTGCTGCTGGAGATGGGCCAGCCGATGCACGCCTTCGACTTCGCGAAGCTGGCTGCCGCCCAGATCCGCGTTCGAACGGCGAAGCCGGGCGAGTACGTCAAGACGCTCGATGGCCAAAAGCGTGAGCTGTCGCCGGACATGCTCGTGATCGCCGACGCGGAGCGCCCCGTCGCGATCGCCGGCGTGATGGGCGGCGCCGATTCGGAAGTGGCGGACGGGACGACCGTCATCGTGCTCGAGAGCGCGTATTTCAATCCGCTGTCGGTGCGGCGGACAAGCCGAAGACTGGCACTGAAGACCGAGGCCAGCATCCGTTTCGAACGCGGAGCGGATCCCCGGCTGCCCGTCACCGCGATGGAACGGGCGTGTGCGCTGCTCGATGCGGTAGGGGCCGGCCGGGCCCGCGGCGTCGTTGTCGATCGCTACCCCGTCCGCATCGAGCCGCGCACGCTCCGGCTGCGTCGCGCGAAGATCGGCGGCGTGCTCGGCCTGGACGTGCCCGATACCGACGTCAGGCGCATCCTCGAGAGTCTCGGATTCACACTGAGAGACGGTGCAGATGCTGGCGTCTGGGTCGTCAACGTCCCCACGCGCCGCGTCGATGTGATGCGCGAGATCGATCTGATCGAGGAAGTCGCACGCCATTACGGTTTCGATCGCTTGCCATCCACGTTCCCGCCGCTCACCACTGCGCCTCCGCCGCTCGACCCGCGCATCGGACGCGCACGCCATCTTCGCAGCGTGATGACGGCCGCGGGATTTTCGGAGGCGATGACCTTCGGCTTCGTCGCCTCGAGCGCGGCAGCGCCGTTTGCGCCGGAAGACGATCTCGTGCCGATTGCGAACCCCCTGTCGGAGAATTTCGCCGTCCTGCGGCCATCGGCGCTCCCAGGGCTCATCGATGCCGTCGCGCATAACCGTCGCCGCGAGCAGCGCGATGTCAGGTTGTTCGAAATCGGTGCGCGCTTTCGGCGGGGCGGCGGCGAGCGCCGTTCGCTTGTCTGTGCATGGACGGGTGCAGCCGTCCCGGAACACTGGAGCGGCGGCGCGCGAGACGTCGATTTCTTCGACCTCAAGGGAGTGGTCGAGCGCGTCGCGGATGCGCTCCGGCTCGACGTCCGCACCGAGGCGCATCACCAAGGCTGGCTCGTACCCGGCCGGTCGGCGGCCGTGATGACTGAGGGCGTTCACATTGGAGTGCTGGGACAGCTTGCGCCCGCGATCGCGGAAGCGCACGGCCTTCCCGTTCAGGACGCGGTCTACGTCGCCGAGATCGACCTCGACGCCGCCGAAGCGACGGCGCCGAAGGAAGAAGCGCGCGTCGAGCCGCTGCCGCGATATCCTTCGGTCACCCGCGACATCTCAATCCTGATCGAGGAAACACTCGCCGCCGACGCCGTTCGCGCAACCGTGCGATCCGCGGCACCTCCGACGCTCGTTCAGATTCGCGAGTTCGATCGGTATCAAGGGAAGGGCGTCCCGGACGGAAAGATCAGCCTCTCACTGCGTCTCACCTTCCGGGCATCTGACAGAACGCTCACCGACGCTGAAGTGCAAAGCGCGATGGATGCCATCGTCGCGGCGCTGAAGGAACAGCACTCGGCGATCCAGCGTTAGAAAAAACAATCAACGTGTTACCATCTTCCCGTTCATTTCCCCACATCAAGAGGATCGGAACGGATGGTGAAGCAGGCGGCGTTGCGTACGGTGGATCTCGAGCCCATCGATCGACTCGAAGAAAAAATCAAGCTGCTCGTCGGAATGCTGGCGCGCCTTCGGTCGGAACAGGCGAAGGCTGCAGATGAAAACGCGCGGCTCGCGCAGGAGATCAACGCGCTGCGCGCCCGGCTTGCCGATTCGGAGCACGCCACGAGTGAGATTGAAACGCTTCGCGGCGAACGCGAGATGATTCGCTCGCGCGTGAGCGATATGCTCGATCAACTGGAACATCTGAGCATCTAATTGAGGATCCAAGATCAGACGTGGGCGTAGTCACGGTCGAAATCGCCGGACAGCGCTATCCGATCCGCAGCGGTCTTGACGAGCGGTACATCACCGAGCTTGCCGCATTCGTCGACCAGAAGATGCGGACGGCGATGAACGCCGCCCCTGAGAGTGATTTGCTCGGTTTGGCAATCCTCGTCGCCCTCAACATCGCAGACGACTATTTCCGAGCCCGGCAGCACCAGTCGCATGCGCGGGGCGAGTTGAACGAGCGGGCGTTGGAGCTGGAGCGTCTCGTCGACGATGTTCTCGCGCAAATGACGGTCAAACAAGCGGTTAACGCGTCTTGACCCACTCCTGATCGCACGTTAAGATCCCCAAGTCCTGCTTTGCTCGTGATGGTTTTCGGAGGCTCGTCTGAGCCAACGTAAAACCCAAGCGAGCCGCGAGGCCGCGTGTTGTGCATGCCTCTGTTGCGAGGAAGCCTGAAGCGCGGCTGATAACAGTGGCTCCACCTGCTTTCGCAGGTTCATTCGACCTCCCCACACGGCAAAGCGGGCACCCTACGCTCCCTGCCCCGCCAAATCGCCCGCGCGAAGGCGGGCCACCGCCCGGGTGCGATGCGACGTGAGTAATCGCACCGTTTCAGACATCGGCGAGCACGCGCTCATTTCTCGCATTACCGCGCGCCTCGCCACGCCGTCCTGGGTCGTCGTCGGCCCGGGCGACGATGCGGCAGTGATTCGGCCGGAGCGCGGCGCGCTCGACGTGCTGACCACCGACGCGCAGGTTGAAGGCGTTCATTTCGACCGACGGTTCGTGCCGCCGGATGCGATCGGGCATCGCGCGCTCGCAGTCAACATCAGCGATCTGGCCGCGATGGGTGCGGCGCCGCGTGCGGCGCTGCTCTCGCTCGTCCTGCCCGACGAACTGGAGGTGGCCTTCGTTGACGCACTTGTTGACGGCTTCATCGCGCTTGCCGGGCGTCATCGCATCGCCGTCATCGGCGGCAACATCACTCGCTCGCCTCGAGTGGGGTCGGAACAGGCACCGGGTCCGTTGATGATCGACGTCACCGCGATTGGATCGGTGAAGCCGCGGCGCATTCTCACTCGCGCCGGCGCCCGTCCTGGCGATGAGGTCTTTGTGACGGGCACGATCGGCGGGGCAGCTGTGGGATTGTATTCGTTACGGGCGAGGGCAGGCGGACCTGAAGATCCGCCGCTACGATCTCCTGCCGGCGTAGAGGCGGACCTTCAGGTCCGCCTGAGCGAGAACGAGCAGAAATACCTCCGGCCCGAGCCGCGCATCCGCGCCGGCCTGCTGCTCGGGCGCACCCGCGCCGCCAGCGCATGCATCGATCTGAGCGACGGGCTTGCGGACGGGCTCCGGCAGATCGCGGGGGCGTCGAGCGTCGGCATCGCCGTCGAAGAAGCGGCGATTCCGATGGCTGACGGGGTCGCGGAGTTTCACGGGACCCGCGGGAACGACGCATTGTGCGCCGCGCTCGCCGGCGGCGACGACTACGAATTGCTGTTCACGGCACGGCCGACGTGGCGCGGCCGCCTGCGGGCGGTGCGGAGACAGGTGGGCGATCTGCCGATAACAAAGATTGGCGTTGTCACCAGTGACAGGCAGGTGATCGTGCGATCGGCAGCCGGCTCTCGCGATCTGCCGCCGGGCTTCGAGCACTTTCGATGAAACGAATTCTTTCACGCCCGAACTCGCCGAGACTCGTGATCATGTTCGTCGTGGTCGGCGTACTGGTGCTGGCCTACGAGGCGACGACCTTCGATCTACTGCCGTGGGGTGCGTCGGGCATCATCAATCCGAGCGCACCGGTTGCAGGCGCACGACTCGACTTCTCGGCCACGGCCTACTGCAAGGGGAAAACGACGGCATCCGGCCTCGAGGTCCGGACGGGGATTGCCGCAGCAGACGACTCCATTCTGCCCGTCGGAAGCGTCGTGAATGTCGCCACTGACAACCCGCGCTACAACGGCGTCTACACCATCATGGATACTGGCCCGCGCGTCCAGGGACGGCTTCTCGACTTGTACATGTGGAGCTGCCACGAAGCGCTGGCGTTCGGCCGCAAGCGGATACAGGTGACTGTCCTGCGGCTTGGATGGAATCCTCAAGCGAGCACACCTGGGGTGATTGACCGCCTGTTCCGACGCCGCGAACGCGCAAAAGCCGACGTTCCACCGGAGGCGCCGCCTCCGCCTGTGGCCGTCGAACCGCCCGTGGAGGTGACATCGGACGTCGTCGGAGAGCAGGGGCCGGGGCCGGCTCCGGCTCCACCAGCGGTGCACCAACTGCCTACGTCTTCGGGTGCTGTTGACTCGACTTCTGGTCCGGCGTCCCTTCCTTGATTTCGACACGGCGGCCGCGCCGCATCGATCCTCCTTTCGGTTGTATTCGTGAATCGTGATTGGTTATCGGTGATTTGCGATTTGTGATTTGTGATTTGCGATTCGTGAGAATCAGAAATCACTCGTCACAAATCACAAATGGTTCGGTGCTACCGAATCGACAGCGGCGAATCGAGCCGGATGCGGATGATCGATCCCGCCGGCAGCTCGATGTCCTTTCCTTCCGTTGCGGCAATCGCGCCGCCCGCGCCGATGACCGCGCCGAGAATCGCACCCTTCAGGCCTCCGAGGATGCCTCCGACGATCGCGCCGGCGCCGGCACCGATGCCAGCCGTCCCGCCTTCCTCACGAATACCGCCGCTCTCGAACACATTGGTTGCCATTCCGCGGAAGGGGTGCGAGCGGCCGCGCACAGTCACCTCATCGAACGAGAGCGTAATGCTCCCCGCGCGATGAAGGCGATCCGCCGGATCCACCGCGGAGACGACGCCACGCACCGTCGATCCTGCAGGGATGAGCACTCTGCCGTTCTGTGTCACGTCCGCAACGGTGGTCGCCTCGAACCGCTGCTCGACTTTGGCCGTTTTCGAGCTCAGCGTGGTTCCGAGTCGGACGTCGAGTTCCTGACCGGACGGGATGACGCCATCCTGAGAACTGTTGACCTCTGTAGGTGTGGTGTTCGCCGTCGTTGTCGGCGCATTGGACGATGGAGGGGTATACACCGGGGCACTTGTGCTCCCGGAGCTTCCACTCGTCGTAGCACCGCAACCGACGGATGTAATCACGCTTGCAAGCGCGAAGATCCTGATTACTCCAGACATGGGCTTCTCTCCTCCTCAAACTGACAGACAGACGCGCGCAGTACCGGGAGATTCAAAGCAACGGAGGTGCCCAGAACAGCCTGGACGCACTTTAATGGTGTGGCTGAGGTATCGCGGTGCTCTTCCGTAAGAGTTCGCGAACCTCGTCATCGCTGGTCTGTTCGAAGTTGAAGTACCACTGGCCGACGGCAGAGAACGGCTCCGGCATCCTGACGCAGATCACTTCGTCGGCGACAGCGGAGAGTTCGGCGCACGTTTGAGGTGCCCCCACGGGTACCGCAACGACCGTGCGCGCCGGGCGACGAGCTCGCACCGCTTGCGCAGCCGCACGCATCGTCGAGCCGGTCGCAAGGCCATCGTCGATCAGGATGACGATCTTGCCCGTGAGATCAGGAACCGGTCGATCATCCCGGTATGCGCGCTCGCGACGCTCGAGCTCTTCCTGCTCCTCACGCGCGATGCGGTCGATCGCCGACTCTGAGATCCCGTACCACTGGACGACGTCGTGGTTGACGACGCGGACGCCGCCCGACGCAATGGCACCCATTGCCAGCTCTCGGTGACCGGGGGTGCCGAGCTTGCGCACAAGAAACACGTCCATCGGAGCGCCGAGAGCGGACGCGACTTCGTGCGCGACGGGCACTCCACCGCGCGGCAACGCCAGCGCGATGACGTCATCCCGGCCGGCGTATTTCATCAAACGCGACGCCAGGACGCGCCCTGCGTGACGCCGATCGGTGAATGCCTCATAGTCATCCATGGCGGCTTTCCCGTCTCGGGTTCATATAACGCGTAAACCAGTCGAGCGCCAGTCGCTGCACCTGCTCCAACGCTCCCCGTTCTTCGAACAGATGCGTCGCGTGCGGCACCACGGCCAACTCCACTGTTGCGCGCATGTTTCGCATCGCTGTCTGATTCAGCTCGATCACCGGCTCATCATCGCCACCCACGATCAGCAGCGTGGGTGTGCGAACACGCGGCAATGCAGCGCCTGCGAGATCAGGCCGGCCGCCGCGCGAAACGACTGCCGAGGCGTTTGTACGGTCAGCGGCGGCGATCAAGGCAGCCGCGGCGCCGGTGCTGGCGCCGAAGTAGCCAATCGGCAGTGCACGAAGAAGGGGATGCGCACCGGCCCAGTCGGTCGCCGCGACGACACGGCGACCAAGGCGCGGAATGTCGAAACGGTACTCGGCGGTCTGGACATCGACCCGCTCTTCGGCTGGCGTGAGCAGATCGAGCAGCAGTGTCGCAAGCTCGCTGCGATTGAGGAACTCGGACACCTGTCGATTTCGGCTGCTGAAGCGGCTGCTGCCGCTGCCATGCGCGAAGATGACGAGCCCGCGTGCGTCTGCGGGAATGTGCAGATCGCCATCGAGCAACTCGGCGCCGTCCGGGATACGAACCGCATCAACGACCGTTCCTTGCTGCACGTTCAGACTCCCGTTGGATACGGTTTCCGGCAAATCGAAGCTCTCACGCGACCCCCGTTCCAGCGGCGTGAGGGCGGACGTCGTGTCGATGTGAATCACCACATCGTACTGGTCGGCCATCCTTGCCCGAAAGTAATGGCTCGAGCCTTCGCTCTCGGGCTCGTAGATTGCGCCGATCGCACGTTCAAGCCTGGGCTCCACGAGCGCGCCGCGTCACGGATGTGGCCAGGACGAAGCGATCGATATCGACGTCGTGAAGCAGACGTTCATGGCTCCCGGACATCGATGGCGTCACACGCCGCCGTTCAGCGGCCTGATCCCATTCTCTCGCGGCGGTCACGGTTCCCGTATGGGTCGTGAAGCCGATCAGGAACACCCGATCGCCCTGGCGTTCGGGCGCAAGCTGGCCGAGGTTCAGTTCTCCCCAGGCGCCCATCTGTGTGGCCCGCGCATCGCCGAGATGGGAATTGTGCGCCCATACGACAGCATCCAGAGCGTCGCGATCCTTCATGGACCCGATCAACGGTGCAAACGGTACTCCCAGTAATGCGGGCTGGGAGTTCGCGTGTCAGGCGCGCCCGACGAGCTCCCTGTCTTTGAACTGCAGCTGATACAGACGGTGATAGATGCCGCGCCGGGCCAGCAGTTCCTGGTGCGTCCCCGACTCACGGACCTCGCCCTTGTGGAGCACGAGGATGCAATCCATGTCCTGAATGGTCGAGAGACGGTGTGCGATCGCAATCGTCGTACGTCCACGCATGACGACCTTCAGCGCGTCGCGGATCAGCAGCTCGGTTTCGGTATCCACGCTTGACGTCGCCTCGTCGAGCACAAGCACGGGTGGATCGAAGGCGAGCGCCCGCGCGAACGAGAGAAGCTGCTTCTGCCCGACGGAGAGCGTCGCACCGCGCTCGGCCACCGGTGTGTCGAGGGCGGACGGCAACCGATCGATGAATCCGCTCGCGTGGACGGCCTCCACTGCGCGTCGTACGGCTTCATCGTCAATCGCCTCGTTGCCGAGACGCACGTTGCCTCCGATCGTCCCCGAGAACAGATGCACGTCTTGCAGCACGAGTCCGAACAAGGAGCGGAGCTGATGCAGGTCCATGTCGCGGATATCGACACCACCGATTGTGATGCGTCCTTCCTGCACGTCGTAGAACCGCAGCAGCAGGCTGACGATCGTCGTCTTGCCGGAACCGGTCGCGCCCACAATGGCGACGCGTCTGCCTGGATCGACGGTGAAGGAGACGTTGCGAAGAACCGGCTCGCCGGAAACGTACGAGAACGTGACGTTTTCGAATGCGATGCGTCCGATCCGGGATCCGGGATTCGGGATTCGGGATTCGACAATCGATGATCCCGACCGGATCTCCACAGAGGTATCCAGCAGCTGAAAGATTCGCTCGGACGACGCCATCGCACCCTGCAGGATGTTGAACTTCTCGGACATGTCGCTGATGGGACGGAAGAAACGCGACGAGTATTGCAGGGAAGCGACTAGCGATCCGAGTGTCAGGATGCCGGCGAGGACCCAACCGCCACCCACCCAGATGATCAACGCCGCCGCCAGCGCACTGATTAGCTCAATGGCCGGATAGAACACGGCGTAGTAGAAGATCGACTTCACGTTGGCATCGCGGTACGTCCGGTCGATCCGATCGAACTCCTCGAAATCGCGCGCCTCGCGTCGGAACAATTGGACCGTCGCCATCCCGGTGATCCGCTCCTGCAGATACGCGTTGATCCGCGCGATCCAGATGCGAACCGTGCGATACGACTCGCGAACATTGCGGCGAAACCATTGCGTGACGACCCAGATGAGCGGCAACACGGAGAAGGCGACGATGGCCAGCCGCCAGTCGAGCCAGATCATCATGGCCATGATGCCGACCAGCGTGAAGAGATCGCCGAACACCGATACGACGCCAGACGTGAAGAGGTCGTTGAGCACGTCCACATCCGTCGTGACACGCGTCATCAGCCGGCCGACGGGATTGCGGTCGTAGAATCGGACGTCAAGCCGCTGCAGGTGGTCGTAGATCTCCATCCGGATGTCGAACATGATCCGCTGGCCGGTCAACTGCAGAATCCACGTCTGCGCGTAATCGAGGACAAACGAACCGGCAAGGGTTGCGAGATAGAACCCGGCAACGAAAGTGAGGCCGTTGAGGTCGCGGGCCGGAATGTAACGGTCGATCACGAGCTTGACGAGATACGGCGGCGCAAGCTCCAGCACCGAGTGGCCGATGATCGCCGCGGTGGCCACCGCCACCTGCAGCTTGTAGGGCCGCAGGTACGTGATGAGCCGGCGCATCAGCCGCGCGTCATACGCTTTCCCGAGTACGTCTTCTTCGTGGATGGACATGGAAACCTGGTGGTTCGCCGTTCTACGTGCTGTGTTCTCGGTTCGTGTTCACTTTCAAAGTTTGATTCCCGTGTTCACGGTTCCGTGTACGGTTCGGGTTCGGTCCCGAACCCGAACCCCGAACGTAGAACCGAACCCCGAATGACGAACCCAGAAGTGAACTCAGAAACTGAAGACGAACTCAACACCGAGAACACCGAAGTGTGAACGGCTGATCTCATGAAGCGGCCAGTTCCTCCTCGAGCAACTGCTTTCTATACAGCTCCGCGTATATCCCGTTGCCCGCAACGAGCTGATCGTGCGTGCCGCGCTCGACAATCGCGCCGTCGTCGAGGACGAGAATTTGATCGGCATTCCGAACAGCTGACACCCGGTGTGAAACGATGATCGCGGTGCGGGAGCGCATCACACCTGCCAGACGCGACAGAATTTCTTCTTCCGTATACGTATCAACCGCCGACAGCGCATCGTCCAGAATGAGAATTTTCGGATCCGTGATGACTGCTCGGGCGATCGCAGTACGCTGCTTCTGTCCTCCTGAGAGCGTGATGCCCCGTTCGCCGACAACCGTGTCGTAACCCTTCGGAAAATCCGCAAGATCCTTGTCAAGGCGCGAGACATGCGCCGCCTGCTCCATCTGCTCGCGCGATGCAGCCGCAACACCAAAAGCAATGTTGTCGGCAATGGATGCGCTGAACAGAAACGGTTCCTGCGGGACGAACCCGATTGCCGTGCGCAGCACGCCGAGCGGCATGTCGCGGATATCGATGCCGTCGATGAAGACGGTGCCGGGGGGCGGATCGTTCAACCGTGGCAGTAGGTTCAGCAGCGTCGATTTTCCCGAACCCGTCGCGCCGACAATCGCCGTCGTCGAGCCCGCAGGCAGCCGTGCGGAAATCCGCTGTAATACGACCGTATCGCCGTACGCGAACGTGAGATTGCGGAATTCGATATCGCCGCGGATCTCGTCGCGTGACGTCACCTGTGGGCTGGCGCCGGCATCGGTAATCGCAGGTTCGGCGGTCAGCACCTCCAGCATTCGTTTCCACGACGCCGTGCCGCGCTGCAGCAGGTTCGTCACCCAGCCGAAGGCAATCATCGGCCATGCCAGCATCATCAGATAGGAGTTGAACGCGACGAGTTCGCCTATCGTCATCCGCCCCGCGATGACCTCGCGGCTGCCAAGCCACAACACGAGAAGAGCCCCGACGCCCATCAACAATCCCATGATGGGGAAGAACGCACCTTCCACGCGGATCAACTTGCGGTTTCGCCGTAAGTACTCCTCGTTCGCCGCGCGGAACCGCTCAATCTCGAAGTCTTCCTGTCGGTACGCACGGACGACCCGAACGCCGGCAAGTGCCTCCTGCGTGACCGCGCTGATGGTCGACAGCTGGTCCTGGATGCGATCGAACCGCCGATGGATGACCGCGCCGAAGAAGTACACCGCGACGGACAGAATCGGGAGCGGAATCAGTGAGATCAACGTCAGCCGCCGATTGAGCGACAGCATCAGGACGATGACCGTGATGAACGTCAGCACGGTGTTCGACAGATACATCACCGCGGGGCCGATCATCATCCGCACCGCGTTCAGGTCGTTGGTCGCGCGCGACATGAGGTCGCCGGTCCGGTTGCGGTGGAAATACGCGGGTTCGAACAACTGCAGCCGGGCGAAGAAGTCGTTGCGAAGGTCGAACTCGATGTCGCGCGACGCGCCGATGATGATGCGCCGCTGAAGGAAACGGAAGATTCCGCCGACCGCGGCGAGCCCGAGCAGGGCGCCGCCATAAAACGCGAGCTTCGCCGCCGTTACGCCGGTAGTGAGGTCGTCAATGGCGTACTTGAGTACCCATGGGCCGGCGAGCGAAATGGCCGTCGTCGCCACAATACAAAGGGACCCGACCGTAAAAGCGGTGCGATAGCGCGCGACATATCCGAGCAACCGCCGGGTGGGCGTCATTTTGCGAGTATGACGTAGAATTTCGGTCCATGCAGGCCCTTTACATCGTGATCCCCGTCGTGGGCATCTTCGTGATTGCCTACCGCTACTACAGCGCGTTCATTGCCGCCAAGGTCATGGCGCTCGACGACGCGCGGGTGACGCCGGCGCACTCGAAGTACGACGGGTCAAATTTCCATCCCATGGGCAGGTGGGTCCTCTTCGGACACCATTTCGCCGCGATTGCGGGTGCGGGGCCGCTCGTCGGTCCGGTGCTTGCGGCGCAGTTCGGCTTCGCGCCGGGCCTCCTCTGGCTCGTGGCGGGCTGCACGCTGTGCGGCGCGGTCCACGATTCGATGTGCCTCTGGGCATCGACCAGACGCGGCGGCAAGTCACTCGCCAACATCGCACGCGCCGAGATCGGGCCGCTGGCGGGAACCGTCGGTGCGCTTGCGATCCTGTTCATCCTCATCGTAGCCCTCGCGGGCCTCGGCATCGCGGTCGTCAACGCGCTCGCTGAAAGTGCGTGGAGCACATTCACCATCGGCGTCACGATACCGATCGGAATGCTCATGGGCTTCCACATGTTCGTCTTCCGCAAGGGACATATCCGGGAGGCGACGATCATCGGCGTGGTGCTGCTGCTCGGGGCTGTCATCTTCGGACGGACATTTGCCGAGTCGTCGTACGGCCATTACCTGGTGCTCACGCGGCATCAGGTGACGGCCGCCATGGCGATCTATGCGCTGGCGGCCTCGATCCTGCCGATGTGGATGCTGCTGACGCCCCGCGGCTATCTGAGCACGTTCATGAAAATTGGCACGATCGCGTTCCTCGCGCTCGGCGTCATCATCGTCAACCCGACGCTCCATGCGCCGGCGTTCTCACAGTTCATTCACGGCGGCGGACCCGTCATTCCTGGCCCGCTGTATCCGTTCGTCTTCATTACCATCGCGTGCGGCGCCGTTTCAGGCTTCCACTCGCTGATCGCCACGGGGACGACGCCGAAGATGGTCGACAAGGAGAGCGATATCCGGCCGATCGGATATGCCGGCATGCTGTGCGAAGGATTCGTCGGCGTAATGGCGCTGATCGCGGCAACCGCGCTGCACCCGGGCGACTACTTCGCGATCAATACGACGGCGCCGGTCTTCGCCAACCTCAACATCCCGATTGTCAATCTTCCAGACCTGCAGGCGGCGGTCGGCGAGAACGTCACCGCTCGGCCCGGCGGGGCGGTCTCACTTGCAGTGGGCATGGCCCAGATCTTTGCGGCACTGCCCGGCATGAAAGGACTGATGGCGTACTGGTATCACTTCGCCATCATGTTCGAGGCGCTCTTCATTCTGACGACCGTTGATTCAGGAACCCGCGTCGGTCGGTTCCTCGTGCAGGAGTTCGGCGGACGTGTGTGGAAGAAGCTGGGCGACGCAGAATGGCTGCCCGGCTCACTCGGCGCCACCGCATTCATGGTGCTGGCGTGGGGTTATTTCATCTGGACCGGCAACATCAATACCATCTGGCCGCTCTTCGGCATCGCCAACCAGCTGCTTGGCGCCGTCGCGCTCGCCGTCGCGACGACCGTCCTCATCAACATGGGACGAACGCGCGTGGCCTGGGTCACGTTCCTCCCGCTCTGTTTCCTGTCGGTGACGACGATGACCGCGGGGTATATGAGCATCAGGGACAATTTCTGGCCGCTGGCGGTGCACACGAACCCCGACCTCCACGTGCAGGGGTACGTCCTGTCGATCAGCACCACGATCATGATGGCGTGCTGCCTGATGATCATGTCCGCTGCGATCTGGCGCTGGATAGCCGTGCTCACCGGACGGATTCCACAGCTGGAGCTCGCCGACGCATAACGGCTAGGGACTTGGGATCGGGGACTAGGGACTGGGGACTGGGGACTCGTAGTAGCTAGTGCCGAGTCCCCAGCCCCCAGTCCCTGATCTGCGATCCTTCACCGACCGATACATCCGTTATGAAAATTCGACCGCTCCTGCTGGCCGCGGCCATGCTCTGCGTCAGCGGGTCTGCGAGCGCGCAAAACTCGCCGGAGAACTTCAGCTTCGAAGCGGGACTGATCTTCTGGAAACCTTCACCAGAGATCGTCATCACCAGCGGCGCGCTCGGCACACCGGTGGATTTCATCAACACGTTCGCCGTCGAGGACAAGCGGTTTCGCTCGTACCGGATCGTGACGAAGGCTGGCAAGCACAAGGCGCGATTCAGCACGGAGCACATCAAGTACGACGCGACGACGACGCTGACGCAGACAATCCGGTTTCAGGGTCAGACCTACACGGTAGGCATCCCGACCACGGCGGAGCTCAACTGGACGTTGAGGCGTATCGGCTACGAATACGATCCGGTTTCCACGCCTCGCGGTTTTGTGGGACTGGTTGCCTATCTGAACTACAACAAGATGAACGCGCAGCTGTCCGCGGCGGACGTGGCAACGCAGATCTTCGAACGGAATATTCCGGTCCCCACCTTCGGCGGCATCGCCCGCGGTTACCTCACACAGTTTTTTTCGGTCACGATGGAGCTGACAGGGTTCAAAGTGAGCCGCTCCTCCGACGTTGGCAAGTTCACCGATCTTGATGTGTACGGAACCTACAACCTGGGACGCAACGCGGGTGTGCAGTATGGTTATCGATCGCTGACGGTCAATTACGCCATCGACGCAGACGAGGGCGATCTGAAGCTGAAGGGCCAGTACTTCGGTCTGCTCGTTCGCTTCTAGCGCGGCTTCACGGCCACAACCAGCACGGAACTTCCGACAGGCATCGGGATGCGGCGTGACAGCGCCGCTTCCATCGCCAACATCCCGGTCAACGTCGCATTGATTGGAGTCGCCGGAACCCGCATCTCCCAATCGTCGCTACCCGCCCCACCCGCCTTACCCGCCCCACCGACCTCACGCGCCGCCCTTCCCGCCAGCCTGACCGCGAGCATCGCGGGGAACAGCGTCGCGAAGAGATACGTGAGGTGCCGAATCTTCAACCCCGCGCCTTCGACGATCGAACGCATCCGTCCAGTCGTATAACGCCGTACCTCGGGCCATGTTCCCGCGTGGCCGCCCCGGAGCAGATCGAGCGCGGCAGCCGTGACGACGAGACCACCACCCGGCTTGATGACTCGCGCGATCTCCTTCATCACATCAGCGTCGTCGCGCACGTACTGCAGCACGTCGAACGAGGTGACGAGATCGAAGCGGCTGGATTGAAACGGAATCGCGGCCATATCGGCGCGTGCCAGACGGAGGCCCGCTGTCCGTGCGTGTGCAAGACCGCCTGGTGTCAGGTCGAAACCGAACGCCGATCCATACGGCCGAAGCAGCGTGGCGAGGTTATGGCCCGTTCCGCAGCCACAATCCAAAAGGTACAGATCGCGCCGACCACCAGCCATCTCCGCAATCGCCGGTGCCACAAACCGACGGAATCCTCGAAACCAGAAATGCGTCGCCTCGACGCGGCTGGTCAGGTCGAGGAGATCGTCCATCGATCAGCGCGTCGTCTTCTTTTTTCCTGAAGCTCGCCGAACAGGAGGCTTGCGCGTAGATTTCGGCTTCGAGGTAACGCGCAACGGACGCGTGGGCGGAGCGTCCTTCAAGCTGCCCGGCACCAGCCGGCCTTCGCCGTACAGCCGCCGGTAGTCTTCGGCTGTACCCAGAATGCGCTTCACGTAGTTCTGAGTTTCCGGGAAGGGAATGTCGTCGATGAATTCGTCCTGCGGCAGCCCGGGACGCTCGCCGAGCCACTCCGCGACGCGACTGTCGCCGGCGTTATAGCTCGCGAGCGCGTAATGGACGCCGCCGAAGCGGTCTATCAGGTCCTTGAAATGGGCCATGCCAAGGCGGATGTTGGTTTCGGGCCGTGTCAACGACGCCGTGGAAAATGGCCGAATCCCTAGCCGTCGAGCGTAGATGCGTCCGGTCGACGGAAGCAGTTGCATCAGACCGTACGCATTGGCGGGGGATCGGACATCGGCGGTGAATGTCGATTCCTGCGCGATGAGCGCCGACATCAGGTAGGGGTCCAGACCCTTCTCCTTCGAATACTTCTCGATGAGGGGCCAGTAGTCGAGTGGGTAAATCACTTCGAGGACGGCGGCGGGCAGCTCGTGGCCACCCGCAACAAGGTACTGAGGATAGGCGCGCTTCATGATGTTGATCGCGCCGCGAAGATGGTCGAAGCGTTCAGGCGCCGTTTCGTTCTGCGCCTGTTCGTGGCGTATCCAGGCAATCGTGGCCTCAATCGGAGGCGAATTGCCCCAGGCGCGCTGCGCGTACTGCAGCTCCTTGAGCGCGGCATCGTATAGCTCGAGCGCCACGAGTTGTCGAACAACCGCGGCGGCCGGGATGGGCGGCGTCGTCGGTGTCGATGCAACGGTGACGGTATCCGAGACCGGCATCACGGTACGTCCCTCGACGATTTTGGCAGTCAGCCGGCCGTAATACGAGTTCCCGTAATCAGCGAGTTCGATGCGGTACCGCTCGTTTGCGATCGTCGCCTCGTCGATCTGATCGTGGGCGCGTCCAGACCAGTACAACCATGCCGGGCGCATATCGGCGCGTGGGAACGTCGAGGAGCCCGCATCGAACGCCTGCGCGGCGTCGGCGAAGCGTCCGTTTCTGTACGCCCACCAGCCGATTTTCCAGTAGGCGCGCTCGGCGTACCGGCCGTCAGGGAAACGGCGAACGAGCTCCCGGAACACGCCATCCGCCGCCGTATCGTCATCGACGATCACGTAATGCGATGCGAGGTTGTTCAGCGTTTCCAGAGCCCAGCTGCTGTCGGGGAACTCGTCGACGAGGGCGCGAGCCTCGAGCACATACGCCACGTGGTCGCCGAGCGCACGTGTCGCTGTCAGATAAAAAAAGCGTGCCTCCGCCTTGCGCGAGGCGTTCCCCAGAAACGGCATCAACGCGTCGCGTGATGCGCGAAACCGATCGAGGTAGTAGTCGCACTCGGCGAGGCGAAGCGCAATCAGTTCCTTGTCGTCGCCTGACGCGAGGCCTGCGAGCGGTGCAAACCCGGCTCGCGCCTGCGCCCAGCGCCGGGCGTTGAAGATGCGTTCGGCTCGCGCGAGTTCCAGCTTGAATCTGTCAGAGAACGTTGCTTCGTCGAGACGCGCGAGCAGACTCTGCGCGTCGAGCGCCTGCAGGCTCAGCGGCGACTCGTAATACACCTTGCGATATGCATCGATCGCCTTGCTGCGGTCACCAGCCGCTTCGGCGGCGCGACCAAGTTTCAGCCAGACATCTTCTGGCGACGTCAGGAATTTTTCCTTGCTCAAGTCCTCGAGTGCGTCGACCGCATTGCGTGCGTTCTGCCGCGCCACGTCGAACTCCGCGCGCTTCATTGGAATCGCTTCATCGAAGAGATAACCGTGCTGCCCCGCTGCGGACGCCTCGATCCGGTCGAGGAGCTCGGCGGCTTCGGCGACGCGATTCAATCCGGCGAGGGCGAGAGCACGGTAATAGAGCGCGTACGAGGCGAGCGGAGTGCCAGACAAATCGGCCGAGGTCAGCAGTGGAAGTCCCGCGGCAAAATCGCCTCCGTCGATCAGACGCGCGGCGCGCGCAAATTTTTCGGCTGGCGATTCGCTGCGGCCGGCGCCGGTGCGCGGAAAAGATTCGGGCACGTACCAGAAATCGGTGGGACGCGAGGGAACAGCTGGATGGACGGTCGGCGCGAGCCTGAGCGTCCGCACGGGACTGGTCGCAACCGACGCGTCGAGGTTCTCAGATTGCTGCGCGCGCGGCCCGCTGCCGGCGACTACGCCCACGGCAATCGCCACCAACGCGACGGAATGGAACGACCGGCAACGCATACACCACTTCATGGGGAACCCCTGACGACCTCCTGCTCGCCGCTGCCGGCGTGCGCCAACGGCCCGGGCGCAGCGGCGAATGCGCGCGCCGCGGGGCGCTGCAGCGGTAATCCGACGGCCTGCTGCACCGTCATCGCCTCGATCACCCGGCTCGCGTGGCGGCTGAGGACTTCCAGTATCGCAGGCCATCGGGCTTCTGACGAGAGGATGCCACGATTTCCCTGCGCATCGGCGTAGAGCACCCCAACGACGTCTCCCCCAACATGTACCGGGAGAGCCATCGCATGGCGCTCGCCTGCGTCGCCCGCGAACGGCGGTAGCGAAGGGCTGTCGGTCGCGTCAGCGGGCCGCGAGCACGCCACGCCGCTTCCAACCACCACACCCGCCAGGCCGGCTTCTTCCAGGCCAAGATCAATCGACTTGGCCGGCGGCGTACCGGGAGAAAACCCGGCGAGTCTCCAACCGGTCAGCCGATTACCTTTCACGATCAGCATCGCCGCTCGATCGGCTTCGTCAGCGGCGCACTGCACGAGGCGCTCCAGCACCTCTGACAAGCCACCAGCTTCGTCGATTGCGCGGACTGCCTTACCGAGACGCGTGGCCCGATCGACTTCCTCACGGGTGATGCTCTCGCCGCGTTCGAGTGCTTCGGCCAGCTTTCGCTGGTGTGCCGCGTCGGCGGCTGCCAATCTTGCTGCAAACGCCTGTTCCGCTTCCGCCGCCACGGCGTTGAGGGCCTGCTCTGCTTCCGTTGCGGCAATTCTTCGCACACGTTCCGCTTCGGCAGCGGCCGCCTGGCGAACGGCCTCGACGTCACTCCGCGCCCGCGCAACATCCTGTTCCGCCCTGGCTCGAGCAAGCTCGGCTTCGGCGCGCGCGGTCGCGGCGTCGGCCTGCGCCTGCTCCACGCCCAGTCGCCATTTGCCGACTTCATCCCGGGCGTTCGCAGCGTCGGCCTTCAGTCTCTCGTTTTCGTCCCTGGCCTGAGCCGCATCAGCCGTCAATCGCTCGTGCTCATCCCTCGCGCGCGCTGCGTCGGTTCTGAATTTCTCGCTCTCGTCCCTGGCGCTGGCTGCATCGGCCTTGAGTCGCTCGGTCTCGTGTCTGGCGCTGGCGACGTCGGCCGTCAATCGCTCGCTCTCATGTCTGGCACTCGATGCGTCAGCCTTGAGTTTCTCGTGCTCGTCCTTCGCGCTCACGGCAGCGGCCTTCAACATCTCGCTCTCCGCTCTCGCGTTGGCGGCGTCGATCCTGAGCTGCTCGATGTACTCCCTGGCGCTGGCCACGTCGGCCTTGAGTCCCTCGTTCTGGTCCCTGAGGCCCGCTCCATCGGCCTTCAGTCTCGCGTTCTCGTCTCTGGCGCTGGTTGTCTCGGCGCAGAGTCTCTCGTTCTCATGTCTGGCGTTGGCTGCCTGGGCTTTCAGCTCTTCGTTCTCCATGAGAGCCCGCCCAATTTCGTCCTTCGCCTTTTCGACTTCGGCATGCGCGTGACGACGTGCGGCATCGATCTGTTGCTGCGCCTGAGCCCTCAGCTCTTCGAGCCCGGTCCGAAGCGCACCAATCTGGATGTCGGCGGCGCGTTTCAGTTCCTCGCCGTGCTTTTGTGCCGCCGCGCGAATTTGACCGAGCTGCCCTTCCGCTTCCTTGCGGATCTCCGCGGCGACCTTCTGAGACGCGGCCGCGACCGCTCGTTGCTGCTCCTCTGCGGCCGCACGCAGGACCTGCTGCGCAAAATTGTGCAACTCGGCTTCGAGATGCTGGCGCAGGCTGGCCGCCGCGCCGTCAATCGCCGAGCGGATCTGATCGTCGAAAGCCACTGATGTGGGTCAACCGATTATACGGTCAGTCACGCTAAATACCTGTAACAGTTAAGCTTCTACTTGTTGCCAGAAATGACGATGCCCCTCGGGGCAGACGCGGGAACAAGGCGAAGACACCGGCACGATTACAGGTATCGTCCAATCACGCGACGGACTTTCACTTCCCGGGTGTAATCGTCAGGGAAAAGGACCGCGGCTACAGTGCGAGGGATCTATTTCTAACGGCCGACGCTGGTCACAGGTTGGAACGCCGACGTGCGATTCGATGCGTCGTGGAACTGCACGTGTCGTATCGCCCCGGCCAGCACGAAGATTCGGGTGTTGTTCGAAGTACTGTCGAGCGGCGAGACGAAAAAGCCTGGCGCATTCTGGCTGTAGCCGAGCGTCGCACCCCGAAGCACCTCTCCGTCGACGAAAGTGACCGTGACCCGTCTGCCGCGCGCAGATGAATCATCGGCGTCCGGCCTCGAAAGGTGGTCTGGGTTCCCCGCGAAGTCCTGCACGAAGAAGACGGCTTTGAGGTGCGCGAACGGAATCGTGATGCGCGATTCGTCTGGACCATTGGGGTCGTTGCAGAGCTCCAGCGAACCACGCGTGGGCTGGAGGTCGCGGCCGTAACCCTTCAAAAGGCGGCCGTCGAGATAGTGGACGACCAGCTTGTTCCATCCACGCAGTTCCGGTACGTCGCGTTGGACATCGACGTTAGGAGCGGGCTCCCCATTGGACCGCTCGCGGGATAACGCGAGATCCTTACTGACCGCAAGCAACTGCGCGCCGGCCTCGAGCAACTTCAGGTGCCACGCTTCGAGGGCACAGTCCCGCGGAAACTCGACGACGAGGCACTCCGGCGCATCGATCCCTTCAGTCGGCACGCGGAAGTACACGGCATCGTTCCGAATGAGCGATGCCTGGCTCGCATCGACCATCCGCACCATGAGCGAAGGCACCGAGCGATGGAGTCTGGTGATTATTTCCGGAACCATTGCCGCCGGGTCCGCCGCATCGTCAAGCGACGTGGTGATCACGCGAAGTAGGCGGCCCATTTCGTTGATGAATGGTGCGGCCGATTGACGATTGCGGTTGGACTCGATCATCGCCAGCGTTGATTCGAGCGCCCGTAGGCCCGCTGCGCTCAGAACCGATGCGCCCGCGCGGGTTGATTCCGCCATTCGCTTCAAAGCGAAATTCAGCTTCGCGTACTCGCTGACCGGGTTGACCTCGACGTCGTGTTGAACAACGCCGGCGATCTCCTCGAAGTCGAACGGACGCTTAAACGCCACGGCGCCACGATACGTGGCATGCGGCGACAGCGAAGCGAGGCGGCATCGCAACACCCGGGCTGGCACCGGCCATGTCCGGTCGCCCGCAGCCAGCTCGATCACCACGGTACTGCCAGGCTGCGGCGGATAGCTCGTCGTCTCGATCTGCGCACCGCCGACGGATAAGTCGATCAACGACACGTCAGGGCCGTACTTGATCCGCGCGTGGCGCAACCACGACAGCTCAGCAACAGTCAGGCGGCGATGTGCACGCCGCTCCGTTGCCTGGTCGCCGACGGTCTCCCGTTCGTCAGCTGTCCAAGGAGTTGCGAGCTGGAGTTGTGGGCGTGCGGCTGCCGGTTCGACCATCCGTTTTGCCCGGCAGCACAGCAATTAGGACTCCAGCGACAGCTCGCCATTGAAGTTGTTGACACTAAGCGACTTCGTGGCAGCGTCTGGACGTCATCCGACCTCAAGTGTTCCGTTTTCGAACTTTCGGGTGCTCCGTTTTGAGAAAGCCAGGAGACACGGCTCCAGCATCCTGCGAACTCTTGGGTGCGATGCCTTCTTGGCGTCGGCATCGATGCACTGAAACGGCTGAGGTCTTGTCGAAAAAACTTGCGTATCGATGAGCTCGGATCGATATTGAAGTCCCCCAGGCGCACCGATAACCGAAATGGTTCAAGCAAGGTCCGCCATGGCTTCTAGTATCTCCGGCCCGATCCGCCGCAGGCCGTACCTCCAGCAATGGGTTCCATTCACCGTGCTCGTCCTCGGCTGTGTGCTGACCGCCACCGCGGTGACGACGATCGCGACGCGGCAGGAAGTGGCAACGGCGAACGCATTCCGCGCCGACACGCTCGCCGTCCAGCGCGTCACACAGGTGCAGCTCGACACCGTCGTCGCCGTGACGCACGCGGCAGCAGCGTTGCTCGCGGCCAGCCCGGAGATCAACTTCAGGGAATTTCGCGCCTTCGTCTCAGGACTGCAGTTGCGCGAGCGGTACGTCGGCGTCGACGGGATCGGGTTTGCGCCTCGTGTCGCGTCCGGCAGCCTTCGTACGTTTGTCCGTTCGATATCGCTCGACGGAATGGCGAACCTGAAGGTCCGGCCGGACGGCAACCGCGGGGAATATTTTCCTGCGGCGTTGCTCGAGCCGCGTGACGAAGACAATTCGAGCACCATCGGGTTCGATCTCGGGTCGGAACCCGAACAGCTCGACGCGATGCATCGCGCGCGCGATTCGGATCTGCCCGCCGTCACCGAGCTGCTTGAACCCAATCCGGCCGCTGGCCGCAGTGGACGTGAGTTCGTCCTGTACCTGCCGATTTACCGTCGCGGTGAACCGATCGACTCGATTGAAGAGCGGCGCCGCGCGCTCGTCGGATTTGTATTCAGCCGTCTGAGCCCGGAGGTGATCTTCAGCGACAGCATTGCGGCGGCAACCGTGCGTTACCTCGACATCGCGATCTACGACAGCAGCAAAGACGCCGACGCGCTCCTCGTCAGCTCGGGGGAAGGGAAAGGGGGCGTCCAGTCGAGTGCGACGCTCACCATCGGGGGCCGACAGTGGCTTCTCGTCGCGAGCTCCCGTCAGTCCAACATGGCGGCGCTGCCACCGGAAGCGCAGCGGACGTTCGTCGTCGGAGCGCTCGTGTCGCTGCTCCTGTTTGCGCTGATGCGTGCGCAGGTACGCGCCTGGCAGACCACCGAACGGCATGCCATGGAGCTCCGCGCCGCCGACCGGGCGAAGGACGAATTCCTCGCGGTGCTGTCACACGAGCTGCGAACACCGCTGAACGTCGTGCTGGGATGGCTCTCGATGCTGCGCAACGGCAGCGTCCGCGAGGAGCGGTATGTACACGCGCTCGACATCATCGATCGCAACGCGCGGACGCAGGCGCAGTTGATCGACGACCTGCTCGAAGTGTCGCGCATCCTCATGGGCAAGATGCGCCTCGACAAACAGCCATTGTCGGTGGTGCCGGCGATCACCGCGGTCGTCGAATCGCTTCGCCCCGCTGCGGAAGCGAAGGACGTCGCGCTGCACGGCCTCGATGCCACGGCCGCTGGCACATTCATCATTGCCGCGGATGCTGGCCGGTTCGCACAGATCATCACGAACCTTGTCGCCAACGGCGTCAAGTTCACGTTGCCGGGCGGAGCGGTCTGGGTGAATGTCGAGGCCGAAGGCGAGGAGGTCAAGATTTCCGTCCGCGATACGGGCATCGGCATCGATCCCGAATTTCTGCCGTACGTCTTCGACCGGTTCCGTCAGGCCGACGCCTCACCGACGCGTTCTCACAGCGGCCTCGGAATGGGCCTCGCGATCGTCCGCGACCTGGTCCGCCTGCATGGCGGCCGTATCGACGTCTTCAGCGGCGGGCTCAATCAGGGCGCGGTGTTTGTCATCACGCTGCCGCTGATGCCGGTGGACGGCACGCCGGAGGGCGGCGCCGAGCTCGCCCTCGTCGGCACGTAGCGGCCGCCGCCGCGCCAACCCCGAAACGGCTCAGCGCGTACAATAAGAAAGTACGCCGGAGGAGCGTCCGGCGCGTAGCTGTCGAGGGGGCGAATTTGGCTTCGACGGGAGTGCGAGATCGCGGGATGCATGCCGAGCACCATTAACTCGTAAATCTGATGGAACATCCGTTAACTGCGGATTCTCAGTACGCTCTCGCTGCTTAATTAAGCAGTGACGTTCGCCTTGACCTCGCCTGGTGGTTGAGGGTCGAACGCCATCAAGCAGGCTGGTGGCCACGCGGCGCCTCGGCGCGTGGCCGCGAGATGTTTCCGAGGCTAAGGCCTGGTGGTACTTAGCCGTTTCCACACGCCGGGCATGAAAATCACGAAGCGGATACGCATGTAGAGTCCTTCGACGCCGTACTTTCGGACGCGGGTTCGACTCCCGCCGCCTCCACCAACTTTCCTCAGGAAATCCGCGAAATCACCCCTGATTTCCCGCCGCCTCTACTATTTCTCCACGGCCGCTATCGGGTCGTGGTCCGTCCAACAGCCGAATCGCCGCATCGAGTGCCGCTGGACTGAGATGCATGTAGCGCTGCGTCGTCATCAAATCCTGATGCCCCGCGAGTTCCTGAATCGCCTTCGCAGGTGCCCCGCGCATCGCCAGATGCGAACAGAACTGAGCCCGCCGCCTTGGCCGCCGTTGTCGGATTGGACAATAGCGTCGCCACGCAGTCTGCCCGCGGAAATTGGTCGGTCCAGAAGCTGTGACGGAATGCGACGGACGCCCAATATTGCGATTTGCTTAGGGAAACGTCACGCGCGTGAGCACTAAAACTCCGCCTGCAGACGAACCGCTAAGCTGCGTGGCGGTCCAACCGCGGTGCCCGAGAACAGACCCGCGAAGTTGATAAGTTCAGAAGGTTTGTCAGGTTGAGAACGTCAGCCTGCATGCGAAGGCGCGGACTACCCGGCTTATTGATAACGAGATAGCTCGCCGCAGCATCGATGGACGCAGAGGGCCGAACCCGGCCCGCCTCGAGCTCCACTCGATCGACGATGCGGCGCTCGTACTGAGCGACGACCGTGTCGAGATCACCCACGAACTCCACTGGAAGGCCGCTCCCGTACGATGCGGCCACTGCCAACCACGCGCGTGGAGACATTTGATGGTTCAACCGTCCGCACTCGAGGAGCGTGGTTCGTGCTGCTGTTCGCGTGTGCCTGCGCGTCGCCGTCAGTCTTACGGCTTCGACGTGATTACGCGACTGCTCGACGGGCATCTGTCCCTCGAAAAATGACAGAAAGTAGGTTCGACGCTACGCTGTGATGCGGTGAACGCTCCATCGGCCGCTCTCGCCGCCGAGTACTCGGCCAAAGCCGACGCGTACATCGAACACTGGCTGCCGGTGATCGGACCGATGGCGCTCCCGCTGCTCGACCATTTGCCACTTGCGTCGGCTCAACACATCCTCGACATTGGCACAGGAACCGGCGCGCTGCTGCCGCACCTCGCCGCGCGCGCACCCGCGGCGCGGATCGTCGGCATCGATCCCGCCCTTGGCATGCTGCAAGCCGCATGGCGGCAGGGCCATCGGGGGCTCATTGGCATGGATGCGCAGTGGCTCGCCTTGAAATCGGATCTCTTCGATGTTGGCACCCTGGTGTTCATGCTGTTTCACGTCCCGGATCCACTTGCCGCGCTGCGTGAAGTGCGGCGCGTGATGCGAAGCGGAGGTGTCGTGGGCATCGTCACGTGGGGCCAAGACGAGGGCATGCCGGGGCTGAAAATCTGGAAAGAAGAACTCGACAGGATGGGCGCGGCACCTGATCCGCGAGATCCAATCGTGATGCAACAGCAGCGCATGGACACCGCGGATAAGCTCGCGGCTCTGCTCCTGCCGGCGGGCCTCCTCATCGATCGAACGTGGTCACAAGTGTTTGAGTCGCACTGGACGATCGATGAGATTGTCGCGACACAACGCGGATGCGGGCTCACAGCACGTCGCATCGGAAGTCTCTCCGCACCGGATGCGGCGGAGTGCGAAGCACGCGTACGTCGTCGGCTTACCGAACTCGGATCCGGCGGCGCCCTGATCCACCGACCAGAAATTCTATTCGCTACCGCGATCTCTGCTTGGCCGTGAAGTCGGCGAATCAATCTGCATCCGTCCTGCGGTCTATCGCGAGAATCCAATACCGACGGATGCGATCGTTTTCGACGCATCGCCGCCATTGAAGGTTTTCGTTGTCTCGCCTAGCCGCTGAAACTCGACGCCACCGTGCACGTTCACCGATTTGCCACGGGTGCTGCGAATGATCGGCACCGTAACTACGCCCGCAACGCTCACGAAACCGAAACGATGATCATTGCCGGCCAGTTCGTAGTAGTTCCCAAGGCTCAGGCCTACTTTGACTGGAACCGCTACGCTGATTCGTCGAATCGCGTGCCCGGGTGTCGCGCCGACCTCGAGGTACTTTCCAGCTTTGAATCCGCCATCCAACTGGCCAATTCCAGGTTCCGTGTCCAGCTCGAACGCTGCGAGTGCGTACGGCATCAGCGCAAGTCCAACGACGGGGCGTTCAACAACGGCGGCAACGGACAGTTCCTTCACGGTCGTGAACATCTCGTTTGGGCTTCGATACAATGTAAACGTCGTGTTCAGCGTGGCGGCGTTGTTGAATCCTAAAGAGAGTGTGGTGTAGACGTCCGACTCATACCACCGTTTGCCGCTCGGGCCATCGGAGCCTGTCCAGCCGCTGTGAAGGCTGTTCCACGTGCCGACCGACGCACGCGCGAGGGTCAGCCCGCTGTCTCCACTGTGCAGCCGCACTCCGACTTCGGCGGACGGCCACGTGATAAGTCCTGTGTCATCCTGCCTAACGCCTCGAAACAGATAGGCGTTGTGAAAATCGAGATTGAAAGGAACGGATACGAGATCGTCCGACACTTGCGTCTGTTGGGCGCGTGCCGGCGTCGAGATGAGCATCAACGCAGCCGCGAAAATGGTCAGACGGACAGGTTGCACGCGAAGAATTGAAGCCATGAGTCCATTCCTCCTGAAGCCATTCGTGCCGGTGAATTGGACGATCACTGCGCTACGCCAACAAAGCCGTGCGTGCGACCCGCGGCGTCAACGAAGTGGCCGACGACGTCCCCGCGATCATTGATGCCAAAGATCCGTGTGACCGACGCGCCCGGCACGTCGACCCGTGTGAAGCTCCGGCCGTCGTACTGGAACCCGTGAATGACTCCTGCCGCATCCGTGTAGATACCAACGACCACGCGAGACGGGTTCACATCCCAAGCCGCCGTTGAAAGCGCACCCGGGACTTCCAGCCTCGAGAATGACGAACCCTCCATGACATACGCTTTGCCGCGACCGTCCATGTCCGTAAACAGCCCGACGATGTACTCACCATCAGGCGTCGCGCCGTTGTGCATCGACATGGCCATGTCAATGGCGGCGAACCCACGACGGAACTGCATCCCATGCATCGACCCCATCGTGTCGTTGTCGTGATAGCAGCCGAGGATCGTGCCGTCCGCGAGAATCCGCTGGGGAATCGTGTTGAGATGTCCAGGGTAGTCGACCGCGAGAAGACCGCCCCTGCGGGTAAGCAGAAAGCCATGTTGCGGGATGCCGCCCGTGTCTCCTGGGCGCTGATAAGTACCGACGATGTCGCCGGCGTCATTGATCCCTCGCGCGAATGACGCTTGGGCGCCGGGAAAGTCGATGGTCCGGAACTGTGACCCGCTGCGCAGGAAGCCATGCTGCCGTCCGGCGGCGTCGAGGAAGGTACCAACGATGTCGCCCTGGTGATTGATTCCCTGGGCGTTGGTGGTCGTCGCCCCGGGGACATCGAAGACGGTAAACACGAGGCCGGCGCCTTTGACTGTGGCGACAAGCGTGCTGGCGAGCAAAACCGTCAGCGCAATCCGTACAACTACCCTCATATCCCCTCCTTCTCGATGTTTCCCGGACTCCGGAAGTATCCGGAGATAGTTGCCGCGAGTCTTTAAGAACCGATTAGAGTTCGCTTGGTTTTCAGTCCAGGCGTGTTCAGCCCACAGATTGAGAGTCGTTTTTAGACGCATTTCTTCCGGCTGAACCTGCCGATTCCTCACCCTGTCGCGCTGGAATGCGCCTGGGAGGGCGCGCACTATAGATCGCGGAAACCGCGCAGGAATTACCTCACCGGTCTCGGAGATCGCGGCGCACGGAGGTGTGATCGGAGGAGGGGAGAAGCGAGCCCTTACCGTCGCAATCGGACTTGGAAGAGGTCAGTGTGGAAATCCGCCTTCGTGTAGACGTAGGTTGCCGGATCCGACGCGATCGACACGCCTCCGACCGGAAGCGCGTGAACGTCAGGCCGCTTTGCCAGGACGCCGTACTCGAAGATGGCGTGAACCCCCTCCTCGGGCAGTTCGGGAAGTGACGACGGCTCCGCGAGCGGGACCACCAGCGTCCTGGCCGGGGCCCCCGTGGCGAGATTGAGCTGGACGCCGACACTGAAGAATCGTCCGTCGGCCGACCAGCCGACCCGGCAATAGGGGATGCACACACGACGAGCTGCGCCGCCACGTACGGGGACCGCGAACGTCGACACCGGCTCCGTCGCGTTGCCTGATCCTTGCGAGTAGACGATCACCCAACGGCCGTCCGGGGAGACTTGACCCTTTTCGTGCACGGGCGGTCCTTCGAGCTCGACATGCCGCGCGCCGTCTTTGCTGGCGCGGATCACGTGGTTGCCTGACGGCTGAATCGACCGATAGACGAGCTCATCGCCGGCAGCGAACGACACCTGATCCGCGGCCGACGCGATCCGCGTCGGCGGACGACGTCGATCGAGCGGTGCGATCCAGATCTGTGACGCGCCCTCCTCGCGCGCTGTGAAAGCGATCTCCGACTCGTCTGGCGAGATGTCGTACTGGATGAGGGGAACACCTTGGATCAGGGTCTGCACCGCGCCCGTCGCCAAGGTGAGCGAGCGCAGCTCGAACGAGTCGCTCTCGGCAGACGGCCGCAAGAGGAAGAACACACGCGTGCCGTCCCGCGACAAGCGCGCAGACTGGGCAAATCCCTCCGCGACGACCGCGCGGTCGCCGGCCGCATCGTGAATCCAGATGGAGCTCCTCCGGATCCCTAGTGCCGTAATGAGCGATCGACCGTCGGGCGACACGGCCAGACCCTCTTCTTCGGTAGGTCCGGTGGTAACTTGCTCGGGCGTACCGTCGGGGAACCGTTGGCGCCAGAGATGGGATCGTCCACCGACGGCCGCGGCGAAGTACATCCACTGCCCGTCCGGCGACCACCCAGCGGAGGTGCACGTGCCTCGCGGGCCGACCTCGCGGCCCAGGGATCTGCCATCAGCGGGAACCAGACGGCAGGGAAGACCAAAAGCGTGCGTCTGGTCCATCTCGACCGCGAGAATCCACTGCCGGTCCGGCGAGGCATAGGCGAAATGGGCCATTCCCAATTCATGTGGCGGAAAGTAGACGTCGCGAAGGTCCGAGCGCTGCTCGGTCGCAGACACGATGCCCATGTGCAGCGCGCCGCGAACCTCGGCGAACAGTACCCGGTCCTTCGAGAGATACGTGAGCCCGGACGCATTCGCAAGGAGCCGCGTGGGCTCGCCTCCGAGCACCGGCACCGTGAATGTGTCCCACCCGCGGCCGGTTGCTCGCGTGTACGCGACCCGCGTACCGTCAGGAGTGAAGACCGGACCGTACATCCCCCCGCCGCTGGACGTCAGCGGCACGGACTCGCCGATGGGCAAAGGCCTCACGTAGATACGGCCCCTTCCGAAGAAGAAGTCTTCTCCCACCTTGAAAGTGACCATGCGGCCATCGGGGGAGAGGGTGGGGGTGACGGCCGACTCCGTCAGGTTAGTGAGCTGGACGTAGTCCGAGCTCGATGCGATCGGGCCGGATCGGTTCGTGCTGCGAACCAGTACCAGTCCTGCAACTGTGACAAGTGTAGCCAGCATGGCCGCCGCGATTGCGGCGACGCGCCATCGGTTCCAGCCACGCAGGATCAGGTCGATCGGCGCGCGCGCGTCCGCGATGTTCTGGACCCGCTTAGCGAGGTCTCGCTGCAGACAGTCACGCAGCAATTTCCGGATTCGCGGCGGCGTCGAAGATGGCAGCCTGCCCCAGTCCGGCTCCCGCTCGAGAATAGCGGTCAACGTCTCGGTGAGCGTCTCCCCGCTGAAGACCGGCTCTCCGGTGAACATCTCGTACAGGACGCAACCGAACGCCCACACGTCGGTGCGTGCGTCCACGGAAAACCCACGCGCCTGCTCGGGGCTCATGTACGGCGCGGTTCCCAGGATCGTGCCGATGCGCGTGCCGTCGACGCTGATCGTGGTTGGTTGCGACTGGTCCCCGAGCGAGACGTAGGTGCTGCCGGCCGCCTTCGCCAGTCCGAAGTCGAGGACCTTCACGACGCCATCCGGCGTGACTTTCACGTTGGCCGGCTTCAAATCGCGATGGATGATCCCTTTACGATGCGCGGCGTCGAGCGCATCGGCGATCTGCCGGGCAATCTTCAGCGCTTCACGCATCGCGATCGGACCGCGGTGCAGCCGCTCGGCGAGCGTTTCTCCGTCAACCAACTCCAGGACGAGCGCCGGGAACCCTGCGGCGTCTTCGACCCCGAAGATCGCGCCGATGTGCGGATGATTGAGCGCCGCGAGCATGCGCGCCTCGCTCTCGAAGCGCGCCAGGCGTCCCACATCCGCCGTGAACTCCGTCGGGAGTACCTTGAGCGCGACGTCACGTCCCAGGCGCGAATCATGCGCGCGATACACCTCACCCATCCCGCCGCGCCCGAGCAGCGATGTGACACGGTAGCCGCCAAGCTGCCGACCTGTGAGGTCCCGGCGCGTGTGGCTCGCGGGCGGTGCCGGGTCAGGAGCGCCGATGAAGCCAATGAAGCTGCCGGTCGAGACCGGCTGATTCAACAGCTTCTGTACTTCGTCCTCGAGCGCGACGTCGCCGTCGCAAGAATCCGCGAGGAATTGGCGGCGCTCGCCCTCCGGACGCATGCGGACCGCGTGATACAGCGCCTGGATGCGTTCCCACCGGTCCGGTGTCATGTCGTGTTCCATCAGCGTTTGCCAGGCGTCTGATGAAGACCAGCCTGACGAGAGTGGAGGGCGAACGGGGTTGCGCGGATTCTACACCCCCTCAGGTTGCCTTGGCCGTTACGCGTCCTCACCCCGAGACGCCTCTTGAGAGGCTCCGGATGCTGACCTATCCTCTGGACGAGCCTGATGACCCCCACGCCACCGAACGTTGCGAGAATTACGGAGCTACTTCTGGCCGTGAGCGAAGGTGGACGTACCGCGCTCGACCAGCTGATCCCCCTGCTCTACGGCGACCTTCGGCGCGTCGCAGCGGCGCAGATGCGTCGGGAAGCCGGAGGGCAATCTCTACAGCCCACTGCTGTTGTCCATGAGCTGTACGTCCGCCTCGTCGACCAGCGACGAGTTCAATGGCGCAATCGCGCACACTTCTTTGCTGCTGCGGCTACCCTGATGCACAGAATTCTGGTCGACCACGCGCGAGCGCGTCTGGCTGACAAGCGTGGCGGCGGACGCGAACGCGTCACCCTCGCCGGTGACGAAGCCGCAGAGAGTCCTCGAATTGACGTCCTCGCATTGCACGAGTCGCTGCGGCGGATGGCCGCGTTCAGCCCGCGTCAAGAGCGCATCGTCGAACTGCGGTACTTTGGCGGCCTGACCATCGAAGAAACCGCCGAGGTCATCGGCATCTCGGAGGCGACGGTCGTGCGCGAATGGACGGTTGCAAAAGCCTGGCTCCGAGCCGATCTTTCCGACGTGCCGCGTCGCGACACTCCGACAGCGTGAACAACCGATTCTCCGCCAAGGCAGCCATGCTGCCGTCCGGCGGCGTCAACTAGCCTGATACGCCCTCGTTCGAGGTTTCCTGGACGCCGGATTTACTGGAGGGTAGTTGCCGCGAATCTTTCAGAACCGATTAGAATTCGCTTGGTTTTCAGTCCAGACAGGCCAGCGTGATCACCACATTCGGGCCGTTTACGCTCGACGACGGTGCGCGGCAGCTATGCCGCGATGGCCACTCGATTCATCTGTCGCCGAAGGCCTTCGACCTGCTCACACTACTCGTTAAACGCTGCCCTGCGGCCGTTTCGAAATCCGACATTCTCGAGACGCTCTGGCGTGACACGTTCGTTTCGGAAGGAAATCTCGCCGTACTCGTCAAAGAGATCCGCGATGCGCTCGATGATGATGCACAGCGCCCCACGTTCATCCGAACTGTGCAGCGGTTTGGCTATGCGTTTTGCGGCGCCGTCACTGAATCGACCGGAGCGCGCACATCGGCGCCGGCTTCCACCGGCTGCTGGCTGACATGGCAGGGACAACGCGTCGTGTTGAACCGAGGGGAGAACGTTTTAGGGCGCGACCCTGCGGCGGATGTTCGCGTTGATGCGGTTGGCGTGTCACGACGCCACGCGCTGATCGTTGTCGACAACGACGCCGTAACGCTGCACGACCTCTCCAGCAAAAACGGGACGTACGCGAACAATGTCCGCGTTGACTCGCCTGTCGGGTTGGTAGACGGAGCGGAAATCCGTCTCGGCCCCGCCGTGCTCCGTTTCCATCACCTCGCGAATGTGACGTCCACGCAAACGCTCAGCATTTCGCATCCTAGGAACCGCCTATGATCACCGACTCCTCGCAACCGCTCACGGCGAATTCGAAACTTGGCCAGTTCGTGATTCATGGGCCGCTCGGCGCCGGCGGCATGGGAGAGGTGTACGAGGCGGAAGACACCCGCTTACACCGCCGCGTCGCGTTAAAGGTCATCCGCCGCGATGTGGCGTGCGACCCGGTGCGACGTGCACGTCTCGAACGCGAGGCGAGCGCCGTGGCCATGCTGAATCATCCAAACATCGTCACGGTTCACTCATTGGACGAACACGACGGTGTGCTGTTCATCACGATGGAGCTGATCGAAGGATCGACGCTTGCCGCCGCCCGTCCCGAAAGCGGTTTTCCTCTCGAACAACTCTTGCGAGTTTCGATGCAGCTGGCCGACGCGCTGTCGGCCGCACACGCCAACGGGATTGTTCACCGCGATCTGAAGCCCGCGAACATCATGCTCACCCGTGACGGCACAGTAAAAGTGCTCGATTTTGGGCTCTCACGGCTGGCGGTTCAACACGATCCCAGTGAAGCGACCGCTGACATCCTGACCCGTGACGATCACCTCGTCGGCACCGCGCCGTACATGTCGCCCGAACAGATCGAGGGCAAGGATGCCGACACCCGATCGGACATCTTTGCGCTTGGCGTCGTTATGTTCGAAATGGCGACCGGGAAGCGGCCTTTCACGGGTCCAACGCCGTTGGCCACTCTTACTTCGATCGTCAAAGACGACGCGCCGCTCGCGAGCGCGGTCAATTCGCACGTGCCCGAGGAATTGGCTCGCATCATCGACCGATGTCTGGTGAAGCAGCGCGAGCGACGCATGCAATCCGCCGTGGATCTGCGCAACCAACTTGAAGATCTCGGCACGCTCAAAGGGGCTTCTGTTCGTTTGATCCGGCCTCGGCTCGCGAGCCGCGCCGTAATTCTGACGGCGGTCGCTTCAATCGCTGCCGCAGGGCTACTGTGGGTGTCTTTGAGCAGCCGCTCAAGGTCTGCGGGAGGCGACCCCCGAGTTACACGCTTTGTAGTGGACCTTCCTAAAGACACCTCAATTGGCGCTGGTTATAACCGGTTTCTGGCGCTTTCTCCGGACGGCAATCAATTGGCGCTCACACCATTTCCGGGTCCCGTCTACATTAGACGTTTCGATCGCCTTGATCTACAACCGCTGGAATCAGCAGCCTCACCAGGGTTTCGCAGCGGACCGCTGTTCTCGCCGGATGGGTCGACGCTGTCCTTCATCGAGGGCAACGCGATTTTTTCGTCGCGCCGACCGTTCTACAAAGCCGCGCTCTCCGGCGGAGCCGCAGTCAAGCTCGCTGACTACGATGCCTTTCACGAGGGCGACTGGGGAGCGGATGGATGGATCTACTACACGGCGTCGTATCCAGGTGGCATCGTTCGGATTTCGGATCGCGGCGGCAAGATCGAGCCGGTGACGGAGCTCGATGTTCAGCATGGTGAGCGAAGCCACCGGTTCGCACACCTGCTGCCCGGCGCCAACGCACTCATCTACACGGTGGCGTTTGATGGAATCAGCAACTACGACGATGCCCGAATAGATGCGTGGGACTTGAAGACCCGGCAGCGCAAAACGCTCATCACGGGAGCAACGTCGGCGACCTACGCATCCTCCGGTCATCTCGTCTACGCGCGGGCCGGAAAGCTATTCGCGGTAGCGTTCGATCCCTCGCGACTGGAGGTGACGGGTGCTCCGTTCCCTGTTGTCGATGGCGTCATCATGAGCGGAAACACTGGAGCGGCGCAGTTCTCGCTGTCACAGCGCGGCGATCTGGCGTACGCACCTGGCGGCGCCACGGACGGTCATCGCACGCTCGTCTGGGTGGATCGCTCGGGCAAGGCGGAGCCATTGCCTCTGCCGCCAGCCTCCTATCTCTATCCGCGGCTTTCGCCCGACGGGCGTTATCTCGCCGTTGAAATCGAAGGCCCGAATCACGACGTGTATGTCTATGACTTCGCTCGGTCCATCCTCACGAAGATCACTACGGACGGCCTCAGCCACGACCCAGTGTGGACGCCGGACGGCAAACGCCTCGTGTTTCGGTCGTGGCAAGCCGGTGGGATGACGATGTGGACGATGCCAGTGGACCGAAGCGCTCCTGCGACGCGGCTCGATCCCGGCGGGAGTCGGCAGAGTCCAGTTTCCGTTTCTCCGGACGGACGGTTCGTATCATTCGACCAAAAGGATGAACAGAATGGCGATGATGCCTGGGTTCTCCCCCTTGCAGGAGACGAACCGGCACAGCCGGTCGCACGGTCGCGATTTGATGAAGGGTCCGCAAAATTTTCTCCCGACGGTCGCTGGGTCGCGTACAGCTCCGCCGAGTCGGGCAGGCCGCAGGTATACATCCAGCCATTCCCGGGTCCTGGGCCAAAGGTGCAAATTTCGAGCGACGGTGGCACCGACCCGATGTGGCGGCCCGCCGGTGGTGAGCTCTATTATCGGAGCCGCGGCAGGATGATGGCTGTATCGGTTACGACATCGCGAACGCCGCAAGTGTCAGCGCCGCGTCAGCTCTGGGTGGAACAGAAATATACGGTTGGCTCCGGGTCATCCTGCGGCATGCCCGGAGTGACGTCGTCGAATTACGACGTCACCCCTGATGGTCAGCGATTCCTCATGGTGCGTGATGACGACTTGGGTGTCGTGTCGAGTCGTGTCGTCGTGGTGATGAACTGGGCAGAGGAACTCAAGGACCTGGCGCAACGAGCGGTCTCCACTCGCGCGGCGCACTGAACCTCGGCTCAGACGGAAACAGTTACGCACATAAACGTCGCTGGAATCTTCGTCGTTTCGCGGCTTGGAGCAGTGTTCTGTGCCTCGAACAGATTCTCGAGCTCCCTCTGTAGTTCTTCGGCCCGGCCATTCTTGCGTGCCGCGTCGAAGGCATTCATGGTCGGCGGGTAATAATCCCTGAACTCCGCCACGAAAGCCGCCGGCGTCCCTGGGAACTCGAACATGTAGGTGTCGCGAGCGAATGAGATTTTCTCCTTTGCGATGCCCGCCTTCCCGAACCGTTCCTCCACGTGGTTTTCGATTCCCCAGGTCATCGGGCTCACGAATCCTTCCGGAGGAGGCGGCGAATACGCCGAGCTGATCTTCAGGATCTGCGCGACCAGCGTCGGGTCATTCGGGATCCAGTTCCCCATGACGATGCGGCCACCCGGCTTGGTGACGCGCACCATTTCCTTCGCGACATCAAAGGGCTTCGGCGCGAACATCGCGCCAAAAATGCTGACGACAAGATCGAAGGTGCGGTCCGCCAGACCCTCGAGGTTGCTCGCATCGCCTTCCTCGAACCGGCAATTCGACAGCCCCTCGGCCGCCGCGCGCTGACGAGCCGCCTCCACGAGATTGGCGGCAATATCTACCCCGAGGACATCGGCACCCAGGCGTGCCTCTGGCAGAGCGGTCGTTCCATCACCGCAACCGAGGTCGAGCACCTTCATCCCCCGGCCTACGCCGACGCTATTGACGACTGCGTCACCGCTTCCGCGCATGCTGCTGGCAATACGCGTGAAGTCGCCCTTCTCCCACAATGCCTTGTTTGGATTGATCGTCTGCAACATGAGCGAATCTCCTTCTTATGAAAACTGCGTCGCACTCTCGCCCTCGGACAGGTACGAGCGTGTCCGACGAACGAGTCATTTCTAGACGGGATAAAGCCGTGGCCCGGACGGGCCATGCATCGTTTCCGTCATTCGAACCGCCACGACAACGCCGGAAGCAAACGTCAGCGCCGCGATCAGCCAAATGGCTGCCTGCAGGCCGAATCGATCGGCTGTAACGCCCGCCAGCAGCGCACCGATCGCATAACCGAGGTCGCGCCAGAGCCGGTACACGCCGACTGCCGACGCGCGCCATAACGGGCGCGCAACGTCGCCGATCGCCGCCAGCAGCGTCGGATAGACCATTGCGGTGCCGATACCGAGGAGCACCGCGCCCATCACGAAGACTACGAACTGGTCACCAGCTGTGGTGATCGCGATACCAGCCGCCTGGCACCACATTCCGCCGACGATGAATCCCTTCCGTCCGAGGCGGTCCGAAAGCGCGCCAGTGAACAGCTGCGCGATGCTCCACGTCGCTGGATAAATCGCAGCAAGCGTCGCGATATCCGTGACGTCTAGACCGGCGGCCGCAAAAAACAGCGGAAAGAGACCCCATGCCATCCCGTCGTTCAGGTTGTTCACCAGACCCGCCTGAGTGATGCTCGATAGGTCGCGATCGACTAGCGTTGTGCGCCAGAACACATCGCGCGGAGTCGATGGGCCCTCGCCCGTTCCCTCGCCTCGCAGCGCGGACTCGTGAGAGACATGATCCGTGGTATCGCGGACGAGAACGGCTGAAAGTCCAAGGCCAATCGCCACAAAGAAGACTCCAGGAACGAATGGCTCGGGACGCAGGGCATACTGTCCGGCGAGCCAGCCGCTGACCAGCGTGCTCAGCGCCACCGCCGCGTAGCCCGAACATTCGTTGAGTCCCATCGCGAGCCCACGACGCTTCGCGCCGACCAGATCGATCTTCATGATCACCGTCGTTGACCAGGTGAGACCCTGACTGATACCCAGCAGTGCGTTGGCGAACAGAATCCAGTTCCAGGTTGTCGCCCACATGAGCAGGAATGGCACCGGCGCGGCTACAAGCCAACCGCCAACGAGCACGTGCTTGCGGCCGAAGCGGTCCGACAGGCGTCCGGCAAAGTAGTTGGTGAACGCCTTCGATACGCCGAACACGACAATGAAAGAAAGGACGGCGGCGCGCGCAGCCAGCTGGAAATCAGCCTGCGCGATCGCCGGCAGGATGCTTCGCTCCATGCCGACCATCGCGCCGACAAAGGCGTTGACCACAACCAGCAGCGTGAACTGGCCGATGTTCTCTCGCAGACCGAGTCGGATGGCGGGCGCGGCCGCGAGCGCCCTGGCGTTGCTTGTCAAGCGGACGTCTCCACTCGCGACCGTCCGCGGTTGGCAGCGAGAATCTCTTCCATGGCGGCGGGCTTCGGGGGCACGTCGGCCAATGCGTTGACGAATGCGGCAGGATCCATCGTGAGCATTGGATTCCACCGTCGTTCGAACGCCAGCGTGCTCGTCGGCTTTCCGCTCAGTCCGGCGCCACAGACCGAACCGGAAAAGTGTCCGGGATAGATCTCGATGTCGTCGGGCAATGGCAGGAGCTTGTCGTGAATGCTGGCGTACAGCAGCGCGGCATTTTCCCGCGCGCGACCCGGAAGATCGGGACGGCCGACCGCGCCGACAAACAGCGTGTCGCCTGTCAGCAGAAACCATGGATCGGTGCCGCGCCTGAGGTCCGTTCCGAGCAGGCAGATGCTTTCGGGTGAATGTCCTGGCGTGTGCAGTACCCGCAGGCGCGTGTTCCCGAGCTCGACTTCCTGGTCGTCGCGAAGCGGCGTGAACGGAAACGCGACGTCGGCGGACTCGTGCAGACAGTAAACGGCACCAACCAACGCGGCCAGCTCACGTGCTCCCGACCGATGGTCCGCATGCACGTGCGTGTCGATGACGTGCGTGATCCGCATCCCTTTGTTTTCCGCGAACGTCGCGTAGGCCTGAACATCGTCAGTGCGCGCATCGACGACCGCACATTTGCCGAGCGTGCCGCACCCGAGCAGATACGAAGCACATCCCAGGTCGTAATAGTAGAAGGGGCGAAAAATCATGATGGGATCACCTCTGTTCTTTTGATCAGATGCGGCGCGCCAGAATCGACACGCTCTTGACGCCCCACTTGGCGGTCGCTTTCCGCGCGCGCTCAGAAATGAAGTGATATCCGGGGTTGTCTTCGACGCGAACAATGTCGAATCCAGCGTTCTCGATCACCGCGCGATAGCCGTCTTGTTGTGCCGCACCGCCGATACACGCTGCCCACAAATCCGCGTTGCAGACGACGTTCTCCGGGAGAGGCATCTCTGTAACGATGTCGGCAATCGCGAGTCGGCCACCACGCTTGAGCAGTCGCGCAGCTTCGGAAAACACTCGCATCTTGTCCGGAGCGAGATTGATAACGCCGTTCGAGATGACGCAGTCACACAAAGACCCATCAAGACCGGTGTCCTCGATATAGGCTTTCCGGTACGTCACGTTCGTCACCTCGTGCGTCTCCGCAAGGCGTTGCGCCTTCGAAAGCTGTGCGTCCGTCATATCGATGCCGATGACACGCCCGGTGGGACCGACCTTGATGGCGGCGATGAAGCCGTCCATCCCGGATCCACTTCCCAGGTCCACAACCGTTTCTCCGGCCTTCAGATCGGCGAGGTGAAAGAAATGGCCAACACCCGCAAACGAATCGATGGCATCGGCGGGGATGCGATCCAGGTCCGCGGGCGGATACCCGAGACGTCCCGCCATAGTTCGGCCCATCTCGAAGTGAAACTCGCCATGCGGATTCGCTGCGACGTCCGAGTACATGCTCTTCACTTTGGCTTCGAGTGCTGCGCGATCAACACCGGTGACGATCATCGAAATCCTCCTCGTGTGTGAAACAGCGGTTATGCGCGCGACGCTTCCGCAGCGCCGGACTCGATCGGGAATCCGGCCATGCGCCACTCTGGAAAACCTTCGAGCAGCCGGTGCGCACGGCGTCCGTTCGCACGCAGCAGTTCGACAGCTTTGTCTGCGTAGACGCAGTACGGGCCGCGGCAGTACGCGACGTAATCCTTGCTTTTGGGCAGTTCTTTCAGCCGTCGCTGCAACTCGTCCACGGGAACGGAGATGGCGCCCGCGATGTGCCCCGCCGCGTATTCGTTGGCCGGACGCGTGTCGAGGATGATGATGTCCCTTGAACGGGCGCGCTTCAGCAAATCGGCCATGGCGACGGCCTCGGCATCGGAGCGCTCGGCAAAATGCTCGCGAACGAGCCGCTGGAGCTCCGCGCTGCGTCGTTCGGCCACGTTTCGCAACGCGACGCAGAGTTCCACCACAGCGTGATCCGCAAGGCGGTAACGGACGAACAAGCCTTCTTTCCGGCTGTCAACAAGGCCTGCACGCCGCAGCGCCTGAAGGTGCTGCGACGCGTTCGCTAGGGATACGCCGGTTTCGTCCGCGAGCGATTCGACGGTTCTTTCACTCTGAGCCAGCAGTTCGAGGAATTCGATGCGGAGGGGACTCGCCAGCGCCTTCCCGAGCTGGGCGAAGTGGCCGTAGAGGCGTTCTTTGAAATGTCGATGCGTGGCGTCGGCCATATTCAAGTATTCAATAGATTACTTGAATACTTGTTGATGTCAAGCCCCCTTCTTTGACGTTCGGACTCAGGCAGACCGTCGTCGAAATGCCGAGAACTCCCACGCGAAAGTACGGCTCGTTTCGTCTCGGCGCCACGTCTGGAGCTCGCGGAAACACCTACCTGGTCGTGCTGAAGCTCCGAGTGAACCCCGGAGGCGTCGGCATATCGTGCGGTATGCGGGCACCACTCGATAGGAACGGCCGCAGCAACGAAGTCGCGCTGACTTTCCGGTGCTGAAGGTCTGTCTTTCACACGAATTCCGGCGTGTCGGACACGACTAGCTAATCTCCGCCCGTTGCGAGACTTCGTTCAGGTTCTCGTGTGGGACTCGAGTAACGAGCTGCGGACGCGATCGAATAACGGCTTCGCCAGAGCTTCTATTGACGCCCAGATCGCATCGGTGTACCCATCGCAGGCCCAAAAACAAGGAGCTGAATGCAGATGATACGCACGTCGGCGATCGTGATGTCCGTGCTGCTGTTCACCGCCTCTAACGGAGCCGCCAATCACACCAAGGTGTACGTAGCCAACCAGGGATCCAACACCGTGACCGTCATCGACGATCAACGCGTCAACGCGATGGTCGCAGCCGATGCCGTCGGAAGTACGCCGGCGGCAGCTCACGCCGCAGTGGCGCGACAGGATTTCGCGGTCGTTACAACGATCCCAGTCGGATCGAATCCGATTGCTGTTGGTATGTCGGCGGACGGCACACTGGCCTACGTGGCCAATCTGAACTCCAACAGCCTCTCCGTTATCGACACTGAACTGGATGTTGTTGTGGCCACGATCGCAGTCGGCGCTCCGCGCGATGTGGAGGCGACTCCCGATGGCAGGTACCTTCTGGTTGTTAATCAGTCCGCGAATACCGTCACCGTTCTCGACGCATCCAACTATACGGTTGTGATGACGATCCCTGTTGGCAACTTTCCTTGCGCAATCGCGATTGCGCCGGACGGTAGCGCCGCGTACGTAACGAATCGGCTATCCAACAACGTCTCAATCATTGATCTCACCACGTTTCAGGTTACAAACGTGACGGTGGGGACCTTCGCATGCGACGTGATGCTCAGCCCCGACGGCCGCTGGGCAGTCGTAACAAACCGGCTCTCAGGAAACATCACCATTATTGAGACCGGCTCAAAGATTGCCGTTGCGACGGTGGCAACTGGAACGAACCCACAGGGAGTGGCGTTCAGTCCCGACGGCACGAGGGCCTACGTCACGAACGCCGCGACCACGTCAGTTGTCGATATGAACTCGTTCACCGTTATCGACACCATTACGGATGTCACTTCGGGTACGTGTGCAGTCGCGGCGACAATGGATATGAACAGCGGCCACGAAGGACACGTGTACGTCGCGTCCAACACGCAGTCTGGGCGTGTGAACGTCATCGACGTAGGCTCCCACTCCGTCGTTGCAACCTTCATGGTTGGAGCGCGCCCGCTGGGCATTGGCATACGGATGTGGCCCTAGCGAATGCAGTAACGTTTGCCACTCTGCTTCCGTGTGTCTTTCACGAGACTGGCTGAGTAGGATGTCGGGCGAGAGCCGCCGCCTGCGGACGATTTGGAGACCCGATGGAAGCGGCGGGTTCACGGAATCATCGTTCCCGCCGCCTCCACTAGGTCTCCACGAATCGGGATGATTTCAGCGGTCTCCTGAGGACTCGCGAGGACGAGCAACGCGGTGGTAAGCGACGGAGCAACAACGGCTTATGACCACAACCCGCACGCCGTCAGTTAGTTAGGAAATCGCCGTTTTTCTGGTTCGACTCCCGCCGCCTCCACCAACTTTAACGCCGGTTCCAGGCGTAAGGTTGTCCGCCGTCGCGCGTAGCGCGAAGCTGGACCTGCTCACATCCTCGCGTCGCAAGCCCCAGCGGCTCACGTCTCATAGCCGACATTTCCGGTGACAGCATCGAACCAAATAGCGGAGTTGACGTAGTCCCTAGTGATTAGCTATTGTGCTAATCATCTAAATGCCATCGACGCCGTCGAATGCCCTGTTCAAAGCGCTCGCCGACGAAACCCGGCGCGAGATTCTGAAGCTGCTGCGCTCCGGACCGAAGACCTCCGGCGAGCTCGCCGACAGGTTTCATTCGAGCTGGCCGACCATTTCCCGTCATCTGGCGGTGCTGCGCGAAGGCGGCCTGGTGATGACCGAACGCAAGGGCCAGGAGATTTACTACGAGCTGAACACCTCCGTCTTCCAGGATCTCGTTCGGCACCTGATGGAATGGGTGAAGCCGTCCGCACGCACGCCGTCGCCGCGAACCCGTCGCTCACAGGAGGGCTGATATGGTCATCCCGCTGCTGATTGCCTTCGCGCTTCCCGCCACCGCCGCCGTCATCTACGTCACCTTCCGTCCGCTGTGGAGGAATGCGACTGGCCCTTCCGAAATCGGTGGCACCTACAGAGCGATGACCCTTCATGCGGTCGCTTGTGTGTTGGTGCTCCAGGCACTCGCACTCGCCACACTTGCTGACGTGCCTGGACTACGGCCCATCGCGCCGCGCGCTGCCGCGGTCCTCGTGGGGCTTTTCTTCATCGGTGTCGGCAACCTGCTTCCCCGCACCAGGCCCAACCTCCTGATCGGCATCCGCACCGGCCGCACGCTCGAGGATCGCGAATTGTGGACGCGCGTTCACCGAACGTGCGGATATCTGGCTGTCGCCTTTGGAAGTGTCGTGGCGTTTGCGAGCGCACTCCTGTCGCGCGACGGTATTCAGGCCGCGGTCAGTGCGGCCGCTCTCGCATGCGCGATTGCCGCTCCCGTGTCGTACTGGATCTATTCGACGCCGAAGCAGATGACCATCGAGCAACGTCGCGCACGACGGCTCGAGGGAACCATATGGCTCCTGCGAATGGCACTCGCGATCATCTTCGTCGTTGTGGGATTCGTGAAGATTCCTGGCTCGATCCATCCGATGTGGGTGCGAATGTTCGAGCGCATCGGGCTCGGGCAATGGTTCCGGTATTTCACGGCACTGGTCGAGATCGTCGGCGGGATGCTGATGCTCGTGCCCTCAGCCACGCTGGTGTCGGGTCTTCTCCTCGCCTCCGCAATGGTGGGAGCACTGCTCGTTCACATTTTCGTCATCGGCATCGGAGTGCAAACCGTCGTCGTCTTTGCGCTGCTCTGCGCAATTACTGCCGTCATGTGGCATCGCCGCGACAATCGTTGAGTGGCAGCGCTGATCTCTGAAAGTCGCACTTGTAGGGGAACTGCCCGCGACAAAATTTTGGGGCATTCGGCGGAGAAGAATTTGTCTCACGATCGCTTGTAACGCGCTATCCCCCGTGGCACCATTGCGCAGCGCTGCAGTTCTCCCTGCGACGCGTCGACTCGTCAATCACAAACATCTTTGATGCAGCGAGGAGACGCCCATGTCCCGCGAATTGATCGGCCGCATTCGTGGTGAGTTCCTCGAGATGCCGGGCTTGAAACTCAGTCTGCAGCAGGCGTGTCGCTTGTGGAATCTGTCCGCCACCGCGTGCGGCGAAGCGCTCGACGAACTGCGAGCGGAAGGTTTTCTCTATCAGACTCCGTCCGGAGCGTTCATTGCCTTCCCATCCGCGACGCGGATGCTCAAGGCGGAAACGCCTTCTGAGCGGCTGCGCTGTCCGCACTGCTTCCATCTGAATTCAGTGGACGTCGCAGCCACGGACGGGCCGATCAGTTTTCGATGCGTCGCGTGCCGCAAACTCGTTGGCAGCCTAACCGCCTCGGCCTAATCGCGCGTCAACCGCAGATCAGCGCGCCCGAGAGAGGCGCGTTTCAACGGCGGCGACAATAAACCCGATCAGCTGCGAGTCGGTCATCTGTGTCAGGTCAACGTCCCTCGCAAGATCGAACGCCGAGATGATGTTGAGCAGGCGCGGACGATTCAGTGCCGTGAGTTCCTGCCGAAGGATGTCAATGTTGCGTCCACCAATCTCGAACGGATCGAGCACCGGCTCAGGCTTGGGAATGACGCGTTCCGCGACCACACGCCGTCGCGCGGGTTGATCCGACACTGGCTCGTCGATGATTGGAACGCGTAGCGTGATTGGATTTCGTGCACGGTGCAGCGCGCCTTCCATGTAGACCTGACTTAAACCCGTCGCCCAGTACACGAGATGCTGCCGCTCGGGCTGGCGGCTCTCAACCGGGGTGACCAGTACGTCACCTCCGCCGTCGGTAGGCAGGAACTCAATCCACCCTTCCCACATGTCATCGCGCGCAAGGCGGCCTACGGCTCTCGGATAGTACGAGCCAAACTCGTCGGTGACCGGCGTGGAGAACGAGGCGAGTACTTCAGCCATAGCTATCCCAAGACCCCCGCATGAGGCGTGCAATGCGGTTGCCGTCTGGGTTAACGACCGATCGAGCGTTTAGCGCTGCGGGATCGGGATCCGATTCCAGACCTGGTGGCCGCTGTTCCCGTCCGCGTTGAAGTTGGTCCAGACGAGCGTGTTGCCGTCAGGGCCGACGCGGTACATCACCCGTTCGTCGACCACCCCCTTGGTCGCACGCTCGCGATACACGGTGTTGCGATCGACCAGCCACATCGCGACCGTCTGTCCAAGACCGTTGGGTCCCTGCGGATTCGGGTAGATGTTCTTGCCGTCGAGTTTGAACCAGAACTCGCGAGCGTCGTCTGTGAAGACGTTCTTGTAGTCCACCTTCGTCGGCGGCCAATACAAGAACACCTCCTGCTTGATGCCGCCGTTCTCCGCCGTATAGATAAGAGTCCCCGTGTCCTTGAACCGGTTCGCCAGCTTCAGCGCCGGATCGGATCGATCGAAATTGATCCGCCACGCGCCGATAATCGGCAGCTTCGAGGGATCGGTCTTCTCGCGGGCGACGCGATAGCTGCCAAAAAATCCGATCGCTGGCGCTTCCGGCAAGCTCTGCGCCGGGCCGCCCTGTCGCCCCTCGGCGCCCCGCCCGCTCCGCCCCTCCTGGCCAAGCGCGGGTAACTGGCTGAAGACCATCGCGGCGATGAAGGTCACGATGAACAACTCCACGTAGCGGATGGGTCTGCTCATTTCTGACCTCCTATTGGCACGGCCTTCGGCGGCCAGCCCGGCCCGTGAGCCTTCTCGTACGTGTTCTTCAAGTGAACGAGGTCGACGTTCCCCTCGTGGCAGGTGTCTTCGACATCAAAGTCGGCCGCTGGCTGAAGCCGTTTCATCAACGCCGGCGACGTCATCGTCCACGGACGCGTGAACACTTTCGGATTGTCGATGGTCATCGTCCACTTGATCGTGTTTGCATCGAGCATCTGAAATCGCTCGACGATGTGCGCGTCGGCGCCGTGAAAGTCGCCGCCCAGCGACATGCGCGGCTTGTCGTTGAAATTCGTGCTGTCGACAACCAGCGTGTCGCCTTCCCAGTGGCCAATTGGATCGCCGAGCCACAGGCGGATGCCCGGCGGCAGGTGCTCCTTCCGATCCATCGGGACGATACGCGTGATGTGCTGGTTCGCGTTGACGATGAAGGTGTTCCCCGAGAACCGGTATTCCTGCGTGAAGCTGTGTATCCGGCCAACGTCGTAGAACTCGCAGTGGCCGACTTGATCTTCGTAGCCGTTGGCGTCGTCTCTGCGCCGGTTGCGCTCCTCGAGCGCCCACGGCTGGTACGGGATGATCCCGTCGGCCGGGTCGATGATCAGCGTATGCCCGCCGAGGACGCCAAAGCCCCCCGGGTGCTCCTCGAGGATGACCGTGTGCGTGACGCCACCGGGCGACCCGTTGAACGTTCCAGTGAGATCAGGATGCCCGTCGGGCCGTCGCGGGATTGCCCCCGCCTTTGTCGCAGCGGCTCCCTCGACGCCATCGACACCTGCAAGCCCGCCTGGACGTCCGAGCTGGCCGGCAATCGGAACGGCTGTCGCGGCGAAGATGGCCAACCAGGCCACGGTCGAGATCGCGCCCCTCATCACTTTTCCTCGTCGAAATCTCTCGGCCACGTGTGGTGGATGCCGAGGTCGTCGAGCATCGCTGTGCACTCGTAATCGAGGATCCCAATGTCTTTCTGCCGCTGCAGCGTCATGCGTATGGTCCACGGCCGCGTGAACACCTTCGGATCCGTCATCGTCGCTTCGTACTGCAATGTGTCGGCGTTGATCGGCATGTAACGTTCGACGACCTGCAACGCGTCGCTGTGGTAGTTGCCGGCCATGTCGAACCATGTATAGCTATTGAAGTTCCTGAGGTTGATGACGAGCGCGTTGCCCTCATAGCGACCGCGCGCAAATCCCATCCAAGCCGTCTCGTCTGTCGGCACGGACGCGGTGCTGTTGATTGGGACGACGCGCTTTTTGTGCGACCACTCGTACACAAAGCTGACGGAGTCGGGCGCCTGGATGATCTGAAACGGCCATCCGAGATACGTCATGCGCGGAATGCCGGGCAGATAGCACTTCGCGAGCGGATCCGAGTTCTTCCAGGGATCGGTATCCTTGGTGCCCGCATAGTTCTTCTCGCGCTTCGCCAGCGCCTCAGGTCTGTAAGGAATTCTGCCGTCCGGTGGATCGACCACGAACCCGCGCCCGGCGGGAACGCCAGGCTTTGCGCCATGGTCTTCGAGGTCGTACCTCGCGAGGTTCCATGCGCGCCAGACACCCTGAAGATCGGGCGGGCGCCTCGCCGGCGCCGGAATCTGTGCGGTGAGGTTCGGCGATAGCGAATGCGCGGTTGCTGCGATCGCAACCGCAATCAACCACGTCAGGACGCGGACGCGCATGTCATCCCCTGAAATCGGATCAGAGCTTGTCGTAAACGGCCTTCTGCGTGCTCGAGTCTCCGCTCTGGGTTCGGGTCTTCTCGACGGTCAGCTCGTTACCGCTGCGGCTCCACACTTCCTTGAAGTCGACGACGATGTCGCCGGCGGGCGAGGAAAACGATCGGCGTGACGTGATGACGAGTGTCGTCCCGTCCAACTTCGCTTCCCCGGTCTCGGTGATCCCTTCCGGCGCCTGCACGTTGACTTTGCTGCCATCGAGCTTATAGACGGCCGATACCGGCTGCTGTCGGATGCTCGTGGCCACGATCGAGATGTCGGTTGCAGACTGCTTCACCTCGAGCTGACTGGCAAACTGGATGTCAGGCGTGTTGCCGACGATCGCCCGACTGCTCTTGGACTGATTCAGTCGCCACATCCCGGAGAATTCCGGCGCTGCCTGCGCGATCGAGATCGCCTGCGCGCCGAGCGTCATGGCGACGCTCACCGCCATCGCCCATCGCGTCATGATGGTCACCCGCGCCTATGGGGCCTTTTCGTCGTTGACGAATTCCTTCTTCGCCTCGACGAGCGTGAAGCTGCTGGCATTGACTGTCGGCGTGCCATCCTTCGCGAGGAAGCCCTTGATGACGACTTCCTGGCCGACGAAGTCCTCTTTCCGCAACCCCTGCTTCATCAAGGTCGTCGGCCCGGCGCTCTCGACTTCCCACGTCACCACCTTGCCGTCGGCGTTCGTCACGTCGACGTAGAGATGGGCATGTGGGTTCTGCCACCCGAGCTTGACGATCTTGCCCCTCAGCGTGATCGGTTTGTTGCCGTCGTAGGTGGCTGAGAACGAGTGATGGGCCTGGAGCGATAAGGTGGCGAGCAGGATTCCGACGGAGACCGACGCCAGGATTACGCGCATATCGCCTCCTTGTCTCACCCCGTCGGGCGAGGCGGGGGATGAAATCGTGAGCGGATGCTACCATACGCGCGCCGCGACACGGGAGGCGCCATGCAGTCTGCTCGAACGCGTCTAATTCTCTTCTGGCTCGCATTCGCGGTCGCCGTGTCCCTGCTGGCGACATCGTCGATGCGAGTGTCTGCGCAGCAGGCGGCGCCGACCCAGCTGACCGAGCAGGTCTTCCGCAACATTCAGGTCCTCAAGGGAATTCCGATCGACACGTTCTTCGATGTGATGGGGATGTTCGCCTCCTCGATGGGGGAAGACTGCACGTTCTGCCACTTGAAGCAGTCCGTCTTCGACCATAACGCCTTCGGCGAGGAGACCCCGCGCATTCGTCGCGCGCGGCAGATGATCGCGATGATGAACACGATTAACGAGGCCAACTTCGGCGGCCGCAAGATGGTGACCTGCTTCACCTGTCACAGGGGAAACAACACACCGGTGAACTCGCCGAAGCTCGCGCTGCAGTACGGAGAGCCCGAAGACGATCCGAATGTGATGAACTTTCCCGCCGAGACCAACATCACCGCGGATCAGATTCTGGACACGTACCTGCAGATGCTCGGGGGCGCCGCGCAGCTCGCCGCAATCGCGAGCTTCACGGCGACAGGCACCTATTCGGGTTTCGATACCGATCACAAGGAAGTGCCCGTCGACATCTATGCGAAAGCGCCAAATCAGCGAACCTGGATCATTCATATGGCCGACGGCGACAGCTCTCGCGTGTTCGACGGCCGCAACGGCTGGTGGGCGGGTCCTGACGCCCCGGCACCAATCGAGACGCTGACGAGCGGCAATCTCGATCGGTACCGCCTCGAAGCGCTCGTGGCGTTTCCTGCGGGCATCAAGCAGGCGTTCGCTCGATGGAAAGTGGGACGCACCGCGATTGACGATCGCCCGGTGCAGATCGTTCAGGGTACGAATCCCGGACTGTTGCCGGTGAATCTGTACTTCGACACGAAAACAGGAATGCTCGTGCGGCTGGTGCGATGGAACGACACGCCAGTCGGTCCGGTGCCGACCGAGATCAATTACGGCGACTATCGCGGCGTCGCAGGCGTGAAGATGCCATTCACATGGACGGTCAGTCAGACGTACATGCAGATGACGATCAAGCTGAGCGAGATCAGACCGAACGTGCCCGTTGAAGCCGCGAGGTTCGCGAGACCAGTACCGGCAGCGAAGCGTTAGTTACACCGAGCGGACCTGAAGGTCCGCCCCCACAGTTCCTAAACGTCCGCCCCTACAACGGTCAGTTGCTGCCGGCGCGCCTGATGGTACTCCTGGAGTTTCGCGTTCGCCGCGGCGATCGCGTGCGCCTTGTCGGCGAGCGTGGGCACGTCCCTTGCGGGAAGCGCCGCGTACAATTCGCCTTCTCCGAGATCCGTATACACACGGTTGCCGATGCAACCAGCACTCACCACCATCCTGCCAGCGAGCGCCGCGGGCACGGCCATACACGTGGGACGTCCCAGCGTATTGAAGTTTGCCGCAACGCCGGCGGCTATCGCCGATTCGTGCAGCAGCATCAGACTCGCAGGAGATGTGACGAAAATGACCACGTCCGGATCGGCAGGCGTGTCGCCGAGTGGCGCATAGATAATGACGGCCGGTGTCTTTGGCAGGACGGGGATGCCAGCGACTTCTTGCATTCGCAAGTAGCCGAGGTCACCCATCAGGCCAAGCGTGTCGCCCAGGTCGTTGGCGCGGTCGCGCGGCAACGGAATGTTGTGCGTGTACGAACCAATCGGGCAATTGTAGTGATCACCCGGCACCGTGAAGAAAACGCGCCCCTCGGAGGCGAGCCGCCAGAAGCTGCAGCCCGACGGCACCGATCCCGTGAACTGTGAGACCCCTGCGGGAGCCGCGTCAGCAAGGGCAATTGCGACCGGTCGCCGCGTCAGGCCAAGTTCGGACGAGAGTTGTTGTTCGAGAGCACGATAGTTGTTCATCACGTCTGGGTAGTCCTCCACTCCGTACACCAACCAGTGATCCTACTTTACGAATGGTCCACGACGTCTTGACATCGGTTACATCGGGTCCTATAGTCGCCGTCCACTAAACACCAAACCTGGAACGACAACCTGACGTGGAGGTCCCCGATGCGTGGATTCCGAGTCATCACGTTGGTCGTCATCATTCTCGCGACTACATCGGCCGTTGCGCGGGCGCAGGCTTCCATCGCTGGTCAGGTGAGGGACCCATCCGGCGCGGTGCTGCCCGGCGTGACCGTCGAAGCGTCAAGCCCTGCGCTCATCGAGAAGCTGCGCTCCGTTGCCACAGGCGGCACCGGCCAGTACCGCATCGAGCTGTTGCCTCCCGGCATCTACACCATCACGTTCGCGCTGCCCGGATTCAGCACGGTCAAGCGCGAAGGGATTCAGCTAACAGGGACGTTCACCGCCACGATCGACGCGGAACTGCGCGTGGGGGAAGTCCAGGAAACCGTTACCGTCAGTGGCGAATCACCGATTGTCGACATCCAGAGCGCCAATAAACAACGCGTGATCGATCGCGATCTGATCGACAAGCTGCCGGCCGGCCGGTCGCCGTTCGCGCAAATGGCGCTGATTCCCGGCGTGACCGTCAACGCGGCCAATCAGGACGTCGGGGGCGCAACGCAGCTCTCGGGCGCCATCACGATGCAGGTGCACGGGTCGACAGGCGCATCGCAGTCGCTGATGGAGAACGGCTTGTCGACGGCGGCCCTCATCTCGCCTGCAAATTCTCAGATCACGTTCAACATGGCGGCATCGCAGGAAATTGCGGTGGACTATTCGGGCGCAGGGGCTGACACCGCCGGCGGCGGCGTGAGGATGAACGTGATCCCGCGCGAAGGAGGCAACACGTTCAACGGCGTGTTGTTCATGAACGGAACCACCGAAGGCCTCGGAAGCAGCAATTTCACGCAGCGGTTGAAGGACGCGGGGCTCCGAACGCCAAACAAGATTCACAACATGTTCGACGTCAATCCGGGATTTGGCGGACCGCTGCGCCGCGGCAGGGCTTGGTTCTATCTCTCAGGACGACGCGCGACTTCGTCGAAGTGGATGGCGGACGAGTTCTACGACAGAAATGCGAATAACCCGAACGTCTGGACCTATCAGGCGGATCTCAGCAAACCCGTCTCGAATGACTCCGATGTCAACGACGGCCGCTTGCGCCTGACGGTTCAGGCCGCGCCGAAGGTGAAGGTGGGATTGCTGTACGTCCAACAGACGGCACGCAACTGGCCTTCGATTCTCGACACGACAGGTGCGCCCGGCGGCACGCTACTCGCGGTCGAAGCAGGCCCTAACCACTACTTCCCCGTCGAGCGGCAGGTCACCGGCGACGTCACCGTCCCGTTGACGAACAACATGCTGATCGATGGTGCCGTGAAGACCACGTTCGAGCGTGCGATTCGCGATCCCGATCGCACGGTGAACCCGACGATGATCAGCGTCCTCGAGCAGTCCACCGGCAGGCAGTACCGCGCGCGGCAGTTCTTCATCAACCGCACGAGCGCCGTCTTCTACTATCGCGCCGCGATCTCGTACATCACCGGCGCCCATTCGTTCAAGTTCGGCGCCGGCGACATCTCGGGCAATACCTCCGAGCGCGACTGGGACGTGAATCCGGTCAGCTACCGGTTCAACAACGGCGTCCCGAACCAGATCACGATGCGCGCCTATCCCGTGCAGTTCGTCGTCGATGTGGATCATCAGTTCGGCGCGTTCGCGCAGGATCGATGGACGATCAAGCGACTCACCGTCAATGCGGGACTGCGGCTGGACTGGTTCAAGAATAGCTTCCCCGCGCAGTCCGTTGGTCCCGCACCGCTCGCGCCGGAACGTAACTTCACGTTCCCGGACACTTCGGGACTAAACCTCAAAGACTTGAGCCCGAAGCTCAGTGCGGCCTATGACCTGAATGGCAACGGAAAGACCGCAGTCAAGGTGAGCCTCAATCGCAACGTCGAGCCGTACACCGTTGGAGGGATTGCGGGCGCGAATAACCCCATCGTCCGGCTTGCGACCACGACGACGCGTTCGTGGGCGGACGACAATCGCAATTTCGTTCCCGATTGCAATCTCGTCGTCCTGACGGCCAACGGCGAGTGCGACGCCGTGGCCAACAGGTTATTCGGCAGCGCAGGCGCGCAGGCGAACTTCGATCCCGAGGTCTTACGCGGATGGGGAAAGCGTCTGTATAACTGGGAGTTCTCCGCGGGCGTCCAGCGGCAGTTGATGACGGGGCTTTCCGCCGACGCGACCTACTTCCGCCGCTGGTACGGCAACTTCACCGTCGTCGACAACCGTGCGGTGACCGCGGCGGACTTCGCGCAGTTCAGCATCACCGTACCCGTAGATTCGCGCCTGCCCGATGGCGGCGGAAATATGATCTCCGGTCTCTACGACGTGAACCCAACCAAGTTCGGACAAACCGACAACATCACCACATTTGCGAAGAACTTCGGCAGGCAGGTGCAGATGTGGAATGGTGTGGCGATCACGGTGAACGCCCGGATGCCGCACGAGATCATTCTCCAGGGCGGTGTCGATACGGGGGCGATTACGCAGGACGTCTGCGATCTGCGGTCGAAGGTGCCCGAGTACACGGTGGCCGATCCGTACTCAGCTCCCGTTGTCGCGGCGGGCACCAGTACGTCGACGCTGAATCTCGCGGGACCGCTCGTCTGGCACTGCCGTACCGAGCGGCCGCAGACGCAGCTGAAGCTGCTCGGGTCGTATACGGTCCCGCAGGTCGAGGTGCAGATCAGCGCGGCCCTTCAGAGCATTCCGGGTCCTGAGTTGAACGCGTTTTACACCGCGACGAACGCGCAGATCTCGCCGTCGCTCGGCCGGAGTCTGTCGGGAGGCGCAGCGAACGTGTCGGTCAATGTGGTCGCGCCGGGAACCTTGTATGGAGAGCGGCTGAATCAGCTGGACATCCGGTTCGCAAGGCCGGTCCGTCTGGGCCGAACCAAGACAACGTTTCAATTCGATCTGTATAACGCCCTGAACATTGACACGGTCACCGGTGTCAACACCAACTACGCGACATGGCTTCGCCCGCAGGCCGTGATCCTGGGACGCTTCGCGAAACTCGGAGTGCAGCTCGACTTCTGAGTCGTAGAGGCGGACCTTGTAGAGGCGGACCTTAAGGTCCGCCTCTACGGTCAATGACTCGCGTCAGCGCCGCGCCGTCGTCGTGGACTTCGACAGCTCCGGCGAGCGGGAGCTGACATACGCGGCGATCGCCACCATATCCTGCATCGTCAAGTTCGCAACAACCGGCTTCATCAGCTTCGCGTCCGGTCCGTTGCGGCTCCCTTTCTGGAAGTCGAGCATCTGCCGAACGAGATAGCTCGGTGAGCGCCCTGCGATCGGCGGCATATCCGCATACCCGGTGAGATCCGCGCCGTGGCACGTGCCGCACGCGGCGGTGTTGCCGCCGACGATCTTTCCACCGGCGAGTCGCGCTCCGCCGGTCGTGACGAGCGCTTCCCCTCTCGCGATGCTCCCCACCGGCACGTACGCGACAAACGGCGATTGAGAATCGCGGAGCAGTTCGGTCAGGTGCGCATCCACCGGGACCTCGACAATGCGATTGCCGATCGGTTCGGTGCTCTTATCCTCGAGCGGCACCAGCATGCCGCCAAGAATCTGCGTGCGCGGTGCCGTCTTCGACTCGACGACTTTGATCCACCGCTTCAACTTCAACGAGCCGAAATACTCCGCCGCGATGCGAATGTCTGCGTCGGTCGCCTTCTTCGCCGTGTCGATCATCAGCTGTGGCGGACGCATGCTCGGCTCAGACGATTTGCGAAGCCCGTTCTTGAAGTCGTTCACCTGCTGAATGAAGTACTCGGTCGGAAGACCCGCGATGCTTGCGTTCTCCGGTCGTCCGAGGCCGTTTGGATAGTGGCAATAGCCGCAGGCACGAACGCCTTCCGCGATGCGGCCGCGCCTGACGACGTCAGGCATCGGCGGGTGTTCGTCGGGATGCCAGTCCGGAACGTCGGAATTGTTCCGTGCCTGCGTCAGCGTCATCCCGACGGTGCTGTTCGGGACATGGAAGACGGTCCCATCGTCTTTGGGACCGGGCACGGCGGCCGCCACGGGATACGCCCATCCCGGAATTCCAGGCGCATTGGTGACTGCAGGCGCGGTCTGCTGCTGTTGCTGCTGCGCCTGCGGCACCACCGCGAAGGTGACGATCGTGGCGAGCGCAATCGTCGACGCCGCAATAATCCTCACGTCACCCTCCTATTCATTCACTGCCACCTACTGCGACGTGTCGCTGCCACCTGCGACCTGCGACCTTACTGAGTGCCAGCCGCCGTCTTCATGAAATTCATGTGCTGCTGCGCCTGATTGAGGCCGCCTTCAGGTTTGTTCCAGCTAATCTGCCCGTTCTTGTCGGCGTCAACGCCTGTCGTCAGCTGCTCGGCCTTGGTCTGCATCTCCGCCGCGAGCTTCTGCGCTTCGTCCTGCGACGTCGACATCCGAATCTTCTGCGCGAGCGCGACGACCTCGTCCGACATGGAAACGACGTTGGTCGCAGCGGTGCTCACGTGCATCGAGTGGGTCTTCACCATGTCGTTGGCGTTGGCGGCGTTGGCGGCAAGGCCGGCATGCTGCGCGACGCCCTGTGCCGCTTTCTTTGCGCCATAGCCCTTGCCCGGACCCTGTGCGACGACCGTTGGATCGATCGCGTTGAGCACATGCCCGGCGTGTGTCTGAATCATCTGCAGCGAGGTCGCCTTCGCGGCCAGTGCCGCGTGGTCGGCGGCAACTTTCGCTTCCGCCATGGCCGTGGGCAGGAGGCCCATGTTGTCCGGCGTGCCGTTGAAGCTGTCGAGAACGTGACCGATGTGGGTCTGGGCCGTCGCGCCCTGTGCGGAGAGCCCCGCGCGCCATGCGCCGAACACAAGGAGGGAGATTGCGAGAGCGATGGAAGTAACAGTACGCACGGTGCACCTTCCTTCGTGACGTGTGGGGGCCTGTGCACGCTCACAGGCCCCGGTGGAACACGAATTATAGGCGCATCCTCGACCCTACGGCGTTGCGACGTGCCACACCATGCCGCGGCCGTCTCCGGCCTTGTCTCCGGCGGCCTTGTCCATCGAGAAGTAGTAGAGTGGCTTCCCCTTGTACGCCCACTGCTTCGTGCCGTCGTCTCGCGTGATCACCTTCCAGTCGCCCATATCCTTGGCGGTCGCCCCGGCTTTCAGCACGGGCCAGTTGTTCAAGCAGTTGCCCGTACACGCCGACTTGTTTGGCTCTTTGTCGTTGTCGAAGGTGTAGAGCGTCATCCCCTTCGCGTCGGTCAGGATGCCGCCGGTGGCCTTGACGTCGGACGGCATGTTCTGCGCGGCGACATTGCCCGCAATCATCAGAGCCAGAATCGCTGATGCAACGATGGTCATTGCTCGCATAGTGTTCTCCTGAGGATGGAACGTTCTTCCGGGGGGCGGGTATGAACGTGTAAGTGGCGCAGATTATAGGCCTTTCAGCGCGGCTTGACACGCTCGCGGCGCCGGCTCTAGTCTCCCCGCGCGGCATACTCGGCCGTAGTTACTTGTGGGGAACCTCGACTGGAGGAGCGATGAAGGCAGGTTTCACGCGATTCGTGTTCGCCGCCGCCGCCCTGCTGCTTGGTGCCGTGTCGGCTTTCGCACAGCAGGCAACCATTACAGGAACCGTCACCGATACGTCCGGCGGGGTGCTCCCGGGCGTGACCATCA
>Ga0207428_10000223_pt1 | contig 78687 bp, 73 predicted proteins | sample RhiMethybrSRZTD1_FD_187600 | JGI IMG/M metagenome (GOLD analysis project Ga0207428, IMG submission 187600) | Populus rhizosphere microbial communities from Tennessee, USA - Rhizosphere MetaG P. TD hybrid SRZTD1 (SPAdes) (version 3) | ecosystem: Host-associated > Plants > Roots > Rhizosphere >... | reverse complement strand
TCCCCGTGTCGACGACGCGGACGACCCCGCCGCCGAGCTCGTCGGCGGCCCGCCGTGCCGACTCGAAGGTGCCGGACAGCTTCGCCGAGATGTGGAGGGACCAGATCCGGTGATACCCGGCGTCCTGGAGCTCGCGGTAGCAGGCGAGGAAGTCGTCCGGGGTCGGCTGAGAGGTCGTGGGAAGCGTGGTCGACGCGGCGAGCCGCTCGTAGAACTCGGCCGGCGGCATGTCCACGTGATCGCGCGAGGGCACGCCGTCGAAGAGCACGTACAACGGCACGATCCGCATGTTCGGGTGGCGCTCGTGCGCGTCGAGGAAGTCCGAGGTCGAGTCGAGCACGATCGCGGTGCTCTCGCGCGTCAGCTCCACGCGCGGGACCCTAACCGGCGTCGTGCGGGGCTGCCGCCTCGCGGATCGCGGCGGCGAGCGCCTCGATCGGTCCGCCCTTCTCGACGAGCCCGACGGCGCCGGCGTGGACGACCTCGTCGCGCTCGTCCGCGGTCGCCTCCGCGGTGAGGCACACCACTGCCGCGCCCGAGGACGCGATCACGGCGCGCGTCGCAGCCGCGCCGTCGATGCCCGGCAGGCGGTAGTCCATCAGCACGACGTCGGCCCCGAGACGCGATGCCGCATCCGCCGCCTCGTCCCCGGAGCCGACGGCGCCGACCACCTCGAGGCCCTGCTGGAGGCCCAGAAGGAGCTCGAGCGACGACCGATAGACCGCGTTGTCCTCGACGAGGAGGATCCGTGTCGACACGCGCTACTCCGCCGAGAGCAGCAGCGGGTAGTGGGGCTGCCCTCCCCACTGCACGTCGATCTCGAGGCCGGTCGAGCCGTCGGCATAGCGTGCCGCGATCTCCTCGGCCTCCGGCGCGCCCTCGCCCCGCAGCACCTGGACGAACGACTGCCCGTCGCTCGAGAAGCGCGTGAGGAGGGCGTCGAGCACCGTCCAGATGTCCTCCCCCGTCGCGAAGGCACGACCGTCGACGAGCGCGAGGAAGTCGCCTTCCGCCACCTCGACCCCGTCGACCGTCGCGTTTCGCGACGCGCGGGTGATCTCCGCGGCGGCGACGCCGTCCAGCGCACGCCGCATCGCCTCCTCGTTCGCGCCGGCGTCCGCGTCCGAGTCGAAGGTGAGCGCGGCCGCGATCCCCTCGGGGATCGAGGTCGTCCCGAGGACCCGGACGTCCTTTGTCGACTCTTCCGCGGCACGGCCGGCCGCGAGCCGGACGTTGGGGTCGTTCGGCAGCACGATCACCTGCTCGGCATTCACGGCCGTGATCGCCTCCAGCAGCTGGCCGACCGACGGGTTCGCGGTCGCGCCTCCGTCGACGACGATCTGCGCACCCTCGCCGCGCAGGATCTCCCGGTTGCCGGCACCCTGGGCGACCGCCACGAGCGCGCTCGTCGTCGGCGGAGCCGTCGCCGCAGCCTGGAGCTGCGCGAGCCAGCGCTCCCGCTCGGCGGCCTGGCTGTGCATGTCCGAGACCTCGATCCGCGCGGGATCGACGACTCCGACCGCACGGCCGAGCTCGAGCGCGTGCTCCGGCTCGTCGGTGTGGACGTGCACCTTGGCCACCGACGGGTCGCCGGTCACGAGGAGCGAGTCGCCCAGAGGCTCGAGCCTCGCGTGGAGAGCGTCGAGGTCGAGCTCCTCGCCCTCGACGACGAACGTCGTGCAGTAGCGATGGACCGACTCCTCCTGGTGGATCGACTCGTCCGTCAGCTCCCCGACCACGTCGGGGACGTCGGGGAGCGGTTCCCCGGTCAGCTCGTGCAGCACTCCACGCGCGAGCTCGACGAGCCCGACGCCGCCCGCGTCGACGACCCCTGCATCGCGAAGCGTGTCGAGGAGCTCCGGCGTGCGGGCGACCGCGTCGTCTCCACGCGCGACCGCGCGCCCGAGCGCTTCCGCGAACGACAACGTGGACGTCTCGGGCCGCTCGGCCTCCTCCGCCATCTCGCGGACGACGGTCAGCATCGTCCCCTCCACGGGATGCGTCACGGCCTCGTAGGCGGCCGTCGTCCCGGCCCGGAGCGCCTCTGCGAGCCGCGGCCCGTCCAGCGCGCCCTCGCGCGCGAGGACGGGGGCCATGCCGCGCACGATGGTCGAGAGGATCACGCCCGAGTTGCCCTTCGCCTCCATCGTCGCCGCGCGCTGGGCCTGGGCGGCGACCTCGTCGGCCGCCGTTGCGCTCGACCGTTCGACCGCCTCGACGATCCCGCGCACGGTCAGGGTGAGGTTCGTGCCGGTGTCGCCGTCCGGCACGGGGTAGACGTTCAGCGCGTTGATCCGCCGGCGGTGCCGCTCGAGGTTCGCGAGCGCGGCCCCCGCGAGCCGCGTCGTGCGCTCGAGATCCACGGGCGCGAGTCTACGCCGCGGGGAAGGCGGCGATCAGCCGAGGATCGGGTAGCGCCCCTCGCCCGCCAGGCAGTCGGCCGCGAAGAGCGCCGCGCCCGGATCGCCGGTCCAGAGCGAGAACCGCCCGGCCCCCGCCTCCGCCTGAGCGAGCGCGTGCACCGCGAACCGACGCGCCCGGTCGAGCCACTCCTCGTCTCCCGTTCGCTCGAACGCCTTCAGGAGGGCGTAGCCGTTGCCCGCCGTCCCGTGACAGAGGCCGAAGCCCTTCTCCATGCCGTGCGGCCCCGCCTCCCACGTCAGGCGAGCACCGGCGAGGAGCAACTCCTCCTCGAGATAGTCGCCGGCTGCGATCACGACGCCGGGCGCACCGGTGCACCACTGCAGGCGGACCTGGCCGTCCCCGCCCGGCAGCGTGTCGCGCACGGTGCCGGGCCAGTTCGCACCGCCGTTCTCGACGTGCGCGATCGCGGCCAGCAACGCGTTCGCCTCGCCGTCGAGCCAGGCGCGGCGCTCGTCGTCGAGCGAGGGACGGAGGGCCGCGACGTTGCCAACGTAGCCGTGCGCCGTCCCGAGGCCGACGTACGTCTCACCGTGAAGGTGCTGGGCCCAGCGGCCTTGCTCGTCGCGCCTCGCCCAGATCGCGTCCGCGCTCTCGTCGCACGCGGCCCGCCACCGCTCCTCACCGGTCGACTCCAGCATGTGCTGCGCGGCGACGAGCGTCCCGGGCGTCCCCCACATCACCTCGCCCGCCTCGCTGTCGACGTTGGCGACGACGAGCGCGTGGAGGTCGTCCTCGAGTGCGGGCTCCCCGGTCAGGTGCCACGCGACGAGCAGGATCCCCGTGTCGCCGGTCAGGAGGGCCGACTCCTTGCGCGCCGGGAGCTGCTCGCCGCGCATGAAGTCGGGCTCGCGGCGCCAGGCGCCCAGCGTCGCCGCCGCGGCGGCGGCGAGGTCGAGCCCCGTGTCCGCAGCGCCCTGCTCATGGAGCCGGTCGAGCGCCCACACCACGCCGGCCGCCCCGACGTAGAGGTTCTTCATCGGCGTCGCCGCCTGCCACCCGTCCCAGTCGTGCGCCGGCCAGAGCCCTTCGGCGTCGAACGCCTCGTCGATGCGCGCGACGAGGCGCCGGATCGACGCCCGCACGCGCGCGTCGTCCCACGGCTCCTCCGTGAGCGGCTCGAACCCGGCAGGGTCGAAGAGCATCGCCTCGATGATGGCAGCAGCATCAGGCGGGCGGAGCCGGGCTTCGCCCGGCGGGAGCCCGCCGCACGGGCGCGTCAGACGGCTTTGGTGACCTTGCCGGCCTTGAGGCAGCGGGTGCACACGTAGTCGCGCGTCGGCTTGCCGTCGAGCACGAGCCTCACGCGCTGGAGGTTCGGCTCGAAGCGCCGCTTCGTGGCGACCATCGAGTGCGAGCGGGAGTTCCCGGTCTTGGGGCGCTTCCCACAGATGACGCAGACCCTGGACATGCGGCCGCCGATCGTAGCAGCCGAACTGCCGCTATCTCGCGGCTGCCGCCCGGAGATTGGCGAAGAGGTCGGCCATCTCGAGGGCGGTGCGAACCGCCTCCGCTCCCTTCTCCAGGCGCGGCTCCGCCTGGTCTGGCCGGTCGAGCGTGAGCACGCCGAACGAGACCGGGACGCCCGTCTCGATCGCGGCGAGCTGGAGTCCGGATGCCGCCTCGCTCGCGACGTAGTCGAAGTGGGGCGTGTCGCCGCGGATCACACAGCCGAGTGCGACGACGCAGGCGAATCGGCGGGTCTTCGCGAGCGCCATCGCAGCGAGCGGCAGCTCGAAGGCGCCGGGGACCGGCATCACCGTGATCGAGTCCTGCTCCACCCCGAGCTCCTCGAGCTCGCGGAGCGCGGACTCGAGCAGGCCACCCGTCACCTCGCCGTTGAAGCGGCTGACGACGATCCCGACCGCACGGCGGCCGCCGCGGGCCTCACCCTCCAGCACCGCGTAGCCGGGCGGCACCTCGAGGTTCCCCGGCGCGTGCTCGCCGGTCGCCCCGGCGTCGGGTGCGTCTGCCACCGGCGCGGCGACCACGTCGGCGGCGTCCTCGGCGGACGGCTCCTCGGCGGACGGCTCCTCGGGCTCGTCGGACGCGAGCTCGACCGGCGGGACGTCGTCGGGCTCCTCCGCGGCGGGGTCGTCGCCGTCGAGCGTCCCCGGGAGGACCGGATCGGCGGGCGGGTCGTCGAGCTGGGCCCTCGGCCAGCCGCCGAGGACGTTCTCGCTCGCCTGCTCCAGATCGTCCTGTTCGTGCCGGGTGTCGGGCCCGTCGCTCGGGTTCATCTACACCGTCCTCAGGAGTCGTCGTGGCCGTAACGCTCGCCCTGGTGGTGAAGCCTCCGGCCGAGCGTGTGTCCGAGCTTCTTGCGCTTCGTCTCGAGGTAGCTCCGGTTCTCGTCGTTCGGCTCGACCTCGATCGGCTCCTGCGAGACGACCTCGAGCCCGAACCCGCTGATCCCGGAGATCTTCTTCGGGTTGTTCGTCAGGACGCGGATCGTGGTGAGGCCGAGGTCGGCGAGGATCTGCGAGCCGATCCCGTACTCGCGCGCGTCGGCCTTGAAGCCGAGCTCGATGTTCGCCTCGACCGTGTCGAGGCCCTGCTCCTGGAGCTCGTAGGCGCGCAGCTTGTTGAGCAGGCCGATGCCGCGTCCTTCCTGTGCGAGGTAGAGCAGCACCCCCTCGCCCTCCTGCTCGATCCGCGCGAGCGCCCGCTCGAGCTGCTCGCCGCAGTCGCAGCGCCGCGAGTGGAACACGTCGCCGGTCAGGCACTCGGAGTGGACGCGGACGAGGATGTCGTCCTTGCCCTCGACGTCGCCCTTCACGAGCGCGACGTGCTGCTTGCCCGTCAGCGTCTCGCGGTACGCGACCGCCTGGAAGTCGCCGTAGTCGGTGGGTAGCCGCACGGAGACAACGCGCTCGACGAGCTTCTCGGTGCGCCGGCGGTACTCGATCAGGTCGGCGACAGTGACCAGCTTGAGCCCGTGGCGCTCGCAGAACTCGACGAGATCCGGGACGCGAGCCATCGTCCCGTCGTCCTTCATGATCTCGCAGACCACACCCGCGGGCGTCAGCCCAGCGAGGCGCGCGAGGTCGACCGCCGCCTCGGTCTGGCCGGAGCGCTTGAGGACACCGCCGGGGCGGGCGCGCAGCGGGAAGATGTGACCCGGCGAGACGAGCTCGTGCGGCGTCGAGGTCGGATCGACCGCGACCTGGATCGTGTGTGCGCGGTCGGCGGCCGAGATCCCGGTGGAGACGCCGTCCCGGGCCTCGATCGTGACCGTGAACGCGGTCCCGAACTGCGCCTCGTTCTGGTCGGTCATCTGGCGGAGGCCGAGCTCCTCGCAGCGCTCGGGCGTCAGGCAGAGGCAGATCAGCCCCCGGCCGTGCATCGCCATGAAGTTGACCGCATCGGGTGTCACGAACTGCGCCGCGATCGTGAGGTCGCCCTCGTTCTCGCGGTCGGCGTCGTCCGCGACGACGACGAACCGACCTGCCCTGATCTCCTCGATCGCCTCCTCGATCGAGGCGAACGGGCTCGTCTCGGGCTTCGTGGTCGTGCTCACCCGGCCCATCGTAGCCCCGCTCACCGTCGGGCCAGCAGCCTCTCGACGTACTTCGCGAGCACGTCGACCTCGAGGTTCACGGGAGCCCCGGGCTGGAGCCGCCCGAGCGTGGTCGCGGCGAGCGTGTGCGGCACGAGCGCGATCGAGAACGTGGCGCCGTCGACGCCGGCGACCGTCAGCGAGACGCCGTCGACCGTGATCGACCCCTTCTCGACGCAGTAACGGACGATGCTCTCGGCCGCGCCGATCTCCAGTCGCGCGCCGTCGCCTTCTCGTTCGAGCGCCGCGACCGTGCCCACGTCGTCGACGTGCCCCTGGACGATGTGCCCGCCGAGCGGCTCGCCGGCGCGGAGTGCCGGCTCGACGTTGACCTGGTCGCCGGGTGCCAGCCGCGCGAGGGTCGTCCGGGCCAGCGTCTCGGGCACCGCGTGGAAGCGGATCGCGCCGTGGTCGACGGTCTCCGCGGTGAGGCACACACCCGCCACCGAGACGGAGTCGCCGACCGAGAGCCCCTCCGCCGTGCGCGGCGCCTCGACCTGGATGCTCAGGCCGTCGTCGCCTCCCTCGACGCGGGCGACGCGACCCACCTCGCGCACGATCCCCGTGAACACGAGATCGAGGCTACCGGCCGGAGTCGCTTGTGTTGATTCAACACAAGCGTTGTCACGCCTCGCGCAGCCGCCACGAGAGCAGGACGTCGACTCCGACTCGCTCGAGCTCGGGCTCGCCGAGGTCGAGCGGTTCAGGCAGAGGGCCCGTCATCGGCGGGCCGGCGCCCGCGATGACGGGCGCGACGAAGACGAGCAGCCGGTCGACGAGACCGTCCGCGAGGAATGCCGTCGCGAGCGTCGGGCCGCCCTCCAGGAGGAGCGACTGCACCCCCTCCCCGGCGAGCGCGGCGAGCTCCTCCCGCAACGGGCCTGAGCGAAGCTCCAGCTGGGAGCCCTCGGGCAGCGGGCCGCGTCCGAAGGCGAGACGCCTGGGCCGGCGGACGACGGGCGCGTCACGGACGTCGAGCCGCGGCGCGTCCGCGCGCACCGTGCCCATCCCGACCCCGACCGCGTCGACCGCCGCGCGCAGCTCGTGGACGCGGCGGCGAGCCTCCGCGCCGGTCACCCAGCGGCGCCCCGGGACGGCGACCCGCCCGTCGAGCGAGACGGCGAGCTTGAGGATCACGTGCGGGCGTCCTGCCGAGACCCAGGTGCGCCACGCCTCGTTCTGGCGCTTCGCCTCGGGCAGGTCGAGCAGCTCGACGTCGACACCGGCGGCACGCAGCCGCTCTGCCCCTCCCCCGGCCTCCGGGTTGGGATCCGCGCACCCGGCCACGACCCGTGCGACGCCTGCCTCGAGGACCCTCTCGGCGCACGGCGGCGTGCGCCCGTGGTGCGCGCAGGGCTCCATCGTCACGAAGAGCGTCCCGTCACGTGCCGCCTCCCCCGCGGCGTCGAGCGCAGTCGCCTCGGCGTGCGGCCCGCCCGCCGGCTCGCTGACCCCCTCGCCGACTATCGACCCGTCAGGGCGGACGACGACCGCGCCGACCGTCGGGTTCGGGTACCCACGTCCCGCGGCCGCCGCCGCGAGCTCGAGCGCGCGCTCCAGGCTCACGCCGCCGCGGCCGCGAGCCGCGCGTACGCCTCGGCGGGATCGTTTGCGCCGAAGACGGAGCTGCCGGCGACGAAGAGCGAGGCGCCGGCGTCGCGCAGCGCACCGACGTTGTCCTCCCCGACGCCGCCGTCCACCTGGATGGGGACATCGACGAGCGTGCGCAGCTGTGAGATCCGGCCCAGCGCCTCGGGCATGAACGACTGGCCGCTGTAGCCCGGGTGGATGCTCATGCAGAGCACGATGTCGGCGTTCGCCTCGGCGGCGACGGCAGCGGCCCGTTCGGGGAGCGTCTCCGGGTTGAACGCGATCCCCACTCCGAGCCCGTGCGCTCGCGCGTGCTCCGCGACCGCCGCGGGATCGGTCGCCACCTCCACGTGGAACGTGACCGAATCGGCCCCCGAGGAGGCGAACTCCTCGAAGTGGTGCACGGGGTCGTCGACCATCAGGTGGCAGTCGAGCCTGCCCCCCGTCTCGTGGATCGACCGCGCGATGGAGCGCAGCACGACCGGCCCCATCGTCACGGGCGGGACGAAGTGGCCGTCGCCGCAGTCGAAGTGGAAGACCCGGCAGCCCGCCCCGAGCAGCGCGTCGATCTGCTCCCCGAGCCGGCGGAAGTCGGCGGCGTAGAGCGACGGCTCGACCTCGGCCCCGCCGCGGATCCAGTCGGTCCACCCCACGGCAGCGATGCTACTGGCCGAGGATCGCTTGTGACACTGTGTTACAAGCGCGTCAGCCGCGCGACGAAGAAGCCGCTCGTCCCGTCGCGATGCGGGAGCGTCTGCAGGAGCTCGGGGCGCCGCCGGTGGCGGTACTGCGGCCACTCGTCTCCGAGCGTCGGGTCGACGGTGACTCCACCGTCGGCCACGACCGCGTCGACGACGTCCTCGGATTCCGCCGCGTTGACCGTGCAGACGGAGTAGACGACTGTTCCGCCCGGTCTCGTGCGTTCGACCGCGGCACCGAGCAGCTCGCGCTGGAGCTCCGGCAGTGGGGTCGCGCGCCAGCGGAGGTCCGGGCGCGAGGCGAGCACGCCGAGCCCGGAGCACGGCGCGTCCACGAGCGCGCGGTCGTAGCCCTGGAGGGCGGGCGGCAGCGCGCGGCCGTCGGCGTGCACGACCCGCACCCGCTCCGCCCCGAGGCGCGCCGCGGTGGCCCGCAAGGCGTCCGCGCGCGCCTCGTCGACCTCGACCGCGTCCACGTCCCCCGCGAGCATCGTCGCCTTGCCACCGGGCGCGGCGCACAGGTCCAGCGTCCGCTCGCCCGCGCGGGCGCCGACCGCCAGCCCGACGAGCTGCGAGGCCCTGCTCTGCGGCCAGAGTCGCCCCTCGGCGAGTGCCTGCTGCTCGACGCGGTCGACGACCCATGCCCCCGGGATCACGGGGTCTGCCCTGCCGTCGATCGTGCCGCGTACGAGCCGGACCGCGGTCTCCGGCTCCTCGTTCTGCGCCGCCAGCAGCGCCCTCGCCTCCTCCGGCCCGAGCTCGGCCCAGAACGTCTCGGCGATCCAGTCGGGATACGAGTGGCGGAGCGCGGCTTCGGCCGGGGTCCCCTCGGGGAGGGCGTCCGTCAGGCCACGAGCGCCCTCTGCGAGGCGGCGCATCACGGCGTTCGTGAACGACACCGCCCGCTCGAGTCCCGCGTGACGGACGAGCTCGACGGACTCGTTGACGGCCGCATAGCGCGGCACGCCGTCCATGAACGCAACCTGGTAGGCGCCGAGGCGCAGCGCCGCCGCCACCGGCGGGTCGAGCTTGCGCACGCGCCGGCGGCCCAGCGTCTCGATCGCGTGGTCGAGGGTGCGCTTTCGCTGGACGGCGCCGTACGCGAGCCTCCGCGCGAGCGCGCGGTCGCGATCGTCGAGCGCGGCCTCCTCCGCGCGCAACGCCCGGTCGGCGTAGGCCCCGTCCTCGAAGACCCGCCGCAGCACACGGAAGGCCGCGGCGCGAGCGGGTGCGACGTCGCTCATCGAAGGCCGCGGCGCCACGCGTCCGAGGTCATCCGGCGGCCGCCCTCGGGCTGGACCTCGAGCGGCTCGAACGACCCGTCGGCGCCGACCCGGGCGCGCCACACCGTCACCGGCCGGCCCTCGAGCTCCGCGCGCGCCCCGATGTGGGGGCTCAACGCCCGGACGACCCGGACGAGCTCTGCGGCCGGCCGCGAGAGATCGAGCCGCCGGTCCTCCGGCCGGATCTTCTCCGCGTAGGTCACGGCGCCTTCCTGCGGCACGAAACGCGGTGCGGGATCGTCGAGCACGCGGTCGAGGAGCCGCGCGGCCACCTCGCCGGCGGTCCGGTAGACGGCGCCTGCGTCGTCCTCGGCCCCGATCGGGAACGCCTCCCGGGCGGCCACCGGCCCGGCATCCAGCTCGGCAACCGTCTCGTGGATGGTGACCCCCGTCTCCGCGTCGCCGGCCATGATCGCGCGCTCCACGGGCGCAGCCCCTCGCCAGCGGGGCAGCAGCGACGGGTGGACGTTGAGCCAGGCGCGTTCGGCGAGCATCTCCTCGGGCACGAGCAGCCCGTACGCGGAGACGACGACCGTCGGCGCGTCGAGGTCGAGGCCCGCAGCCGGACGCTCGGGCTGGAGCACGGGGATGCCGAGTCGTTCCGCGATCTCCTTCGCCGGCGGCGCAGCGACCCGCCTCCCGCGCCCTGCCGGCGCGTCCGGGCGGGTGAGGAGCGCCGAGACCTCGTGGCGGGCGGCGAGGCGTTCCAGCACGTCGGCACCGAACGGCGCGGTCGCGGCGACGGCGATCCGTGCCATGCCGAACGGGCCTACGACGACGTGAGAACGAGCCTGGGCCTGATCTGGGCGATCGCCTCGCGACGCGACTCGGCGTCCGTGCGGTCGAGCAGCAGCACCCCGTCGAGGTGGTCGAGCTCGTGCTGAACGACGCGCGCGTCCATCTCCTCGAGCGTGAGCGAGACCGGCTCGCCCGCGGCGTCACGGGCCTCGACCCTGACCCGCAAGGCCCGCTCGATCGGCACGCGCACGGTGCCGAGCGAGAGGCAGCCCTCGTCCTCGACCTCCGTGTCGTCTCCCTCGGGCGTGACCACGGGATTGACGAGGACGCGGTCCTCCCCGTCGAGCGTGCACACGAAGAAGCGCCGGAGGATGCCGATCTGGGTCGCGGCAAGGCCGACACCGTCGGCGTCGTGCATCAGCTCGATCATCCGAGCCGTGATCCGGGCGAGCTCGTCGTCGAAGGTCTCCACCTCGCCCGCGCGCATGCGCAGCACGGGATCCCCGTACTGGCGGATCTGCGCGAGCGCGACCTCCTTGCGGACGAGGCGCTCCGCCTCCGCGCGGGCCTCGGCGTCCGTCAGCGGCTCGTCGTCGTGCTCGTGTTCCTCGTGGTCGTGGTCGTGCTCGGACACACGGCGATCTTAGCCCTCGTTCCGCACCACGGCCTGGGTCTGGATGGTGCGTGAGACCAGCCGGCCGGCGGCGTCCGTCACGTCGGTCTGGACGACGATCGTCGTACGGCCCCTGTGGACGAGCTCGGCCCGGGCGGTCACCGTTCCCTCCCGGACGGCCGCGAGGAAGTTCGTCTTCGCCTCGATCGTCGAGGTCGTCTCCCCCTCGGCCAGGTTCAGGAACGCAAGCGTGGCGGCCGCGGAGTCGGCCAGCGCCATCAGGTAGCCGCCGTGGAGGACGCCGCCCGCGGTACAGCGATCCTCGGCCCACGAGCCCGCGAGGACGACGCCGCCGGGGCCGCCCTCGACCGCCTCGAAGCCGAGCAGCGCGGCGAGGGGCATCCCGTCCCGCACGAGAGCCGTGAGCGCGGCGTCCACGCGGGATGTCTACAGCGACTGGGGGTCGACGTCCACCACGGCGGTGAGGCCGTCGCGCCGCATCGTCTTCGCGGCGGCCGCGAGGAGCATCGACGCCTGTCGCGCGATCGTCCTGGGCTGGCTCGTCTTCGCGACGAGCTGCGCGCGATGGCGACCGCGGAGCCTGAGCACCGGCGCCGGCCCGAGGAGCTCGCCCTCCTGTCCCTCGAGGCGAACGCGGAGCTCCTGGAGGAAGGCGAGCGGGGCCTGGGGATCGGGGCCGGCGACGAGGACCGAGACCAGGTGGCGGAAGGGCGGGTAGCCCAACGCCTCGCGCCGCTCGAGCTCGCCTGCGAGAAAGCCTGCGACGTCGTGGTTCACGGCGTGACGAAGAGGCGTCGCGTCGGGCTGGAAGGTCTGCACGATCACGCGGCCGGGCGCGTCGCGGCCGCTGCGGCCCGCGAGCTGCGTCACGAGCTGGAAGGTCCGCTCTTCCGCCCGGAAGTCGGGGAGGCCGAGGCTCGTGTCCGCGTCGACGACTGCCGCGAGCGAGACCCCCGGCACGTGGTGGCCCTTCGCCACCATCTGCGTCCCGACGAGCACCGCCCGGTCGGCCTCGCGGAAGCGGGCGAACGCATCACGCGCCGCGCCCGGCCGTGTCGCGACGTCGGCGTCGAGCCGGAACCGCTCGAGCTCGGGCACGTGCTTCGCGAGCTCCGACTCCAGGCGCTGCGTCCCTGCCCCGATGCGCGCGATCTCGGCCGAGCCGCACGCGGGGCAGGTCGGGGGCACCGGGTCGACCCGGCCGCAGTGATGGCAGCGGAGCGCGCCGTCCCGGTGGAGGGTGAGGGCGACATCGCAGTGGGGGCAGCGCCGCGAGAGGCCGCAGGCCCGGCAGTGGACCGCGGGCGCCAACCCACGACGGTTCAGCAGGAGGATCGCGCGACCTCCGTGCTCCACCAGGCCGCCGAGCGCCTCGAGGAGCGGCGCCGAGAGCGGATAGCCGGCCTCGCGGCGCAGGTCGACGAGGCGCACGCGCGGCATCGGCGCGCCGATGCGGGCGCCCAGGGAGCAGCGCGGCAGGCGCGCCCAGCTCTCGGGCCGCGGCGTGGCGGAGCCGTAGACCGCGACCGCACCCTCGAGCGCGGCGCGCTTGGCGGCGACGGTGCGCGCGTCGTAGCGCGGGTCCGACTCCTGTTTGTACGCGGCGTCCTGCTCCTCGTCCACGACGATCAGCCCGACCTTCCGCATCGGCGCGAACACCGCGGAGCGCGCGCCGACGACGATGCGCGCCTCGCCGCGGGCGATGCGGTCCCGTTCGTCCCGCCGCTCCGCCTCGCCGAGCGAGGAGTGCACGATCGCGACGAGGTCGCCGAAGCGGCGCCGGAAGCGCCCGACGGTCTGGGGCGCGAGCGCGATCTCGGGCACGAGGACGATCGTGCCGAGCCCCCGCTGGAGCGCGGCCGCGCACGCCTGGAGATAGACCTCGGTCTTCCCGCTGCCAGTCGGCCCCTCGAGCAGCAGGTGCTCGCCGACACCTTCGTCGAGTGCCGCGACGATCCGCCGGACGGCCGCCTGCTGCTCGTCCGACAGCCGTTCCGGCTCGGCCTCTCCTGCGAGCGACTCCCGCAGGGCCGGCGAGGGCCGCTCGCCGCGCGGGCTTCGGCGGGTGGGCGCGACGAGCTCCAGCGCGCGAGCGGGTGTCGAGCCGTAGTAGTCCGCGAGCCACAGCGCGAGATCGACCAGCGTCGCCGGGATCTCGTCGAGCAGCCGCCCGACCGGCGCGGGCTCGATCCCCGGCGGAGCCCCCACGCCGACGTCCGCGACGACACCACGCGTCGCGCTGCGCCCGAGGCGGACGGAGACGACGGCGCCCTTCTCCGTCCCTTCGGGCACCTCGTAGGTGAACGGGCGGGCGAGCGTCCGGGTCGAGACGAGCGGGTAGACGGACGCGAGCGGCACCGCCCGAGCGTAGTCGCGGGCCGCGACGACGCCTCGCTAGACTCGCCGCATGCCGGCGCACGGGCATTCGGTGGACGAGTACCTCGAGGTGATCTACTTCCTCGCCTTCCCGATCGGCGAGTACCGGCCGGCCGGCGAGAGCGCGATCGCGTCGCGTGTCGCGGACATGCTGGGCGTCTCCCGCGCCTCGGCGGGCGAGATGCTGAAGCGGCTCGAGGCGGAGGGGCTCGTCGAGCGCGGCGAGCAGAAGGAGGCGATCCTCACCCCAGCGGGCATCGAGCGGGCCGAGAAGGTGGTGCGCAAGCACCGGATCATCGAGCGCTTCCTCACCGACTTCATGGGCTACACGGCATCCGAGTCGCACGTCCACGCGGACGAGATGGGCGACACGTTCACCGACGAGATGATCGAGCGGATGTACGAGCGCCTGGGACAGCCCGACCGCTGCCCTCACGGCTGGCCGATCTCGACCGAGCTCGAGCAGGCGGAGAACGAGGGTCTCCTCGCCCTCGCCGAGCTCACTCCCGGCCAGGCGGGCGAGATCGTGCGCCTCGCGGAGCACGACGGCGACCTCCTCCACTGGTTCTACGACGAGGGCTACGTCCCCGGCTCGAAGATCGAGATCCGGGCCGTCCACCAGGCGGCCGGGCACCTGGCCGTCGTGCTCGACGCGAGCGAGCGCGAGATCGGCGAGAAGGCCGCACAGGGCTTGTACGTCAGGCTTGCAGCCTGAGGTCGTTCCGACTTACCCTGTGAGCATCCCGTTCGAGCGGCTCCATGACTCGATCGGGAGACCTTCGCCGGAAGGAGTGAGCCCGTGAGACGTTCCCGTACTCTCCTCGGCCTCGCGGCCGTCGCCGCCGTCGCGGCGTCATCGCTCGGCGCGTCCGCCGCGACCGCTGCCGACCGGCCGGCCGCGCTGACCGACATCCTCGCGGCCCGTCTCGGGATCTCCGCCGGCGTCATCGAGCACTCGTCCAGGGTCGCGCTCGTGGCACGCGTCAACGCCGCGGTCAAGGCCGGCAAGCTGACCGCCGAGCAGGCAACGAGGCTGAAGGTGCGGATCGCGACCGCGAGCAGGATCGCTGCGCGGAACGCGATCGCCCGGAAGAAGACCTCCGCGAGCAGCGACCGGGTCAGCGTGCACGGGCTGAGCGCGGCGGCCGCTTATCTCGGCCTGAGTGTGCCGACCCTCCGGGCGCACCTGCTCGCGCGGGAGTCGCTCGCGCAGGTCGCGGCCGCGAACGACAAGAGCGTCGACGGCCTCGTCGCCGCAATCCTCGCGAAGGCGAAGAAGCGCATCGCACAGGCGGTCGAGAGCGGCCACCTCAACCGGAAGCGCGCGAAGGAGGTCCTCGCTCGGCTGACCCTCGCGGCGGAGAAGGTCGTCAAGAGCACCCACGCGGGCGGCTGACTCTCGGGCCCGCGCGGCCGCAGCGGCGGGGCTCAGGCCGCGGGAATCTGCTCGAGCGGATTGCCGCTCAGCGCGGCGAGGCGGAGGGCATCGGCCTTGTCGGTGCGCTCCCAGGTGAAGTCGGCGTCCGCGCGGCCGAAGTGCCCGTACGCCGCGGTCTTCCGGTAGATCGGCCGCCGTAGGTCGAGATCGCGGACGATCGCGCCGGGCCGCAGGTCGAAGTGCTCGCGCACGAGCTCGGCGATCCGCTCGTTCGAGAGGCCGTCCGCCTCCGTGCCGAACGTCTCGACGTTCACGCTCATCGGGTGGGCGACGCCGATCGCGTACGAGACCTGCAGCTGACAGCGGTCGGCCAGCCCCGCCGCGACGACGTTCTTCGCGGCGTAGCGCGCGGCGTAGGCGGCCGAGCGGTCGACCTTGGTCGGATCCTTGCCCGAGAAGGCGCCGCCGCCGTGCGGCGCCGCGCCACCGTATGTGTCGACGATGATCTTCCGCCCGGTCAGGCCCGTGTCGCCCATCGGCCCGCCGATCACGAACTTCCCGGTCGGGTTGACGTAGAAGAAGTCCGGCGCCCCGAGCCGCGCTGGGTCGAAGAGGTCGCGGTAGTCCGCATGGAGGATCGGCTCGACGACGTGCTCGAGCAAGTCCGGCTTGATCAGCGCCTCGGCGTCGAGGCCGTCGCGATGCTGTGTCGAGATCAGCACGCGCTCGATCTCGACCGGCCGCTGGCGGCCGTGCTCGTCGACCTCGTAGCGCACCGTCACCTGGGACTTCCCGTCCGGCCGCAGGTACGGGAGGACATCCGCCTTGCGGACGGCGGCCAGGCGCTTCGTGAGCTTGTGCGCGAGCATGATCGGGAGGGGCATCAGCTCCTCGGTCTCGCGGCTCGCGTAGCCGAACATCATTCCCTGGTCGCCGGCGCCGATCCTGTCGATCGGGTCGGTCCCGCCGTGCTGCGCCTCGAACGAGGCGTCGACGCCGAGCGCGATGTCCGACGACTGCTCGTCGATCGCGACGACCACGCCGCAGGTCTCCGCGTCGAAGCCGTACTTCGCGCGGGTGTAGCCGATGTCGCGGATCGTGTCGCGCACGATCTCGCGGACGTCGACGTACGTATCCGTCGTCATCTCGCCGGCCACCACGCGTCATCTCGCCGGCCACCACGACCAGCCCGGTGGTGATCAGCGTCTCGCAGGCGACGCGCGCATTCACGTCGTCGGCGAGGACCGCATCGAGGACGGCGTCCGAGATCTGGTCGGCGATCTTGTCCGGATGGCCTTCCGTCACGGACTCGGAGGTGAACTGGAACGAGCGGGCGCTCATGGTCCGCGAACCCTAGCGATCGCCGGAGCGGCGGTCGTCACTCGACGGTCGGCTCCCGCTGCATCAGCTGCGCGACGAGGTCCATCAGCGGCACGCCGGACAGCACGGCGCACACGCCCTCCGTGATCGGCATCTCGACCGCGAGCCGGTGCGCGAGCGCCCGCAGCACCGGCGCGGTCGTGAGCCCCTCGACGACCATGCCGATCGAGCGTGCCGCCTCCTCGGGGGAGGCGCCCTGCGCGACGAGCTCGCCGCAGCGACGGTTCCGGCCGGAGCGTGCCCAGCACGTGACGACGAGGTCGCCGATGCCCGCGAGCCCCGTGAACGTCTCCGGGCGGGCGCCCGCGACCTCGGCCAGCCGCCGCATCTCCGCGAGCCCGCGCGCGACGAGGGCCGCCTTGGCGTTGTCACCGAGCTGGAGCCCGTCCGCCCCTCCGGCGGCGAGCGCGATCACGTTCTTCGCCGCGGCGCACAGCTCGACGCCGAGCACGTCGTCGTTGACGTACACGCGGAACGCCGACGAGGTGATCGCGAGCTGGAGCTGCACCGCCAGCGGCAGGCTCTCGCAGGCGATCACCGCGGCTGCAGGCAGCCCGCGCGCGATCTCCTCCGCGACGTTCGGGCCTGAGAGCACTGCGACCGGCCTGTCGCGGACGAGCGTCGAGAGGCGGTCACCCGTGCCCGGATCGAGGCCCTTCGTCAGGCTGAGGACGGGCGCGCGCCCGGGCAGCGAGGCGACGACCGCGCCGAATGCCGCGCTCGGGACAGCCACGACCACGAGGTTGGCCTGCTCGACGTGGGCGTCCTCGATCGTCGTCGCGGCCACGCCGGTGAGATCGACCTCCGGCAGGTAGCGCGGGTTGTGCCCGGTCTCGGCGATCTCCGCGACCTGCGCGGCGTCGCGGCACGCGAGCGTCACCGCATGGCCGTGGTCGACGAGCAGCCGCGAGAACGCCGTGCCCCACGAACCGCCGCCGACCACGACCACGTCCATTCGCCCGACCCTACGCGTCCGGCTCGGCGGCCGTCGCGGGTCGGCTCGTGGCTATTCCGAGCGGTAGAAGTCGATCGAGACCGGGACGCCCTGGAGCTCGAAGCGCGCGCGGAGCTCGTTCTCCACCCAGTAGCCGTAGTCGCGCGTCACGAGCCTCGGGTCGTTGACGAACACGCGGAGCCGCGGCGGGCGGGTCGCGGTCTGCGTCGCGTAGAGAAGCTTGAGCCGCCGCCCGCGCTGGCCCGAGGGCCCGGGCCGGGCCTCCTTCAGCTCCGCGATCGCGCGGTTCAAGGCGGGTGTCGGGATGCGGGCGACGTGCTTCGCGAAGAGGGTCTCGACGTGGTCGAGCAGCCTCCGCAGGCCGCGTCCCGTGTGCGCCGAGACCGCCACCGCCGGGGGTCGCTGACGCAGGCGCCGGTTCAGGAGGCCGCGCGTCTCCTGGAGGTCGACGATGCCGACGTCCCACTTCGAGAGCACCACGAGCGTCGAGCAGCCCGCCTTGCGGGCGACGTCCGCGACGGCGAGGTCCTGCTCGACGACCCCCTCCGACGCGTCGATGAGGACGAGGGCGACGTCGGCCCGCTCGGCCGCCTCGAGCGCGCGCAACTCGGAGTAGTACTCGATCCCCTGCCGCTGCCGCCGCTTCCGCCGCAACCCGGCCGTGTCGACGAGCACCAGCGTCGTGTCGCCCCGCGTGAGGACGGTGTCGATCGTGTCGCGGGTCGTGCCCGGCACCTCGGAGACGATCACGCGCTCCTCACCGAGGAGGGCGTTGAGGAGCGAGGACTTGCCGACGTTCGGGCGCCCGAGGATCGCGACGCGGATCGCCGACTCGTCGACGACCGGCTCGCCTCTCCCGGGCAGCCGCGAGACGATCTCGTCGAGCAGGTCGCCCGTGCCGTGCCCGTGCAACGCGGAGAGCGGCACGGGATCTCCGAGCCCGAGCCGGTGGAACTCCACGGCCTCGAGATCGCGACGAGGGTCGTCGATCTTGTTCGCGAGCACGAGCACGGGCTTGCCGGAGGCGCGGAGGATCGCCGCGAGGTCCTCGTCGCCCGGCGTGATCCCCGACTTCGCGTCCACGAGGAAGAGGACGAGGTCGGCCTCGTCGACCGCGGCGCGCGCCTGGTCGGCGATGTGCCGCCCGAAGGGGCCGGGGTCCTCCTCGTCCACGCCGCCCGTGTCGACGAGCCGGAACGTGATGCCGTTCCAGTCGCAGAGGAGCTCCTTGCGGTCGCGCGTGACGCCCGCCGTCTCGTGGACCACGGCCGCCCGGCTCTGTGTCAGCCGGTTGACGAGCGTCGACTTGCCGACGTTCGGGAAGCCGACGATCGCGACCGTCCCGGCGCTCCTGACCTCGGTCCGTGCGTCGGGCTCCTCCTCGGCCATCGCTACGGACGGTCCGCGGGCGGGGTGACACCGTTCGGCCGGCCCTGCTCGTGCAGTGCCACGAGCCAGTCCCAGAGACGGCGGAGCTCGTGCTCGATCTGCGCCGACGCCTCCTTGTAGCCCTTGCCGCCCTTCGGCAGCCCGTCGAGCGCGAGCGGCTCGCCCCAGGCGATCGAGACCGGTGTGGGGTGCCGCGGCGACCAGGTCTGCGTCCCGTGGATCGCGACAGGCACGATGGGGGCGCCTTCCTGGATGGCGACCATGGCCGCGCCCGGCTGCACGGCGCCGGGCACGCCCGAGCGCTGACGTGTCCCCTCGACGAAGAGACCGAGGGCGTGGCCGTCGGCGACGATCCGGCGCATCGTCCGCACCGCTTCCCGGTCCGACTCGCCCCGTCGCACCGAGAAGCAGCCGAACGAGCGGATGAACGCGCCGAAGCCCGGAACGCGATGCGCCTCGATCTTGGCCATGTAGTAGAGGATCCGCGGGCTCGCGGCGCCGAGCACGACGGGATCCAGCCAGCTGAAGTGGTTCGACGCCACCACGATGCCGCCCTCGCTCGGGACGCGGTCCCTGCCGTAGACGTGGAGTCGCGTCGCCAGGCGTCCCGCCAGGCCGATCGTCGGTCGGCCGACGGCCCAGGTGTACGGCGCGAGGTTCATCGCGAGGCCGCGACGAGCGCCGCGACCCGGTCGACGACCTCGTCGAGCGTGAGCTCCGTGGTGTCCACCTCGACGGCATCCGGTGCCTGGTGGGTGTTCACCGCGTCGCGCTCGTCGCGCCGGCGGAGCTCCTCGGCGAGCTCCTCGACGCCGAGCCCTTCCCGCTCGGCGTGCCGGCGCCGGACGCGAACGCCGGGGTCGGCGACGAGCCAGACCTTGACCTCCGCGTCGGGCGCGACGACGACGCCGATGTCGCGCCCCTCGATCACGGAGTCGCCCGACCGGCCAAGCTCGCGCTGCCTCCCGCGCATTACCTCCCTGACCTCGGGATGGCGTGCGACGACGGGGACGGCGGCGTCGATCTCGGGCTCGCGGATTCGCTCCGTCACGTCCTCGCCGCCGATCCCCACGGTCCCGCCGTCCCCGAACTCGACGGGGTTCGCGGTGGCGAGCGACGCGAGCCCGGGGCCGTCGTCCAGGGGGATGCCCTCGTGCAGCGCGAGCCACGTGAGCGCGCGGTACATCGCGCCGGTGTCGAGGTACTTGAAGCCGAGCCGGGCCGCGAGCGCCCTCGCGACCGAGCTCTTCCCCGCGCCGGCGGGCCCGTCGATCGCCACGATCACGCGGCGGAGGTTATCGGCGGTCGTCCTCCGCGACCGTGGACGTGCGGCGGAGCTCCTCGAGCATCTCGAAGAATCCCGGGAAGCTCACCGTGACGGCGTCGGCATCCTCCACCCGAACGCCTTCGCGGGAGGCGAGCCCGGCGACCGCGCCGAGCATCGCGAGCCGGTGGTCGCCGCGGCTCGCGATCCGGCCGCCCCGCGGGCGGGCCGGCACCCCGACGACCCGCAGCCCGTCGTCGGTCGCGCGCACGCGGACGCCGAGCGCCCGTAGCGCGTCGACCGTCGCCTCGATCCGGTCCGACTCCTTCGCGCGGAGCTCCTCGGCGCCACGGAGGACGCTCTCCCCCCGCGCGTGGGCGGCTGCGAGCGCGAACAGCGGCAGCTCGTCGATCGCCACCGGAACCTCCTCCCGGCCGACGACGGCCCCGACGAGCGGAGCGGAATGGACCTCGAGGTCACCCGCCGGCTCGCCGCCGACCTCGCGGCGGTTGTAGCTCGTGATGCGGGCGCCCATGCGCTCGAGAATCGTGAGCAGGCCCGTCCGCCGCGGGTTGAGGTTCACGCCGTGGACATGGAGCTCCGAGCCCGGGACGAGCGTCGCGGCGACGAGAAAGGGAGCTGCCGACGAGAAGTCGCCCGGGACCTCCAGGGGCCCGAGCGACAGGCGTTCGGCGCGGCGGACGGTGACGCTCGTCGGCCGAATGGTGATCGGTGCGCCGGCCGCCGCCAGCATCCGCTCCGTGTGGTCTCGCGTGGGCGCCGGCTCGACGACCGTCGTCTCGCCCTCCGCGTACAGGCCGGCCAGCAGCACCGCGGACTTCACCTGCGCGCTCGCCACGGGCAGCGCGTAGTCGATGCCCGCGAGGGGCCGGCCCTCGATCGTCAGGGGGAGGTGCCCGTCGACGGTCGCGACCTGCCCACCCATGCGCCGGAGCGGCTCGGCGATCCGCTCCATGGGCCGGCGCGAGAGCGAGGCGTCGCCGGCGAGCGTGAACGACCGGCCATCCTGCCCGGCGAGGATGCCGGCGACGAGCCGGACGAGTGTGCCGGCGTTCTCGCAGTCGATCGGACCGTGGGGCGCCGAGAGCCCCGTCAGCCCCTTTCCGTGTACGCGCAGCGACTCGACGCCGTCCTCGTCGACCTCTACGCCGAGGCTCCGCACCGCGGCGATCGTCGCCTCGGTGTCGGCCGACCGGCCGAAGCCGGTGATCGGGGTGTCGCCGTCGCAGATCGCGCCGAGCAGCACGGCCCGGTGGGAGATGGACTTGTCGCCCGGCACCGCCACGTGCCCCACGAGCCGCGCGACGGGCTCGACGAGGACGTCCCGCCCGCTCACGCCCCCCGTCACTCGCCGATCACCGGCGTCGCGACGACGCCGTAGCCCTGGCTCTCGAGCAACTGGAGGGCGCGCTCGGCCTCTCCCTCGCCGGAGACGAGCACGGTCAGCGTGCCGCCGCGCTCGCTCGACACGTGGTCCATCTCGAAGTCCTCGATGTTGATCCGCTCCGCGCCGAGCGCCTGGAAGATCCCGGCGAGCACGCCGGGCCGGTCGGGGATGTGGATGCGAAGCCGCTGCAGCGCGCCGGGGTCGGCGAACGCCGTCTCGAGGAGCCTCCGGCGATGCGCGCTCGCCTCGCCGATCCAGCGGGCGAGATAGCCGGCGTCCTCCTCCGCGAGCGCACGCTCGACGCGCTCGAGCGCACGACGTTGTTCCGCGAGCGCGAGCGAGAGCGCCTCTCTGTTGTCGAGGAAGATGTCGACCCAGATCCGCGGGTTCGCGCCCGCGATCCGCGTCATGTCCCGCAGCGAGCCGCCGGCCGCCTGGAGCGGGTCGTGGCCCTCGATCCGCGTAGAGCCGGCGTGGTTGAGGAGCACGTTCGCGAGCACGTGGGGAAGATGGCTGGTCACACCGACGAGCCGGTCGTGCGCGTCGGGCCCGATCGCAACGGGCCGGGCGCGAAGCGCCGTGACGAACCCGTGGACCAGCCGCAGCCGGTCGGGCGAGGTCGCGGCCGTGGGGGTGAGGAACCAGGTCGCGTCCTCGAAGAGCTCGGCGGCCGCCCGTCCCGGGCCGCGCGACTCCGCACCGCAGATGGGATGACCGCCGACGAATCGCACGTCCGACGCCGCGGCCGCGCACACCGGGCGCTTCGTGGAGCCGACGTCCGTGACCGTGCAGGCCTCGCCCGCGTGGGCCAGGACTTCCCGCACGGTGTGCGGAAGCTCGCCCACGGGCGCCGCCACGACCACGAGCTCCGCCCCGGCGACTGCGTCGGGCAGCGACCCTGCCGGCTCGACCGCGCCCCGCTCGGCCGCCACGCCCAGGGCCTCGGCGTCGGGGTCCCAGCCCGTGACGGCCGCGACGCCCGCCTGACGTGCCGCGAGCCCGACCGACGCCCCGATCAACCCCGTCCCGACGATCGCCAGGCTGCCGACCTGCACGGTGCTCACGATCGTGAAGAGGCTGCCGACCGCCGAGGGCGATCACGCGGCCCGCATCAGCTCCGCGACGCGGAAGGCGAGGTCGAGCGACTGGCGCGCGTTGAGGCGGGGGTCGCAGAGCGTCTCGTAGCGGGTGTCGAGCTGGTCCTCGAGCACCGCTTCCGACCCGCCGAGGCACTCGGTGACGTCCTCGCCCGTGATCTCGAGATGAACGCCGCCCGGCCAGGAGCCGGCCTCGCGGTGCGCCGCGAAGAAGCCCTCGATCTCGCCGAGCACGTCGTCGAACCGGCGGGTCTTGTGCCCGGACGGCGTGACGAACGTGTTCGCATGCATCGGGTCGCAGACCCAGAGCACCGGCACGCCGCTCTCGCGGACGGCCCGGATCAGCGGCGGGAGCACGTCGCCCACGCGCTCGGCGCCGAGCCGCGTGAGGAGCGTGAGTCGGCCAGCCACACGCCTCGGGTTGAGCCGCTCGCAGAGCTCGACGAGGTCCTCCGGCGCCGTGCCGGGCCCGACCTTGGCGCCGACGGGGTTCTCGACCCCGGTGAGGAACTCGACGTGCGCGCCCTGCGGTTGCCTCGTCCGCTCGCCGACCCAGAGGAAGTGCGCGGAGCACGCGTACCAGTCACCCGTCGTGGAGTCCCGGCGGACGAGGGGCTCCTCGTAGTCGAGCAGTAGCGCCTCGTGGCTGGTCCAGATGTCCACCTCGTGGATGGAGTGCTCGTCCCCGAGGTCGATCCCGATCGCCTCCATGAACCGCAGCGCGCGCCCGATCTCGTTGGCGATCACCTCGTAGCGACGCCCCTCGAGCGAGCTCGAGACGAACTCCTGGTTCCACGTGTGCACCTGCGTGAGGTCGGCGAAGCCGCCCTTTGTGAACGCGCGCAGGAGGTTGAGCGTCGAGACGGCCTGGTAGTAGGCCTGCACCATCCGCTCCGGGTCCGGCACGCGCGCCTCGGGCGTGGGCTCGTCGGAGTTGACCGCATGGCCGCGGAACGCCGGCAGCTCGAGCCCGTCGACGAGCTCCGTCGGCGCCGAGCGCGGTTTTGTGAACTGCCCCGCGATCCGCCCGACCTTCACCACCGGGAGCGTCGCGCCGTAGGTGAGCACGGCCGACATCTGCAGGATCACCTTCAGGCGCTCGCGGATTGCGACCGCGGAGACCTGCCGGAACGACTCGGCGCAGTCGCCGGCCTGGAGCAGGAACGCGCGCCCCTCGACCGCCTCACCCAGCGCGCGCTGCAGCGCGCGCGCCTCGCCGGCGAACACGAGCGGCGGAAGCTGCCCAAGGCGCTCGCGGACGGCCTCGACGGCGGCCGGGTCCGGCCAGTCGGGCTGCTGCAGCGCAGGCAGCGACCGCCACGACGACGGCGTCCACGGCTCGATGACTGCCATGCGGCGAGTGTATCCGGGCCGTTTTGACGCTCCGCGCCAAAACGGCTAGAAGAGAGGGATGCCCGGCCTCGACCGACACACCGTCTTCTGGCGCGCGAACGAGTCGATGCGTCGTGGCGGTCGGGAGCGCACCTGAGGTTCGTTTCGGCCGCGAAGCGGACGAAAGGAGCCTCATGAGGATCTTCTCGGGCATCCAGCCCACCGGGGAAAAGCACCTCGGCAACTACATCGGCGGCTTTCGCCAGTACGCCCACACGCAGGAGCTCGGCGCGGCTTTCGCCAGTACGCCCACACGCAGGAGCTCGGCGAGGCGTTCTTCTGCATCGTCGACCTCCACTCGATCACGGTCGACTACGACCCGCGCGACCTGCACGACCGCACACTCGACCTGTTCGCATTGCTCGTCGCAACCGGCCTCGACCCGGAGCGTTCGACGGTGTTCGCCCAGAGCCACGTCACCGCGCACGCCGAGGCGAGTTGGCTGCTGTCGGCCGTCACCAGCTACGGCCAGCTGGGCCGCATGACGCAGTTCAAGGACAAGGCCGACCAGCGTGAGTTCGTCTCGGCGGGGCTCTTCACGTACCCGGTGCTGATGGCCGGCGACATCCTGCTCTACCAGACCGACCGCGTCCCGATCGGCGACGACCAGCGGCAGCATCTCGAGCTCGCCCGGGACGTCGCGCAGCGCTTCAACGCGCGGTTCGGGGAGACGTTCACGGTCCCCGAGGGCATCTACCCGGAGGTCGGCGCCCGGATCATGGACCTCCAGGAGCCGACGAAGAAGATGTCGACGACCGGCGGAACCGAGCAGGGCACGGTGAAGGTCCTCGACGACGCAGACGCGATCCGCAAGAAGTTCCGCTCTGCGGTGACCGACTCGGGCCGTGAAGTGCGGCGGGCGGCGGACAAGCCGGGTGTGACGAACCTCGTCGACATCCTCTCCGTCGCGACCGAGCGGACGCCGGAGGACGTCGAGCGCGCGTACGACGGAGCCGGGTACGGCGACCTCAAGCGCGACGTCGGCGAGGCGGTCGTCGAGCTGCTCACGCCGGTCCGCGAGCGGTACCTTCAGCTGCGGGCGGACGAGCCGGAGCTCCTCCGCCTGCTCGCCTCCGGCGCGGACAAGGCGCGGGTGGCGTCCGCCCCCACGCTCGCCGCGATGTACGAGCGAATGGGCTTCGTGAGGCTCTAGTGGCCAGGGTGTACGCGGCGTCGGCGGTCGTCCTCGCCGTCGCCGTCGCGGGGGGGATCCTTCACTTCACCGACGCCGAGCCGGTCGTCACGTTCGTCGTCACCGGCGCCGCGCTCGGCGGCGTCGCGTGGTTGATCGGCATCGCGACGGAATCGGTCGGCGCGCGATTCGGTCCGGCGGTCACCGGCGCGCTCCAGTCGACGCTGGGCAACCTGCCCGAGCTCTTCATCGTGCTGTTCGCGCTCTCCGCCGGCGAGGTGGTGGTCGCCCAGTTCTCGATCCTCGGCTCGCTCTTTGCGAACGCGCTCCTCGTGCTCGGGCTCACCATTGCGGCCGGTTCGCTGCGCCGGGCCGACGGGACGATGACCTTCGGCGCCCGCCTACCGAACGACACGGCGACGTTGTTGCTGCTGGCGGTGTTCCTCATCTCGATCCTCGGCCTCTCCGACCAGGTCGGCGACCGTGCGAGCGAGCACCAGGTGGCGATCTCGGCGGTCGGGGCGGTCTGCCTCCTGCTCGTCTACGCCGCGTGGCTGTTCTCCTACCTCCGCTCCGACCGGACCTCCGAGCGAGCGCTCGTCGAGGCGCCCCACTCGGTGCTTCCCTTCCCTGCCGCGATCGCGATGCTCGCGCTTTCCGGCGTCCTCGCCGCCTTGCTCTCCGACTGGTTCGTCGACGCGCTCGACCCGGCGGTCGAGGCGCTCGGAATCTCGAAGGCGTTCACGGGGCTCGTGATCGTCGCGATCGCCGGCAACGCCGTCGAGAACGTCGTCGCGGTCTCGCTCGCGTGGAAGGGCAACAACGACCTCGCGATCTCGGTCGTGAAGAACTCCGTCTCGCAGATCGCCTGCTTCCTCTTCCCGGTGCTCGTGCTCGCGTCGCTCGCGTTCACGCACCGTCTGACCTTCGTGGTCGACCCGGTGTACCTCGGCGCGCTCGCGCTGACCGCGATCGCGCTCTGGCAGATCACCGGCGACGGCAGGGCCGTCCTCTTCGAGGGGCTGGCGCTCGTCAGCCTGTACGTGGTGCTGGCAACGCTCGTCTGGTTCGAGTAGCCGCCTCGCTCAGAGCCCGACGAGGCGGCGCAGCCGCGCGACCTCGCCCGGTGTCAGGTCGCGCCACTCCCCGGGTCGCAGCCGCCCGGGGCCCAGGCCCGCGTACCGCGCGCGCCGCAGCTTCACGACGGGGTGACCGACCGCCTCGAGCATCCTGCGCACCTGGCGGTTGCGACCCTCGTGGAGGACAAGCTCGAGCCGCGAGGGCCCGAGCAGCTGCACGCGCGCGGGCGCGGTCGGCCCGTCGTCGAGCTCGATCCCTTCCGCGAGCGCGCCGATGACCGCGTCACCCGGCTCGCCCTCGACCTCGGCGACGTACGTCTTCCTCGGCGACGTACGTCTTTTCGACGCCGTAGCGGGGATGCGCGAGCCGGTGGGCGAGCGGCCCGTCGTTCGTCAGGAGCAGGACGCCGGTGGTGTCGCGGTCGAGGCGCCCGACCGGGACGACCCGGATGTCGCCGCCGACGAGGTCGACGACCGTCGGCCGGCCCTCGGGGTCGCGGGCGGTGGTGATCGTCCCGCGCGGCTTGTTCAGGAGGACGTGGCGGAGGCGCTGCGCGCCGACCGGCCTGCCGTCGAGACGGACGTCGTCGGCCTGTCCGACGAACGAGTTGAGCTCGCCCGCAGCGCCGTTCACAGTCACGCGCCCCGCCTTGATCAGCTCGTCCGCGCCCCGCCGCGACGCGACGCCCGCGCGGGCGAGATAGGCGTTCAGTCGCATCGCGCGCCATTCTCGCGGGTACCCTCCTGCGCGTGACCGACCACGCGGACCTGACGCGCCGCCTCGCGGACCTCGTCGTCGGCTACGGCGCGAACGTCCAGCCCGGCCAGATCGTCGGCATCACGACCTACACGGGCAAGGAGGCCTTGACCCGCGAGGTCGCACGCGCCTCCTACGAGCGCGGCGCCCGCTGGGTCGACGTCGTCACCTTCGACCCGTGGGTCAAGCGCGAGCGGCTGGCCCATGCGGACGAGTCGACCCTCGAGTACATCCCGCCGTGGCTCGAGGAACGTCTCGAGTGGCTGTCGGCCGAGCACGCCGCACGGGTGACGCTCAACGGCCCCTCCGCGCCCGACTCCCTCGACGGGGTCGACCCGGCGCGCGCCGGGCGGGACGTCCTGCCCTACCTCCCGAAGACGGGCGATGTCGTCAACGCGGGCACGACGAACTGGTGCGTCGCCCCGGCCCCGACGCACGGTTGGGCGAAGCTCGTCTATCCGGATCTCTCGGAGGAGGACGCCTACGACCGCCTCTGGGAGGAGGTCGCGCACATCTGCCGGCTGGACACCGAGGATCCCGAGGCGGCGTGGCGCGAGCGCGCCCGCACGCTCGAGGGCGTCGCGGGGCGCCTGACCGAGCGTCGCTTCGATGCGATTCGCCTGCACGGCCCGGGGACCGACCTCACCGTCGGGCTCTTCCCGACCTCCCTGTGGCACGCCGCCGACTTCGAGACCGTGGACGGGGTTCGTCACTTCCCGAACATCCCGAGCGAGGAGATCTTCACGACGCCCGATCCCGCGCGGGTCGACGGGCATGTAACCGCGACCCGGCCGCTCGAGCAGTACGGCGCGCTGATCGACGGAATCCGCGTCGAGTTCGAGGGCGGGCGCGCGGTGCGGATCGATGCGGACAGGGGTGCGGAGACCATGCGTGGGATCGCGGCAAAGGACGACGGCGCCTCGCTGCTCGGCGAGCTCGCTCTCGTCGACGGCGAGGGCCGGATCGGGCCGCTCGGCACCGTCTTCTACGAGACGCTGATCGACGAGAACGCCGCGAGCCACATCGCGCTGGGCCACGGGTACTCGCTCGGCGTTGAGTCCCCCGAGGACCTTGCCCGCGTGAACGACTCGGTCGTCCACGTCGACTTCATGATCGGCTCGCCCGAGCTCGACGTCGACGGGATCACGCGCGACGGCGACGTCGTCCCGTTGCTGCGCTCCGGCGCCTGGCAGGTGTGACGGCCGCCACGGGGTCGGCTCCGTCGGGGTGGCGGCGCCTTCGCTCGAGCTTCCCGCGCGCCCAGTCGTTCCGCTCGTGGACGATCGACGCGAACGACGGGATCATCGGCACCTCGGGCATCCTCGAGGGGTTCGCGGGCGCGGGGGCGTCGCACTCGGTGCTCGTCACGGCCGCGAGCGCGGCGACGATCGCAGGTGCCGTCGGCCTCGGCGGCGCAACCTGGGCGGAGGCGGCGGCCGAACGCGAAGCACAGATCGAATTGGCGGAGGAGGAGCTCGCGGAGATCGCCGCCGATCCCGCGGCCGAGCTCGCCGAGCTCGCGGGGTTCTACGAGCGGAAGGGGCTGTCGCCCGCGCTCGCCCGTGAGGTCGCCGAGCAGCTGACGGCCCACGACGCGCTCGCGGCCCAGCTCGAGTCGGAGCACGGCATCGACGAGCTGATGTCGCCCGTCGAGCCCGTCGTCGAAGGTGTGTCGGCCGCGCTCGCCTTCGCGCTCGGAGCGGCGGTCCCGCTCGCGATCACGCTCGTCGTCTCCACCGCCGTCGAGTCCTGGGCGATTCTCGTCGCGGCGGTCGCCTCGCTGTCGCTGACCTCGCTCGTGGCGTCCGGCGCCGGCGATCTCTCGGTGCGGCGCACACTCGTCCGGACGCTCGTGGTCGGCGTCGGCACGCTCGGCGTCAGCTACCTCGCCGGCCGCGTCCTGTTCTGAGACCGCCTCGCGTCACGCCGCGGCGGACGCCGCGCCCGAACCGCTTGTGTTGAATCAACACAAGCGTTGTCAGGCGGCCGCCTGCACAGGTGGCCCTCTTCATGGAATCGAGGTCGTGCGACCGCGACAGCGGGCGCCTTCAGGGGTTGTGCTCCGCCGAAGGCGGAGATCAGCGGCAGGATTCCGCCCCCTGCGGAATCCTGCTTCGCGAGCAAGCTCAATGGTCGTACTGGATATAGCGGCGCACCTCGCTGGCGCGCTCGACGGAGTGGAGCCTCGCGACCAGATGGAGCGCCATGTCGATCCCCGCGGAGACGCCGGCGGCCGTGATGATCTCGCCGCTGTCCACGAACCGGTCGTCGGGCCGCACCTCGACGGTCGGCTCGAGCTCGGCGAGACGGTCGAGCCTCCCCCACCACGTGGTCGCCGGCCGGTTGCGCAGGAGCCCGGCCTTCGCGAGCGCGAGCGCGCCCGTGCAGACGCTCGTCACGAGCGTCCCGCGGTCGGCATCTGCGCGCAGCCGGTCGAGGAAAGCCTCGTCCTCGAGCTTGGCGTTGACGCCGGAGCCACCGGGGACGATGAGGACGTCGGGCGCCGGCGCGGTGTCCCAGGTGTGATCCGGCGCCACCCTGAGCCCCTTCGCGCACTGCACGAGGTCGGTCGAGTCCGCGACCGTGAAGACCGAGACGCCGTCGTCCGGGTGCTGCGTCGCCCAGGCCGCGAGCACCTCCCACGGCCCCGCGAAGTCCAGCTCCTCGACGCCCTCGAAGAGGACGATCTCGATCTGCGTCATCCCGCGATGCTAGTGACCGGCGGTCGCCCCGGCCTACGAGGCGCGCGCGCCGGCGACCTCGAGCAGCCGCTCGCGCAGCTCCTCGGCATCGGCGCCGAGGTCGTCGAGCCGCGGCAGCTCGGCAAGGCTGTCGAGCCCGAAGACGCGCTCGAAGAGCGGCGTCGCGCGATAGCGCACGGCGCCGCCGGGCCCCGCCTCGCGCCCTGCTTCGGCGATCAGCCCAGCCCGCGCTCGACGAGTGAGGCGACCGTCGAGTCGGCGGCGACGCCGCGGATGCGGGCGATCTCGGGCCGCGACACCGGCCCTGTGTAGGCGACGATCGCGAGCGTCTCGAGTGCTGCCTGGGAGAGCCCGCGTTCCACCGGGCGCTCGAACAGGCGGCCGCAGGCGTCGGCCGCCTCGCGGGCCGCGCGGAACGCATAGCCCCCTGCCGCCCGCTCGAGGACGATCCCGCTCCGTCCCTCGCGGTAGCGCTCGGAGAGGAGCCCGAGGGCGGTCTCGACCCGCTCGGCCTCGTCCTCCGTCGCGTCGGCCAGCTGTTCGATCGTCAGCGGCTGCGACGCGACGACGAGGAGCGCCTCGACCGTCCGCGCGAGCGAGTCGATCGGGCTTTCGACGATGCTGTCTCGGGAGATCAGGCGGAGCGGACGGTCCACTGCGGGATCCTTTCGTTCTCGGGACGGGTGACGCGGATCGGAGCGAAGGGCGCCGCCTGGGCGAGCGCGACCTCCCCGCTCTTCCGCAGCTCGAGGAGCGCGAGAAACGCGACGGCCTGCTCGACCCGCGAGAGCCCTGCGACCTCCCCGTCGAAGTCGAACACCCTCCGGCGCCGGAGGACGGCGCGGAATCGCTCGAGGAACTGCGCGACGGGCGGGAAGCGGAGAGCCATGTGCGAGAGGGACACCTTCGGCGGCGGCTCGGCCAACCCTGCGAGCGCGGCCGCGAGAGCGGCGGGATCCTGCTGCGCGAGCCGCCGCTCCGCGCGAGGGGCGAGCGGCGCGGGGCCCAGCCGGAAGTAGCGGTCGCGCTCCTCGGCGAGCCGCTCGCGCAGCCACCCCGCCGCCTCCTTCATCCGCCGGTACTCGGCGAGCCGCCGCGCAAGCTCTGCCGCCGCCTCTTCGGGCTCGAGCTCGGAGAGCTCCGCGCTCTCGTCCGGGAAGAGCTGGCGGGCCTTGATCTCCAGCAGTGCGGCGACGAGGACGAGGAACTCGCCGCAGGCGTCGAGATCGATCCGCTCCGTCGCCGTCAGGTGCTCGACGAAGGCGACGACGATCGCGGCGACGTCGATCTCCGCAGGCTCCAGCTGCTCCTTGAGGACGAGCGTGAGGAGGAGGTCGAACGGGCCCTCGAACGCGTCGAGGTCCAGCTCGGTGCTCGACGAAGGCGACGACGATCGCGGCGACGTCGATCTCCGCAGGCTCCAGCTGCTCCTTGAGGACGAGCGTGAGGAGGAGGTCGAACGGGCCCTCGAACGCGTCGAGGTCCAGCTCAAGGTCGCGAACCGCCGACGCCACCGCGCGGAATCTAGATGGTCGATCGGATATCAGCCGGGCGGTCGGACGCGCTTCTCCCCGGGGACGGCCATCCGCCGCTGCGGTTTCACCGGGCGTGTGCGACCCGGACGGCGCGGAGAGGACGTCCGGTCGCGCTGCGACAGCACGTACCACGTCACGCCGACGACGATGCCGATCAGCGAGACCCATGCATTGAGCCGGAGGCCGGCAATGTGATGCGCCGGATCGATCCGCAGGAGCTCCTCGCCGAAGCGGCCGAGGCAGTAGAGCGCGATGTACGCGGCGAACACGCCGGGCGGGCGCGGGCGCAGCCGGCGCTCGATCAGGTAGACGAGCACCGCCGCCATCGCGAAGTCCCAGATCAGCTCGTAGAGGAACGTCGGGTGGAACGTCGTCGCGTCGAGATGCTCGACGGGACGGTGCACCGGGTCGATCTCGAGCCCCCACGGCAGATCGGTCGGCCTGCCGAAGAGCTCCTGGTTCCAGTAGTTGCCGAGCCGCCCGATCCCCTGCGCGAGGAGGAGGCCCGGCGCGAGGCAGTCGGCGAGCAGCCACACGTCGACGCCCGAGCGCTTCGCGACGATCCCGCCGACGAGGCAGCCGAGCGCGATCCCTCCCCAGACCCCGAGCCCGCCGCGCCAGATCGCGAAGGGGCCCCACCAGGCGTCCGGGACCTCGTCCCAGCTCGTGATCACGTGGTACAGGCGCGCGCCCACGATCCCGGCCGCGACCCCCCACACAGCACACCGGAAGATCAGGTCCCAGTCGCCTCCGCGGTTCACCCAGCGCTTCCCGGTGACCCAGGTACAGACCGCGATCGCGGCGAGCAGCGTCAGCCCGTACATGTGGATCGTGAGCGGCCCGAGCTCGATCGTGCCGGAGCTCGGCGAAGGGATCGACGCGAGGAGGCTCACCGCCGACGCATTCTGCCTACCGTCTTGACGGAGCGATGCAGCAGCCTCGGCCCGGGGAAGGGTCGATGGCAAAGAGGCAGTGCGACCGCGACAGCGGGCGCCTTCAGGGATGTGCCCCGCCGCAGGCGGGGATCAAGCCGCAGGAATCCGCGCGAGCGGATTCCCTGCTCGGCGAGCTGGTTAGAGCGCGTCTGCGTGCAGGCGCTCGCCGAGGCTCTGCATCACCTTGAGGGAGATGGAGGGCACCTGCTCGAGCAGCCGGCTGAACGCCCGGTCGGTGACGACGAGCAGCCTGACCGGCGAGGTGGCGGTCACGGTCGCCGTCCGAGGGCGGTCGACGACGAGCGCGATCTCGCCGATGAAGTCGCCCGCGCCGAGCTCGCGGAGCGTCTTTCCCGAGCGCGTGACCTTGACCGTGCCGTCGGCGACGACGATGAACTCGCGGCCGCGCTCGCCCTCGCGGATCAGCGTCGCGCCCTCGGCGAGGTCGAGCTCGTCGGCGAGCTGCGCGACCTGCTGGAGCTCCGCCTTCGAGCAGCCGGCGAACAGTGGGACGTTCCGCAGGAGGTCGATCTTCGCGTCCTTGTGGAGCACCGCACGATCCTACGAGTGTGGGCGCCGCCACCGCAAGTCGGCGCCACACGGAGCCAAGAGCCGCACGAGGTTTACAGCATGTTCACCGCGTGAATGCATTTCCCAGAGGTTCGCCGGGTAGAAGTCCAGAACCGATCTCGCGATCGGGCCGAATACCGGGCAGAGCACCGTCGTTGGGAGAGGTAGAGGCAGATGACAACGGCACACATCACAGAGCTGGACTGGGAAGTCGACCGGGTGGAGCAGTGGCGCCTCGCGTCGCTGGAGCGCGCCGGGTACGACCTCGAGTCCGCCGCCGTGCTCGCCGCGTCGCACGAGGTCGACCTCCATCGCGCGATGACCCTGCTCGAGCAGGGGTGCTCGGTGGACCTGGCGCTCAGAATCCTCCTGTAACGCGTACTCGCCCTCTTGGCAACGAGGCAGTCGCGGCGGCGAAGCCGACGCCTTCAGGGATGTGCCCCGCCCGCAGGGCGGGGATCAAGCCGCAGGAATCCGCTCCTGCGGATTCCTGCCTGGCGAGCAAGCTTCACGAGCAAGCTTCAAACGAGGCAGTCGCGGCGGCGAAGCCGACGCCTTCAGGGATGTGCCCCGCCCGCAGGGCGGGGATCAAGCCGCAGGAATCCGCTCCTGCGGATTCCTGCCTGGCGAGCAAGCTTCAGAGGACAGAAGCGCGGCCGAGGAGGGAGCGCGCCTCGGCGAGGAAGTCCGCGTCGGGGCGGACGCGGTACTCGGGGCCGAGCGCGTATGTCTTCGGCCCTTCGCTCGTGTCGAGCGAGAGGTAGACGGGCGACTCGCCGGGGAACTCGCGCACCAGACGCGCGAGCTCGCGGACGACACCCGCGGGCGCGTCCCGCGCGTCGAGCGAGAACCGGACCTCCGTCCGCTCGGTGACCGCCTCGAAGGCGGAGAGCTCCATCGCGACGAGCTTCGTCTCGCCCTGCTGCTTGTGGTCGACGCGACCCTTGACGACGAGGATGCGATCGGCCACGCAGAGCTCGCGCGCGCCCTGGTACGTCGAGTTGAAGACGACCACCTCGGCCGAGCCGGTGGGATCGTCGAGCGCGAGGAAAACCATCGGCTCGCCCCGCTTCGTCGTCACCTGCTTCGTGTCGGTGACGATGCCACCGACCGTGACGACCTCGCCGTCGCGGCGTCGCTCGAGCTCGGCGAGCGTCGCGTCGGTCTTGCGCCGCAGCTGGTCGCGCACGCCCGAGAGGGGGTGCTCCGACACGTAGAGACCGAGCGTCTCCTTCTCGAGCCGCAGGAGCTCCTGCTTCTCGAACTCCGCCGTCGGGACTGGTGGATGGTGCTTCTCGTAGGCGCTGTCGACTGAGTCGAGCGCACCCTCGAACAGCGACGTCTGCCCCATCAGGCGGTCCTGCGCGAGCTTCTGGCCGTGGGCGAGGGCCTGCTCGAGCACCGCGAGCATCCCCATCCGCGACGCTCCGGTCGAGTCGAGCGCGCCGCACTTCACGAGCGACTCCAGCGAGCGCTTGTTCACGACCTGCGGATCGACACGCTCCGTGAAGTCCCAGATCGAGGCGAACGGGCCGCCGTCGGCGCGGGCCGCGACGATCCGCTGCGCGGCCGTCTCCCCAACGTTCTTCACCGCGTTCAGGCCGAAGCGGATCTTCCCCTCGACCACCGCGAAGTCGACCGCGGAGGAGTTCACGTCGGGCGGGAGCACGTCGATCCCCATCTCGTCGCAGGCGTTGACGTAGAACGGGACGCGGTCCTTCGTGTTCATCACGCTCGAGATCAGCGCCGCCATGTACTCGCACGGGTGGTTCGCCTTGAGCCACGCCGTGCGGTAGGCGATCAGCGCATAACACGCGGCGTGCGCCTTGTTGAAGGAGTAGTCCTGCGAGGACTCCATGTCCTTCCACAGCTGGTCGGCGACGGCGGGCGGCACGTCGTTCGCGGCGCACCCGTCGAGGAACTTCCCCTTGAGCGAGGCCATCAGCTCGTGGATCTTCTTGCCGATCGCGCGGCGCAGCGTCTCGGCCTCCGCGGGCTCGAACCCCGCGAGCTGCTTGGCGATCTGCATGTACTGCTCCTGGTAGATGCAGATCCCGTACGAGTCGCCCGTGATCGGCGCGAGCCGCTGGTCGATGTACGTGACCGCCTCCCGCCCGTTCTTCCGCGCCGCGTACGTCGGGATGTACTGCATCGGGCCGGGCCGGTAGAGCGCGACCAGCGCGATCAGGTCCTCGAACTCGGTCGGCTTCACCGACCGCAGGGCGTCGCGCATCCCCGACGACTCGAACTGGAACACGCCGGTGGCCTCCGCCCGCGCCAGCATCTCGTACGTCTTCCTGTCGTCGAGCGGGATCGTGCCGATCTCGATGCCGCCGATCAGCTCGACCGCCTTGTCGATCACGTCGAGGTTGCGGAGCCCGAGGAAGTCGACCTTCAAGAGGCCGAGCGCCTCGACGTTCTTCATCGAGAGCTGCGTGACGACCTCGGCCTCCGGCCCCTTCTGCTGGAGCGGGACGACGTCGATCAGCGGCTCGGCCCCGATCACGACGCCGGCCGCGTGGATCGAGTCGGCCCGCGTGAGCCCCTCGAGCGGCCGGGCGAGCTCGACGATCTCCTTCGCGACCGGATCCTCCGCGACCGCGCGCGCGAGCTCGGCGCCCGGCTTGAGCGCCTCCTCGAGCGTCTGCCCCGGCCCCTCGGGCACGAGCTTCGCGATCCGGTCGACGACGCCGTACGGGACCTCGAGCACCCGGCCCGCGTCCCTGAGCGCCGCGCGTGCGGCCATCTTCGAGAACGTGATGATCTGCGCGACCCGGTCGCGCCCGTACTTCTCGGCGACGTAGTTGATGACGCGCTCGCGGCCCTCGACGGCGAAGTCGATGTCCATGTCGGGCATGTCCTTGCGCGCCGGGTTGAGGAAGCGCTCGAAGAGGAGCCCGTAGCGCATCGGGTCGATGTCCGTGATCTCCAGGCAGTAGGCGGCGAGCGAGCCTGCCGCCGAGCCGCGGCCGGGCCCGACCGAGACGCCGTTCCGCTTCGCGAAGCCGATGAAGTCCGCGACGATGAGGAAGTAGTCGGCGAAGCCCATCTCGCGGATCGTCTTGAGCTCGAAGCGGAGCCGATCGTCGAGCTCCGGCGTCGACGAGCCGTAGCGCTTCAGGAGCCCCCGCTCGCACAGCTCGACGAGGTACTCGAAGGCGTCGCGCCCGTCGGGCACCGGGAACTTCGGCAGCCGGATCCGCCCGAGCTCGAGCTCGACGTTGCAGCGCTCGGCGACCTCGAGGCTGCGCCGGAGAGCCTCCTCGTGGCCCGGGAAGTCGAGCGCCATCTCCTCGGGCGTCTTGAAGTAGAACTCGTCGGCGCCGAACCGCCACCGGTCGGGGTTCTTCAGCGAGTCGCCCGACTGGATGCAGAGGAGCGCGTCGTGACTGTGCGCGTCGGCCGCGTCGAGGTAGTGCACGTCGCCGGTCGCGACGAGCGGCAGGCCGAGGCGCTCGGCGAGGCCCGGCAGCCCCTGGAAGGCGGCGTGTTGCGCCTCAAGCCCGACGTTCTGGAGCTCGACGTAGGTGGAGTCGCGCCCGAAGATCTGGGCGAGCCGGTCGAGCTCGGCGGCCGCGTCGTCCGCGCGATGCTCGGAGAGCGCCCGGGAGACGCGCCCGGACAGGCAGCCGGACAGCGCGATCATCCCCTGCGAGTACCGCTCGAGCAGCTCCCAGTCGACGCGGGGCTTGTAGTAGTAGCCCTCGAGGTAGCCGAGCGAGCAGAGCTTCACGAGATTCGCGTAGCCCGCGTTGTCGGCGGCGAGGAGTGTCAAGTGCGCGTGCCCTTTCGTCTGCACCTTGCGGTCGTCGACGACGTACACCTCGCAGCCGAAGATCGGCTTGACCCCCTGCGCCTGCGCCGCCTTGTAGAGATCGACGGCGCCCGCCATCGAGCCGTGGTCGGTGAGCGAGACGGCCGGCATCTCGAGCCGCGCCGCCTTCTCCGCGAGCGCCGGGATCCGGCAAGCCCCGTCGAGGATCGAGTACTCCGAGTGGACGTGCAGGTGGACGAACGGGGCGGGCACGGGAAGGCCATCCTAGTTCCGCGGTCCGCTGGACAAACTGCCCGAATCTGCCGATAACCGGTATATGCGGCGGATTCCGATCTCACTGAAGGTGATCGCGGCGGTCAGCCTCCTCGCGGAGGCGACGGCGGCGGCGCTCGTCTTCTGGCACACCGGTCCTCGGGCTCGCTGAGCCTGCCCGGCGACGTCGTTTGACCAGGGCCCCCGCGGGTTCGATGATCCGCGCTGATGATCCTGGTCACCGGCGCCACCGGCTTCGTCGGCGGGCACGTCGTGGGTGCGCTGCGCCGCGCCGGGCAGCAGGTGCGCTGCCTCGTGCGCGACCTGCGGACGGCGGCGAAGCCCGAGCTCGCCGGCTGCGAGCTGGCCGAGGGCGACATGACCGAGCCCAGGAGCCTCGCCTCGGCCGTCGACGGCGCGGAGTGCGTCGTGCACCTCGTGGCCATCCGCCAGGGGAAGCACGAGCAGTTCGAGCGGATCATGAGCCGGGGGACACGCGACCTCGTCGTCGCCGCGCAGGAGGCAGGCGTCAGGCGCTTCGTGCTCATGAGCGCGCTCGGGGTCGCCGAGCGGACGAAGGACCTCGTCCCGTACTACCGCGCGAAGTGGGAGATGGAGGAGGCGGTCGAGGGCTCGTCCATCCCGTTCGTGATCTTCCGGCCGAGCTTCGTGTTCGGCGCGGACGGCGGCATCCTCCCGACGTTCCGCAAGCTCGCGAAGCTCGCGCCCGTCACGCCGATCGTGGGCTCCGGCACGCAGCGCCTCCAGCCGATCTGGGCGGACGACGTTGCGGCGTACTTCGTCCGAGCCGTCGACGGGGTGGGGACGGGCATGACCTTCGAGCTCGGCGGGCCGGACGTCGTCAGCTGGAACGAGCTCTGGGAGCGGCTCAAGACGGCGCTCGGCGTGCGCCGCCCGAGCGTCCACGTGCCGATGGGGCTGATGCGCCTGAACGCGCTCGTGACCGAGAGGCTCCCCGGGGACGTCCCGCTCACGCGCGACCTGCTGAAGATGATGGAGGCCGGGGACAACATCGTCGCGGACGACGCCGCCGCGCAGACCTTCGCGCTGCCCCTCGTCCCCCTCGACGAGCAGCTCCGACGCGCCTCGTAGCGGCGGGCCTCGCCCGGCCGCTACGGTGCGACGACCCCGGGCCCCGGCGCGGTTGACTCGACACGGGTCGCGACCCATAGTGCGAGACATCCGTAGACGGGAGGGTGCCTGGGAGGGTGACCCGCCGGGGAGGTTGGCCTTTGCTCGCGTCGTTGCTCCACTCAAACGCAGATCGGCTCGGATCGCAGATCGCGCTCGTCCACGGCGAGCGGCGCCTCACGCACGCCGAGCTGGCCGAGCAGGTCGACCGTGTGGCCGGCGGCCTCGTCGCCCTCGGCGTCGAGCCGGGCGACAACGTGCTGCTGATCCTCCCGAACGTGCCCGAGTTCGTGCTCGGCTTCTACGCCGTCGCGCGCCTGGGAGCGGGGGCGGTGCTCCTGAACGTCGCGTCGAAGGAGCATGAGCTGACCAAGGCCTACGAGGACTGCCGGCCGCGTGCCGTGATCACCGACCGACAGGTGGCCGGCACGTGCCAGGCCGTCGCGACCGCGCTCGGCCTCCCTGCGCAGGTCGTCACGATCGACGACGTCCCGTCGAGCGCGACCCCCTTCGACTCGCTCTCGAAGGGATCCGCGCCGCAACTGCCCGAGCTTCCGGCCCCGGCAACACCGCTCGTCTACCAGTACTCCTCGGGGTCGACCGGACGGCCGAAGCGCGTGGCACGGACGCACGAGCAGTGCCTGGCGGAGGCGCGCCTGGTGCCCGAGTCGCTCGGCCTGACCGGGAGCGACGCGATTCTGTGCATCGTTCCCCTGTTCCACGCGTACGGCCTCGGGGACTGCATGTTCACGGCCGCCGGCAGCGGGGCGAAGCTCGTGCTGCAGGCGGACTCGCAGCCGTTCGTCGTGCGGCGCCAGCGGACGCTCGAGCTGATTGCCGACGAGAAGGTCACGGTGTTCCCGGCCGTGCCGTTCATGATCGACCTGCTCGCGACGGCCCCGTCCGCGGCCGACATCTCCGGCCTGCGGTACTGCTTCTCGGCGGGCAACGCGCTTCCGGCCGAGGCAGCCGAGGCGTTCCTCGCGCGATTCGGCGTCCCGGCGCGACAGCTGTACGGGTGCACCGAGGCCCCGTCGATCTCCGCGGACCTCGACGAGAGGCCGAGAGCGGAGTCGGTCGGACGGCCACTCGACGGTGTGGAGATCGAGATCCGTGACGACGACGGCGCCCAGGTCGGCCCCGGCGAGGTCGGCACGGTGGCGGTCCGAACACCCGTCGCGCCGTCCGCATACCTCGGCGCCGACGACCGTCTGACGTTCCGCGACGGCTGGGTGTATCCGGGCGACTCCGGACGCGTCGACCCGGACGGGCGCCTGGTTCTCGTCGGTCGGACGAAGGTGTTCATCGACGTGGTGGGGAACAAGGTCGACCCCGTCGAGGTGGAGGAGGTGCTGCTCGAGCACCCGGCCGTGCGCGAGGTGGTCGTCGTCGGGACGCGTACGCCGCCGCTCGACACGGACGTCGTCAAGGCGGCCGTCGTCCCGGCCGAGCCGTGCAGCGAGCGCGAGCTGATCCACTTCTGCGCGACGCGGCTCGCCGCGTTCAAGGTGCCGCAGGTCGTCGAGTTCCTGGACGAGATCCCCCGCAGCCCGCTCGGCAAGGTCCTCCGCAAGGAGCTCGTCTGACGGCCATGCGCACGCTGCTGATCGACAACTACGACTCGTTCACGTTCAACCTCTTCCAGCTGATCGCCGAGGTCAACGGCGAGGAGCCGGTGGTCGTCCGCAACGACGGGGCGACGTGGGAGGAGCTCGCCGGCTGGGAAGTCGACAACATCGTGATCTCGCCCGGGCCGGGTCGCCCGGAGCGGCCGGCGGACTTCGGGGTGTGCGCGGCGGCGATCCTTCACGCGGACGTGCCGGTGCTCGGCGTCTGCCTCGGCCACCAGGGCCTCGGGCACCTCTCGGGCGGCGAGGTCGTCCACGCCCCCGAGGTGATGCACGGGCGGTTGAGCGCCGTCTACCACGACCGCTCCGCGCTGTTCGAGGGGATCCCGCAGGGATTCGAGGTCGTCCGGTACCACTCGCTGTGCCTGTCCGAGCCTCTCCCCGAGTCGCTCGAGCGGACGGCCTGGACGGAGGACGGTGTGGTGATGGGCGTCGCGCACCGCGAGCGGCCCGCCTGGGGGGTCCAGTTCCACCCCGAGTCGATCTGCACGAGCTACGGCGTCAAGCTGCTGGAGAACTTCCGCGAGCTCACGCGCGCCGCCGGGCGGGGCCGGGCCCGCGGAGCGACGACGGAGCCGACCCGCACCATCGTCCCAGGCAGGAGCGAGGTGACCGCCCCGGCGTCGCCGACCGCCGAGCTGCTCACGCGCCGGCTCGAGCGCGAGATCGATCCCGAGGTCGCGTTCACGCACCTCTACGCGGACGACCCGCACGCGTTCTGGCTCGACTCGAGCAGGGGCGGCGACCCGATGTCCCGCTTCTCGTTCCTGGGCGGCAGCGACGGCCCTCTCGCCGCGCAGGTCTACTACGACGTCGCCGCGACCGAGACGACCGTCGTCCGGCACGGGACGACGGAGGTGCACGGGGCGACGATCTTCGACTTCCTCCACCAGGAGCTCGGCCGGTACGCCGGGGTCACGGCGGAGCTCCCCTTCGACTTCGACTGCGGGGTCGTCGGGTACCTCGGCTACGAGGTCAAGGCGGACTGCGGCGGGACGCTCGTCCATCGCTCGTCCGTCCCCGACGCCGGGTTCCTCTTCGCCGACCGGCTGATCGCCGTCGATCACGTCGAGCACTGCACGTACCTGGTCTGCCTCGTCGACGGCGACGCCGCCGCCGGCCGGAAGTGGCTCGACGACGTGGAGCGACTGCTGGAGGCGGTCGCCGCGCGTCCCGCGCTCGCGACGGGCCCGTTGCGCGCGCCGCGGAGCCAGCCGCTCGAGTTCTACGCGAGCCGCGACGAGGCGACCTACCTCGCCGACATCGAGCGGTGCAAGCAGAACCTCGTCGAGGGCGAGACCTACGAGGTCTGCCTGACGAACAAGGTCAAGACCGACGCCGTGCTCGACCCGCTGCCGCTGTACAGGACGCTCCGCCGGATCAACCCCGCCCCGTTTTCGGCGTTCCTGCGGCTCGAGGGCGTCGCGATCGCGAGCTCGTCCCCCGAGCGCTTCCTCCGCATCGGGCGGGACCGCGTGGTCGAGGCGAAGCCGATCAAGGGGACGAGCCCCCGTGCGGAGACGCCCGAGGCGGACGAGGCCCTGGCCGAGGCTCTGCGCACCAGCGAGAAGAACCGGGCCGAGAACCTGATGATCACCGACCTGCTGCGAAACGACCTGGGCACGGTGTGCGAGGTCGGCAGCGTGCACGTTCCGCACCTCATGGCGATCGAGACGTTCGAGACAGTGCACCAGCTCGTCTCGACCGTCCGCGGGCGCCTCAGGGACGGGCTGGACGCCGTGGACTGCATCCGCGCGTGCTTCCCCGGCGGGTCGATGACCGGCGCGCCGAAGAAGCGGACGATGGAGATCATCGACGAGCTCGAGACGGAGGCGCGAGGCGTGTACTCCGGAGCGATCGGCTACATCGGCCTCGGCGGAGCCGCCGACCTCAACATCGTGATCCGGACCGTCGTGATGTCGCGCGACGAGACGTCGATCGGCGTCGGCGGGGCGATCGTGATGCAGTCCGATGCCGACGAGGAGTACCAGGAGACGCTGCTCAAGGCCCAGGCCCCCATGCGCGCGATCACCCACGTCGTGCGCGACATCCCGCTGGACGCCGCCCCGAGCACGCTCCAGCAGGGCCTCGAGGACGGCCTACGCCGCGCGCGGGACGCCGGACAGGACGACCGCACCGGCGAGACTCGCGTGGTCGCGGCGCAGGACGCCTGAGGCACACGCGCGGGCGCGACCGGCACGGCGCGACCGTCCTACACGAGCTGGCTTCGCTGGATCTTTCCCACCGGGCTGCGCGGGATCTCGTCGCGGAACTCGATCAGCTCGGGGACCTTGTACGCGGCGAGCCGCTCGGCGCAGAACCGGAGCAGGTCGCGCTCCTCGCAGCGCCCGTCGCGCACGACGACCGCCTTGATCCGTTCCTCGCCCTCGATGCCGGTCGCGGTGCCGACGACGACCACCTCGCGGACGCGTGGGTGGGTGGCGAGGACGTCCTCGACCTCGATCGGGTCGACCTTGCGCCCGGCGACGTCGATCAGAAGCTTCGATCGGCCGGTCAGGTAGAGGCGCCCCTCGTCGTCGATCCGTCCGCGGTCGCCGGTCGAGAACCATCCGTCGTGGAACGAGGCGCGATCGCCGACCGCGTCCTCCACGTACCCGCGCGTCATCCCGACGCTCGAGACCTCGACGTCGCCGATGCGGCCGCCCCCGACGTCGTTCCCGGAGCCGTCGCGGATCGCGATGCGAACCCCCTCGAGCGGGCGGCCGACGGAGCCGACGGTTGCCGCCGGGTCGGGATCGAGGTTCACCGTCAGCGCGCCGGTCTCCGTGCACCCGTAGAGCTGCCGCAGGGGCTGCCCGAACGTCTCCTGGAAGCTGTCGAAGGTCGCGCGGGGGAGCGGCGCGGCGGCGGACAGGAACAGCCGGACGTCCCGGATCGGGTCGCTGCGCCGCGCGCCCGCCAGCAGGCGGAACTGCATCGGCACGCCCGGCACCACCGTGACGCCGGCGCGCCCGATCAGCTCGAGCGTCCGCGTCCGCCGGAGCATGAACGGCTGCCGGTCCTCGGGCAGCACCAGCGTCGCGCCGCTGTGCACCGCAGCGAGGAGGCAGCACCCGAGCCCGTACGTGTGGTGCAGCGGGACGATCCCCAGAATCGAGTCGTCCGGGTCGAGCGAGATGCCGTCGGCGAAGGCCGCGACCTCGTCGAGCAACTGGCGGTGCGTCCGCGGCACGCGCTTGGCGCGCCCCGTCGACCCCGACGAATATTGGTACAGCGCGTCCTCACCCGGCTCCGCGTCCACCCGGCCGGCGGCTCCGCCGCTCAGCGAGTCGAGAGCCTTGGCGCCTCGATGCTCCCCCTCGAGCACCGCGACGTCGATCGGCGCGGTCGCTCCGCGCGCGGCGCGCCCGGCGACGGAGACGAGGCGCGGCTCCACGATCGCGGCGCGGACGTTCGACTCGCGGAAGTAGTACTCGAGCTCCGGCCCGCGCAGCACGGGATCGAGCGGCACGGCGACCGCCCCGGCGTAGCCGGCGGCGAAGAAGGCGGCCGCGAACCCCGGCGCGCTGTCCAGCACGAGGGCGACCCGGTCTCCGGGGGCGACGCCGAGCTCAGCTAGCGCGCCCGCCGCCGCGGTCACGCGCTCGAGCAGTGCCTCGTAGGAGACCTCCTCGTCGCCGTGCACGACGGCGATTCGATTCGGGTGCCTCGACGCTGCCTGCTCCAGCAGCCCCGAGGTCGTCGCTGCCGAGCGCGCGGCGCCGGAAGCCATCCTCAGCCCATCACCTTCCCCATCGACTCCGCAAGCGTGATGATCGTCGTCGCGAACTCGCCGAACTCGGCCGTCGGCAGGAGCTGGGCTGCGTCGCAGAGCGCCTCGTCCGGCGAGGGATGCGCCTCGACGATGATCCCGTCCGCCCCGGCGGCGACCGCCGCACGGGCGAGCGCGGGGACGAGCGAGCGCCGCCCGGCCGCGTGCGACGGGTCGACGATCACGGGGAGATGCGTCTCCTCCTTGAGCACCGGGACCGCACCGAGATCCAGGGTGTAGCGGGTCGAGCGCTCGAAGGTCCGGATCCCGCGCTCGCAGAGGATGACCCGCGGATTGCCCTCGTTGACCACGTACTCGGCGGCGAGGAGCAGCTCGTCGACCGAGGACGACGGGCCTCGCTTCAGCAGCACCGGCTTGTCGGCCTCGCCGACCTCGGCGAGGAGCGTGAAGTTCTGCATGTTGCGGGCGCCGATCTGGAGCACGTCGGCGACCCCGGCGACGAGCTCGACCTGCCGGGCGTCCATCACCTCGGTCACGAGCGGCAGCCCTGTCTCCTCCCGCGCTTCCTCGAGAATCCGCAGTCCCTCCTCCCCGAGCCCCTGGAACGCATACGGGGACGTTCGCGGCTTGAAGGCGCCGCCGCGGAGCATCGTCGCCCCTGCCTCGTTGACCGCGCGCGCCGTGGCCAGCGTCTGCTCGCGGCTCTCGACCGTGCACGGCCCCGCGATGAGGGCGAAGTAGCCCGCGCCGATTCGCCGCCCGCGCACCTGGATCAGCGTCGGGTCGGGCGAGGTCTCCCGTGCGACGAGCTTGTGCGCCTGCGCCACCGGCGTCACCGCCGCGATCCCGTCGAGATCGTCGAGCGTGATCGTCGCGAGCAGGTTCGGCTCGCCGATCACGCCGACGACGGTGCTCTCCCGCCCGGGCGTGACGCGGACATCGCCCCCCGACTCGGCGACCCGCGCGAGCAGGGCGTCCACGTCCTCCTCGCTCGCATCGGAGGCGAGCGTGACGAGAAATTGCAGCGATCGAGACGAGACTGTGCTCACGTATCCCACTGTAGGCGCAATCTCACGTACGGGGAAGCATCTCGTCCGGTTTGCCGGCAGGCCGCCGTCGGGCATACTGGAACCCGTCCCCGACGAAGGAGGTCGACGCGATGACAGAGCTTGCTGCCTCCAGGCCGCGCCCCGCGCGGCCCGTCGGGCGATAGCACCGCAGACGGGCCTCTCGCGACGGGCGCGCCGCCCCGCGTCCTGTTCGTAGTTCCCGAGAGGAGACCATCACCGTGCACGACCTCACCGCTTTCGGCTGGGACGACGCCCTCGCCGAGGAGTTCGAGCCCCACCGGCGCGCCGGCCTGATCCCCGGCCGCGTCTCGATCCAGCACCGCGGCGCCTACGACGTCCTCACCGCGGAGGGCGAGCTGCGCTGTGACGTCGCCGGCCGCCTCTACGACGAGGCCGCCTCGCCGGCCGACCTCCCCGCGGTGGGCGACTGGGTCGCCGTCGCCGCGCGGCCGGAGGAGGCCGCGGGCACCGTCCAGGCCGTCCTCGCGCGCCGCACGAAATTCTCGCGCAAGACGGCGTGGCAGGCCTCCGAGGAGCAGGTGCTCGCGGCGAACGTCGACGTCGCGCTGATCGTCACCTCGCTCAACGAGGACATGAACCTCCGCCGCCTCGAGCGGTACCTGACACTCGCCTGGGAGAGCGGCGCCACGCCGGTGCTCGTCCTCACGAAGGCCGACCTCGCCGACGACGTCCCGGCGGTCGTCGCGGAGGTCGAGTCCGTCGCCTTCGGCGCCGCCGTGCACGCGATCTCGAGCGTCACGGGCGAGGGGCTCGACGAGCTTCGCGCGCACCTGCGTCCGGGCGTGACCGCGGCGCTCCTCGGCTCGTCGGGCGTCGGCAAGTCGACGCTCGTGAACACGCTCGTCGGCGAGGAGCTCCTCGAGACCCGCGAGATCCGGGAAGACGGCAAGGGGCGTCACACGACGACCCGCCGCGAGCTGATCCAGCTCCCCGGCGGCGCGCTCGTGATCGACACGCCCGGGATGCGCGAAGTGCAGCTCTGGATCGCAGACGACGGCCTCGAGGAGGCGTTCTCGGACGTCACCGAGCTCTTCGAGCACTGCCGCTTCTCCGACTGCGCGCACGAGAGCGAGCCGGGCTGCGCGGTCAAGGAGGCGATCGCGAACGGGACGCTCGCGCCCGAGCGCTGGGAGAGCTACCTCAAGCTCCAGCGCGAGCTCGCGCATCTCGACCGGCGGCTCGACAAGCGCGCGCAGGCCGAGGAGCGCAAGCGCTGGCGGGCGCTCTCGACCTTCGCCCGCGAGGCGAGCCGGGCGAAGCGGCGCTAGATGGTTGATCGGTAAGTCGCGCGAACCGGAGCGCGCCCCAGACACGGCGCCGGATCACCCCGTCCGGTCACGGCCCGTACCTCTGGGTACGAGCCGCACCCGGCCGGTGCGCCCGGCTTGGTCTGGAGCGCCCCCGGAGGTCACGCCAATTACCGATCAACCATCTAGCCGAAGGCGGCGTCGCGGTCGGCGGGCTTCATGCCCGCCGCCGTGTACGTCGACGTGCCGTCGGCGAGCAGCTCGCGGGCGCCCGCGAGCAGCGTGCCGTACGCGGCGGAGCCGAGCAGGCTGCCCGTCGAGACGCGCCGCACGCCCGCCTGCGCGAGCTCCGGTACAGGTGGCGTGGCCTGCGTCGCGAGGACGTTGACCGGCGCCTGGACGGCCTCGACGACGTCCGCGACCTGCTCGATGCTCGAGAGCCAGGGCGCGTAGAGGCAGTCGGCGCCCGCATCGCGGTAGGCGACGAGCCGGCCGATCGTGTCGTCGAGGTCGTCGACGCCGCGGAGATGGTTCTCGGCGCGGCCGGTGAGCACCATCGGCGGATCGAACGCGTGCGCGGCCTCGGCGGCCTCGCGCACGCGCTCGACCGCGAGCTCCAGGTCCTCGATGCGACCGTCCGCGGGGTTCCAGTCCTCGATCGAGCAACCCGCGGCGCCGGCCTCGCCGAGGAGGCGGACGGTCTCCGCGACGCCGCCGGGGTCGTCGGGATAGCAGCGCTCGCTGTCGACGTTGAGGGGCAGCGGCGTGGCTGCTGCGACCTCCGCGACGTGCGCGACGAGCTCGTCGCGGGTCACCTCGCCGTCGAGGCGCCCCAGCGTCCACGCGAAGCCCGCGCTCGTCGTGGCGAGCGCCTCGGCGCCGACCGAGGCGAGGAGCTTCGCGGAGCCGACGTCCCACGGGTTCGGCATCACGAAGATCCCCTCGCGCGCGTGGAGCTCGGCGAAGCGGGCGCGCTTCTGGGCGGCGGCGTCGCTCACCGCGTCCACGGCGGGGTCGAGTCCGTCTCGATGCCGTAGCGCTCGATCGCGCTCGCGACCACCGAGGGCTCGACCTCGCCATCGTCGGCGAGCGCCTTCAGCGCGGCGACCGCGACGTGGTGCCGGTCGACCTCGAAGAACTTCCGGAGGGCGACGCGATAGTCGCTGCGTCCGAACCCGTCGGTGCCTAGCGCGACGTACCGCCGGGGGACGAACTGGCGGATCTGGTCGGCAAACGTGCGGATGTAGTCCGTCGAGGCGATCGCGGGCCCCTTCCGCTCGGCGAGGCATTCCTCCACGTAGGAGCGCCGCTGCGGCTCGGTCGGATGGAGCCGGTTCCAGCGCTCGACCTCGAGCCCGTTCCGCCGCAGCTCGGTGAAGCTCGTCGCGCTCCAGACGTCGGCCGCCACGGAGAAGTCGGAGGCGAGCAGCTCCGCCGCCGCCTCGACCTCGCGCAGGATCGCGCCGGAGCCGAGGAGCTGGACGCGCGGCCCGTCGCCTGCCGGCGCCTCGTGGAGGAGGTACATCCCGCGGAGGATCCCCTCCTCGGCGCCCTCCGGCAGCGGCGGATGCGTGTAGGGCTCGTTCAGCACCGTGAGGTAGTAGAAGACGTCCTCCTGCTCCGTGACCATGCGGCGCAGCCCCTCGCGGATGATCACGCCGACCTCGTACGCGTACGTCGGGTCGTAGGCGACGCAGTTCGGGATCACCGACGCGAGCACCTGCGAGTGGCCGTCCTCGTGCTGCAGCCCCTCGCCGTTCAGCGTCGTCCGCCCCGAGGTGCCGCCGAGCAGGAACCCGCGGGCGCGGCTGTCGCCGGCCGCCCACGCGAGGTCGCCGACCCGCTGGAAGCCGAACATCGAGTAGAAGATGTAGAACGGGATCATCGTCACGCCGTGGTTCGCATACGCGGTGGAGGCGGCGATCCAGGACGAGAACGCGCCGGGCTCGGTGATCCCCTCCTGCAGGATCTGCCCGTCGCGGTCCTCGTGGTAGTACATGAAGTCTCCGGCGTCCTCGGGCTGGTAGAGCTGGCCGCGCGACGAGTAGATGCCGAGCTGGCGGAACATCCCCTCCATGCCGAACGTCCGCGACTCGTCGGGCACGATCGGCACGACCCGCGGCCCGAGCGTCTTGTCCCGCACGAGCGAGTTGAGGATCCGGACGAACGCCATCGTCGTCGAGTTCTCTCGGTCGCCGCTCCCCTCGAGCACGCTCGTGAAGGGATCCGGGGTCGGCAGGGGCTCGGCGTCGGTATGCCGTGCGGGCAGGCTCCCGCCGAGCGTCTTGCGCCGCTCGAGCAGATGCCGGAGCTCGGGGCTGTCTTCGGGTGGGCGGTGGAAGAAGGCGCCCGTCGCCTCCTCGTCGGTGAGCGGGATCCCGAGCCGGTCGCGGATCGCGAGCCGCGCTTCGTCGTTCATCGCCTTCTGCTGATGCGTGATGTTGCGGCCCTCGCCTGCGACCCCCATCCCGTAGCCCTTGATCGTCTTCGCGAGGATCACCGTCGGCTGGCCCGTGTGCCGAACCGCGGCGTGGTAGGCCGCGTAGACCTTCTGCGGGTCGTGGCCGCCACGGCGTAGAGCCCAGATCTCGTCGTCCGTCCAGTCGGCCACCATCGCCGCGGTCTCCGGGTACTTGCCGAAGAAGTGCTCGCGGACGAAGGCGCCGTCGTTCGCCTTGAAGGTCTGGTACTCGCCGTCGACGCACTCCTCCATCAGGCGGCGCAGCCAGCCGTCGTGATCGGTGGCCAGCAGGGGGTCCCAGTTCGAGCCCCAGATCACCTTGATCACGTTCCAGCCCGCGCCGCGGAAGCTCGTCTCGAGCTCCTGGATGATCTTCCCGTTACCGCGCACAGGCCCGTCGAGGCGCTGCAGGTTGCAGTTGACGACAAAGATGAGGTTGTCGAGCTGCTCACGACTCGCGAGCGAGATGGCGCCCATCGACTCCGGCTCGTCCATCTCCCCGTCGCCCATGAACGCCCAGACCTTGCGGTCGCCCGCGGGCACGATCCCGCGCGCGTCCAGGTACTTCATGAAGCGCGCCTGGTAGATCGCCATCAGGGGGCCGAGGCCCATGGAGACCGTCGGGAACTGCCAGAAATCGGGCATCAGCCACGGATGGGGATAGGACGAGAGCCCGCCGCCACCCACCTCCTGGCGGAACTTGCGCAGCTGCTCCTCGCTCAGCCGCCCCTCGAGGAACGCCCTGGCGTAAAACCCGGGCGAGGAGTGGCCCTGGAGGTAGACGAGGTCGCCGAGGTGGTCGTCCGAGCGGCCGCGCCAGAAGTGGTCGAACCCGACCTCGTACAGGGTCTCCGCGGACTGGTAGCTCGCGATGTGCCCGCCGAGCTCGGTCGACTCGGCGTTCGCCTGGAGCACGATCGCGATCGCGTTCCAGCGCACGAGCGCCGTCGCCATCCGCTCGAGCTCCGCATCGCCGGGCATCTCCGGCTCGTCCTCGGGAAGGATCGTGTTGACGTACGGGGTCGAGACGCCCGCACCGACCGAGACACCGAGGTCCTGGGCGTGGTCGACGACCGTGTCGAGCAGCTCCCCCATCCGCTGGCGCCCGTCCGCCTCGACGACCGCGTCGACGGACTCGAGCCACTCCCGGGTCTCGATGGGGTCGGTGTCGTTCGTCTCCTGGAGCACGCCCTAAGCATGCCCGACGGCCGCGGCGGGCGGCCCGGTCAGGCGGCGGTCGCGGGCTCGACCGCGGAACGCCGTGCGGCTTCCGCCAGGAGCCAGCGGAGCTCGTCGAGCGCGCGCTCGTTCGCCTCGAGCTCCATGCCCACGTCGCCGCGCGCCTGCAGGCGCCGGCGCTCGCTCGTCAGCTGCTGGATCTCGGAGACCAGCGCGGCGACCTCTCGCCGGCCGTCTCGTCGTTGGGCGAACGTCCTGGTCATTCCCTTCTTTCTGCGTCTCTTGCTCGGCACGCCTACAGCATGGCGTGCCACTGACCTGTCAATTCGGCGGATCGCGCCAGTCGGATGGTGCGGCTATCCACACCGTTTGCTTGTTCGCCGGGTGGGAACCCTCGGGAGCGGATTCCCGCGGTTCGAATCCCCGCCTGCGGCGGGGAACATCCCTGAAGGCGGCCGCTCACACGGCCGCGACCCCGTGCAATCGGAGGCGCCCTGGAGAATCGGCCGTTGCTCATACCGGCCCCTCGAACACGTCGCCGACGTAGGCCCGCCGCGCGGCGTCGTCGCGCTCCGAGCCGAGGTACTCGGCCCAGGCGAGGCGCTCGTGGGCGACCACGCCGAGCTCCCACACGCAGAACGTCGGGCGGTGACCCTCCTCGACGACCCAGGGATGGAAGCCGGGGTCGGCGGCGTCGTGCTTTGCCCAGACGGTCTCCCAGAGCTCGTTCTCGTTCCGCCAGGTGCCGACGAGGAGGAAGTGGAAGCCGGCGCTCCCGCAGCGGTGGAGGATCACGAAGCCGAGCCCGTCGCCGAGCTGCAGCTCGCCCACCTGCACCGCGTCGTCGAGCGCGCGCCGCGCGAGCGTCTGCACCTCGGGCGGCACGGGATCGTCGGGCGGAGCGACGTCGTACCACTTGAGTAGCGCGTCGCCGAGCCCGATGCTCGACGCCGGCCGGGCGTGCTTCGCGACGTGGCGATACGCCTCGTCGACTCCGTGCGCCGTCGCCAACGACGTCACTTCACGTCTCCCACGCGCGTGAAGTCCGCGATCCAGTTCGTCTCCCACGTCTCGCCGCCGTCCGCGGAGAACGCCTGCTCCCAGCGCGGCGTCGGCGTGTCGGTCCGGGACCACGTGAAGCGGACGCGAATCGGCCGACCCTCGAACGTGTCGTCGCCCTCGAAGACCCCGACGCCGTTCTCGAACCCGCCGATCACGGGCGGGTCGAGCAGACCCGACCGACGGCTGTCGGCCCAGTAGATCGACCATTGCCGCGTCTCCGGATCGAAGAACCGGATCGACATCCCGGCGAACCCGCCCTGGAAGTCGGTGTGGAAGTCGTCCTCGTTCCCCATGCCGTCGAGGACCGGCCACGCATTGCTGGTCGAGTCGAACTCCTCCCACTCGTCCGCTCCCGCCAGCCGCTCGCGCAGTCTCCTGTTGCGGGCGGTCCAGCTGCCCATCCAGAAGTCGAAGTCCCTCACGGTGGAACCCGCCTTGACGGTCGCGCTCATGTGCGCCTCCTTCGGTTGGCCTCACCCCGGGGACGCTACAAGCTAAATAGGGCGGTTTACGCCCTCTATCTGTGCTTGACTCCCGTCCATGCAGACGCCGACGGGCCGGTTGCTCGAGCTGCTCGAGCTCCTCCAGGAGCGGCCCCTCACGACCGGGCGCGAGATCGCGGATCAGCTCGCGATCGACCCGCGCACCGTCCGGCGGTACATCGAGGCGCTCCACGAGCTCGGGATCCCCGTCGAGGGCCAGCGCGGCGTCGGCGGGGGCTACCGCGTGCGCCCCGGGTTCCGCCTGCCGCCGCTGATGCTGTCGGGGGACGAGGCGGTCGTCGTCGTGCTCGGCCTGCTCGCCGCGCGACGCCAGGGGCTCGAGTCGAGCGAAGGGTCGGTCGAGGGCGCGCTCGCGAAGCTCCATCGCGTGCTCCCCGACCCGCTTCGGCGCAAGGTCGAGGCGCTCGAGACGACGCTCGGGTTCACGGCAGCCGAGCGCGAGGGCGCGCCGGTGCAGAGCGACGTCGCGCTGCTCCTCGCCGAGGCGATCCGCAGGCGCCGTCGCGTCGGCTTCCGCTACACCGCGTTCGCGGGCGAGGAGACGACGCGCGACGTGAGCCCGCAGGGGCTCGTCGTCCACTCGGGCCGCTGGTACCTCGCCGCGTTCGACCACGACCGCGACGCCCGGCGCACCTTCCGGGTCGACCGCATGAGCCGCGTGGCGCTCGCAGAGGGCGACTGGCGGGCGCCGCCCAGGGGCTTCGACGCGGTCGCCTCGGTCAGCCGCTCGCTCGCCCGCGTCCCCTGGCGCTGGGAGGTGGTCGTCGTGCTCGAGCTGCCGCTCGACGAGGCGGCCCGCCGCGTGCCGGCGACGGTCGCGGAGCTCGCCGAGGCCGGCGACGGCCGGACGCAGCTCCGCATGCGCGTCGGAGAGCTCGACTGGATGGCAGGCGTGCTCGCCCGCCTGGGCTGCCGCTTCGAGATCCAGCAGCCGGCGGAGCTCCGCGAGAGCGTTCGGGAGCTCGCGAGGCGACTGCAGGACTCCGTCGTGGCCGCATGATTCGAGGCGATGCCGGAGGGTGATGCGCTCCATCGGGCGGCGGCGCGCCTCCAGCCGCTCGTCGGCGAGCGGATCCAGGCTTCGAGCCCCAACCCTCAGGGCAAGGCGACGGGCGTGGCCAACGCGGTCGACGGCCGCGTGCTCGAGCGGGTCGAGGCGGTCGGCAAGCATCTCCTCCTCCACTTCGAGGGCGGAGTCGTCCTCCGCAGCCACCTGCGCATGAACGGCCGCTGGCGGGTCGGGCCTCGGACTGGCGTGACGAGAGGCCGGCCGTGGCTCGTCCTCCGGGGCGGGCCCTGGGAGGCGACGCAGTGGAACGGCCCGGTGCTCACGCTCGAGCGCCGGCCGCTGCGCCGGCTCGGCCCCGACCTGCTTGCGGACGAGACGGAGGTCGCCGTCGTCGTCTCACGCCTGCGCCGAGAGCCACGCTCGCGTCTCGTCGGCGAGGCGCTCGTCGACCAGCGCGTGGTCGCGGGGATCGGAAACATGTGGCTCGCCGAGGCGCTCTGGCAGGCACGCGTCTCGCCGTGGGCCGCCCTGGGTGCCGTCTCTGACGAGGAGCTCTCGAATGCGATCGGCTGGGCTCGCGAGGCGATGCGCGCCGCCGTCCGCGGCCCGCGCGGCCCGCGAGCCGTCTACCGCCGCGCCGGCATGGCCTGCCGCCGCTGCGGCACGCCGATCGCCTCCCGTGGCCTCGGCGACGCCAACCGGACTGCTTATTGGTGCCCACGCTGTCAGCCGTCTGCGGGAGCGCCCGGCTGACAACGCTTGTGTTGATTCAACACAAGCGGTGCCCGGCGGACGCCACGCGCCGACTCGGTGTCCGACCGAAGTCGGACACCCATCGACCGAGCGCCCGCTACACGGCCGCTCAGTCGATCAGCTTCTTGGTCATCGCGCGGATCGCGATGCGCCAGACGACAAGGCCGAAGGCGACGAGCACCCCCACGCGGAAGAGGTCGTCCCAGCCGAGGTTCCCGAACACGGCCGCGCGGATCAGCTGGACGCACTGGTACAGCGGGTTGAGCTGGGCGAGGACCTGCGCCCACTCCGGAAAGCCGTCCAGCGGGAAGAACGAGCCCGCGAGGAGGAACAGCGGCGTCAGCACCGCGCTGATCACGTAGTTGAAGTTCTCGAACGACTTCGAGTAGCCCGCGATCGAGATACCGAAGTTGGCCCAGCCGAACCCGGCGATCCAGCCGATGAGCGGGACGAGGAGCATCCCCCAGGCCGGATCCAGCCCGAACGCGATCGCAACGAGCATCGGGACGCACCCGTAGACGCCGGCGCGGGTCGCGATCCAGAGAGCCTCGGCGGTGACGAGCTCCTCGGTGTCGACGGGCGCAGCGAGGATCGCGTCGTAGGTGCGCTGGAACTGGTACTTCACGAACGTCCCGAACATCGCCGGGAACGCGCTCGAGAAGAGCACCGCGGTGGCGACCGTCCCCGTGCCGACGAAATCGACGTAGTCGTACCCGCCGATCGTGCTGACGAGCGAGCCGAAGCCGAAGCCGAACGCGATCAGGTAGATCGTGGGCTCGACCGTCGACGAGAACGTCGTCGAGCGCCAGTACGACGAGAAGTTCACGACCTCGCGAACGAGCACGCCCGTCAGCGCCGGGCGCTCCAGACGGCCGATCCGCGCCGTTCGCGACTCCTGGGTCACCACTACGCGATCTCCTCGCCGGTGAGCAGCACGAACACGTCTTCCAGGTTGGCCGGACGGCGCTCGCCCTCGAAGAGGCTGCCGTTCCGCCCGTCGATCCCCAGCACGGAGACGCTGGTGCCCGTGCGGCGTGTGCGCAGCCCCGCCGAGACCGCCTCCGCCTCCACCTCGGCGAGGCGCGCGGGCCCGCCGTAGACCTCGAGCGCCTCCTTCCCCGCATGCTCGAGCACGAGCTCGGCGGGTGGCCCGGCGGCCACCGCAGTGCCGTGGGACATGATCAAGACCGAGTCCGCAAGACGCTCCGCCTCCTCGATGTAGTGGGTCGACATCAGGAGGGTGGTCCCCTCGCTCCGCAGCGCGTCGATCAGCGCCCAGAGCTCCTGGCGCACCTGCGGATCGAGCCCGACGGTCGGCTCGTCGAGGAGCACGAGCTGTGGTCGGTGCACGAGCGCCCGGGCGATCAGGAGGCGGCGCCGCATGCCGCCGGAGAGCTTGTCGACGCGGTCGTCGCGACGGTCGCCGAGCTTCGCGAGCTCGAGGGCGCGCTCGATCGCGTCACGGCGCTCGTCCCGCGGAACGCGGTAGAGGTGCGTGAAGACGAGCAGGTTCTGCGCGACCGTGAGCGTCGTGTCGAGGTTGTCGAGCTGCGGCACCACGCCGCAGCGCGCACGTGCCTGCTTCGACTCGCCCGGCAAGGCGTAGCCGAGTACCTCGAGCTCCCCGTCGTCCGCGATCGACTGGGCCGTGAGCAGGCGCATCGTCGTCGACTTCCCGGCGCCGTTCGGGCCGAGCAGGCCGACGCAGGTGCCCATCGGCACCTCGAGGTCGAGGCCGTCCACCGCGGTGATCGGCCCGTAGCGCTTGACCACCCCGCGCAGGCGGATCGCGAGCTCGGGCTGCATCCGCGCAGGATGCCAGCCGCCGACCGGCCCACCGCTACCACGTGCTCGATGTCGGGCCAGGCGGCGGCCGTGCGCGTGACTCCTACCATGGCGGGGAAATGGGACGTCGCCGTGGCCGGCACCGGATCGCGCTGCTCGTCGTGCCGGCGATCGTCGCCTGTGCGCTTCCGGCGGTCGCGAGCGCACATGCCTACCTCGTCGGCTCGGACCCGCCCGCCGGCGCGCGCCTCGACTCCTCCCCCGCCCGCGCGATGCTGCGGTTCAACGAGGCGTTCGTCCGCGGCAGCGCGAGTGTCTCGCTGCAGAGCACCGACGGCACGCGCGTGACGCTGCCGCCGGCCCTCGAGCAGGCCACGACGATCGTCCAGCCGCTGCCGCCCGACCTCCGCGGGATCTTCCTGCTCACGTGGAAGCTCCTCTCGGACGACGGGCATCCGACGCAGGGGTCGATCCCGTTCTCGGTCGGCGCGACCGGCGCGCTTCCCGCGGCGACCACGTCGGAGGACCCGACGCAGTGGCCCGAGGTCGCCGCCAGCTGGCTCCTCTTCGCCGGGCTCGCGCTCGCCTTCGGCGGGATCCTGAGCGAGCGGCTCGTCTGGCGGGCCTCCCCCGTCGCCGCGCCGGTGCTCTTCGGGATCGGCGTCGCGGTCGGCGCAGCGGGGATCTCGCTCGTCCTGCTCGCGGGCGACCGGGTGCACGGCGACCTGGTCTCCGGCCTGGACGTTCAGGCGCTCCGGGACGTGGCGGCGAGCAGGCCCGGCGTGCTGACGGTCGCCGTCGTCGTCGCGCTGCTCGCCGCGGCGGCGTTCGTGGTCGCGCGGCTCCCGGTCATCGCCCTCGTCCCGCTCGCGGCGGCCGGGGTGTTCGTCGCCTACCGCGGGCACGCCGGCACGAGCGGCGACTGGTGGGCGCCGCCCGCGGACGCGGTGCACCTGCTCGCCGCCGCCGCCTGGACGGGCGCCCTGGCCCACGTCGTTCTCGTGCTCGGCGCCGCGCAGGGCCTGCGCACGGCGGCCGCCGTGCCCGTCCGCCGGTACGCGGAGCTCGCGCTCCCGACCGTGCTCATCGTGCTCGGGACCGGGATCCTGACCGCGCTCGCCGAGTTCCAGAGCCTCTCGTCCCTGGTCGACACGGGGTACGGGAGGACGTTGCTCGTCAAGTCGGGCCTCGTCCTCGCGGCGCTCTGCCTGGCGCTCGCGAGCCGTGTCTTCGCACTACGCCCGAACCCCGGCGTGGACGTCCCGCTCCTCCGCAGGCTGACCACGCCCGAGCTCGCATTCGTCGTCGCGGTGCTCGCGGCCGCGGGGCTCCTCGTCAACCTCGCGCCGCCCCGGAGCTCCGTCGCCGCGACCCGCGTGGCCCCGACGCCCGCGCCCGCACCCCCGCTCCGGTCGGTGCCGTTGCGCCGCGCCACGATCCCGACGGGCCCCTTCGTCTCGGCCTCGGAGGACGAGGATCTCGCGGTCGGCTTCGCCGCGGCTCCCGCCGGAGCCGGCCGGATCGCCGTGACGGCGACGATCGTCGACCAGAACGGCAACGGCGCGAACGGCCTCGCCGTGTCGGTCGGGCTGCGGTCGGACCGGGCGGCGCGGGCCGTGGCGTTCCCGTGCGGCCCGGGATGCTACCGCGCCGCCGTCGCGGCCGAGGGGCGGCCTCAGGCGGCGGCGGTGGCGATCCGTCGACCCGACGGACGGTCGACGACCACCCGGTTCGCGTTCCCGTCGCGCTGGCCGCCCCCGTCGGCCACGCGGATCGCGCGGCGAGCCACACGCGTCTTCCGCGCGCTCCGGACGGTGACGATCGACGAGCGCATCTCGTCGGGCGGCGGGCCCACGACGCGCACCACCTGGCGGCTCGGAGCGCCGAACCGGCTCACGTACGCGATCCGGGGCGGTTCACGCGCGATCGTGATCGGCCACACGCGGTGGGACCGCGAACCGGGCAAGCCGTGGGTGAGGTCTCCGCAGGAGCCGTTGCGCCAGCCGACGCCGACCTGGGGCGCGGCGCCGGACAGCGCGACGTTGCTCGGCAGCGGGACGGTCGACGGCCGCCCGGTCTGGCGCATCGCGTTCGTCGACCCGAGCGTCCCCGCCTGGTACACGGTGTCGATCGACAAGCGGACCTCCCGCACGCTCGCCCTCGAGATGACTGCGGCGGCGCACTTCATGCGGCAGGTGTACTCGGGCTTCGACGAGCCCGTCTCGATCGTGCCGCCGCGGTCGCCCTAGCCCGATGCCGGACGGCGGGCTACCTGGCCACCCGGAGGAAGGCGACATCACGCGCGACGCGCGGCGAGAGCTTCGTCGGCCAGGCGCCCAGGTCGACAGGACCGCCGGGTGCTGCCGGCGACGGTGAGAACGACGCGAAATCGCTCTCCCAGAACCGGAGCACCTTCCCGCGCACGCTTCGCGGCAGGAGCAACGAGAAGCGCCCGTCTCTTGCGGGCCAGCGCGCCGAGAGCGGCTTGATCACGCCGGCGGGGCCCGATGCTCCGACCAGCAGACCGCGGTAGAACGCGCCCTCCTCGGGCGTCGAGGAGGGCAGCGGCAGCGCCGTGCCCTTGGCCGGCAGCTTCACGTCCATTCTCGCGCTGTGCAGCCGTGAGAACGACACGTTCCGGGTGCCCGAGCCGTACGAGAGGTTCCCGACCGCGACCTGAACGCTGAGTGCCACCGGATCGCTCCCGGACTCGTCCGAGGCGGAGAAGTACGAGACGTAGTGCCCGTTCGCGTTGGAGGGCTCCGAGAACGTCCAGAAGTCGCGGTCGGTCGTGCGCGTGACGACCGTCGCCCCGCGAACGGGGTTGCCCTCCGCGTCCGTGACCGTGCCCTGCAGCCGGTACGAGAGGAGGACCACACTCGGTGCGGGGGCGCCGTCGGCGCGCACGGCACGGCCGGTGACGAGGACGCCGCTCGACGTCGGCTTCGCGCGGAGGTCGACGAGCCGGTATCCGACGGAGACGCCGCCGGACGCCTGCGTAACGGCCTTTCGCTCCTTCGCTGTCAGGGGCCGGCCCGCGCGCGTCGCACGGGAGCCGTCGGCGACGTGGAGAGGGTGCCGGCGGGCGAGAGTCGCGTCGACGAGCGCCGAGAAGCGACCCTGCGCGTCCGTCCTGCCGGGCAGCCGGTAGCGGTCGACCGCCACGGCCGCGCCGGCGACCGGCTTGCCGCGGAGGAGGAGGCGGCCGGTGACCCTCGCCTCGTTCGAGCTGTCGGCCTGCCAGAGGGCCAGCGGCACGGCGCCGCCCGCGACGGCGATCCGAGCCCCGAGGCCGATCGCGGCGACTCCGCCGGACGCGGCAGTCTCACGCACTCCGCCGCCGGTCACGGGCCACGAGCTCGCCGGGTGCAGGCTCGCGGTGTCCCGTGCCTCGCCGTTCGTCGACGTCGGGCCGGGCCCGAGCGTGAAGACGTGGAGCTGCGAGACCGTGCCTCCATTCGAGGAAGTGGGCGTGCCGCCTACGGTGACGGCCACGTACTCCCTGCCCCCGGTCGAGAAGATCGTCGGCCCGGCGGCGATCGGGTTCCCCGTCTTGAACGTCCACAGCACCTTGCCGTGACGGAGTTCGAAGGCGCGCAGGACGCCGTCACCACCACCCGCAAACCCGAGGCCGCTGGCGGTCGTGCTCACGCCGCCGCGCTCGGGCTCCGGCGTCTGGAACTTCCACACCCGCCTGCCGGTCGCAACGTCGATCGCGCTGATCGAGCCGTGGTCGTGCCAGTTCGCCAGCGCGGCGCCGAAGTTGCCGTTCTCCAGACCGAGGTAGACGTCTCCCAGAAGGAGCTTGCGTCGCTTCTGGGTCGGCGTCAGCTTCTGCTGGACGAGGACCGCGGCCGTCTCGGATGCGGCGTTGAAGACGTAGTTCGTCGCGGGGTCGTACGACGCCGGGGAGTAGTTCAACCCGCCGAGTGACGACGGGAAGACGGTCACGGGCTCGCCCGGGCGAAGCGGCGGGTGCTCGACCCGGTCGATCACCTTGACGCGCTCGTGGAACGGCTTGCCGGTATCGGCGTCGAACGCGAACCAGACGCCCTCCATCGTTGCGACCGAGACGACGTCGTGGACCGAGCCCCCGACCTTGCCCCGGTACACGAGGGGAGGCTGCGAGACGTCGTACGCCCATTGGTTGCTGGTGATGAGCTGCTGCCACCACTTCAGGCGGCCCGTCTGGAGGTCGACCGCGACGAGGGCATCGGTGCGCGGGTTCACGCCCGGCCGCAGCGCCTTGAAGTACAGCGGCGTCGCGGAGCCTGTTCCGAAGTACACGGTGTTCGTCCCCGAGTCGACGGTCACCGGCGTCCAGACGGCCCCCCCGCCGACGACGCGGGACGTCCGGCGCCAGGACTGGAGGTCCGGCGGGATCGTCCAGAAGGGACTCGGCCAGGCGGGGCGCAGGTCGGTCGTGTACGCCATGACGAACCCGCGGATGCCGTATTCGGAGCCGGCGGCCCCGATGAGGACCCGGTGGTTCGCACAGATCGGTGCGCTCGTCTCGGAGTAGCCGTAGTTCGTGGATGCGTTCCACACGTCCTGGCTCAGCGCGACGTCACCCAGCACCTTGCCGTCGCTCGGCCGCAACGCGACGAGCTTCATGTCGAGTTGCGCGATGAACAGGCGGCCGTCGCAGTACGCGAGGCCGCGGTTGGCGACGATGCCGAAGTTCTTGAAGAACCCGCTGTTTCGCGGCTTGTATTGCCAGAGCACCTTGCCGGTGGCCCCGTCGAGCGCGAAGACGTTGTCGTCGTTCGTCGTCACGAACAGCCTGCCGCCGATGGCGAGCGGGTACGACTGCTGGCCGCGGCGGACATCCGGGTCGAGCTTCTGGAAGTCCACGACGTACGCACGGTCGAGACGCGAGACGTTCGCGGGGGCGATCTGGGTTAGCGGTGAATGCCGGTCGTTGGCGGCGGTGCGACCGAAGGACGTCCAGTCGCCGTCGACCGGAGCGGTTCCACCCGGCGCCGCGCTCGCGACGGACGCGAGCGTTGCCGTCGTGAGCAAGGCGACGGCGGCGAACCGGGCCCGCTCCTTCACGCGGCTCGACCCTTCGCGCGCATAGGAGCAGAGTATGCGCGTCGGACGCTCGCGCGAAATCGTCCTGCTCGGAGAGCCGAGACCGCGAGCCCGACCGCGAGCAGCAGAGCGGCGCCGGCGAGCGCCGGACCGAGCCGCCGCTCGCGTTCGACGGCGGTCAGACGCCCGGTCGGGCCGACTTCGGCGAGCCGCCGGAGCGCACGCGCGGCGCGCGGCGCCTGCGCTGCGTCGAACGACTCGCCGCCGGTGACCTGCGCCAGCCGCTGCACGATCGACCGAGCAGTGCCGTCCGGCCGGTACGCAGCCTCGGGGCGCCCGTCGGCGCCGTAGACGCGTTCACCGGGCGCCCACACCTGGATCACGAGGAGCGAGCAGCCGCGGGGGCCGGCGAGCGACGCGGCGACGTCGGCGGACGAATACGGCGAGCTCTCGCCGTCGGTCACGAGGACGCACGTCCGGTGCTCGGCGGACGTCGGGAAGAACCCCGAGGACCGCACCGCGGCGAGCGCGCCGAAGCTCGTCGCGTTGCGCGCAACATCCTGAGGCGGGGGGGCCTCCACGGCGACCGACCGACGGACGACGTTCTCGAAGGTGCTCTCGTCGGACGTCGCGAAGACGTAGGGGAGCACGCGGTCCGTGAGGCCTGCGACGGCGGCGGGGACGTCTGGCACGCCCCGGCGCAGACCGAGCACCACCTGTCTTGCGCGCTCGAGGCGCGAGATCCCCTCCGGCCCCTCGGACGCGAGCATCGAACGCGACACGTCGACGACGAACAGCACCTCCGACGAGCGCCGCGTCCGTTCGCTCCCGGTCGTTCGTAGCACCGGCTGTGCTGCGGCGAGGCCCAGAAGCACGCAGATCGCCACTGCCGCCGCCGTCCGCGCGGCGTTGATCCCGAGCGGTGCCGGTGTCAGCCCCAGGATGCCCGCCACGCGTCTGCCCTTCTCGGCGGCGAAAACGGCGGCGGCGACGGGCACGGCCGCGCCGAGGACAGCGAGCCCGGCGAGCGGCGACAGGAAGACGAGCGCTGCGACGATGATCTAGTACCCCCGTCCCGGGGTGCCGGAGCCTGCGCCGCGCCGACCCGTGCCTCGTGTGCCCGAGCCCGTGCCCGGTCCGTGCCTGACCTGTGTGGCGCGGAGGCGTCGCAGGGCGAGCTCGAGGTTGATCTTGGCGTCGAGGTTCGACGGATCGGCGCGAACCGCGGCCCTGAAGGAGGCGACGGCGAGTTCGTCCTCGGTTCCCCTCGGGCCGAGGGCCTGGAGGACTCCCAGGAGATCGTTCGCCTGCGAGGCCGCAGCGGGGGAGCCCTCCGCGGCGACGGCGGCGAGCGCGCCCTCCGCGGCCGACCTGATGCGTGAGCGGGTCTCCCCGGCGTCGAAGCCACGGCGGGCATGGATGGCTGCGACGTAAAGCTGAACGGCGCGGCGCAGGTCGACGTCGCGCGGTGCATCCACCGCCCGTCCCACCGGGTCGACCGGGAGCCACGTGCCTGCGGTCCAACGCGCCTGAGCGGGGGCGTGCGAGTACACCTCGTCCCCGCTCCTCAACGCGTCGCGCCACGAGCGTGCGTCGTGCGCGAGCGCGGCGCTGCACGCCGCCGCCCCCGCCGCCGCGACCGAGGCTGCGACGAGCCACGTGCGATTCATGCTTCCGCCCACCGGAGTCTGGCCGTGAGGACGAGCAGCACCGCGAGCGTCGCCGCTGCGACGAGCGCCAGGACGACCAGCAGCGCCGGAGAGGTCGCCTGCAGACGGGCCCGCCCATCGTCGGAAGCCGATGCGGGCCGCAGGTCGCCCGGCTGCGCCAGCAACCGCTTCACGAGCCGCGCGTCCTCCTGCGACGGGTTGAGCCCGACCACTCGGAGTGGGATGCCGAGCTTCCGATATGCCAGTGCGGCGCTCGTCAGCGCTTCGATGTCCTCTGCGTCGTCGTCGAGGTCGCTGACGAGAACGACGGAGGGCCGATCCACGCGACGGTCACGCACGACATCGAGCGCGAGCCGAAGGCCCGTCGAGATACGGGTGCCTGCGCTGAACTGACTCGACCAGGGGTTGTTCGACGGGAGAGGAATGCTGCCGGGAGTCGTCTGCCTGGGCACCACGAAGAACCGTTCGAATGCACGGAGCTCCGTCGCAGGAGTGCCCGGCGGCAGGGCCTGGTAGGCGGTGTCGGAGAAGAGGACGAGCCCGTATCGTCCATGCGAGCTCGCCAGTCGCTCGAGCGTCGCCGCGATCTCCGTATACGTCTCGTCGGAGATGCTCGCCGACACGTCGAGGACGACGACGCCGTTCGTCCCCTTCGGCACGAACGCAGTGGTCGTCGGGTGGGTGCGAAGGGCGACGACCAGTGAAAGACACGCCGCGACGACGCACCCCGCGCCTGCGAGCACGCGCAAGCGCCGCGTTTGCCTCCCCGCGTCCGAGAGCCGTTCGAAGTCCGCGAGCGGAATCGCCTCGGTCCTCATCGCCCGGCCTCCGCCCGCTCGGCGAGCGCGACCGTACCCTCCGGCTTCGGAGAGCTCGCGGACCACGCGAGCTGGGAGGCATCATCGGCGACCTCGCAGGCACCCGCGGAGCCGGCGACTCGCGAGACGAGATCTGCAGCACGTCGCCGGTCCGGCACGGGTCGCCGAGCCGACTCGCGGAGTAGGCGCACTGCCCGCACGAGCTCCGCCTCGCGCGCCCGGGCGGTGGATCGCGGTCGCAGGGCCAGCATTCCCAGCAGCAGCGCGAGGAGCAGGAGCACCGCGGCCGCGACGATGAGCGGCGTGACCAGGTGGCCGGCGCGATCGTCCGCACCCGACAGCGCTGTCTGCTGTCGGTAGGGCGGCGTGGCCGCACCGACAGCGGCACCGGCGACCCGCGGCTCGAGGAGGATCGTCACAGGATCGGCCCGACCTGTCGCGACCACGTCGCCCGCGCGCCCGGCGGCGACGCGAGCCACCGGCAGACGGACACGGCGTACCCCGCGGGCCGGCGTGCACGAAAGGTCGAGGCACGCAAGGTGCTGCTCGAGCGTCACGACCACGAAGGAGCCGTCGGTGCTGCGCGTCGTCCGCGCCGGCCCGACCTGAGCCAACGGGCCTGCGTCGGCGAAGATGCGCACGCTCGGCACGTCGCCATTGCCCCTTGGCAGCCGAGCCACGACGACGTAGCGGATCGGGTCGCCCATGCCGACCGTTTCCGGCTCGGCACCGGCCTGCACACGGATCGGAGCCGCGTGCGCCGCGCCGACCGCGAGCAGGCTGCCGATCAGCCCGAGGACAAAAAGCTTCATGCTCCGCGACGCAGCAGCGTGCGTCGTCGCGCCGCCCAGCCGTGGAACAGCCGCGCGACCTCGTCGGGGTCGCTCGTCCCGACGACGACGGGATCGAAGCCAAGGCGTCGGAACCGGCCGATCGTCTCCGTGAGGCGCCGCTCGTTGGCAGCGGCGTGCCCGCGGGCGCGCCGGCGCGTGATCCAGACGTCGCTTCGCAGCGCGGACCCCGGCGCGACGAACGGCACGACGACGCCGCCGATCCGTGGGAACGACTGCTCCCAGAGAGGGTCTTGCACGACGACCGGCGTCACGTCCCACCCGAGACCGCGAAGGCGCATCCACAGACGCCCCGGCACGGCCTCGAGGAAGTCCGAGACGACGAAGACGAAGCTGCCGACGGGGATCGCCGCCCTTCTGCGGGTGAGCAGCTCGAGAGAGCGCGCGAGCGCGTCGGGCGGCGCGTCCACGTGGCCCGTGGCGCGGTCGACCAGCCACGCGCTCGAGGGTGCCCGTCCGGGAGGGACGTAGACGGGGCCCGTTGCGCCCCAGGCAACGAGGCCGACGTCACCGTGTGCCGCCCGTGCGCTCGCCGTGACGAGCTCGACGATCGCGGCGATCGCCGCAGGCTTGTCCAGCCACGGCAGCGGGCCGCGGTAGATCCCGAGCGACGGTCGACGGTCGGAGACGACCACGGCGCGCGGCGCCCGTTGCGCGAAGAACTCGCGCACGACGAGCTCGTCGCTCCCGCGCGCCGCGGACAGCCGTGCCGACGCTCCCCAGTCGATCCAGCTGAGCCGGTCGCCGGGCCGATACGGTCTCGAACCGGCGGTCTCGTCTCCCTCACCGCGTTGCGGCGTCCGCAGCGATCCCGGGTGGATGCCGCGGAATCGACGCCGCGGGACGAGCGGGAACGGCCGCACGCCGTGGGGGCTCATGGGCTCTGCGGAGTCGTGGTGTCCCAGTCGGGCTCGGGCCGGGGCGCACGCTCGAGGCATCCCTCCCACACGCGGCGCACGATGTCCCCGCGTGAGGCGCCCTCGTCGACCAGGAGCGATTCACCAATCAACAGCCGGTGGACGACGACCGGCTCGAACAGCTCCTCCATGTCCTCCGGGACGACATAGTCGCGGCGATGTGCGAGCGCCCACGCGCGAGAGAGACGATCGAGAGCCAGGCTCGCCCGGACGGACGCGCCGAGCTCGAGGAACGGCAGCTCGCGCGTCGCACGCACGAGATCGACCGCCCACCGCTTCACGAGGGGATCGATGTAGACCTCCTCGACCGCCTCGCGCAGCCCGCGCAGGTCCTCGAGGTCCGCGACGGCTCGCAGCCGGCCGAGCGGGTGCCCATGCGTCTGCTCGTCGAGGATCCTGACCTCCTCCTCGACGCTCGGGTAGCCGAGCGACGCGCGGACCAGGAAGCGATCGAGTTGCGCCTCCGGCAGTGCGTAGGTGCCGTCCTGCTCGATCGGGTTCTCCGTCGCGATCAGGAGGAAAGGATCCGGGAGCGGCCTCGTCGTCCCGTCGACCGTCACCTGGAGCTCGGACATCCCCTCCAGAAGCGCTGACTGCGCCTTCGGCAGCGCCCGGTTGATCTCGTCGACGAGGACGATGTTGGCGAAGATCGGCCCCGGCTGGAACTCGAACGCCCGGGTGGGCGGGTTCCAGATCGAGAGACCTGTGACGTCCGTCGGCTGAAGGTCAGGCGTGCACTGGATGCGCGAGACCGAGGCAAGCTCGATGCTCCCCGCCAGGGCGCGGGCGAGCATCGTCTTCGCGGTCCCGGGCACGTCCTCGAGCAGGACGTGGCCGCCGCAGGCGAAGGCTGCGATCACGAGTCGGATCGCCTCCCGCTTGCCGACGACGACGGTCTCGACGTTCGCGAGAAGGCGCTCGGCGACCGCGGCTCCCGTCTCGAACGAGCCTGCAGGCGCGGGCATCTCGCCCGCCCCGCGCGCGCTCACCTGGCGCCTTCCACGCGAGCGATCATCGAGGCATCGTAGGTGACGTTCACGCGCCCTAGAGAAGCTCTGCCAGGGGAAACGAACGGTGGCGGCGTGGCGGCACGAGGTAGTTCTGGCGATGCGTGGTTCGCAGCACGCTGTTCAGGCCCTGCTCCTCGGCTCGCGCGTGGAACGGCGTCGTGCGGCCCGCCGGATAGCGCCCGTCCATCGCAAGACGAGCTCGATGGAAGAGCTCTGACGTCGCGGTGAAGGCGACGAAGTGAAGGCCCGCCGCCGCGCCCTTCGCCATCCCGTCGTCCCCGGGGCGCGCGCTCCAGAAGAACGGGTTGTCGAGCGTGTTGAAGTCGGCCCGCTGGATCAGCGCGGTCCCGGTCGGGTAGTGGGCGCCGTCGTTGCCGGTGACGGGTGCGGGGAGCCGGGTCGCCGGCTGCAGCGAACCGCTGTGGCCGACGAGGCCCTTGTCCCGCGCCTCCGCGACGACAGTGGGCAGATCCTGGATCTCGCCTGGGCCCTCTGGCAGGGTCAGCGTCCCGTCTGCCACGGCGAGGCCTGGCCTGAACGCGGCCCAGGCGCGCCTGATGTACGAGAAGCGCGCGTACCAGGTTTCGAGGTCCTCGTCGAGGTGCGAGAGATGCATGGTCGTGCCCGCGCGGAAGTAGCCGTTCGGCCATTGGTCGGTCGCCCCCGGGAGCGTCTCGAAGTTCGCGATCGGGTCGGGGCCGAGGGCACTGCGCTGCGTCGACGTGAAGCCGAGGAACAGCTGCGCGTTGTCGGGGATCAGCCGGGCGGTCGGGAGGCCGGCACGGAGCGCGAGTTGCTTCGGGAGGCTGCGGCCGCCGGCCTCGCCGCCGCCGACGAAACCCTTGCGGATGCTCGTGATTGCGAACACGCCGTCCAGGGAGTCGAACACGGCCCGCGCGCCCGCCGCGACGTGCTCGAGCGAGTCGCTGCGGAAGAGGATGCAGACGTGGTTCTGCTCGAGCCGCGTCGACTCGGGATCGCTCGGGAAGCGGACGGCGTCGAGCACCGCCTCGCGACGCTCGCCGTCGCGCTTCGAGGCCTGCAGGTCGACCGGCAGGTAGCGCGGGAACCGTCGCCCGTCTCGCAGACGCGGGAGGAAGTCCCGGAAGTAGGAACGTCCCCACCCGACGGTGGTCGCGAGGCCGGCCGGTGTCGAGGCGAATCGCCGGTCGAGGCGCCCCAGGACACGTTCGAGCTCTGCGCGCGCCGCCCGCAGCTCCCGCCGGTCGGGCTCGACGCGGAGCATCGCCGTGACGATCTGGTGGTGCCGCGGCGGCACGACGACCTCGACGCCCTTCTCCCTTACGATCCGGACGCCGCGGAGCAGGTGCTGTTCCGCGGGATGTCGCGGCCCGGTCTGGAGCGCCCGCGCCGGCAGGGGCGCAAGCGTGTCGACGAGCCCGTACATCCCGGTGGCGGCGAGCGCGCCGAGCGCGCTCCTCCTGAGAAAGACCTCTCGCGTCAGCTCCCGTGCCACGTCGCGGTCGTCCATCTAGTCGAAGCTACCCCGCCGGGAGCCTGTATGCGACGAGCTCGAAGACCGGGGCCGGAAAGTCGGGGTGGTCGGCCCCGGCGCCGACGAGCAGCATGCCCGCGGCGACTGCCGGGCAGGCGTTGATCCCGGCTCGCATGCGTGCCCGCGCGACGATCGAGCCGTCCTCGGCCGAGAGGCCGTAGACACGGCCGTCGTACGTGGCGGTGTAGACGACGCCGCCCGCCACCGTCGCGCAGCCGAAGTCGGGCGACCCGAACCGGCGCGTCCAGACACGTGAGCCGCTCGACGCCTCCAGCGCGACGAGCTCTCCCGTCCCTTTGGAGTAGTCGGTCGAGTAGAAGCTCAGGCCGCTCGTCCCGTACGCGCTCTCGCGGAAGCAGAGGTCGACCACCGGGACGAAGACCCGGCCATCGGCCGATGCCATCGGCGTCTCGACCCCGCCGAGCAGGCCGGGACAGACCTTCACCGGTTGGGTCGGAAGCGGACCCCGGGCGTTTCGGTGGACCCCGACCGACGTCTCCCACCGACGCGTGCCGGACGAACGGTCCCACGCGATCACCCGGCCCGCCTTCCCGGCACCGACGACCAGGTCGCCGACCAGGAGCGGCGGAAGCTGGAAGTCGTAGTCACGCACGTCGTGCGGTGTGACCTGGTCGGCCCAGATCAACTCGCCCGTTCTCCCGTCGAGGACGAGGAGCGAGTCCGTGTGCCGGACGGGGCCGGGGTACATGCCGCCGTTCGGCCGGGCACGGGAGCCCCCCCACGGATACGGATTGGCCGTGCCCCAGTAGAGGCGGCCGTCCTCGTCCACCGAGGGTGGATGCCAGGCGCCTCCCCCGGATGCCTCGCGCGGGAAGCGCCATGCACCGACGATCGTGTCGAACCGCCAGCGCACTGCCCCGGTCCTCGCGTCGAGGGCGAACAGCGTGCCCCGGCCGCCGGGCGATTGACCGGTCGAGCTCGTGTAGACGAGACCGTCGGCGACGAGCGGCGCGATCGTCACCGGGTTCCCCGGTCGCGTCAGCCGTGTCCGCCAGCGCTCGACTCCCGTGCGTGCGGAAAGCGCGAAGGCGCTCGTGTCGGTGTTGCCGTACACGACGCCGTTCGCGACCGCGACACCGTTCGGGCCACCGTCCGGACGTCCGAACCCGTGGCGCCAGAGCAGGTGCCCGTCGGCGAGCGACAGCGCATAGACGTCGCTGTTCAGATCCTGGAGGTAGACCCGACCGTCCAAGACGACGGGCGTCGCCGCATCGATCCCCGAGAAGCCCGGCTCCCCGCGAAGCCGGAAACGCCAACGCACGCGCAGTCGGCCGGCGGTCGCGGGGGCCGCCGGGCCGGAAACGGCGCGTGTGCTGGCGTTGTTCGCGTTCGGCTGGGACCAGGCGACCTGGCCGACCGACTCCGGCTCCCTGGTGTCGCCGCAGCCGGCGAGCGCTACGAGCGCCAGGGACGCGACGACGGTCGCTGGGAGGACGCGACCCGCCACCGCCTGTGCGCCGCCTATTCGCCGAGCCCCGAGAACACCGAGATGGAGCCTCGCATGACCCGGGGATCGCAGTTGAGCGCACAGCGATACCCGAAGTTCCCGCGGTCCTCGAACGACAACACGATGTGGTCGACCTGGCCGGGCCCGAGCGGCTTCGTCTTCAGGCCCGAGACGAGGAAGTTGTGCTTCTTCGTGCCCTTGTTGACGACACGGAACCAGATCGTCACCGCACGTTCGACGCGCTTCGGGCTGACGATGATCCGGCCGTCCAGGATCCGGACGGAGACTCTCTGCAGCGGATCGACGCCCGTCGTCGCAGATGCCGTTCGCGCCGACGCGCCGACCATGCAGACGAGAACTGCGCCGCCGACGGTGCAGGCGATCATCAGACGTCTCAGCACGGGAGTGCCTCCTGTGAGTGCGCGAAACGGCTTCCGAGCGAGCCCGTGATCGTCAGCTTATAGGCCGTGCAGTCGTTCATCGGAAGCGCGCCGAAGTTGGCGTTGAATGCCCCGGTCGACCCCGCGGTCGCGGACTTCTTGTGCGAGCCGCCGCCCTCGACGAGCGTCACGCTGAGCTTCTCGCCGGGGCGGAAGTGCGTGCCGGCGACGACGACGTCCGTGCCGCTGAACTTCAGGGCCGCGGCAGGCTTGCACGATGGCTTGACGGTGTGCTTGAAGGTCACCTTCGTCCCGGCGGTGCCGACCGCGCGGAGCGTGTACGCCGTGCACGCCGTGAGCTTCGTCTTGGGGAGAGAAATCGTGACCACCCCGGCCGCGGTCGCGGTGCCACGTGCCGTGCCCTTCGCGCCCGCGCTGAGCGTGACCGTCACGCGCTCGGTGGGCTTGAAGCCACTGCCGCGGATCGTCAACGGGCTCAGCTTCACGATCTTCACGGTCGCCTTCGCGGCGGCGGCCGGCGCAGCGGTCGCAACGGCGCCGGTCAGGATGGCGAGGAGGGCGGCGAACAGCGCCGCCCTCCTCGGAGTCGCGTACGGGAGACGTCTCACGCGCGCGCTTACTTGACCGACTTGATGTACGCGACGATCGCCTTCGCCTCCGAGACGGGGATGTTCCCGATCGCGGTCGTCATGATCCCGGACGAGTAGCCCTCCGCGATCTGGGCGTCCGGCTGCTCGATCGCGAGGATCAAGTAGCCGTCGGTGGCCTTGGTGACCTGGCCGTTGTCCAGGCGGACGGTGCGGCCCGCAAGGCCCTTCCACGTGGGACCGGTCGATTTCGCGCCGGTAAGCGTGTGGCATGCCTCACAGCCGTAGTTCTCCGAGAGCTGCTTGCCCTTCGCGACCAGTGCGGGGGTCACGGCGACCGTCATGTTCGCGTACGGGTTGGCTGACGTCCCGCCGCCGGCGGAGGCTGCCTTGACGGTCCCGCGGATCTCTCCGTTGGGGTTCGCCTTCGTGTGGACGTTCACGTACGCCTTGCCGGCGATCATCGCGGCCGCGGCCACAGCGGTGACCGAGGTCTTTCCGCCGCGTCCCGACCGGCAGGGTCCGCACAGCGGAACGACCACCTTGCCCGCCTTCCCAGGTGCACCGAGGTGCACGTGCGCGGCGAGACCCGGCCCCGTCAGGCCGGAGAACGAGAGCTTCCACGTCAGCGAGGCCTTCGTCGCGCTGACGACCTTGAGCGTGCCGGTGAAGCTCCCCGTCCCCTTCGTCGCCCCCTTCGGGCGCGGCACCTCGAGCTTCGTGTTGAGCTTCGTCGCGATCTTGTACGAGCCGGGGGTGAGCTTGGTCGCGCCCCCGTTTGCACGTACGCCGGAGTCACCGGCGGTCGCGAGCCCGGCGGCGATGCCGACGACGACGCTCGTCGCCGCTGCGAGGACGATGACTCTCAGCCTGCTCTTCATGCGCGACCCCTCCACGGTTCGTCGTGACACTTCCGTACTTCTTTACCCGTGCTGCTCTGTGTCAACCGGGCCGATCCACACTTGCCGGGTGATCTCGATCCGTCGGGGAGCGGCGACCGGAGGTCGCCGCTCCCCACGACCTTCGTTCGCTACGGCAGCGCGAAGGCGTAGACGTCGTCGCCGTGCTTGCCGGGCGACTCGAACGTGAACGCCGTGCCGCCGTCGTAGATGGCGATGTACTGCTTGCCGTTGACGCTGTAGCTCATGCCCGGCGCCGCCACGTTCGCGGCGAGCATGGTCTTCCAGAGCTCCTTGCCGGTCTTCGCGTCGTAGGCGTCGAACTCCCCGGTGCCGCGGCCGGCGAACACGAGCCCGCCCGCGGTCGTGAAGATCCCGCTGTAGCACGTCCGCGGCCACTTCACGCGCCAGACGTTCTTGTTCGTCGTCACGTCCATCGCGCTGATATAGCCCTGGTTGAACGTGATCCCGGCGAAGTTCACGCCGGCGAGCGACTTGCCCGCGAGGTAGTCCGCGTTTAGCTTCACGGCGGGAATCGCCTGGATCGCGAAGTCGCTGTCCGCGGCACAGAAGTACGCGTAGTGCGTGTCGGGGTTGTACGCCGACGGGTTCCAGTCGACGCCGCCCTGCGCGCTCGGCGCCATGGCGACGGCGTGGTCGATTGCCGGCGGATCCCAGAGGCAGCCAACCGTGATCGGCTTGCCCGCGAACTTCGACTGCTTGCCCTGGTAGTTCTTCTTCAGAGCACAGGTCTGCGGGTGGATCCGGTCGCCGACCGGGATCGGCTGGGTCGGCCACGTGTTCTGCTGCTTCGACTGCGGGACCTTCTTCTCCACGATGCCGATCAGCGGCTGGCCCGTGGTCCGGTCGAGCAGGTAGAGCCAGCCCGTCTTGCAGGCCTCTCCGATCCCCTTGCGCATGACTCCCTTGATCGGGACGTCGAACAACATGGTCGCGTTCGGACAGTCGTAGTCCCAGAGGTCGTGGTGGACCATCTGATACCACCACCGAACCTGGCCGGTCACCGCGTCGATCGCGACCATCGACGACGTGAACAGGTTCAGGCCCGGCCCGCGGCTCGTCCACGGCGCCGCGTTCCCGGTCGAGAAGTAGATCGTGTTCGTCTGCGTGTCGACCGACGGCGTGTTCCAGACGGTCCCGCCTCCGGTCGCGAACCCGAGCGGGCCGGCGGCCCAGGTCTGGCCGCCGATCTCACCCGGGGCCGGGGTCGTGAAGAAGCGGTACGCCGGGCTGCCGTCGCTCGCGTGGTACGCGGAGACGCTTCCGCGGCTCATGTACTCGCCGCCCGTCGACCCGACGTAGACGAGCCCCTTCTCCGGGCTGCCCTGGGTCGCGGAGGGGTTGTAGTACAGCGGGGCGGCGGTCAGCGTGAAGCCCTCTCTCCAGTTGTGGACGATGATCTTCCAGACCACGCCGCCCGTCATCTGGTCGAGGGCGACGAGCGTCCCGTCCAGCTGGGCGACGAAGACCTTGCCGTCACCGATCGCGACGCCGCGGTTGTCCCAACCGCAGCAAGCGGTGTTGATCGTCTGGTCGATCCCCGAGTGGTACGTCCAGATGCGCTCCCCCGTCGCGGCGTTCATCGCGAAGACGTCGCTGTTGCCCGTCGGGAGGTACATCACGCCGTTGTAGACGACGGGCGTCCCCTCGGCCGAGTACTTCGCGGCCTTGCCGGAGCCGTCGAGATGGACGTGCCATGCCTCCTTGAGCTGGGAGACGTTGGAGGTGTTGATCTGATTGAGGGACGAGTAGCGGGCGTTGGAAACGTCGCCACCGTTCGTGATCCAGTTCGCCCCTGGTCTCGCCGCCAGGTCGGCGGCTGCGAAGGCCGGCGCCCTCGCGTCGGACGGGAACGCGGCTGTCCCGAGGACCGACCGTGTGTTCCCCGACGAGCCGAGCGGCGTCGCAGATACCGAGGCCGCCAGTGCAAGGGCCGCCGCACAGCCCAGAAGAACTACCCGTCTCAGTCCCATGTTCCCTCCTGGGGTAGCGATACCGAGGATCGTTGCGCGAGCATACACCTCTGGGTCTTTGTCATGTCACGTACCTCTTGTTGCCCGACGGGGCGACCGTGGCGGCGCCCTGGTGCGCGCTCAGCCGCCCCGGACGTCGTAGATGATCTGGTCGAGCGGCGCCCAGAAGGCGCCCACCGCCTGGGGCGTCGAGCGCCGGGGCGCTCCATGGTCCGCCCTGAGGCCGCTCCGGCTGTGCACGACGACGAGCTGCTTCCGGGCCGCCGGGTGATGCTCGACCCCGAGCCAGATGTCGCTCGCGGCGTTCTTCGCGGAAGTCGTGTCGGCGTCGCCCACCTGGATGACCACCCGTGTCGTGCGTGCGAGCGACGGCAACTCGATCCCGGGGAATCGGCCGGAGCGCGGGAAGATGCCGACGACCGCCCTCGGCGCCGGCAGACCCCACCGCGGGCTGTTGGCGGCGACGTAGAAGGCGAGCGTGGCGCCGAGCCCGTAGCCGACGACGATCACCGGCACGCCCTTGATCGGGCCGCCCCCGAATCCGCTCACGGGCAGGCGGGCAAGGTGGCGCTCGGCCCGTGTGATCGCCACGCGAAGAGCGCGCAGCATCTGCTGCGGCGTCCGGTTCGTGCTGGTCTCGTATCGCGGGAACACGACCGCCGACTCCTCCGCGGCGAGGTTGTCGAGCCAGCCGAGGTAATCCTGGGGGATCGACTCGCCGCGCTCGTGCAGGAACACGACGATCGACCTCGCCCCGCCGGGAGCCATCACCCACGCCTCGTTCGCGCCGCTGCCGAGTGCGGTGATCCCGAGGATCTCACTCGACGGAGCCGTCTGCGAGGACGGCGCTGCCGCGAGGAAGACGGTGCCCGCGATCGCGGCGATGAGGAGCCGTGTCCCGCCTGCCATCCTCGCGACGATATACGTAGGCTCGCCGCATGAGCTGCCCGGCCGCAGCTGCGGGAACGACTCGTCCGCGCGGTTCTGCGCAGGGTGTAGGGCCAATCTCGTGAACAAGGCGGCGAGCCGGTGGACGCGAGGAGGGAACAGATGACAGAGGCCGAGCCGAGGATCTCGGAGAGCTTCGACGAGCTCCGCCGTTCGCTCGCCGGCGACGTGGTGGTGCCGGGCGACATCCAGTACGACGCTGCCCGTCTGTGCTTCAACGCGTTCGTCGACCGGCGGCCCGCCGTCATCGTGCGCTGCCTCGGACGGGCCGACGTCGCGACCGCCTTCGACTTCGCGCGCACCAACGAGCTCGAAGTCGCCGTCCGCGGAGGAGGGCACAACCCCGCCGGGCACTGCGTCCTCGACGACGGGCTGGTGATCGACCTCTCCCGGATGCGGCAGGTCGTGGTGGAGCGAGACACGCAGGTCGCCCACGCGAGCGGTGGCTCGACCTGGCTCGACTTCGACTCCGCGACCGTGCCGCAAGGGCTTGTCACGCCGGGCGGCGTGGTCGGGTCGACGGGCGTGTGCGGCCTCGCGCTGGGGGGCGGGATCGGGCATCTCACCGCGCAGCACGGTCTGACCTGCGACAACATCGTCGGTGCCGAGCTCGTCACGCCGGACGGCAGCTTCGTGCGCGCGAGGGCGGAGGAGAACCCCGAGCTGCTGTGGGCGCTCAGGGGAGGAGGCGGCAACTTCGGCGTCGCCACGCAGCTCGACTTCCGGCTGCATCCGCTGGAACCCGTGATCGGCGGGCGGCTCGTGTACCGCGGCCCGGCCGGGGACGTCCTCCGCGCCTTCCGCGACATCGTCACCGACGGCCCGAGCGACGCGAGCTGCCAGGCGGTGCTCATGCTCGACGAATCGCTCCAGCCGGCCGTTGCCGTGTTTCCCTGTGTCACAGGGTCGGACGACGGCCACCCGTTGCTCGACGCTCTGCGCGCGATCCCCGGTCTCGCCGAGGACGGGGCTCGCCGGCACTCCTTCGTTGCACAGCAGTCCCTGTTCGGCACGGCCTACGGCGTCGACCGGGAGTACTGGAAGGGCCACTTCGTGCCGGAGCTGCCCGACGAGCTGATCGACGAGCTCGTCCGGCGGATCTCGGCGCTCGGACGGCCGCCCGGAGGGATCCTGCTCGAGTCCCTGCACGGTGCGCCGAAGAGCGCCGCTGCCCCACCGGGCGCGATCGGGTGGCGTCACGCGGCGTTCAACGTCAGCGCGATGGCGACGTGGCGGGATCCCGCGCTCGACGAGGAGCACGTCGGCTGGTCGCGCGAGACGGCCGCGGCGATCGAGCCGTGGTCGTGGAGCGGGGGCGGCTACGCGAACTACATGCAGGCGGACGAACCGATCGAGCGCGTGCGCGCGATGTTCGCGGAGGGTGCGTTCGACCGCCTGCAGGCGCTCAAGCAGCGCTACGACCCGGACAACGTCCTGCGCCGCAACCAGAACGTCCCTCCGGCATCGCGCGCCGCGAGCTGACGTCCGAGCCGGGACGGGGTGCGGCGATGACCGAGCACGCGGTGGTGATCGCCGGAGGGGGCCCGACGGGGCTGATGCTGGCGGGCGAGCTGGCGTTGGCCGGCGTCGACGTCGCCGTCGTCGAGCGGCGACCCGACCAGGACCTCCCCGGCTCGCGCGCAGGTGGTCTGCACGCACGAACCATCGAGGTCCTCGATCAGCGTGGGATCGCCGAGCGGTTCCTGTCGGAGGGGCAGGTGGCCCAGGTCGCGGGGTTCTCCATGATCCGTCTCGACATCGGCGACTTCCCCACCCGGCACCCCTACGGGCTCGGGCTGCGGCAGAAGCACATCGAGCGGATCCTGGCCGGCTGGGTCGGCGACCTGGCGGTCACGCTCTATCGCGGCCGCGAGGTGACCGGCTTCGTCCAGGAAGACACCCACATCGACGTCGAGCTGGCCGACGGCGGGTCGCTACGGGCGGAGTATCTGGTCGGCTGCGACGGAGGTCGCAGCCTGGTTCGCAAGACGGCCGGCATCGGGTTCCCCGGGTGGGATCCCACGACGAGCAGCCTGATCGCCCAGGTCGAGATGGCCGAGGAGCCGGAGCTGGGCATCCGCCGCGACGCGCTCGGCGTCCATGCTCTCGGTCGCGAGGAGTACGAGATCCGCGACGGCGAGGTGGTGTACGCGGACCGGGGCCCGGTAGGAGTCATGGTCACCGAGGAGCACGTCGGAGCCACGGGCGAGCCCACACTGCGCGATCTCAGCGAGGCGCTGATCGCCGTCTACGGGACCGACTTCGGGGCCCACAGTCCCACCTTCCTGTCCAGGTTCACCGATATGACCCGGCAGGCCGCGGCCTACCGCCAGGGACGGGTCCTGCTGGCCGGCGACGCCGCGCACGTGCACGCCCCGGACGGCGGACAGGGCCTCAACCTCGGTGTGCAGGATGCGGTGAATCTTGGCTGGAAGCTCGCCCAGGTGGTGAGCCGGACGTCGCCGGACAGCGTGCTGGACACCTACCAGGCCGAGCGTCACCCGATCGCTGCCCGCGTGCTGCGCACCACGATGGCGTCGGTCGCGCTTCGCCGCTCCGACGACCGCACCAAGGCCCTGCGCGACACCGTCTCCGAGCTCCTCGAGATGCACGAGCCGCGCACGCGATTCGCCGGGATGATGTCCGGGCTGGACATCCGTTACGACCTCGGCGACGGCCACCCGCTGCTCGGGCGGCGCATGCCCGATCTCGACCTCCTCACCGCCGACGGCGCGGTGCGGACATTCGCACTGCTCCACGACGCCCGGGGCGTCCTGCTGAGCCTCGGCGAGCCCTTGGCTTGCGACACCTCCCCCTGGGAGGACCGGGTGTCGGCGATCGACGCGGAGTACGACGGCGAGTGGGAGCTTCCTGTCCTGGGTCACGTGGCAGCCCCCGCTGCCGTCCTGATCCGACCCGATGGATACGTCGCCTGGGTGGGCGAGGGCACGGAGGCCGGGTTGCGCGACGCGCTGACTACATGGTTCGGGTCACGCTGACGTCCCTCGTCTTCCAGACCACTCTGGGTGCTCGTTCGACATCGAGGGGATGGAGCTAGGCGGACTCGAACCGCCGACCTCCTGGGTGCGATCCAGGCGCTCTCCCAACTGAGCTATAGCCCCGGGGAGGAGGAAGTGTAGCGCCGGCCCGAGCTTCGAGCGGACGCGCGAGGAGCTTGTGTTGATTCAACACAAGGACTCGTCGGCCCTAGGCTACGGCCGTGCGCGCGGTCGTCGTCGGGCCGGACGGAGAGCCGGCGCTGCAGGACGTCCCCGAGCCCGACGGGCCGGGGTCGCTCGTGCACGTTCTCGCCTGCGGGCTCTGCGGCTCCGACGTCGAGAAGCTCGCACGCGGTCACGCCGGCACCGTGCCCGGGCACGAGGTCGTCGCCGAGCTCGCGGACGGACGCAGAGTCGCCCTCGTCCACCATGCCTCGTGCGGCGAGTGCGAGCGCTGCCTCGCAGCGCACGAGTCGACCTGCGAGCGCTTCGCCGAGCCGACTATCCGGCCGGGCGGGCTCGCGGAGCGCGTGCGGGCCGACAGCTGGGTCGACCTGCCGAGCGACTGGCCCGACTGGCGCGGGACGATCGTCGAGCCGCTCGCGTGCGTGCTCCGCGGCGCGGCGCGGCTGCCGCGGGGCCGCCTGCTGATCGTCGGCCACGGGTTCGTGGGGCAGCTCTTCGGGGCGGTGCTCGAGCGGCGCGGTGACGAGGTCTTCGCGGTGGACGCCGACCCGCGACGGGCGGGTCGCGCGCCCGACGGACCCGTCGACGCCGCCGTGCTCTGCGGGCCTGGAGGAGCCGACACCGCCCTCGACGCCGTCGCGCCCGGCGGCACCGTGCTCGTCTTCGCGGACGCGGGCAGCATTCCGCTCGCCGACGTCTACCGCCGCGAGCTGACCGTCCTCGGGGCGCGGTCGGCCGCGCCGCCGTACATGCCCGAGGCCGTCGCGCTGCTGCACGACCTCGACCTGCCCGAGCCCACCGTGCTGCCGCTCGAGCGCTTCGCCGAGGGGCTCGAGCTGTATCGCCGGCGCGACGCGACGAAGGTCGTCTTCACCACGTGAGGGCGCTGATCCTGCACGGCCCGGGCGACCTCCGGCTCGAGAACGTCCCGGATCCGGTGCCCGGCGACGGTGAGGTCCTCCTCCAGGTCGAGGTCGCGTTGACCGACGGCACCGACCTCAAGGCGTACCGGCGCGGCCACCCGGTTCTCCTCGGCGAGCTGCCGAGCCCCTTCGGACACGAGGTCTGCGGGATCGACGTGGCCACCGGCCGGCGGGTCGTCGCCGCGAACTCCGCACCGTGCGGCCGCTGCGCGGCCTGCCGCCGGGGGCAGGAGACGCTCTGCGAGCACCTCCTGCCGCTCCTGAACGGCGCGTACGCGGAGCTTCTCCTCGTCCCCGAGCGGATCGCGTCGAAGAATCTCCTCCCCGTCCCGCCCGGGCTCCCGCCCGAGGTCGCCGCGCTCGCCGAGCCGCTCGCCTGCTGCCTGCACGGGATCGACGTCGCGGACGTGGAGCACGGGCAGACCGTCGCGGTCGTCGGGCTCGGCCCTATCGGGCTGATGCTCTGCGCGTGCGTCGCCGACGCGGGCGCACGGCCAGTCGCCGTCGGCTCGCGCGAGGAGCGCCGGGCGCTCGCTCCCTCCTTCGGTGCGGTCCTCGCGGACGCGGACGGGGCCGATGTCGTGATCGAGGCGGCGGGGACGGTCGAGGCGTGGGAGCGCGCGCTCTCGCTCGTGCGGCCCGGCGGCACCGTGCTCGCCTTCGGCGGCCTCCCGCGCGACGCGCGGGTCGCGGTCGACCCGTACCGGATCCACTACGAGGAGGTGCGCCTCGTCGGCGCGTTCCATCACACCCCGCGGCAGTTTCGGGCGGCGCTCGCCTTTCTCGCGAGCGGCGCGCATCCCTTCGAGCGGCTCGTGACGCACGAGGTCGGCCTGGAGGGCGTCGGCCCGCTGTTCGACGACCCGCCGCGCGACTACCTGAAGGCGGCCGTGCGGCCCTGACTCAGGCCTCGAAGAGCGTCAGCTCGGGCTCGCGCGCGCCGCGCAGCTCCGCCAGGTCGACCTCGACGCAGCCGAGCCCCCGCGCCGCGCAGAGCGTCCGCGCCTGCGGCTTCACCGCCTCGGCCGCGAGGATCCCGCGGCACGTCGCGAGCGCGGGATCGCGCTGGAGCACCTCCAGGTAGCGGGAGAGCTGCTCGACCGCCTCGATCGTCCCGACCCGCTTGATCTCGACGGCGACCCATTCACCGTCCGGGTCACGGCACATCAGGTCGACCGGCCCGATGTCGGTCGGCCATTCCCGCCGGACAAGGCGGAGCCCGTCCTCGACCGCCTCCGGCAGGTCGGCGAGCGCCTCCTGGAGATGCCGCTCGACGCCGTCCTTCTCGAGCCCCGCGTCCTCCCCCAGCTCGTGCTCGAACTCCGCGAGTAGCTCCAGCACCCGGATCTCGAGCCGGTCCTCCGCCCGGCCCGCGCGCTTGCGGACGACGATCGTGCCCTCGCCGTCCTCGATCACGGTGGGCGGGGTCATCCAGTTCAGCGGCTTGTACCCGCCGCTGTCGGCGTGGACGAGCACCGAGCCGTCCGCCTTGAAGACGAGCAGGCGGATCGCCTCCGGCAGGTACGCGTTCAGGCGGCCGGTGTACGTGACCTCGCAGCGGGCGACGACGAGACGCACGGGCGCTGGACCGTACCGCCCGCCCAGGATGTGACGTCGCTCTACAGGAGCTCGACGCGCGAGGCGCCGATGATCCGTTCCTCGCCGCTGTCGAGCCGGACGAGGAGCTTGCCCTTGCCGTCGTAGTCGGGCGACTCCACCACCACGACCGCGTCCACCCCGCCGACCCGGCACCGGCCGCCGGCCTCGGGGTCGAGCCCGCGCCAGTAGCGCACGAACGGGTTGCGCTCCCACTCGCGCCCGATCGTCGTCTCGATCGTGTGGCCCGGCAGCACGCGCGTCTCGTGCGGGAGGGTCATGAGCCGCTCCATCACGGAGTCGCGGACGATGTCGGCCGGGCCGCCGCCGACCGCGTCGCGGAACAGCGTGTCGCCGGAGAAGCAGAGGCCGTCCACGACGAACGCCACCCCGTCGTCGGAATGGCCGGGGGTCGGGATCGACTCGATCCGCAGCCCGCCGGTCTCCACTGCGCCCGTCACGACCGGGATCCCGAAGCGCGACGTCAGCTCCTCCTCGTGCGCGACGTGATCGACGTGAGAGTGCGTGCGGAGCACATGCGTGGGAGTCAGCCGCTCGCGCTCGACGACCGCCAGCAGCGGCTCGAGCGGGGCGCCGGAGTCGACGAAGACCGCCACTCCCCCTGGCTCGTCGCCGAGCACGAAGGCGTTCGAGAGCCAGTTGTCTTCCATCGACTGCTCGAGGATCACCGTCACAGGCTACGCGGAGGGAGCCGACTCCGCGACACTCCCCGCGTGACGCGGGGCGTCATAGCGATCCTCGTGGCACTCGCCGTTGCCGGGCCGGCCGCTGCCGCTGTCCGTGTCGTCGCGCCCTTCCCGCTGGAGCGGTATGCCGAAACCGGCGCGATCGGCCTCGCCGTGCCCGGCGCGGGGCCGACCGTCACGCGCGAGGCGGCGCTCCGGACGCTGCTCACCGGAAAGGTCGCGAGCTCGCTGATCGGCGGCCCGAAGCACGGCAGGCCGCTG